>Ga0335081_10001375_pt1 | contig 38773 bp, 31 predicted proteins | sample Lox_Sample_35_FD_206713 | JGI IMG/M metagenome (GOLD analysis project Ga0335081, IMG submission 206713) | Soil microbial communities from Loxahatchee National Wildlife Refuge, Florida, United States - Lox_Sample_3.5 | ecosystem: Environmental > Terrestrial > Soil > Wetlands | place: USA...
CCGTAGGGCACGGGGTCGCGTGCCTGGTGACGGTCAGGCCGCCATTGGTGCTGACCAGGACAGACGAGCCGTCCACGACCGCCGCCACCCCGGCCTGGGCAGCGATGCCCCCGGCACCAGAATTGAAGGCCAGCGCCGTCATCCGGACCCACGGCCCGCCGCCGAGCGCACGGCGCCACAGCGTCCATCCGGTCAGCCCGTCCGGCCCGTGGCGTGCGGTCACGGCCAGCACCTGGTGATCGATGATCTCCAGCGACAAGATCGCACCGCCCGGGTAGCCCACGGCCGGCCAATGCTCACCGCCGTCGGTGGTCACCCACAGCCCGTTGCCGAACACGAACCCGTGCTCCGGCGTCGCGAACCGGATGCCCCACACGGCCGGCCCGCTGCTGGTATAAGCCTCGCCGAGCGGCACAACAGGCGCCGGGAGCCCACGCCAGCTCACGCCACGGTCAAGGGTGCGGACAATCGAGGTACACGGCGCGTGCTTGCACGGCGCTGTGCCTAGCACGAAGGCCTCGCGGGTCGAGACGAACGTGACGGACGCGGCCCTGAACCCGGCCGGAACCGGGCCGCCCGGTGGCTGCATGATGCCGCCCGGCGCGGCGGTTGCCGGAGCGCGCGATGCCGGCCGGGACACCGATGACGACGAAACGGGCGAACGGGCGGGCGAACGGGCCGCTGACGGCGGCTGCGTTGTCCCGCACCCGGCCGCAAGCGCCACGATCAGCAGCCCCCCGCATGCGGTAGCAAATGACTTCTTCATTGAACTCGCCTCCTGATCTAGAGACTTCGAAGTCAGCAGGCCGGTTATGGGTCTTTGGTCCTCACCAGGCCACCTTGGGTTACCGCGGACCTCATGCAGATCAGGACCTACCGCGCTGTCCGGGCGACGGCACGCCGATCGGCATCGGATGGGCCAGAATCGGCAGGGGAACTCAGCGACCCGGCGTTCCGATCACGCTCGCAGGCCAGCTCTGTCCGTAGCCGGAACCTTTGTCAAGTACGGATGGGGCCATGTTTACGGTCCGGACCTCGAACGGCCAGCTCGCGCGGGTCCATATCGCCTACGCGGGTGAAGTAATGCCCGGCGGTAAAACGTGACCGGTCCCTCGTTCGGTCCATTTGATCTCCGGACGGGAATCTCCGGCGCGGGCAGCAGGGGCGTACCTGGGGTGGCGGGCATGGCTACCTTTCCTGCCAGCCCGGACGGGACCGGCGGTTCCGGCGGTAGCTCCCAGCCCATTCGGGATACCGATCGGGGCAATCGGCACGCTGACGGCCGACGCGAATCCAGACCGCGGGTCACGGCAGCTGCGTCGAGTCCTGCGGCGGTCCGGCGGGGTCGACTCGGGCGTGCACCGCAGCTGTAAGGTCCATCTCGCCGTGGCCGCGGATGGTGATCCGGCCAGCGAGGGAAAGCCCGGAAGGCGCCACAGCCGGGAGGGCGACCTGCACGGCCAGCCGCCGGGACTCCCCCGCTTCCAGCTGCATGGTGACCGGTGAAACGGTGAGACCGAACTCCCCGGCGGGAGCGGCCAGGCACGTCACGTTCGCCGCTTGGCTATGCGCGTTCTCGATGAGCAGGCCGGTGGTGACGGTCCCGGCCGCCGGGCCGCGGACCTCGAGCACGACGTGCGGTGCGATCGGCCCGTCGGCGATTGCCGTGGTGAGAACGTCAAGGCAGCCGCCTGCCACATCGAGGATGTCGGATACCAGTTCGGCGTACAGCTCAGCCATCTCCACGAGATAGCTTTCGTGGCGGGCCTTGACGAACGCCTGCGCAGACGACTGGACCGCGTCGGGAGCCAGGCGTCCGGCCGCCACCTCATCGGCCAGGGCGCGATAGAACATCGCCGACCGCGCTTGCTGCTCGGCAGCCCACGCCGCGAAGAGCTGGTACCAGCCGATCCATCGAGCTGGATCGTATTCGCTGGCAGGGAGCGGCATGGGCGGGGGGGCGGCGGCCGGGACCCGGTCGGGCGAGAGCCCGGATAGGTAGTCGTCACGGTGCGCGAGCGCCAGATGCGTCGTCCGCCAGATGAAACGGATGCCGGCCTCGGTCAGCTGCTGGTAGGCCAGTGACGTTTGTTCCTGTCCGATGCGAGACAGCTTGGTCAGAAGGCCGGGCCGAGCAGACGCACCGGCTAGTTCTGACAGAAGACGCTGGAGGCCCGCGGTGGTGGCAGACGAACGCTCCAGGTTCACCCGCTCGAGGCGCTGCAGGCGCTCGACCCGGTCCGGGGGCATGGCATCGCCGCCAGCACTACCAAAGGGCCGACGCCGCGCCGGCGGGTGCGGCGGGTGGCCTCAGCGGCAGCACGAGCATGAGCAGCCGACCCGGTAGCTCTCGCATCCGCGCGGGAGCGCGGCGATCGCCACCACGATCGGGCGGATGAGGCACCCCTCGAGCCGGACAGTGGTGTAGCCGACCTCGCACCGATCCACATCGGAGCCGGGATCCCGTTGCGCGGCCAAGGCCGCGAAGGCGTCGGCGGGCGCGTCGTGACCCGCAGCCGCGTCCTGGTTGTCCGACGCGTCTTCCGCGCCACCGGACGCAGCCTGGCTGCCTTCGCCGCGCTGGCCGCACGCTATCTGCACGAGCAGTTCAAGCCTGGTCGTGCGGCACGGCTCGAGGGTCAGGGGGCCCTCTGGCTGGATGAGGGTGGGCCAGGCCAGCACCTTTCCACTGCCCGAGCGGACGTCGCTGACCTGGACCTCCACGTTCTCGCGGACCTTACGCGAATCGTTGTCGACCTCGATAGGCACGACGCGGATCTCGCCGCAGCGGCCGTAGACGAGGATGTCGGCATCGATGACGCAACATTCACAGCGGCTGCGGCACCGGCAGTGTCCCGGCCCATGGTCGTGCTCACAACCATGGTGTTCCCGATCGTGGCGGCACCCGCAGTCCCGGTCTCGGGCGTGCTCGCACCCGCACCCGTGGCGCTCGCCTTCATGAGCCTCGTGCCACTGATGTCCGTAGTGGTGGTGTCCGTGGTGGTGGCCATGCCAGTCACGCCATGACCCTGGTCCCCAGGGGGCGGGCGACTGCGGCGCGCTCACCGATCCAGGAGCCCCTCCGGTGGGCGGTCCGTACGCTCCCGGGATACCTCCGGTAGGCCAGCCGAGTTGCTGCATGCGCGTGAGCAGGTCCCCGTACGCAGCGTCATACCCTTGCCGGAAGGACTCCATATAAGTCGGGAGGTCCATGAACTCCATGCGCTGGTTGCGGTGTGACCACCCCCAGTACGGCTTGGGTCCGATGGGCGCGTCGGCAATGCGCGGCCCGCAGTGACGTTGGGCTATTGTCCCGTACATCGGAAGATCTCCTGTTAGCAGTTCAGGTCAGTAGGTCAACGACGAATCGCTGGCTGGCGATCCGGGGCAGAATCCGGAAATGGCGGTCGGCAGCCAGGCCAGCCGGCGTCGTGAGAGCGAAATCCACCTGCGCCCAGTCTCCCGGGTCGACGGTGGGGGTGTCGTTCGTGAACGTGACGGTACCTCCCGCTGACGTCCCCGGAGCTGGTTCCACCGACACGCTGCCGCCGGCGCCAATGGTGAGCACGAAGGGCAGGATCACCACCTCGACGAGAGTCTCGTCGGGAATGGTATTCACCACGACCGGGACGTTGCCCCGGTTCCTGACCACGACGCTGCCGTTCAGCGTCGCGGAGGAGGTCACGCCGGCGAACGTGAGCTTGCTGGGACCGACCACGGGAAGAAACACGCTGGCCACTACCGCGGTGGCCGCGATCGTCTGGGAACCCGCCGCCGTGTCGAGCGTGATGGTGGCCGGGTAATTCCCGGGCGAGGCAACCGGCCGGATAGCCATCCTGAGCGCCAGGCGCTTGGTAGCTCCGGCCGGCACCGCCGCGCCGGAGGGAAACGAAATGGTGCCGGTCTCGGGCGGGGAGAAGTCGACCAGGACGCTTCCGCCGCTGAGCCCGATATCGGCACTGGTGGTGTTGGTGAGCCACACCTCACCTTGCATCTGATCCTGCTCGCCGAAGAGCAGGATCGGTGTCGAGCCTTCTACCGTCAGGGGCGGCACCTGATCGCCCCTACTCCTCGTCTGGGTGCAGCACCCGGACGCGGATGCCCTGGCTCTCACCCACGATCATGGAGTGCTCATCCGGGTGACCGCCGGTCCAGCTCCGGCCCTCGACGACCTGCCGGTGGTGCGGGCTCTCGATATTCTGCCCGGACTCGCCGGTGTAGGTGACGTTCACCATCTCGATCCCGAACAGGTGATACGTGACACGGTGGTGGTAGGGGTTTGACACTCGCGTCTCGGGCAGCGGGGCGAGGCGAAGGGTCTGGCACGTATCGACGGCGACCGGTTTGAGGTCGATGTTCTCGTTCAGCGTGACCGGCTTGAGATCAACGTTCTCGTTCAGCGTGACCGGCTGAAGGTCGATGTTCTCGTTCAGCGTGACCGGCTTGAGATCAACGTTCTCGTTCAGCGTGACCGGCTGAAGGTCGATATTCTCGTTCAGCGTCACGGGCTGAACGGCAACGTTCTCGTTCACCGTGACCGTCACCGGCTGAAGATCGATGGTCTCGTTGACGCCAATGTTGTTCAGGCCTTGAATGTCGACGTTTAGCGTACTGCTGACGGTGCTGCTCGAACCGCCGTCACCGAAAATGTCTCCGAAGATATCCCCGAGAATGCTCATGGCTCACTACTCCCGCCACTGAAGCGAATCTGATCCAGTACAGCATGGTGCGCCGGCGCCGGACAAGAGCGACGGCCCTGCGCGCCCGGTGGTGGCGACCTCGGTTCTCTCATCCAAGTCGCGACCTCACGATCCGGTATTCCCAGGCAGCGCTCCGCATCTGCTCATACACCGGCGAGCCCGGGACGGCGAGGAAGTTGCCGATGGCGGCGCTCGGCTCGCCGAAAGCCAGCACCCGCCCGGCCGAGATCTCATCGCACGATGCGAGCACGTTCGCCGTGATATCCCGGTCGGTCTCCACGATCAGGCCCAGCGCGGCCAGCATCGCCCGTACTTCCGCCCAGCGGGCGCCCGGGAGCAGATCGCCGTGCAAGAACCAGCCCCCGGGCCGCAGCACCCGGCGGACCTCGCCCAGGAATGCCCGCATGCCGGGATAGGTGTGGGATGACTCAAGGCTGGTAACCACGTCGCGGGACGCATCGTCCACGGGCAGGTGCTCGGCGTCGCCGACTTCGAATCGGACCCCGGGGTGAACGTGAGCACGCCGGCAGAACGCGATCGCCTCCGGCGACAGGTCGATCCCGAGCACGTCGGCTCCCAGCCTGACGGCCAGGAGCGCGGCCATGCCGCCACGGCCGCATCCGACGTCCACGACCTGGCAATCTTTCAGCGGAGTCGAACCCACCAGTTCCAGCGCGAGGCGGATGGAGTTGGGGTTGAACTCCCCGTCCGGTACCTCCACGGCCGCCTCGTCGGCCTCCCCGCGGCTGACGTAGCCGTAGTTCAGGAAGAATGACGCCTCCCCCGTGCCGGTGGCCGCCAGCCTCCGGGACACGTCGTCGTAAAACTCCCGGTAGCCGGACTTGGCCGCGGCAGCGGGGTCGTCCTCCTCGGCCGTCGGCGGCGCCGTATCCCCGGCATCTCCAGGGGCAGGCGCCGACGCCGACGCCGACCCGTCCGGCCCGCCGGGACCGCCGCCGGCGCGGGCCCGCTCGACGATGGGAGCCAACTCGGCGACGGTCGGCGCCTTGAACAGCTCGAGCACCGGCACCTCGGCCCCGAGGCTGGTCCGGATCTCGGCGGCGACCTGGACAGCGAGCAGCGAGTGGCCTCCGAGGTCGAAGAACCGGTCGTGCACGCCGACACTGATCAGGCCGAGCTGAGAAGCCCAGATGGCGGCCAGTTCCTTCTCGGTGTCGGTGCGAGGTGGCGTATAGATCGTGGACAGGTTCGGCCGGGGGTGGGCAACGCCAGCTGCCGGTCCCTGCTGTCCGGCGAGCCGCACCCAGGAGTCGATCCGGTCTTCGAGGTCGTAGACGGACACTACCGCCGCCGGGCCGACCGGTGCTCCGAGGAGCCGCAGGAACGCCTCACGCCCCTCCGCGGGCTGAATCGCCGCGTGCCCGGCGAGATTCTGGGCTTCGCCGGCGTTGTCCCACGCGTCCCAGCCGATGGTGAGCCAGTCTTGGCCCGCCAGGACCCCGCGAACGACGAAGGCGTCCAGGACGGCGTTCGCCCCCGCATAGGCGGCTAGGCCGAGGCCGCCGAGGACCGATGAGATCGACCCGTGCACGAGCCAGCGTTTCGGTTCCCGGCCGCGCATCGCCTCGATGAGATACAGCAAGCCGCGTAGCTTGGGAGATAGCTGGGCGGCTACGACCGGCGATCCGGTCTCCGACGCGGGCCCGAAGGCATGCGGACCGATGTTGGCCGCTCCGTGGACCACGAGGTCGACGGCGCCGAACCGGCTGAGGGCAGCGTCGACGGCAGCGCTGGCCGCCGCCCGGTCGTCGAGATCGGCCGCGACCACCAGTACGTCATCCCGCTCGGCCTGCATCACGGCCAGACGGCGCAGGACGGAGCGCTGTTCCTCGGGGGTCCGGGGATTCGCGCTCCTGGCCCCCCACTCTTGCGGGGGCGGCAGTGCCGAACGGCTGAGGAGTACGAGCCTGGCCCCCAGCTGCGAGAACGCGGCCTCGGCCACGATGAGGCCGATATACCCGAGGCCGCCGGTGATCAGGACGACGGGTTTCGGCGGCAATCCGGCCGGCGGCGACGTGTCAGGGATGGCCGCCGGCTCGTACGCCCGGACATAGCGGCGGCCACACCTCACAGCCACTTCAGACTCCGTCGCCCCCGCGGCCAGCTCCCGTACCACCAGCTCGGCCACGTGCGGGCCGTCATCGACGTCGATGTGCGCCACCCGCAGGCCCGGGTGTTCCTGAGGCAGTACCTTGGCCGCCCCGATTCCCATCGCCCGCGGCGGATCGAGCTCGTCTCCGTCGACCACCGCCGCGGTGCCCCTCCGCACGAGCAGCAACGGCGGGACGGCCGCCTTCGGGTGCGAGGCGAGAGCCACGCCGACACGCAGCGGCGCGAGGAAGCTCACCATGGCCGCTTCGTCCAGGCTGGTCCCGCCGGGCGGACCGGCGCTCCAGCAGTCGATGACCCCGGCCAGGCCCGCCGAGGCCGGGTCGGCGGCGGCAATCAGCTCGTTCAGCTGCTCGGCCCGGCTCGGGTCAACCAGCAGGCCATCACCGGACGCGCTGTCGCGTCTAGCCAGGAACGGCTGGGAACCGGCCTCCCGCAGCGCCTGGGCGATGCGCTCGCCGACTCCGGTGCCCTCATCGAGCACGAGGACCGTGCCGCCGGGCAGGGTCGGCGGTCCGGCCGCGGCACCAGGCGCAGACGCCTGTTTCCAGGTGGGCCGGTAAAACCAGTTCACGGGGTCCCGCGACTCGTGCGGCCGGTCCGTGCCAGGCCGGTTCGGGCGCCCTATCCAGTAGCTCTGCCGTTCGAATGGGTAGGTGGGCAGGCTGACCCGGCTATGCCGCCGGCCGGCCTGAAAGGCGGCCCAGTCGACCGGCGCGCCCCGCTCCCAGAGCCGCCCCAGCGACCGCAACATCATCTCGGTGCCGGTGCCCTGCTCGGTCGCGGCTGGCAGCGACGCCAGCACGGTCACGGCCAGGCCGGCCTCCTGAGCCGCGCGCGCGGCAAAGGCGCCCAGCGACCGGCCGGGGCCCACTTCCAGGTAGACGGCGTCGGGACCGGCGGGCGAACCGGGTGCCATCAAGGTCCTCAGGCCGGGAGCAAAGCGCACCGCCGAACGGATCTGGGCGCTCCAGTGCCCCGCAGCCGGCACACCGTCCGCCCAGGTGCCGGTGAGGGTGGACACGTAGGGCACCACCGGATCGGACTGAGCCACCCCGGCGGCCAGGCCTTCGAACTCGGCGAGAACGGGATCCATCATCGAAGAGTGAAAGGCATGGGAGGTATTGAGCCGGCGGACAGCCACCGACCGCGCCGCGAGGGCACCTTCCACCCTGTCGATGGCCGGAGACGGACCGGACAGGACGCACAGCCCCGGGGCGTTGTCGGCCGCCAGGCAGATGCCGTCGTCGACGAAATCGATCACATCGTCCCACGGCGCCATCACCCCGAGCATCGCGCCCGGCGGCAACGACGAAATCAGGCGGCCGCGCCGGGCGAGCAGCCGGAGCGCGTCCTCCAGGCGCATCACCTCGGCGATGGTCGCGGCGACGAACTCCCCGATGCTGTGTCCGATCATGGCCGCGGGTTCCACTCCCCATGACCGCCAGAGCCGCGCCAGGGCGTACTGGATGACGAAAAGCGCGGGCTGGGCCATGGCCGTGTCACGCAGGTCAGCCGCGGCCGTCCCGGCCCGGGCAGGCCCGGGGAACAGCACGTCGCGTAGGTCCATCCCCAGGTGCGGAACCAGGAGCTCGCAGCATTCGTCGACCGCGCGCCGCACGACTGGTTCCGACTGGTACAAGTCGGCTCCCATGTCCGGATACTGGGAGCCCTGGCCCGGGAACATGAATACGACCGGGGGATGCTGGGCCGGCGACGTCGTGACGTCGAGCTCCCCGGACCGCAGCGCGGTGACGGCGGTCGCGCGGTCCTGTCCGACGACCAGACTGCGGCGGTACCGGAAGGGCCGGCGGCCAACCTGCAGCGTGTAGGCGACGTCGGCCAGCTGGCACTCGGGGTGACGGGTGAGATGCGACGCGAGCCGGACCGTCGTGGCCTCCAAGGCGGCCTCGCTGCGCGCGGACATGACCAGAAGCTGGCGGGGGCGGCCCGCGTCGCCGGCGTGGTGCGCTGGCGCCTCCTCCAGGACCACGTGCGAATTGGTGCCGCCGACGCCGAACGCGCTCACGGCGGCCCGCCGAGGGCAATCCCCGCGCTCCCACGGCAGCAGGTCAGTGGTCAGGTAGAAAGGGCTGGAGGCCAGGTCGAGCGCTGGATTCGGAGCGCGGTAGTGCACGGTAGGCGGTATCGCCCCGTGCTCCGTCACCAGAACGGCCTTGATCAGGCCGGCCACCCCCGACGCGCACGACAGGTGACCGAAATTCGACTTCACCGACCCGATGCCGCAGAAACCCCGGCGCGCCGTGCGGGTCCGGAAGACCTCGGTGAGCGCGGATATCTCGATGGGATCACCGAGGATCGTGCCCGTCCCGTGGGCCTCGACGTACCCAATCGACTCGGGCGAAATCCCGGCCGTCTCATACGCCGACACGATAGCGGCGACCTGCCCGCGCACGCCGGGAGCCGTGTAGCCGACCTTGTCGCTCCCGTCGTTGTTGAGGCCGGCGCCGATGATCACGCCCCGGATCGTGTCACGATCGGCTAGGGCATCGTCGAGACGGCGCAGCACCACGATCCCGACGCCGCTGCCGACGATCGTGCCCTGCGCACGCGCGTCGAAAGGGCGGCAATGCCCGTCAGGCGACAGGATCGATCCGGCCACGTAGAAGTACCCGCCTCGTTGGGGCACTCGTACCGTCACGCCGCCCGCCAGGGCCATATCGCATCGGCGGGCCTGCAGGCTCTCGCAGGCCAGTATGACGGCGACGAGCGACGTCGAGCACGTCGTCTGCACCACGACGCTCGGGCCCCGGAGGTCGAGGCGGTAGGACACCTGCGTGCACAGGTGGTCCTTGTCGTTGGTGACCATGAGCTGCATGCTGTCGACGTAGCCCAGGACCTCCGGATGCTGGGCGAGCTGGTAGAGATAGGTACTCATTTCGCAGCCGCCGAAGACACCGATCGGGCCCGCGAACGCGGCGGGGTCATAGCCGGCGTCTTCGAGCGCTTCCCATGCGGTCTCGAGGAACAGGCGGTGCTGAGGATCGGTGAGGGACGCATCCCGCGCTGAGAACCCGAAGAACTCGGCGTCGAAGAGATCGACGTCTCCCAGGAGCGGGGCCGCGTTGACGTAGCCAGGCAGGTTCATCAGGTCGTCCGGTACGCCGGCGGCGCGCATGTCGTCCGGGCTCAGCCGGGTGATGGACTCGGTTCCTGAAGCCAGGTTCTGCCAGAAGCCGTCCAGGTCATCAGCACCGGGAAAGCGGGCCCGCATCCCCACGATGGCGATCGGCTCGAAGGCGCGGTTCCCGTCCCCGGTATCCGGGCTCACCCTCGTGTCGCTGACCTTGCTCACGGCAGCCCTGCCGAGGGCTGATCCGGGGGCGGCGGGCTCGGGGCCGGCTCCGGGGCGACGGCGCGGATTCTCAGCGGCAGCTCGAGGAGGGTGCGAGTCGCGCTCGCCACCCGGAATACCCCGTCGTAGAGCGCCCCGGGCTGGAAATGGCTGGCATCCGCGTGGATCCTGAGCTCCACCGTCGCCTCCGCCTCCGGTAGCAGCTCGAGCCGCCGCGGGGTGGTGTCGGCGACCGGATCGAAGGCTGGCCCGACGCCATCCGCGCGGCGCATCTCGCTCAGCGTGCACTCCACGACGGCTGGCCCGGGGTCGGTGTTGGTTACGGCGAACCGGATCGAGGTGGGCTGTCCGAGGACGGCGACGATTTCCGCCGCGCCAGCCGGATGCGCCGCCCCGCTATGGTCCGTGCCCATCAGGCTCTGCAGGTACCGTTCGCTGAATGCGGCGTGCGCCTCCTCGAGTCCCGTGAGCAGATCCAGGTAGAGCTCGACCAGGCGGCTGGTGCTGTTCAGAAGATGCTCGGCGTGGAACTCCGATGAGACCTGCTGGACCTCGGCCGGCGTCAGCTCGCCCGCTTGCACCTTTTCCATCACCATTCGCAGCATGGCCGTGACACGCACATTCTCCGCCGCGGCAAAGAGGGTGAGATCACGGAACCAGTCCGCTGATTTGCCGGGTTCGAATTCCGGTACATCGATCTGCGGCGGCGGTACGGCGCCTGGCAAGACGACCCGTACGAGCTCATACGCGTATGCCGATCCGGCCCGGATCAAGCCGACCAGGAAGGCCATGGTGATGTTGGCGACCTGCTCGGAGTAAGAGAAGGCATGGACAGCCGCGAAGGTGCTGAGGTGGCTCTCGAGCGTCGAGGGAGCCAGTTGACCGGCCGCCACCCGCCTGATCACCTCGCGATTGAGGTCCTGTGCGCGCCCCGCGCGGGCAATCGAACGCTGGATGTACTCGCTGTAGCGCGCGTACCAGGCGGCGACCGCCTCGGCATCGCGGGCCGCTTCGTGCGCGCCGCCCGAAGTGGTACTGGCGCTACCTGGCGGCGCATTCATCGTGCCCGCCGCGGAACCGGCGATACGGACCGCGCATAACCGGGATGAAGGAGACGTTGCCATGCCACCCCACCTGCTGCCTCCCCACGCGTGCGACACCAGGATTTGTTTTTGCCGTCTCCGCGCACTCTACTGCGCGCCGCCGGGGTACACAACGGCCCTGTACCAGGCCAAACTCGTGCCCGTCCCGGCTGCGGCCCCATCACCTTCTCCGAAGGCGCCTTCGGCGGTGGCTTCGCCGGCCAGCAGCACGTGCCAGGTTCCCAGGACGTGACGGCCACGAAGATACGAGGAGCTACGCTGAACACAGCCTGCGGGGCCGCAAACGAATTCTGAATGTAACCGGACAAGAGGAGACGTTATGGTCCCGCATCCGCCTCATACAAATACGGACTTTAGCCCGTCATTACGGGCGTACGGGCGGGAGCGTGATGCGCTGGTGAGGCTGAGCTTGTGCATTGATCCGGGTCGTTCCTGGCCACAGGTGCTGGCGCTGGCGCGGCAGGTGGATCTGGCGGGCTGGCATGCGGTCTATGTGTGCGACCATTTCATGCCGCATGACGCGGCCGGGAGGGCGCCGGACGGGCCGGTGCTGGAATGCTGGACGGTCCTGGCCGCGCTGGCCGCTCAGACCGCGGCAATCCGGGTGGGGAGCCTGGTCCTGGGCAATACCTACCGGCACCCGGCCGTGGTAGCGAACATGGCGGCCACCTTGGACCAGGTCAGCGGGGGCCGACTGGTGCTGGGGCTCGGCGCGGGCTGGCAGCCGAACGAGCACGCCGCCTACGGCATTGCGCTGCCGCCGGCCCGCGATCGCATCACCGCCGTGGACGAGGCGTGCGCGTTGATCCGCTCGCTGCTGGATCAGCAGCGGTCCACGTTCGACGGGGCGGTCTACCGGCTCCGCGATGCGCCCTGCGACCCGAAGCCGCGGTCCCGGCTGCCGCTGCTGGTCGGCGGCGCCGGGCGAGGGATCTTGAGGGTGGCAGCCCGGCACGCCGACGTGTGGCACACCTGGGCCGACCCGGGCCAGTTCGCGGGCAAGAACGCCATGCTCGACGCGCTCTGCCGCGACATTGGCCGCCGTCCCGGCGACGTTGCCAGGGCCTGCGGGGGGGTCGTGACGGTGCGGGCCGGCCGGGAAGGCACGCGTGCGGCCAACGACAGCGATGTGCAGGGCACGCCACAGGAAGTGCTGTCCCAGCTGCTCGCGTTCGGTGACGCGGGCGCCAGCGAATTCATCGTCCGGGACGACGCGCGCGTCCCGGCCGGGCAAGCGCTGACTCAGATCGATACCCTCACCAGTACGGTGCTGCCCGGGTTGACCCGGCAGCCGCCGGTCCATCCGCCCGTGCGGTGAGGTGTGCCATCGGCGCAGCTAGCGCACCCGATACATGGGGTCATGCTTCTTGTCAGGTACGGGCGGCTCGGGTGTGGATGTGGCCGACGGCCTCCAGGATGAGGCGCCGTCCAGGCCGTGCAGGCCGGTGACGGAGAGTTCGGGGAGGTTGCGAGGCTAGGTAGTGCGGGTGTCGTGCGGCTGCCGTTCCCGGCCGCGCTGCACCGCGCCCAAGATCACTCTCGCGCCGAGCCCGAGGATGATCAGGTCGATGATCATCTGCCCGGTGACCAGCAGCCGCGCCGCCTCGGTCTTGGCGGTGATGTCGCCGAAGCCGACGGTCGCGAACACGGTGACGACGAAGTACAGCGCGTTGGTATGGTTCATCGGCTGGTTGAAGCTGCCGGGGGCGAGGGCGGCCAGGACGACATAGGTGCTGGCGAACAGCAGCAGGAACAGCGGGAGGCTGATGGCCAGGGCCTCCACCGCCCGCAGGCCCGGGAAGGGCGAGGCGATGATCGCGCGGACCTGGAAGGCGATCAATGTGATGAGCGCCACCAGGCCGATCACCAGCGTGGTGATGGCCAGCCAGCGTGCGGAATGGTCCAGCGGCAGCAGGTAGTAGATGACCACCAGGACGGCGGCCGATCCCAAGGCGCGCAACACGGCCCGGACGATCTTGCCCAGAGGCGCTCGTTGCGGGAGGTTAGGTGGTGTGCCAGCACTGTCGGTCATGCCGGACAGGCTAGCGAGGCGGTGCTAGACGACGCCGCTGACCACGGCGATCCCGACCCCTATATTGAGCGGCTTGGCGTTATCAGGAGAGCCACGATCGAGTTCCGCAAACAGCGATAGAACGAATCGGCGCGCATGATCAAGCTGGTGCGGCTCGGTGGATGCCCGAACAGATCGTTCAATTCTGGCCGCTTACGATCAATGGCAAGGAACAGCTCAGCGATCCTCCACTGCCGTCAGCGCGCCGCTGTCAGCCAGCGAAAGTGACCGCCAGGATGTCCAGGCCAGCGATACGGTTAAAGTGCCGGAGATCGGCTGTTCCGACACGCCACCCGACCGTTACAGCAGTCGCCGCGACGAGCCGGTCATGCGCCCCGACGTCCTGGCCGGCAGCGGCAGGCGCCGGACGGCGCGTTCAAGTTCGATGAACACTGTGGTGTCTAGGAGGGTGCCTGCTGGGCCGGCTAGTCCCTAGGGCCGATTCTCGCGCAGATGGCACGGTGCAGCGTCGGCCAGGCGGTCCGCAGCCCCGGGTGAAGGCCAGGATGGGCGGCCACGCGGTCGGCTGGCACCCACGCAAGCCCGGCCGTTTCCCACGCCGTACGGCCCGGCGCGACCCGGGCGAGCGGCAGGTCGCCCGGCCGGGTGCCCGGGACCTGGACAGCAAAGGTGGTGTAGGACCACCCGCAGCCATGCTCGCATGGGATTTCGAGCTCGGCGGCCACGGCGCCCTGGCACACGTCGATGCCGTCAATCTCCTCGCTGGTCTCGCGGACGGCCGCCTGCCACGGCGTCTCGCCATCGTCGATGGCGCCGCCGAAGGTCGACCAGGTGCCGCCCGCCTGCACATGAGGCGAGCGGTGACTCAGCAGCACCCAGATGTGCCCGTCCGGCGTCACCGTCCATGGCAAGATGCCCGCAGCGCCTCTCGGGCCCCAGTGCCGGCCCGCCCGGCAGGGGTGAAACCGCTCGTCCCCGGCAGGCTGTCCCCGGCCATTCCCGGGCCCGCCCGCCGGCTGCCCGGATGCGGCTTCCTTGCTCGCTGCCATACTCTGCCGTTTCCCGCGTCTCCTCTCCTAATCTTCAATCTTGCCCTGCAGCCTGAGCAGCCCGGCGGCCTGTTCCCTCTGAAGGAGGTCCGGCCGATGTGGCAGCGTCCCATCCGGGCTTTAGCTGATACCGGGGCTATGGCCTTCGGCGAAGGCCGGCCGGGTTCAGCTTCGGGCGTAGTGCGCGGTCCTACGATCGGTGCACCGGTCCGCCGGGTGGCAGTGATAGCCACGGCTGGGCTGACGTCGCCGGGACCAGGCTCCAACCCGACCCGGAACCCGACCCGCGAACTCATCGCTGGTCATGATCGGGATCATGTTCTATTCTCGCCTCAGCCCGTGGGCCCCAAGAAAGCTAGGAGGAAGCTCCGGAGTAATAGCAAATCTTGAGAATTAGGGCTCGTGGTGTTCGTTGTGAGCAAGCTGATGGCTGATGATCGACGGCGTGAGCCAGTCAGCCAGGGATGCGGGACGAGGGTCGCAGAATGGGTGATATACGGATCGAGGTAGTGCCAGCAGCTGACACCTACGGGCAGGATCTCGCGGGCCCTCCCATGCCTGAGCTGTTCTCTGCTCGTGCGGATGAGATTGCAGACAGTGTGGCGGAGGTGGCGACGCAGTTCCGGGCACGGATTGACGATGCCATCAGCAGGGAGGAGGCAGGTGGCTGGCATCTTGGCCAAGTGGAGGTCGCGTTTGGCCTGCAAGCGGAGGCAGGTGCAGGGGTTCTGATCGCCAAGGCGTCCGCTGGTGCGACCTTCACGGCGACCCTCACATGGACGCGGTAGCACCGCCGACTGAGGCGCTCGCCGTGGCACGGGTCGATTTGCCGACCGGTGGCACCGCTTTCGCAGTCAGCGATCGCCTCGCGCTTACAGCCTTCCATGTTGTCGGCGACCGGGCGACTGGCACTCTCACCCATCCGGATGTGCGACTGGTCTTCAGCGGCGGAAGCATGGCGGCCAGCGTGGACCCGCGTTCTGACCCTCTTGACGACGCCGCCCTCTTGCACCTCAATGGGGTTCTGCCGCCGGGATCTGCCCCTATCAGGCTAACCGGCGAAGTCCGTCGCGAGCCGTGGTTCTCGCGAGGCTTCCCTATGGACGACCCTACCGCAACGGGACGGACCGTCGACGGCAACGTGGTTGACCCCGATCAGCGCCAGCCGCACAGTGGGGCAAGTGTCATCGCACTGTACTGCCAGCAGGCCGCCGCTGGGTCGCCACAGCAACTGATCGGATTTAGCGGCGCTCCGGTCCTGATCGGCGAGCCCGCGAGCGCCGTTGGGCTAATCCGATGGAATCCTACCAATCCCAGTCAACCTGGGATTGCTGCTGGGGGAACTGTATATGCGTGCCCTGTGCACAGCATTCTCACACGGTGGCCGGAGTTGCGCGAGCTAGTCTGGGCCGCGAAGGCAGTTTCCCGTGATACCGAGGAGGTCGAGCACCTGCAGCGGCTAATTTCTCAGTATGAACGGAGCCTTCGTACAACAGAGATGCAACTATCCCAGTATGGGCCAAGTGAACAGCCACTGCGCCTGATAAATCAGCTTGACAGCATCAAACGCGAGCTACGGATGCTGCGCGAGAGGCTGGATCCGCATCGGCGAGAGCAGGTTACATGATTCAGGATACTAACTACTCAATTGGTGATGCGGCTTTTGCCATCACATACTGTGATATCACGTCAGTATCGGCTGATGCCCTGGTAAGTTCTGATGACAACTATTTGAGCATGGGCGGTGGGGTTTCCGCGGCTATTGCCAGTGCTGCGGGGTCGGCGTTGAGAACGGACGCCCGAAAGCACATTCCTTTGAGCCTTGGAGACGTGGTGGTTACTAGCGCAGGCAAGCTGGCGGCTAAATACGTCTTTCACGGTGTCACGATCGACAGGACGCGGATGACGTATGCGGACACGGACACTATCCGCCGCATCACGCACAAATGCCTTGACATTGCCGTGGCACTTGACGTTCGAGAAATAGCTTTTCCCGCGCTTGGGACAGGCACGGCGCAGGTGCCCGCTGAACCGTGCGCTGAGGCGATGACCCGCGAAATAGCAAGCTTCCTCTCCGAGAACCCTCAAAGCCTCACCAGAGTAAATCTCGCGCTCTTCGCCCGACCCTACGTCCCTATGAAAAAAATCGAGACCTTCTATGCGAAGGTGGCGGAGCTGGCTGTGCAGTGGACGGGGAGTCGCCGCCTGGGTGCACTAGTTAATGAGCTGGAATCCCTACTCCCTGACGACGAGGCAAATGCAGACCTCCGTAAGGACCTGCGGCGCCTGCGTACTGCCCTGTCATCTGCCGAACGGCGTCTGAAGAGTTCCCCTTTGGACATCCCCGCGGTTGCTCGCCTGGAGCAGCAAGCGGGCTTGGAGGAGCTAAGCAAATCCGCTGAAAATGTTATCGCTAGGAGCCAGGAAATCGTTGATTGGGAAGACATCCGGGCTCAGAACAAGATCCTGCAAGCTCGTCTGGAGTCGTTGCGGACTCAAGAAAATGCGATGTTCGGTAACAGGAATCGTCTAGAAGAGCAGAAGAGCTCGTACGCTCCAGCTGAAGTTCCACTAAATATCCTGAACGCGATTGATAGTGTCGTAGCTGAGCTTAAACGGATAGGACTCGAAATTTCGGAAGTCAAGGGCAAGTTGGCGGCGCTATCCCGTTCTCCGGGTATCGACTCGAGCACATCGCAGTAGACGACGAAAGGAGGCCGACAAGTGATCGTCCCAGAATGAACATACTGGAGCTTGGCAACGCCCTCACATCGGCACGCATGAGCGTGAGGCGTCATAGCGTCACGGGTGGGAACGTCTCGGATTTACTTCGCGGCAGGCGGGGCAACCGCACCCGCCTTGCTCGAGAGCGTGGCCGGGCTCGGCGCCCTGGTGCGCCTGCCGTCTGACGAGTGCGTCGTGGCGACGGGGCCGCTTTCCCACAATGCGCCGTTCGTGGTCACCACGGCCGCGGTGCTGCTGGGTAACCATGTCGTGCTCACGCCCCGGTTCGATCCGGCCGAGACGCTGCAGCTGGTCGAGAAGCACCGGGCGAGCTGGCTGAACCTGGTGCCGACCATGATGCTTCGCATCTGGCGTCTGCCCGACGCGGTCCGCCTGGCTGCTGACGTCTGTTCGCTGAAGGTGGCGTTCCACCTGGCCGCGCCGTGCCCGCCGTGGCTGAAGCAGGCGTGGATCGACTGTCCGAGCCGGTAACCGATGAGGATCTGATGGCTCACCTGCGCCAGCGGCTGGCCCCGTACAAACTGCCCCGGACGATCGAGCGCGCCACCACGCCGCTGCGCGATGAGGCCGGAAAAGTCCGCCGCTCAGCGCTGCGGGCCGAACGGCTCGCCCGGCACCCAGCCACCCGGCAAACCGGCTGAGCCCCGCCAGAAAGCGGCGCACGGTGGCGGGCAGGCGTGAAACCCGGCCCGTTCGGAATGAAGATCCGCCTGATCCCGAACGGGCAGGCTTCTCGCGTCCGCTAACGCTTTACTGCCCCGGCCGGTCAGGCGGACTCGGTTCCGGACGCCACGCCCGGGAACACCTTGCGCGGCTGATCAGACGCCGACTCGGACACTCACCACCCGCGACTCGGGATCGGGGTGCAGCCGCGCCATCTCCTCGCGGCTTGCGCACAACCTTCGCATCGGGGAAATCCCTATGAGCCGCTTCGTGATGCCCGGGCGGACCGGCGGTTCTCCTGCCGCGGCGCGGTCAGTGCCTGAAGCGCCTCGATCGTCATGCCGCTGCCGGAACGGGTCTCTATCTGAGGTTCCTCCCGCTTTACCCTTCTCGCTTTACCCCCTCACGCATCGTGGTCCCGGCCGGATCGAAGGCGCCAGGCTCCAGGCCAGCCGGAGGTCAGATCGACCGGCGGAGACCACCCGGGGGACTTCCCCGATGCCCAGCCGACGTGTGATGACGTGAACTGCTATTGGCCGGTACCCGCACCGGCATATGCAACCGGTACCCGCACCGGCATATGCAAGAGGAATCGGTGATGGACCCGTCCAGAGAGCTGATGCCATGTGCAAAGAGCCGATGTCATGTGCGCTCGCCGCTGGATGCGCTGACCGAGATCTGGACCGGACGGGCCGGTGATCGCTGATGGACGAGGTCGACCGGGTTCTGTTGCGACTGGCCGATCCTGTCGCACGGCCCGGGCTGCTGGACGCCGACGCGCTTCTCGAGCTCGCCACGGTGTGCTACGACATCGACCCGGCGACCGTGACCGGACCGACCACCGCCGTCTACGACCGTGTCGACCTGGCCGTCCCGCTCGCGGCCGACACCACGGCTACAGCCCGTCTGATGCGGGCCGGGGACGCGCTGCCCTGGGACGTTACCGCCATCTGGAAGGCGGGCTGCGAGCCGGTGCCGGGCGCCGACGCCATCCTGGTCGCCCGCCTGGCGGTACGCACCGCGCCCGCCGGCGGCACCATCGAGCAGGTCGACACGGCCCTGCCCGACCTGGACGCCGCCTTCGCCGCTGCGATGGCCGGCCTGCCGGCCATCGCCACGCCAGAGCAGGTACGGGCAGCATTGCGGCTCGCCGCCGAGCAGTCGCTCACCGGTGGCACGCTGACCGATACCGAGCTGGATGCGGTGCTCACCGGGGCCGCCGGCAGCGCCGCTGCCGACCCGCGCCGCCTGGGCCATATCACCGGCGGCCAGGACGCCGTCTCGTTGCAGCTGACAATGAGCGCGCCTCCGCCCCCCGCGGACGCAACGCCGCTGCTCCTCCCGGTCGTCGTAGCTGTCCTGGTCGCCGATGCGGCCACGGCGCCCCGGGACCTGCTGCGGGCCACCGCGGCGGCCCGCCGTGCCGCCCTCGCCTACCTGCTGCCAGAAGCCCCCCGGGACGCCCCGCCGCGCCGTGTCGACCGCTGCGTCTGCTGGCTGCTGCCGGCCGCCGCGTTCGACGACGACGGCTGGCCGGGCGGGACCGGCGACACCGCAGACGCCCAGCGCTCCGCCCGGCTGGCCGCCGCCCGCGGCTGGCTCGCAACGGGCGGCATCGCGGTCATCGCCACATGACCCACTACCCCCGACCCACCCGACCGCACGCGCACCGACCCGGAGGATTGTATGAGCACCCTCGTGCAACCGGCATACCCGTATGTGACCATAACGATCGACACGAGCGGGCTGGTCCCCGTCGCGCAGCGCAACCCAGGCGTCGTCGCGGTCGTCGGCAACGCCGTGGCCGCCGCCTCGGCCCCGGCGGCCACCCCGGTGGAGGTTACTGACCATGCCTCGGTGATGAGCGCGTTCGCGAGCGGCACGACGGCGAACCCGCTGACCCAGAGCCTGGACCTGGTGCTGGCCCAGGACCCGCGGCCCAGCAAGATCTACGGCGTCCGTACCGGGACCAATGACGACTATGCCGGCGCGCTCGCGGGCCTCGACGCCGCCGACGACGTCACGTTCGTCTGCCTGGCGGGCGAGGCCACCGTCGGGAAGGCCACCTCGGGCGACACCGCCGCCACCGGGCTGATGGCCCTGAAGGAGCACGTCGAGCAGGCCTCGGCCGCCGGTAACAAGTGCATCGCGGTCGCCATGATCGACCCCACCACCGCGCGCTCGCCCACCTACGTCAGCGACGTGCTGGCCGCCAGCGGATACGGCCCGCTGCGCAGCGACGACGGCCGGATGGTCCTGGTCGCCGCGCGCGGCGCCACCCTCGACCCGACCTCCACGACGGCGACCGCCGACGCCGCGGCCGCGGTCATGGGCGCGGCGGCCGGCTACCCGCCCGGGACCAGCGTGGTTCTCAAGCAGGTGCGCGGGTTCACCATGGCGGTGACCAGCCAGTACACTCCCGCCGAGATCACCGCGCTGTCCGGGCAGGGAATCATCCCGCTGATCGACCCGGCGCTGATTCCCGGTTCCGGCCTCTACCTCGCCGACGGCGGCGTGTTCTCCAGCGACGCCGCCCGCAACTACTTCGACGTGGTGACCCTGCTGGACCAGATGGAGTTCGCGCTGCGCGCCGGTCTCATCGGCGCTGTCGGCGACAGTCGCATCACCAAGGCCGGCCTCACCGCGGTCCGGGTCCGGATCGAGGGCATCCTCGGACCATTCCTGGCCTCCGGGGTCATTGACAGCTTCTCGGTGGCCATCCCGCTGCTAGCGATCCTCGCGCTGCCCGACAGCGCCCGCGACGCCGCCGAGACCGCCCGCGTGGTCACCGCCCGCCAGACCCGCCGGGTAGACGCGGTCGTTCTCGTCGAGATCGCCGCGACAATCCACCAGCTCAACGTGACGCTGGTGCCGCACTTCTGAGGCAGGAGAACCGATGACCACCCCCCAGACCGACTGGAAGACCCGGCTCGGCGTCCGCTTCACGGTCGACGGCAACGAAACCCGCATCCACCTGGCCCAGTCGTTCGTGCCCACCTTCGGCACCAGCGCCGAACCGCTGCACTCCATCGAGCGAACGCACGTCGGTGTCGTGACGACCCCGCAGTCGCTGACGTTCACGCTGTCGGTCACCGCCGCCGGATCCGCTACCGCCGATCTGACCGCGCTGGCGCTCAAGGGCGACCCGTTCGACCTGGTCCTGCTGGAGCAGGACGGCAACGACTGGTCCTTCTCGACGATCGTGATGAAACAGTGCTACATCACCAGCGCCGCGCCCGGATCCGCCACGATCAGCGGCGCCCCGGTCGCCACGTTCTCCGGCTTCGCCCTGGGCGCCGCGGTCACCGACAACGCGAACGCCACCACGAAGGCCCCGCCGGGATCGCCGCTGTAGCCGCTGTATTGCTTCAGGACAACCGGAAGGAGCGCCGGCATGGACGACGACACCGTGCACATCGTGGAGAAGGCCGGCCTGGTCGTCCTCGACCAGGACGAGCTGGTCATCACCGCGGAGGGCAGCGAAGCTGTGCTGGCCCGCATCCGCGACGACGGTCTCGTCCTGGAGTTCCCGGTCGAGGTCGAGGTGCGGATCGTGCCCGCCTGCGACCCCGACGAGCACATCGACAACACCCTGGCCCGGCTGACCGCGGCCCTGGAGTCGCTGGCATGACGACGGTACGGATGCCGATACGGATCCGCGTCGAGGTCGCCGAGGACCGGGCCGACGAGCGCCTGGTCAGGTACGTGTGCGACGCGGTGGACGTGGCGGTGTCCCGCGCGGTGACCCGGGCGCTGGCCGTGCGCGCGATCGCGACGGCCCGGCCGTCCGGGCGGGAAGCGTGCACGACCATCCGGTTCACCGGCGACCCGCTGCCCCGCGGCACCGCGGACGCGCTGGAGACGTCGTTGCGCACCGGCCTCTACGTGGCCGGCGAGCGGCTGATCCGGCGGGTGGGCGGCCCGCCGGCGACGGACGAGGTAATCGACACCGCCGGGCAGGGCGAGCCGCGCGACGACGACCGTGTGGTCTTCGACGCCGGCGACGACGCCGCGTACCAGGTCCCGCACTACAGGCGGGGCGGCAAGCCGATGGCCGTACGCCTGCACGGCATCTCCCGTAAGCCGGCTGGCGCCGCGCCGCCGCCCCCACCCCCGCAGCGCCTGCGGCGGTTCGGGTCGCTCGAAGAGCTGTGGGCGGCGATCATGGAACGCACCGGCCGCAACCCGCCCGCCCGGCTCGTCGCCGTGCACGCCACCCACGAAGGCCAGGGCGCGTGGGCGCAGTTCATCGACGTGGACGCGATCGGCGGCGGCCAGATCCGCGGCCGGCGGATCGTCGAACTCTCGCTCGGCGTCTACGACTTCCCCGGCGGCACCCAGCAGGCCGTGCTGCGCCCGGTGGGCTTCGTGCAGGCAGATCGGTGGAGCGTGTTCGGCCGCGCCACGAACCGGGAGCAGGTGCGCGAGATGCTCATCGAGATGGTGAGCGTCGCCCTGCTGCGCGACTCCCCCCACGCCCCGGCCGCCGACATCCGGCGACAGGCGGGCTACGTGATCGACGAGTTGCCGTACGCCAGCGCCACCTCGCTCACCCTCTACCAGCTGACCTCGCACGACCAGGTCGTCTGGACGGGCCCGGCCCCCGTACCCATCCCCGAGGGCGCCCGCCCGGTGCTGGTATTCACCGAGGACGACCCGGAGATCCAGGAGGACACGTACGGCAAGAACTGCCCGCCCCTGGACGCCGGCGAGCCCAGCATCTGGCTTTCCATGCTCGGGCTCACCCACCCGTCCCCCGGCACCCCGGGAACACCGTTTCTCGGCGAACCGGCCATCGCGAACTGGCCGGCCCGCATCTCGGCGCGCCTCGACGACAAGGTCCGCGCGATCGCCGCGATGGTGCACATGCCGCCCGGCGCGTTCGTGGGCGGCTTCCTCATCGCGGCGTGCGCGCACATCGACCGCAGCTGCCGCATCCTGACCAGCAACCGGGCGCCGATGTGGCCGCAGATCCAGGCGATGGCCGCCGCCTTCCGGCCGATCCGGGAGCTGTCCATGGAATACATCACGATCATGCTGAGCCAGGACCAGGCGCGCGCCCTGCCCTGCCCGGTGGCCGGCCAGGCGCCGGAATGGGCATTGCGGTTCGCCGAAGTCTTCGGGTCGGCAAGCGACGACGCGGTCGCCTCCCTGTTCGTCTCCACCTGCCAGGACATCCTGCTGCAGACGCTGTTTTCCAGCCGGCACGAGCTCTCCAACCGGGCGCAGAACTTCTCCGGCTACATGCCGATCACCCGGATGCTGCTGACCGTCATGCTCTCCGACACCGTCGAGCTGATGGACCTGCGCGACGCGGTGATCGAGCGGGAACACGCGGAGGCGGCACAGGCGATCGCGGCCGGGTCGCTGTTCGGCGGCCCGGCCGCAGGGGCGGCCTGGGTCACGCTCACAGAAAGCCTGCTCGGCTCCATGACCGAGGAGCCGGTGTCGCGGGAGCCGGCGGCCCGCACGGTGGTGCTGCATCGCGACGGCTACCGGGTCTACGACGGCAAGGGCCAGTGGTGGAGCCGCGCCGAACTGGAGGCCGTGATCACCGCGCAGCGGCAACAGGCCACCGCGGTGGACCCGCTGCTGGACAAGGTGTCCGAGATCGACGACCTGGTACGCCAGCTCAAGGCCGCGCAGTTCCTCGATGCGAACGCGTCCACGACGCTCGGTCACCAGCTGACATCCCACGTCGACGACGTGTTCCGGGACCTGCTGTCCGGCCTGCTCGAGGAGAACGAACGCTGGCTGGTCAAGGCCGCCACCGACCGGAAGCTCGCATTCGGGCTCGCGAACTTCACCCGCGACGACGTGCGCTCGGCCTCCGACATCGGGGCCAAGCTGTCCGGCATCCACAAGCTCGCGGACGAACGGCTGCGGCCGGCGTTCAGCGACGAGGACGCGTACGTGGCGGGCATGAGCCGGCTGGCCGCCGAGGAGATCGGCAAGGCGGAGCTGACCGAGCTCCTCAGCCTCGTCGGCCTCACCGTGCTGGCCATCTTCTGCCCGCCGCTGGCGTTCGGGGTCGGCCTGGTGCAGGCCGCCGAGGGCCTGATGACCGCGTTCGAGCACCGCGACCTGCAACGCGCCATGCTCAACGGCGACGAGATCCTGTCCAAGGCCCAGGTCGAGGCGGAGATGTGGGCCGCGGTGATCAACGCCGCGCTGACCGTGCTGCCGGAGGTCCCGTCGCTGGCCCGCGGCGCCGCATCGGCGACCCGGGCGGTGGTACGCGGCGGGGCGGAAGAGGCTGCCGCCGCGGCCGCCCGGCAGGCCATGCGCAACATCGCCAAGCACCTGGCCGAGCTCAGCATCGAGCACTTCACCACCCGGTTCGCCCGCGAGCTGGTGCAGAACTACCTGATCAACCTGGCGCTGTCCAAGGCGATGAACCGGATCGCCGAGGCGGTCGCGCGGCAGGCCGGCGTCGCCGGGCACGTCTCCGCGGGCGACGTGCTCGAGGTGCTCAGCTCGGCGATCCAGGGCGCTCCGGAGGGCACGCCATGACGACGTTCAAGGTACGCGAGCGCCCCATGGCGCCGGCGGTACGGGCCAGGCTCGAGGCGCACCCGGCCGTCGAGGCCTTCCAGAAGCGTTTCGGCGTCGAACCCGAGGCCGCCAAGAAGATCCTCACCGAGTCCGTCCTCGACGCGATGGACCTGCTGGGCTCCCGATACGTCACCCGGATGTCCCAGGTCGTCGGCCGGCTCACCCAGCTGCGCGAGGCGATCCACCTGGTCTACGAGAAGGTGCTGTCCGGACACCCGGAGAACGTCGACACCGCGGCGCTGCGCCGTGCCTTCGACGAACTGCACGCCACCACGAAGGAACTCGCCGATCCCAAGACGTGGGCCGAGGGCGAGGGCAAGCAGGTCGAACCGCTGCCCGCGACCCCGCCGATCGAATACCCGGGCGCGCGTGCCGGGCTGGAGGACAAGCCCTCGGTCGCACCGCGCCAGGGCGACCCGGTCCGCGGCAAGCCCGGCAGAGCCTGGGACGTGCAGACCAAGCACCGCGGCGACATCACGCTGGAGATCGACGCCGAGGGCCTCTACTGGAAGTTCCCGGAACTGCAGGACGGCGTCGTCCTGCATTTCCCGGAATACGGCTACCGGGTGTGGAAGGAGCCCGGCACCGGGGCGATCGTGGAGGAACTGATCGTCGGGCCCAGCGTCTCCGGCGCCCGCCGATTCACCCGCGGCGAGGACGTCATCTTCAGCGCCGCCGAGATGGGCGACGCCTATCGCCAGGGGGGTACGCAGCGCGCGCACGGCGCCGGCGCCCCCGGCCTCGGCTTCGACGCAGGCTACGGCATCGCCCACGCGCTCGCCAGGATCAACAACTGGATCGAGAACCACGGCCTCGAGAAATGGGTTCGTGACCTGCGGGACAACGCCCCTCCCGGCGTCGAGTACGTGTGGTCGACCAGCACCCGCAAGCGCGGGCAGAAGCTGGCACAACGGCAGTACACGATCAGCGCGATCGTCGACGGCAAGATGCACGAGCTGTACGCGTTCGAGGTGAGCGTCCCGGACGGCCCGCCCAACATCGACGCCCCGATCGACTTCGACGTGGTGGGCATCACCCCGGAGGCCGAGCTCTACGGCGCGCCCTACACGAAGGAGAGCATCGCCGCCAGCGAAGCCGCGCCGGAGGGCGAGAAACCCCCGCTGGAACGGCTGGAACCGCCGCAGGCGCTCAGCGAGGCCCTCGGCCGCACCCAGAAGCTCGGCCGGGCGGCCGGCCATGCGGCGATCGCCCGCACCGGGGAGCGGATCGCGGCGCTCGCCAGGATCCTCGACACCACGATCATGAACCGGTACACCGCCAGCGGCGATCCGGCGTGGGCCGGGGCGATCGACGACGTCACCACCGCTGTCGGCGAGGTGCGCAACCGGATCGAGTCCTCGGCGCCGAACCCCGAACGGCTGACCCGCATCGACAACGCGATCACCAACTTCAACCGCAGAGCCCGTTACGCGTCGCCGGCTGACCTGCGGGCGCTCGCCCGGGAACTGCGCAACATCCTGCGAGGACGATGATGACCAGCTCGTTCGCGCCCTATCTGCACACACCAAGCGCGGTGCTGTTCGACGGCATCGTGCCGGTGCCGCTGTGGGCGGTCACCCAGATGTCGATCGACGCGTCGTACTCCGTCCCCGCGGTCGGCGGCAGCAACCGCCGCGTGGCGTTGCCCACCCACGACGACACCATCGGGCTATCCGCCGTCCTCATCGGACCGCTACGTCTGGAGTGGAAGACCGCGCTTGAGAACATCGCGGAGGCCAGCCGGTTCGGCACCGTGCTGTCCCCGAAGACCGGCGGCCTGGGCACCGGGCTGGTCCTGGTCAGCAGCGCGACCGTGCGTACCAACCTGGCCGTGCAGTCGCTGAGCTTCAGCCTGAGCGCGGCCCGGCGCGACACGATCGACGTCACCCTGCGCCTGATCCACCTCCCCCCGCCCGGCAGCCTGACCCGGCTGCTTGACACCACCTCGATCGCGGTCGGCGCGCTCACCGACGCGCTGCCGTTCTGAAGGACCGCCATGGACGCCGTGCCCGCCCTCGTCACCCGGCCGCTGGTCGACGCGTACGCGGACGCGCTCGACCCGGCCCCGCCGCCCGCACCGGAACCGCCGCGCACCACCATCGACTCGGAACTGACCGACGGCGTTCCCACCCGCCTCGCACTCGACGCCACCCGCCTGCTCGTCCTCGCGGTCCCGCTCGGCACCGCCCGCCCCCTACTGGACGCCGACCCGCGGACCGTCGTCGTGGACGACCGGGCGATCGCGGCGGCCCCGGCGGACGAACGCACCCCGCTGGACCTGCCACGGCCGCGGCTGACGCTGCTCGTCGACGGGCACATCGCCGACACCACCGCAGTCGTCCCGCACGTGCCGCTGCGTCTCGCCGACGGGGTCCGCACGGTGGTGGAGGTGATCATGGACCGGCTCGTGCTGACCAGCGGCGCGCTGCGCGGTCCCGGCCGGTTCGACAGCCGGATCACGCTGCGCTGGCGCGACCTGCTCACCGCGGCCGACACCGGCCCCGCGCTGACTCCCGGCGACCCGGCCCTGAACCTGATGCGGGGAGCGACCCCATGACCACGACCCTGCCCGGGCCCTTCCGGACCGCCGGCCTGACCAGCGGTCCCGACGTCGCGCCAGGCACCATGCCCGCCTGGGCCGTCGTGTTCAGCGCCGAGGACGCGTCCGGCCTGAAGAAGCTGCTGACCGCCGGCAGCGACACGTACGACGGGTCGGTGTCGGCCACCCTGCCGTTCGACCTCGAGGGCGGCCGCTACGAGGTCGTCATCGAGGGCCTGACCGACGAGGACTACCAGCGCATCCGGCTGACCGGCACCCGGCTGGCCGCCGCGATCCACCTATGGTGGCAGGACACCCCGGCCGGTATCCTCGGCGACCTGGCCCGCGCGGCCGGGATCGGCGACCTGCTCGGCGGGGGTGCCGCGAGCCCGCCGGCCGGATCGCTGGTGGCCACGATCCGGGTCGACACGCTGCGCCGGCGGGCCGGCGAACGCCGCTACGACACGGTGATCAGCGGCCGGGAACGGGTCGTCGCCCGACTCGGCGAGACCGCCATCCGCGGCGGGCTCTGCTACGACTCGCTGGACTCCGCCGCACGCGGCATCGCCCGCGACGCCCGGATCGACGTGATCGGGCACGGGCTGGACAAGCTGACCCCGCCGGCCGACGTGAAGAACTGCGCCGACGTACGCCCCGGCAGCGCGCTGCAGGCCATGCGTACCGTTCGCGACCAGGCCGCCGCCGCGCTCAGGAAGCAGGGGCTGTCCGCCACGGTCATCCGCGACGGCGTCCTGCACGTCGGACTGTGGACCGCGCGGAACGCCGGCACCGCGCCGCTGCCGGTGGTCCACCTGCTCGACGCCTCCGCCGGGCTGGTCAGCGCCGAGCGGGGCGCGGACGTCGTCATCGTCGAGGCGACTGCCGGCCCCAAACCGCCGCCGCCCCGCGCGAAGGTCACCGTCACCGCGCTGGGCCGCCCCGACATCAAGCCCGGCGACATCGTCCAGGTCCCGCTGCCACCCGAGGACTACCCGACGCTCGCGCCCACCGGGCCCGGCCTGCCGCTGCTGCGCGACCTCACCAGCCTGCTCGGGCCGGGCGCCGAACCGGAGAACCCGACGGCGTGCCTGGCCACCCAGGTCACCCACCGGCTCTCCCGGCGGCAGGGCTTCGTCACCACCATCCAGGCGACGGTGCTGCGCCCCGACGACGACGGCTGGGATCCTGTCGACGAATCCACCAAGGAAAACCCCTACACCGCCCGGGAGCAGCGCGGATCGAAACCGGCCGACCACGCGGCGGGCGCGGCCGCCGCCGTCGAGGGGGTCGCCCGTACGGTCGCCCAGCGCGCCCCGGGCGCACGCCTGCGGGCCGGACAGATACGGGCGCATCCCGGCGGCACGGCCGACCAGAACACCAGCGACCTGTGGTACGCCACGGCGCCGCCAGACGGGATGCCCGCCGAGATCCGGCGGGTGGCGATCACCCCGGATCAGCACGCCGAACTGCCCGCGGTGCCCGTGGTCACCCCGTTCGCGTTCGGCGGGTACGGGCTGGTGCTCCCTCGCTATCCCGGATCTCGCGTCCTGCTGGCGGACACGGGCGGCGGGCGCGAGGTCGTCGACCTCGGCGGTGTCTGGGAGGACGGGGTGAGCCCGCCCGCGAAGCCAGGCGACTGGTGGCTGGTGCTGCCCATCGCCCAGCCGACCGACGACCTGACGTCCGACGCCGACGCGTCGCCGCCCACCTCGGACGACGCGAGCCACGATCTGATCGACGCCGACGGGCGCCGCCTGATCGAGGTCGGCGGGCTCACCCTGCGAGTCATCGACAGCCCGACCGCGTGCGATAAGCGCCCCGACCCGGGCAGCACGGGGGCCGTGGTCATCGAGAACACCAAGGACGGCAAGTCGGCCCAGATCGTGATCAAGGACGACGGCAGCATCACGATCAGCGGCACGTCGATCACCATCGACGCGGGCAACGGGAACATCTCCATGAAGGCCGCGAACGTCAAGGTCAAGGTCACCGGAACGATGGACGTGAGCGGATGACCGCACCGAACAGCCCGCCGAACCCGGTCGTCGAGGCCGGCAGCTTCGAGTGCCCCAACAGCGGAAAACGCAAGCTCGAGGGCCTGAGCTCGGGTGGCACCACGATCCGGCTGTCCGTGAACGACTCGCCGGTCGTGACGGTCACCGCCGCCGGCGGGGCCGGTACGTACACCGGCTGCACCTTCAGCGATAGCAACGGCAGCCACCTATGCAACGCCACCACGATCAGCTCGCCGGGCGCCGGCAAGCTCACGGTCGGCGGCAGCGCCGTCCTGCTGAGCAGCGACACCGTCCTTGCGGTCAATCTGGTGCCCGCGGGATCGGGGACAGCCAAAGTGAACGCCGGCCAGAGCAAGCTCACCGCCACGTGAGGACATCATGACTGTGACGACACCACCCGCGGATTCGCCTGGGAGTACCGCAGCCGACGAGGCCGTACGCCGTCGGCGCCTGCTCGGCGTGGGCCTGCGCGCCGACCTGGTCGACGCCCGCGACCTGGCCCGCGACCTGTCGCTCCGCCGCACACCCGGCGGCGTCGACCTCGACCTCGTCGAAGGGTTCGACTCGTTCGCCCAGGATCTTGCGGTCGGCCTCACCACGCTGCGCGGCAGCGACCCGTTCAACGGCCGGTTCGGCTTCCTCGGGCTCGGCCCGCTGGCCGAGCAGACCTCGCCGGCGATCGCTCGCGAGGCCCTGCGCAGCGCAGTCGCCCAGGTCGTCGCGGCCGACCCGCGAGTACGCCGAATCGTCGACCTCACCGTCACCTTGCCCGCGGCGGGCGCCCGTTCCCTCGACGTACGCGTCTCCTTCGAGGCCATCAGCGGCGACGCCGCCACCGTCGCGGTCAGCGGGCTCGCCTCGGGCGCCACTTTCGGGTTGGAGGCCTAGCCATGAGCAACGACAGCATCCTGGACCTTACCGACGTCCTCGCGATCGACGACCAGGTGACCCGGTCCACCGGAAGCGCCAGCTTCGGGGTCACCGCGGCCGGGTTCCTGCCCAAACCGTTCACCCGGCTGCTGGCCGAGCGGATCGCGCTGGCCCGCCAGTTGATCGACGCCGACCTCGACCTGTCCAGCGGCAGCGTACTGCGCAAGCTGCTGGAGATCAGCGCGCTGGAGGACGCCCGTACCTGGACGGCGCTCGGCGCGCTGTACGACGACTGCTTCGTCAGCACCGCGCGCGGGCGCGCGCTGGGCGACCTCGGCGCCGAACTGGGACTCGGGCGGCCGTACCTCAACGCCACCGGCACCGTCACGCTGAACCTCGCGGGCGCGCTGCCTGCCGGAATCTCACAGCTCGTCTTGCCGCGCGGGAGCCGGATGACCACCGCTGGCGGTCACCGTGTCGCGCTGGCCGCCACGGCCACGCTCAGCGCGGCGGTGACGTCCCTGCCGGTGCCCGTGGTCAGCTTCGACGCTGGCCCGATCGGCAACCTCGACCCGTCCGTCGCCGACTCCGGCGGGGGCAACCCGCAGAAGATCGACCGGTGGGAGGTCGCCGACGGCAAACTGGCCGGACTGCTCGCGGCGGACGCGGCGGCCGGCCTGCCCGATGGCGCCTCCGCCGTCGGCCAGGGCCTGGTCCGGATCGTGCACACCGTGCCGCTGTCCGGCGGCGAGCAGCAGTGGGACGACGAACGCTACCGGGCCCTGCTGCTCGGCGCGCCCCGCTCGGTGTGGTCCGCGGACGCCATCGCCACCACCGTGAGCCTGCTGCCCGGTGTACGGCAGGTGACCGTTCGCGACGGCTGGGGCGGCATCGACCTGTCGCAGTCGGTGTTCGGCGACTTCACGTTCGTGGAACGGCTGTTCGCCGCCGACCGTGACCTGGCGTCCCCGTACTTCGTCAGCGTGCTCGTGGCCCCCACCGAAGCGGCGGTCTGGGACGGGCCGGATGGCCTGCGCGCAGCCGTCGAGGCCGCGATCCGCGACGTGCGCCCGATCGGCGTCTTCCCCGGCGTGGTGGAGGCCGACCAGGTGTTCCTCGGCGTGCAGGGGGACATCATCACCAGCGGCATCGCCCTGCCCGCCGGGAGCGTGGCCAGCATCAACTCCAGCCCGGCCGCCCTGGCGCTCAAGAGCCGCCTGCTGGACCGGCTGCACCGGGTCGTGGACACCTTGCGGATGGCCGAGCCCGTCCGGTGCGCCGCGGTGACCGCGGCGCTCATGGGTGAGCCCGGTGTCACCGACGTGGTCAATCTGCGCCTGGTGCGCTTCCCGCCCACGCTCGACCAGGTCGGCAGCACGGCAGATACCGACCCCACGCCGCAGATTCTCGGGCCCGACGAGAATCTGGCCCTGGGCGCCGACCAGATTGCCGTCCTGGTCGACGCCACCGACCGGCTGACGGTGCGGTGAACCGATGACGATCACACCGGATGCCGCCGACCTGCTGGCCACGCTGGGCTCGCCCGGCGCGGGATCGCTGGCCGCGGCGTCTCGCGAGCTGATCGGGCCATACGGGGGGGCCCTCACGCCCGAGCCGCTGCCCTGGGATGACCTGGCGGACAGCGCGGAGGTGACGGTGGCGGACGTCACCCGGTTCCCGCTGCTGCTGATCACGCTGCTGACCGACCTGGACGGGGACCGGATGGTTGCCGTGCCGCGGCTGCTCGGCCCGGGAACGGACCAGCCGCCGATCACTTTTGCGCCGTGGAGCCAGGCCGGCAGCAGCCTGCTGGCCTTCGTGCCGGAGGTCGACGGGTCCGGTGCCGCCGCCGGCTTCCGCATCGGGGTAACGGTTACCCACACCGCCCCGGACGGGACGGTGACGGCGCTGGCCGCCCGCGACATCCGGCGGGCCGTACGGGTCGACCTGGTGGCGGGGCTCGCGGGCCGCGTGATGGCCGTCCTGTTCGCCGAAAAGGCCAGGCTGCGCCGCACCGGGCGGGAGATCGCGGCGATGCGCTCGCTGGCGCTGGCCCGGGACAACGCGCTCGATCGGCTCGGCGCCGACCTGCGCTGCCCCCGGTTCGCCGACGACCTGGTCTGGGACCCGGTACGCCGCTCGCCCACCACCCAGCCGCTGTCGCCGCCCGGCCGCCGGGAGGACGACGCGTCCTACCGCGCGCGGCTGCGGTTGCTGCACGGGCTCCGGCTGCCCACCCCCGGCTGGGCCGACAACTTGCTCAACGGGACAGGATCCAGCCCCGGCCGGCTGGCCGACGTCGGGTTCACCGGCCCGGTCGAGGTGGACGAGAGCCCGAACGTCGTCCTCCTCGCCCTGCGGCTGGTCGCCCCCGGATCGGAGCACGGCCGGGCGACGCTGCTCGATGCGATCCGGCAGGTGCACCTGATCTGGCCGGCGGGCAGCGCCGACGGGGACACCGCCCATGCCCGGCGGATGCTGCCGCAACGGGTTGCCGACCGGATCACGGACACCCGCGCCGCGCTGGCCCGGTGGAGCCTGCCCGCGCAGCAGCCGGTCGCGCCCGCGCTGGCCGGCGCGCTCGAGAGGCTGGACGCCCTGTGCCAGCAGCTCGGCGCCCGGCCGTGGCCGACGGTCCTGGCCGGGCAGAGCGATGCCGGCGGTTCCCGGCTCGAGCTGGGCCATGGCGCGATGATGGCCAAGCCCGACCCGACCGCGCTGGATGCCGCCGTGCAGGCGGCCGGCCAGCCGGACGGCCCGGGCCTGGTTCCGCGACCACGATCGGAGGATCCCGCGGGCATCTGGCTGCTGTCCGCCTGCGGGCTGCGGACCGCCGAGCCGACCTCCGACGGCACCATCTTCGTCAGCACCCTGCCGATGGGCCCGCTTGTCCTCGAGCTAGCGCCCGGCCCAGACGCGCCGCTCCCGCAGACCGCCAGCGCCCACCTGGTCTCCCCGACCGACGCCGCGCACGACGCTCCGCTGGTCGCCGTGGTGGCGGCCATGACCGCGCGGCAGCTCACCCCCGTCGCTGACGTCGGCGCCATGCTGGCCGCGATGCAGTCCGCGACGTCGGCACCGGCCGCCACGCAGGCACTGGGCGGGCAGGGCGTGCCCGTCGTCGCCGATGTCGACGGCTTCCGCCAGCAGGTGAGCGCCGTCTCGGACCGGCTCTACGCTGCCTTCGACCTCGGACCCGCCGGAACCGCCGCGCTGGCCACCGACCCGTCCCAGGTGGCCGGCACGCTGGCCGCGGCCGCGGCCGCCGGGGCGTCGAGTGTCGTCGCCTTGGTCACGGGCGCCGCCACGGTCGCGCTGCTGTTCGGTGTCACCGGGCTGCCGCTGGGCGGCAGCAACCTCGCGGCCCGGCAGACGGTGCTGTATCGCTGGCAGGTCCGCGGCCTGGCCGGCGACGGCGTACGTATCGATCCCGGCCGCGGCCCCGCCACGCAGATCTACGCGCCCGGGGACGGCATCAGCGTCCTGAGCTGCGTCGCCCACGTTCGGGGGCTGGGCAATGATCCGTACGAGTGGAGCCCGGCACCGGCCGACGGCGCGCTCCTCAGCCTGCGGCAGTACGAGCACCTGATGAACCTTGTCGCCCTGGCGACGCCGATGGGAGTACGCGCCAACACCTGGCGGCTCCGGCAGCAGCACGTCGACGTGGACGGCTCGGGGAGGCCGTTCCCCTTGACGGCGGCCGCCGCGCGAGCCTTCCGACAGTACCGAGCCGTGCGCTGATGCCGCGACGCACGCATTACCGATCAGCGCCGAGGAGGCCCAATGTCCAGCAACGACACCCCTGAAGGCGGCCAGCCGCTGGTCTTCGGCGTGCCGGCCACCACCGTCGCGGCGGCGCTGCGCGGCGCCGGGCTCGGCGAGGACGCCGTCATCGCCGTCCTCGGCCGCACTATCGCCCGCTCTGTCGGGGCCGCCGACGTGGCCGCCGGCGCGAGCCCGGGATTCACGTTCCAGGTGAGCATCGCCGAGACAGCTGCCGAATGCCGGCTCAGCTACCAGCGGTTGTTCGTGCACCCGGACTTCATCGACGGGGTTACCGTCGTCCAGGCGGGCCAGACGCCGGACGAGATCGGATTCAACTCCCGGTTCCACAGCATCGAGGCCGAGTTCGACAGCATCGCCCGCGACCTGCAGACCGCCAGCAACTGCATCGCGGAGCTGCGCCGTGAGATGTACCTCATGGCCCGCGAGCTGGAGGCGAAGATCACCGAGATGGACGCCCGGATCGCGGCCAAGGGGAAGGACAAGGACACGAAGGAGGGCAAGGAGACCAAGGAGGCAAAGGACACCAAGGACACCAAGGAGAAGGACACCAAGGAAGGCAAGGACAAGGAGGGCAAGGACACCAAGGACGCCAAGGACAAGGACCACAAGGAGAGCAAGGACAAGGACCGCGAGAAGGCCATCGCGGACAAGCTCGCCCAGATCGAGGCCCGCCCGCTGCGGGCCGAGGCCGCAGGCGCCCCGATGACGGCACCGCCGGGGACTCCCCCCGGGAGTGCGCGTACGTTCATCACCCTCGAGGATCGGCCGGACGTGGAGGCGGCCGCGCTGGGCGACGACGAGAAGCCGTCCGCGGAGCCCGCCGCGCCGAAGTCCGACGGCACCCCGGGGCCGGATCCGGCCGCAACCGCCGCCGAACCAGCCGCGCCCGCGGCCCCGGCGCGGAAGGCCCCGGCGAAGAGGACGACCGCGAAGCGGGCCGCATCATCGAAAGCCACCGGCGCGGCCGAGAGGCCGACCTCCCCGCCGCGCCGCCGCGGCCGGGGCTCTGCCGAGCCGACGGATGGCTGAGATGCTCCTGATCCTGGCCCACCGGCACGACATAGCGGCCCGCGAGCTGGCCGCCCGCTGGAACGGCGACGTCATCCTGCTCACCCCCGCGGACCTGCACACCGAGCGTCTGCTGCTGACGGTCAGCCAGCGCGGCCGCGCCCGGGCCGAGTTGCGGTCGCGGCCCTCGGTGACGGCCGTCCTCAGCCGGCTCGGCGGAGTCGGCCCGGCCGACCTCGACCACGTGGACCCGCAGGACCTCGCGTACGCGGCCACCGAACTCGACGCGTTCCTGCGGGCGTGGCTGCTCGCGTGGCCCGGCCCGGTGGTGAACCGGCCGACGGCAACCTGCCTCAACGGTCCCGGCTGGCGCCCGGAGCAGTGGTCCCTCGCGGCCGCCGCCGCGGGCCTGAGTGTACGCCCGGCCCACCGGCTTGTCGCGACAGCGGGAACATCACGGTCCCGACTCGCGCCAGACCGAGCCGTTGCGGCCTGCGCGGAGCCGAACGGCGATCCGGCGCGGGTGACGGTCGTCGGGGACCGCTGTTTTGGCCCGGTGCCCGGGGACCTCGGCCGCCGGCTGTGCGCACTGGCCCGGATGGCCGGCTGTACCCTGATCGAGGCGATCGTCGACGCCTGTGGCACCGTCCTTCATGCCGGTGCCTGGCCCGACGTCTCGGCGCCGGACGTCGCCGACGCCCTGCTGCCGTTCCTGGACGGCGCGTCGTGACGGCGCTGCTGTGGGGGCTGCCGGGCGATCCGACGATGACGTCGGTACGGCGTGCGCTCAGCCGGATCGGCGTACCCTTCCTCTTCCTGGACCAGCGGCAGGTGCTGGCTATGACGGTCGAACTCAGCATCGGCCCCGCAGTCGAGGGCCTGCTCCGCGTCGCCGGGACCGCGCTCGACCTGGCCGGCGTCGCCGCCGCGTACCTGCGCCCGCACGACAGCACCCGGGTATCGGCAGTGCGCGATACACCGCCCGGCTCGCCGGCCCGCCGGCACGCCAGGGAAGTGGACGACGTCCTCTCGGCGTGGGCCGATCTGAGCCCCGCGCTGGTAATCAGCCGGCCGTCGGCCGCCGCCAGCAATGGGTCCAAGCCCGCCCAGCTCCAGGAGATCGCGGCGTGCGGCTTCGCAGTACCGAAGACGCTCGTCACGAACGATCCCGGTGCCGTCGAGCGGTTCCTCGACCGCAACGGCCCGCTGGTCTGCAAGTCCGCAAGCGCAATTCGCAGCCGGGTACGCCGGCTGGACCGCGGCGACGACCTATCCGGCCGGCTGGCCGACGTGACCGCCTGCCCCACCCAGTTCCAGCGCCGCGTACCTGGCACCGACGTGCGGGTTCACGTCGCTGGCGCCGAGGTCTTCGCCACCCGGATCACCAGCGACGCGGACGACTACCGGTACGCGGCGCGCCAGGGCCTGCCGCGGGCCCGGCTCGAGGCGATCGATCTGCCGGATGGCGTGGCGGAACGCTGCCGTCAGCTGGCCTGCAAGCTCGGCCTTCCGGTCGCCGGCGTCGACCTGCGGGTGACGCCGGACGGCGAGTGGTTCTGCTTCGAGGTCAACCCGTCGCCGGCTTTCTCGTACTACGAGGCCGACACCGGCCAGCCCATCGCCGCCGCGGTGGCTGGGCTGATCACCGCGGCTGTTACGTGTGCGCAGGTGGCCCGGTGAGCGCCGACACCGCCGCGGCTTCCGCGCCCGAGACCGTCGGCACCGAGGCCGTCCCCGTCGGTCGCGCCGCGATGTACCTGCATCCGCTGCTAACCGCTGATGAAGCCGCGAAGATCACCGCATCCGTGCTCAACCCGCCGCCGGAGGTTCGCGACGCCTGCTGGCACGTCGGCGAGGACCTGACAACCATCGGCGCTCCGCTGTACCGCAACCGGGAGCGTCCTGTCTTCTATGCCGAGCACGCCCGCGCCACCAACCGGATGCTTTACCGCAGCTACCAGGACTTGTACGACCGCGTCGCCGGCCTTTTCGAAGGCCGGTACGGCCTGCATGCCGCGTTCGTCGACGAGCTCGCTATCCCGGGCTTCCATCTGATGCAGTACGCCCACGCCGGCCGCTACGAGGGCGGCGGATGGCATTACGATCAGCTCGCTTGGCAAGTACCGTACTTCGTCGAGCACGCACCGGAGGTAGAGGGGATCCTCAATTTCACACTGCCGTTGGCCGTGCCCAGCGGCGGCACCGGGATGGACCTGGCCGGGGAGGAAGCCACCGCCGAGGAGCACGTGACCTATCGGCCTGGGCTACTGGTGTTCAACGAATGCGAGGTCCTGCACCGGATAGGGCGATCCAGCTGCCTGCGCTCCCAGGAGCGGCGGCTGACTTTGCAGGGGCACGGGGTGCTGTTCCGCGGGCGGGTCCTGCTGTTCTGGTGACACCTCCGTCTGCACTGCTCCAGGCCGCAGTTGCTGGATCGTCAGACGGGTAATCATGGAACGAATAGTCCTGCTTACTGAGTATGGGACGGCGGGATGCCCGGGGCAGTCCTTTGGCTTTGCGATGCTGCTCGGAGAACGGGCCAGCTATTTTCAAGAACGTTGCGGTGACCAGACGCTGGAGCTGCCGCTGGGCACGCCGAATACGAGATTTAGCATGCCGCCGATGAACATGCCCAGGCCCGCTCCCGCGACGACGTCCAATGGGAAATGCGCACCGAGGTACAGTCGTGACAGGCAGACTGCGGTGGCAAGTGCCCAAGGCAGGACCTGCCACCAGCTCTTGAAGTAGGGGGCCACCAGGGTGGCGGCCGCAAAGATCACCATGGCGTGACCTGAGGGAAAGCTCAGTCCGTGGGCGGCGGACTGGCCACGCAAGATCACATCCGGTAGTGTCTGCGCCGGCCGGTTACGCTGCACGAATATCTTGGCCACGTCCTCCAGCGATACCTTCAGCAGTGTCGCGGCCACTAGGGCGGCGGCCAGGCGCAGCCTCCTCAAGATTGCGGCCGCGGCTGCCACCAGGGGAAGAGCCCCGATCACTCCCGGCAACTGGATGGTCCACATCAGCGGATATAGCCACCCTGGCCAGTGATTGATCCGGCCGAACACGACCACCTCTGTACCCACGACCGCCCGGTTCGCTACGAGCACCCCGCACACGACTACCACGCCGAGCCCAGCGGCGGTCACAAGTGCGTCGGCTCGTCTGCGCTGGTACGTCCGGCCGTCCGGGGCCTTGGACCACCATTGGGTCAGCCGCCTGTTCAGCTTCCGCGCCTGGCCGGCCTGGCCTGCTGGTCCGGCGGGCTGCGGAGTGCTCACGATGCACACCTTCCGCTTGAGTTCACCAGGCCTGGACGTTCCTCCGGCCTGGCCGAGGACGTGCAGGCGGGGCTGGATGAGGTGGGGCGCTCGCCCGCGGCGGGCGGCGATAGGGATCCCGACGTGACGCCAGCGGGCCACTCATCCCGGACATGCGGCGCCACGTCCGCACAGGACGAGATTCTCGGTGTGCCATACATGGTGGACGAGGGATGACCTGGACTGGAACGCCAGCGCGCTGTCCACGGCGACGGCCAGTACTGGAGAGGCTCCCGGCCGGAAGTGAAACTCGTAGGTGACGCAGCCGCCGGGGAATGTGTAGAAGCGCAGGCCCGAGAATACCGGCACCAGGCTGAGCGGGCGCTCGAACCGGCTGGTGCCGGGCTGGTCGGAGGGGATCTGCCTGGCGCCCGAGGTGTCGCAGGTGGCGGTGAGGGTGACGGTGACCGCTCGCGGGCCCGCGCGATCCGAGTCGAGCCATAGCCGGGTCTTCCCGCTGGCGATTTCCGCGCCGCCGATGCTCCAGCCCGACGGGAGCGCGGCGATGCAGGGCAGCAGGGCGGCGGACGGGACAGCCTGGGCGCTGAGGATCATCGAGTGGCCGGTGCCGCAGCTGGGGGGATAGGCGCCCAGATTCCGGGCCGCCGGAAAGAAGGCATCGCCTGTTTGGTACACGGCGGCGGTGATGATGGCGAGCATCGCGGCCGCCAGGGCGACCCGCCGGATGCTCCAGCGTTGCAGCACGATCGGCGGCCGCTGCGGGGCGAGAGCGCGGAATTCGCCGAGCAGGTCGCGCGGGTCCCGCTTCATGAACGCGCGCAGCTGGGTCGGGCTGGCGACCCCGCGGGTGGCGGCGAACGCTTCGGCGGCGCCGGCGGCCGCTATGAACACTGCCTGTACCAGCCCGGCGAGCACCCGGCCCGGCAGCATGGACGGCGCAACAGCGGTCACGACGAGGGCGCTGGCGCCCGCGTGCATGCC
>Ga0335081_10001376_pt1 | contig 38767 bp, 30 predicted proteins | sample Lox_Sample_35_FD_206713 | JGI IMG/M metagenome (GOLD analysis project Ga0335081, IMG submission 206713) | Soil microbial communities from Loxahatchee National Wildlife Refuge, Florida, United States - Lox_Sample_3.5 | ecosystem: Environmental > Terrestrial > Soil > Wetlands | place: USA...
TCCACACCTTCCGTCACTCTGCAGCGACCATCGTCAACCAGAAAACGGGAACCTGAACTCGTCCAGAAACTGCTCGGACACTCCAATCTGAGTACGACAGCGGACGTGTACACGCACACCTCCGCCGACGCAAATCGAAGCGCCGCGCTCGCGTTAGAGCAGGCGATTTTTGGCGATCTGTTCCAAGTTGTTCCAAGTTTTGGAACATGGAACAAGAACGCCGCTGCAAACTAGAAAAGCCATGCACACGGCTCGGATCGCAACTTTAACAATCCGGGATACTTGCAGAAGGGAACTGCGGAGGGCTTTGGTTGCGGGGGGTGGATTTGAACCACCGACCTTTGGGTTATGAGCCCAACGAGCTACCAGACTGCTCCACCCCGCAGTTTGATGATAGCAACCACAGCGGGGTGCGTCAAACCTCGACGCTGCCCGAATTCACTGCTGACCGTTCGCAGGTTCTGGTGGAATGTGTATTTCAAAAATCCCGGTACCGAATCAAAAAATGCGGCATCAAAACCCTGTTGCTGACACCGTCGAATTATTCAGGAGGGTTTTTATGCCGAAGAAAGAGGTACAGACATCGCAATCGCGGATCAATGCCCAGCCTCGGGTTCATCAGCGTGCCGCCGAGATCCAGCCTTACGGCACCGTCTCACATGCATTGCCGCTCGATCTTGACGAAGCCGTACGTCTGGAAATGACCGAGCAGTTGAATCAACTTCTCGCCGACAGTATGACCTTGCGCGATCTTTATAAGAAGTCGCACTGGCAAGTCGCGGGGCCCACGTTCTACCAATTGCATCTTTTGTTCGACAAGCATTTCGAGGAGCAAGTCGAAGTTGTTGATACGATCGCCGAGCGCATTCAGGTGCTCGGTGGGATCTCGATCGCTATGGCACACGATGTCGCCGAGACCACGCGCATTGAGCGCCCGCCGCGCGGCAGGGAAGAGGTGCCAGTGCAGATCTCGCGCCTTGTCGATGCTCACCAACTCATCATTGGAGAGTGTCGCGAAATTGCCAAGAAAGCCGACGAGTTGGGTGACGACGGCACAAACGACATGGTGATCAGCGATGTGCTGCGAGTGAATGAACTGCAGAGCTGGTTCATAACCGAGCATCTGGTGGAAATGCCGCTGGTGCGCGCGGTGGATCCGTCACTGCGCAAAGTTGGATAACAATCTAAGTTGAATGAGCAGACGATGCGGGCGGACTGGGCCCGCATCGTTGTACTTCCTGCTATTTCACAGTCAGATTGTCGTGATCGTAGTACTCATAGGCCGACATCGGTTTCTCTCCACCCTTTTTCCAGATGCGTGAGTCCTGAGGAATCTTGTTCAGAACCCGCGCCATCTCCCGGATGTGCATGGCTACCGTGCCGCAGCAAGCGCCGATAAAGTTGATCCCTAAATCACGCGCTTGCACGGCGTAGTCTCCCATGTCCTTCCTGGTGAGTTGTAATGGATCCAGCGAATACGGAAATTCCGGAAGACTGGTGAAGTCGGGCTTGTCTTTTGGAGTTCGATACGCTACGGGTTGACAGGCTAGATATCCCGATACAGCGTTGCGCATCTGCTCCATTGGTCCAAGAATGTGCTGCGGCGGGCGCAGGCAATTCATTCCGACGATATCGGCCCCGGCATCGAACAACGCCTTGGCTGCATCGGCCGCGCTTTTGCCTTCTGCTGTTTCATCCTTGTTCTCGAAACAGATCGTCACCATTGCTGGCAGGCCTGTCTTCTTGGCGCGCTCGACCGCAATCAGCGCCTCGCCGAGCCAAGAGAATGTCTCTCCAATGATGAAGTCGACGCCTTCGTCCACCTGAACCGCGAGCTGTTCGTCGAAGGTTTTGCGCACCCGATCGGCAGCTGAAGAACTGTCGGGCTCATACATCCAAGTAAGACTCAAGTTGCCGGCGACCAGGCAGCGATCCCCGGCGACCTCCTTCGCCACGCGCACGGCCGAGCGGTTCAGTTCTTCGAGTCGGTTTTCGAGTCCAACCGTCGCCAACTTGTCGCGGCTCGCATAGAACGTCAGAGCCTGAAGCACTTCCGCGCCTGCCTCGCGAAATTCGACATGCAATTCACGCAATGCGTTCGGATAGGTGAGCGCCACCTCCGGAGTGAACGGACCCGCGCGCACCCACCCGCGTTTTTCAAGCTCGAGGAGATATCCCCCGTCTCCAAGGACGGGGCCTTCTTTCAGTCGTTCGAGGATTCCTTTCTTCATGTCTGCTCCCGAAAAATCTAATCATCCACGTATTCAAATTCCGGTTTGATCGGCTTGCCTTCGGTGAAGCGATCCGGACGGAAGGCGCCGATATCAACAGTCTTCCCAATGCCGTCGAGCACAAGTTCGCACATTACGAGCCCGATGGCGGGTGAAATCTTGAACCCCATGCCGGAAAATCCGGCGCACACGTATCCACCGTGGATTCCCGGAATTTCGCCCAGTAAAGGACGAGAGTCCGGCGTGACATCATATACTCCTGTCACTCCCCGCATAATTTCCGCGCCTTCCAGCTTGGGAACACGACCGCACGCGCGTTGGATAGTTTCTGCTAACGAGTCGTCCGACGCCCGTTGCGAAAAATTGTCAGGATCAGCCGGGCGTGTTCCATAGAAATCACCCACAAGAAATTTGTCGTGTGCGTCCGAACGAAAATAAGTCGCCGTCACCGAGTCAATGCACGCACACCCACCACCTTTCATTTCTGGGGCATTTCGCAGAATGGCGACCTGGTGATATTCGCATTCAATCGGTAGATCGAAGCCCACCTTCGAAATGAGCGTGCGTGTCCACGGTCCGGTTGCGATAATTACGATCGGAGCGGAAATCGGTCCGCTGTCGGTATCCACTCCTGTGATCCTTCCGGAGGTGACTGTCAATGCCGTCACCTGCGTGCGCGAAAGATACTCAGCGCCGAGACTCCTGGCTGCGTCGAGGAAATCTCCGGCGACGCCTGCGCCATCTCCGTATCCGGAATCTGGCTCGTAAGCCGCGAGCTCTATATCGTCCACTTTCCAGTCCGGCTCGAGTTCCTGAAGTTGTTTCGCATCGACCAGTTCTACGAGGGCGCCGAGTTTCCGCTGCATATCCACATTCAGCTTCAATCGCTCGATCTCATTGGGATGGACGATGCGGACAAATCCCGTTCTGCGGAAGTCACCGGGAGCGCCCACAAGGTCTCGCCAATTCTGAAACATCTTCAGGCTTACAAGAGCGAGCTGCACTTCGGGCGGATACGTATAATGCATCCGAATCAGCGCGGACGAGCGTCCGCTGCCGCCGCGCCCTACATGGTCTTTGTCGAGCAGAACGATTTTCCCCGCTTTGCGCTTCGCGAGATGGAAAGCGATGGCGGTTCCCATCACACCAGCGCCCAAGATCACGATGTCCGCGGTTTTCGGCAGAGCGCTGTTTGCGGTATTCATGCTGTGGAGCTCCGCAGTAGTCCCTTTTTCCAATCGCACAACGCCTGGTGTGCGGCATTCCGTCCGGGTGCGCCGGTTACACCGCCTCCGGGATGTGCTCCGGCACCGCACAAATACAGGCCATCGATTGGGGTTCGATACTGCGCCCAGCCCGGCACCGGCCGCATAAAGAAGAGTTGTTCCAGTCGAAGATCACCGTGGAAAATATTCCCCTCAGTCAATCCGTAGGTGCGCTCCAGATCCAGAGGAGTCAATACCTGCCGCGCAATGATTGCCCCGGGAACGTTCGGGGCATATTCGGCGATTTTCTTCACCACCCGATCGCCAAGTAGCTCGCGCTTGGCGTCCCAACTACTTTCTCTCAAGTGGTATGGAACGTACTGCACGAAACAGGTCAAGATATGTTTTCCGGCCGGTGCAAGCGATGCGTCTGCATTCGATGACACCACACAGTCCACCCAAAGCTCTTCGGGGATATCGCCGAATTTGGCGATGTCATAGCAACGTTCTGCAAATGCAAGTGAAGGAACCAGCGTGTAGAACGTGCGCTCGAGCGCCGAGGCCTGCGGAGAGGTTCCACTAAATCGTGGCTCCTCGGCAAGCACCATGTTCACTTTTGCGCATGGACCCGCCATCTTGATGCCGCGAATCGAAAAAAGGAAATCCTCGGGGAGTTCTTTGGAGTCGACTAATCGCAAGAATGTTCTTTTAGGGTCTGCGTTCGACAGAATCATTCGACCGCGAAGCTCGGTGCCATCTTCCAGAAGAACACTCCGGACGCGTCCATTCCTCACGTCGATGTGTGCGACTGAGGCACCAGTCCGGATCTCGACACCGGACTTTCTCCCGCTCGCCGCTAGCGCCTGCGTGATCGATCCCATACCGCCCATCACATGCCCGTAAAATCCTTGCAGTTCGTGTTCGCCCCCGCTGAGAAGATGAAACAAAAGACCGATGGCCGTCCCCGGCTGATAAGGCCCGCCATGTTTGCCATAAACATTGTTGGCCAGAAACATGGTTTTCATCTTGTCGGACTCGTAATTCTGGTCAAGAAACTCACCCAGGCTACCGGTCAGAAATGAGACCAGTTGCGAAACCTCCGCATTCGAGATTCCGCGAAACCGCTTGCCGATCCGAAACAGACCACTCCAACCTTTGAAACTGTTCGTATCAATTTCCGGAGGTGGCTCCATAAAGAACGGTTGTAAGTACCGAGCAAGCTTCTTAAGTTGATCGTCGACATGAACAAAGCGTGCCGCATCCTTAGTCGAGATCTTCGAGAACTCCTGCCGCGCTCTCTCGCGGTCTGCCCACCACGGGACGACGTGTCCATCCGGGAAGGGAACTTGTATAGCGGGATCACACGGGATCATCCTCAGGCCATAGTCTGCCAGACGAAGCTCCGAGATAACCTCGGGCCGCAACATGCTCGCAATGTAAGAGGTGGTCGAGACGCGGCACCCCGGCGCAATTTCCTCGGTTACGCAGCAGCCGCCGACAATATCACGCCGTTCGAGTACGAGCGTGGACAATCCCGCCTTCGCGAGATACGCGGCAGCGGTTAGCCCGTTGTGGCCGGCGCCGATTACGATCGCATCATAAACGCGATTGCCGGATTGCTGTTGACTATTGGTCACTCACGCCAATCGAAATCGAGTAACACTATCGTATTGCATCGTAAAAATGAAGTTGAAAGATGATTGCTTCTGAATTATGCTATCGTGACTTTAGGTCACGTATATGCCTGGCATCGCAAGCAACCGCGTCGCACCCCCGCTCTACCAGCGTCAGATTAAAGCACGTCCGCGCTCGGAGACGAAACGCAACCGCATTGTGGAAGCAGCAACGAAGCATTTTGCCGAGTACGGCTATAATGCCGCCCGTGTCGGCGACATCGCCATTGCCTTAGGCATTGCGAAGGGTTCGATTTTCCAGCACTTCGGCAGCAAAGACGGCCTCTTCTTTGAGGTGTACAAGCGCGCCGTGCGCTCATTTTCTCGCTACCTCGCCGTTCCTGCTGAAGTGCGGCAGCAAGGATTCTTTGAGATTCTTCGTTACTGGCTCGCGCGTACGGAGCACCTTGTTCACGAAGACTGGATTCCATACCGCATCTCACTGCTTGGCAATTACGGAACCGATCTGGTTCTGAAGCGGGAAATCAACCGCTTCCTCCTCACCGAAGATCCGTATGGCACAGTTGAATTCGTTCGCTTCGGCCTTGAACGCGGCGAACTGCGCAATGACCTTGACGTCGAGATGATGGTCTCCATCATCGACTGGATGGTGGAGCGTTTTCAGGACGCTCTCCTCACTGCAGAACTCGATCCTGGTCTGTTTCGCCGGCAGGGCGAGTTAGCCGAGAGGAAGGAGGCGCGAATTCAGCAATTCTTGGCGGTACTGCAGCGAGCGATTGGAACAGTTGCTGTTGAGGTAATTCCTCACAATTTCACGCCAAAGCGGAAGCCGCGGCGGCGCTAGCCTCAAGAGATTCAAGGTATATTCAGTAGGACTTTGTTTTTCAACGATTCGAACCTGAGAGCGTGACATGGAAGCGACACTCGAACAGATTCTCTCCAGTTATGACGACCGCGCCCCTTTAGAGCAAGCGTTCACGATCCCGGCCTCCTGGTACGTCGATCCGCGCATCGCAGAGCTCGAACGACTGAATGTTTTCAGTAAGACATGGCAGCTTGTTGCCCGCACAGATCAGGTTAAGAATCCCGGAGATTTCATCTCCATCAGAGTTGCTCGCGAACCTGTGGTGGTGGTCCGCGGGTCCGATGGCGAACTGCGTGCATTCTTTAACGTCTGCCGCCATCATGCCGCAGCCGTGGTCACGCAACCCTGCGGACAGGCGCAGATTCTGCAATGCCCCTATCACGGCTGGAAGTACGGTCTCGACGGAGCTCTAAAAGGGATGCCGGAGTTTGACGGTGTCGAAAACTTCGAGCGCTCACAAAACGGATTGCTTCCCATTCGTGTCGAAACATGGGAGTGCTTCGTCTTTATCAATCTTGATCCGAAGGCAACTTCTCTGCAGGAGTTTCTCGGTGGAATGGTGAAGCGAGTCGCGCCGCTCGGCATCAGCAAGTTGCACTACTTCGATCGTCGTAGCTACGACATTTACTGCAATTGGAAGGTCTACGTCGACAATTATCTCGACGGCGGGTATCACGTTCCTCATCTTCACAAAGGATTGAGTTCCGTGCTGGACTACAAGTCGTACACCATTGAAAACGAAGACCGTTACTGCCTGCAGTCGAGCCCCATGGTTGCCTCCGACGAAGACGCTGCGACCGGCGCCACTCGGAAAGGCGATCGCGCCTGGTACTTCTGGCAATACCCCAATCTCATGATCAACTGCTACGAGGGATACATGGATACGAACTATGTGATCCCGGTAGACGCCGATCACTGCAAGGTGATTTTCGATTTTTATTTCAGCGATGTCAGTGAATCGCGGCGTGCCTACAACACCGAATCGGTGAACGTGGGCAATCGCGTGCAGGATGAAGATCTGGGAATCTGTGAAGACGTGCAGCGCGGTCTGAAATCGCGCGCATATGGTGCCGGCCGCCTGTCTGTTCGGCGGGAAGCTGGGGAGCAGTTATTTCATCGGCTTCTGGCTGCCGACCTCAAGAGCCGAGTTGAGTAACGTAGAAGATCGCTTCCAAGGTTCAAGCGCTATCGTGGACAAGGAAGTGCCGTTCCGCGTTCACTGATGATCCCGAGGAATGGTTTCCTTCCAGGTCTTTGTCTTGTACATTTGCCCGTTCTTCAACAACTCACGCGTGTAGCTGTAATAAAAATTCCTCTGATCGGTTGTCACGAGAAGGTGCCCACGCCACACGAGCGTTCGTTCTTTCAAGGAGAAAATACTCTCGGCTTCGCCGTGTACGGCGCACGCTTCCGGATGCCCGTCATCTCCGTCGTACGTTAAGCTTTCAAAATCATCCTGTGTGCCCCACGGATATTGATATCGGTCTTTGCCTTTCCAGCGCACTGTCGTCTTCTGCCGCGCCTCGTCGCGTTCGACAGTCCAATCGCCGGGCCAGGGAAATCCCTCGTTTTTTATGTCACTGCGTTCTTCTGTTGGTTGCGGTGGAGAGAACTCCGGTGCTGGCACTCCATGTAAGGGCACAACCGGCATGACTACACGGGAGCCGTTTTCTCCGCCGAGATCCAAAGATGTCGTCATCGCATAAGGCGTGGGCAGAATCATCGGCCACAAAGCATTTGAGATAGAAATTCGGATGCGATGACCTTTGGGGAAGACCCAGGAAGTGAGGTGCATCTCGATATCCAGCGGATAAACCTTCCCGGGCTCCAGATCCTTCGGATCGCTCATCGATTCGCGCTGCGCGCCGTTGAGACCGGCGCCCGTTATCTGAGTTACAGATCCGTCAGGTGCAACGTCGGACAATCGCACGAACCAGTCAGCAAGCGGAGCCGTCGCGGAAGCCCGCAATAAAGCCCGAGGGCGTCCTAAAATTGCTACTTCGTTTTGCAGTGGTGCCGAATCGTAAACCAGACTGAACGCATCCACCGGACGCGTATCGCTCAACAATTCGCCCCACCAGAATCCTGCCTCCACACCCACTGTCGGAATATATTTGAGCTGATGAGTCTCGCTTCCACTTGCCGCTTCTGACAGGGAGTGGTTGCCGTGCAAATAGAAACTGGTGTTCTTCGCGCTCGCGGGCGGCCACACATCCTCTCGTCTCCATTCTCCCGGTACACTCTCAAGATTTGGATCCGGCGGGTGCCAATGCTGCATATAGATCACCAGCGGCGGATCCTTCACCACTCCTGTGTCCCGGCCCTTTAGCCAGTAATCGAACCACCGCACCGCCTGATCGCGCCATTCGACGCGCGGACCAAAGTCAGCATCATTCGGGAATGAATGATTCCATGGTCCGACAATCGCCTTGATCGGAGCCTTCGATTTCATCAGCATGTCGGTGACGTTATCGCGATAGCCGTCTTGCAATCCGCCGATCAGAAAACTCGGCGTCGTAATCTCGCTCAAGGGGCGCACTCGATCTCTCCAGAATGGCCCATCATGCTGATGCTTCAGGTAGAGCAGAGACCATGGCGGCGAATCGAATCGTGGTCCTAGTATCTTTTCGTCCAGTGAGTAGTCAGGTGCGCCCACCCAACCTTGCGCCATGTCCATGTTCAATTCGAACTCGTCGATATGCGCCATTCCGTCCATGTAATGGACGTCATCATGGAAAAGCTCGCCGGTAGCGTGGACTGCAAGGATTGCTTTCAGTCCGGGAGCATGACGCATCGCCATCTGAAGCGCAGTAAATCCACCCCACGAGATTCCGAACATTCCAACATTCCCATTGGACCATGGCTGATGAGCCAGCCACGCGATGACCTGCTCCCCATCCTGCTGCTCCTGCTCGGAGTACTCGCGTTCCGGAGGAGTACCTTCACTTGCGCCAAATCCACGAATGTCGACGCGCACGCTCACATAACCGCGGCGCGCAAAGTACGCGTGCTTCGGATAGTCCCCTGCGGCAGTGCCGTCATCTTTGCGGTACGGCAGGTACTCGAGCAGAGCGGGGAACTTCTCGCCTGCAGCCGCGCCACCCGGCATGTATAAAGTGGCGGCGAGCCGGACTCCATCTTTCATCGGAATCCAAGCGTTCTCCATGCGCACGCCATATTTCGCCGGCGAGGGAGCTTCGACTGCAAGAATGGAAACAGGGAAGAGAAAGATAAGACAGGAAATCCAGAAGTTCTTGCCCAAGTCGCCTCCGAGCAATGACCCGGAGTCAATCGTGTCTGCCTTCCTCGCGGCGGATCGCACGCAGATCAATTCCGAGTTGCTCCGCCTTTTTATACAGGTGACTGCGTTCCAGACCAAGCGATTTCGCAGCCATACTCATGTTGTTGTGGCTACGCTTCAACTCAGCCAGAATCACTTCTCTCTCGAAGGCTTGTACGCGGTCGGCCAAAGGTCCCGATCCGCTTAACGCACTACTCGACGAAACACTGCCAGACGGCTTTGGGAGTGCCATCTCGACTGTCGCGAGATCAACCTGACCCGCGGTCGCAAGCAGCATCAATCGCTCAACCATGTTCCTCAACTCGCGAACATTGCCCGGCCACGAGTGGGACTGCAACATCTCCATTGCTTCCGGAGTGAAGGGAACCGGCTTCCAGCCGTTTTGAGCACATACCTGTGCCGCGAAATGCTCCACCAATGTCGGAATATCTTCGCGCCGTTCGTGCAGCGGAGGAAGAGCAAGGGGGAAAACATAGATTCGGTGAAACAGGTCTTGCCGGAACTTTTCTTCTCGAACTCGCGCCTCGAGATCCCGATGCGTCGCGACGACCACCCGCACGTTCACTGAGATCGGTTTATCTCCACCAATGCGTTCAACGTCGCCTTCTTCTAATACGCGCAGCAGCTTGGCCTGCATGTTGAGTGGCATATCTCCGATCTCATCCAGAAAGATCGTCCCCTGGTCCGCCTGCTCGAATTTTCCAATATGCCGTCCTGATGCGCCCGTGAACGATCCTTTCTCGTGTCCGAACAATTCGGACTCGATCAGCTCGGCGGGCACCGCTGCGCAATTCAAAGTCACAAATGGCCCAGATGATCGCGCGCTCTTCTCATGAATCGTTCGCGCGACAAGTTCCTTTCCTGTTCCGGTTTCTCCGAGGATGCACACTCGCGATTCACTGGCAGCAACCCTCTCCAGTTGCGCCATAACGCGGCGCATGGCCTCTCCTTTCCAGACAATCTCATGCTTGCCGAGTCGCTGCTTGAGTGCGCGATTCTCGACTTCCAGTCTCTGGAGTTTGAGCGTGTTCTCAACCGTGAGCAGCAGTTTGTCGGTGGAGATTGGCTTTTCCAGAAAATCAATCGCTCCCAGACGCGTGGCGCGGACGGCCATCTCGATATGAGCCTGACCCGAAATCATTACCACGGGAGAAGATACGCCCTGCTTTTTCAGGTCCTCAAGCAGACTGAGACCATCTTTACCCGGCATGACGACGTCGGAAAGGATCAGGTCGAATGTCTGGGCCTTTGCCAATTCCAGAGCCTTTGCAGCGTTGTCACAGACCGTCGCCTCGTGTCCTGCGAGCCGGAACGCGCGCGCCAGTGACGCCAGCGTGTTGGCCTCGTCATCAACGATCAGGAGTTGTGCTTTCAGTGGCATTCTTGTTAAACGAATGACGTTGTTGAGCCTTCGGTTCGTTTCTCGAGTGCTTGAAGGTTGTCTGGCAACTCGATGATAAAAGTAGTTCCCTTGCCGGGTTCACTCTTCACGCTGATCCTTCCGCCGTGATCGCTGACAACGGATTGCACAATGGCCAGACCCAGCCCAGTTCCATGCTGCTTGCTTGTATAGTACGGAGTGAAGATGCGCTCACTCTCTTCAGGCGTGAGGCCCGATCCCGTATCCGCCACTTCGATTGCTACTCCGCTGCCTTGGCGCTGCGTTCGCAGAGTGATTTCTCCTCCGTCCGGCATTGCGTCCATCGCATTCAGCACGAGGTTTGAGAGGGCCCGATGCAGTAGTTCCGGATCAGCCGCAATGACGCCGGTCCGTTCGTCCATCTCCAACTTGCATGAAATTGCCGGTCCGCCCGGGGATTGAAGTTGGGCTTGGAACAGTTGTGCCACACCGGCCACGGCATCATTCACTTTGAGGCGCTGCCATTCCGGCAGCGGCATCTTCGAAAACTCGCTGAATCGCGCGATTATGCCTTTCAAATTTGAAATCTCGGTCAATAACGTCCGGGAACTCTCCTGGAAAATCTCGTCGAAATCCTTCGGACTCAACTCCCGCGCCCGCAGCAAATTCTCGACAGTAAGCTGAAGTGGGAATAACGGATTCTTCAGTTCATGCGCCAACCGTCTCGCCAGCTCGCGCCATGCCGCTACCCGCTCCGCCTGCATGAGACGTTCCTTCTGTCCCAACAACTCAGCGGTCATCTGATTGAAGGACTCCGCCAATTGCGCGACCTCGTCTCCTCCAGTCGGAACTTCAACCCGTGCATTCCAATCCCCAGCCGCGACTTCCTGCGCCGCACTAGCCAACTGTTCAATGGGTCGCGTGACGCGTGCCGCCGCCCAACTGCTCAGCAGGATCGCCAGCACAATCCCGCCTCCGCCCACCAGCAGCGCAGAATCCAGGATTCGCCGCTTCAAACCAACGTATGAACGACGAGAGTTCCCGACCAGCAGTACCGCGAGCAGTGGATGACCTTTCCCCGTTCCACGGAGCGGAATCGCATGAAAAAGCTCATCGTCGGCTTGATCAGATGTCCACTTTACGATTCCGTTGATTTCTTGGTCGCGTTTTCTGACGGCGTCGATAAGCGGGGCGATCTTTTCTGCTGGATGAGGCTGATCCGAGTTCGCCGCCCCCGCGCTCATCAGCAGGTCTGCAGAAAAGCGATCACCCCGGTTCTGGTACAAGAGCACGCGCATGTCCGGCGGAAGGTCCAGCGCCGACAAGAACTCCTTGTCCATTCTTCTACCGGCTACCACAAAGACAGGATGATCTCCTGCGCCTACCATTTTCGCTGCGAAAAGGCCTAAAACTGGCCCATCTTGCAGTTCTTCCAGTTTCAGAAACGGTCCCTGGTTGATCGACGCAGCGTCAAACGAATTGTCGCTATATCCAAACTTCGCCGGCGATTGCGCCGACGAAATGATTGTTCCATTCGAATCGAGGAATTCCAGGAAATCCAGTTGGTGGTTCTCGGCTAGTGAACGCGCGAGATCGAAGTATTCGGATGTGTCGGTTGGACTGCCATTTACGATTGTGGCCATTCGCGTAACGGCATCGGACGAGGCAATCGATTGAACCCGGCGAGCCACGTCTTCGCCACGGCGCGTGAATTCTTTCTGAAACTGCCCAACCAGTGCTCCCGTCCTGTCGTTCTCGGTTTTCTCGAACGCACTGCGGGTTAAATATTGCACAAGCAGCGCCACACCCGCGACCGACAAGAATACAGTCAGTGCAAACACGGTTAGCAGCTTGCGCCGGAATGTCATGGCCGCAATGTCTCCAGCCACGCGCGTCCCAGGTTCAGCGAGCCGTCGAGCCGCACATCGCAATCGTTCACTGCGGGACTTGAGGCATAGGCAACCGGCAAATGAAAAAGAGGAATCACCCGGCCCCTTGCGATTGCAGTTTGCTCTTCAGCATATAAATCTTCCACCGACAGACCTTTGTTCTTGAGCGGAGGCAGACCTATTCTCGCAAATAACTCATTGAGCGCGACCCACGGATCGCCCGCCGCTATCGGGATCCGGGCCAGCCGCAAATCAACGTCGCCGGAGTTCGTTGGACGCAACGATAGCCCTGCATCTTGCGCATTCAGTGCGATTCTCTCTGCTAGAACCCGCGACACTGGATCATTCGCGTCATACCCGATTGTCCAGTTGAACGCAGTTCGTACCTCATTCCGAAGCTGCCGTGCCTTCTGCAAATCCGCAGCGGTCGGAAATACAAACCCATATCCAGAAATTGAACTCGGAAGCAGACTTCCCGTAGGTGCTCCTGTTCCTTGCAGGATCACGTTGCGAATGGAGCCTCGCTCGATACTCAAGCCTAACCCTAGACGCAGCTCTCGCTCTTCCGTTGATAAAGGATCCTTTGAAAAAACGAGCGCCACCAGTTCCATTCGCGAGGCACTTGTTAGTACTTGCCCTCCCTGCGTCATATGGTGGAGCTGCTCCGGCGCTAACTCCACCAGGTCGGTCTTGCGCAAATCGAATGCATTCATCTGGTCACGGTAGCTTCGTCCCATCTCGATTTCAATCGAATCGAGAAATGGGCGTCCGCGCCAGCACTCTTCATTTGCCGTCAGGGCTACGGATTTTCCTGGTTGCCACTGGGCAACCGCAAATGGACCGGTTCCGACGATCTGCTGGTTGCGTTTGGCAATCGCGTTTCGCGGCAAAGCCAATTCCGCGGGCAAGTGCGAGTCAGAAGCTTCAACATCAATCGCCACCGTATTGCCATCAGCCGTTACTTTCCACGCGGGGTTAGCCACCCGCAGAGAAGCCGCTGCGATCTCACCCGTGAATATAGTTCCATCCTGAAATTTCACGCCTTGTCGCAGCCGAAACTCCCATCGCTGATTTCCACGGCTACTCTGCCACGACTCGGCCAGTGCAGGTTGCACTCGCCCGGCATCATCCATTCTCACCAATGTGTCGAATAGCAGAGAGACGAGCCCGCGACCAGCGAACGAATCCGAAGTCCCAGCGAGTTGGACGGGATCCAAAGATGTGGGGGCGGCACGCGTGGTCACGTGCAGTGTCCCGCCATAGCGCGGGCGGACCTCGGCCCGTGCCCATGTCCCGAGCAGCACACTACTGACTACAAGCCACTGCCACACGATACGCTTCATAGGTGCCCGTCTCGCGATTGCTCACAACTGCGATCGCCGAATCTCCCCGCGACGCCGTCCACAAAGCCGATACTGCACCGCTAAACTCAACTGCTGGACTCACCGCAACTGGATCACGGTCGGGAAATTCGTATGCACGCACAGAGTCTCCATCGCGCGAGGTGCTGGTCGCCAACACCTGCCATCCCGAACCGCATGACGTTTTCAATGTCGCGATGTCGCTGCCCCAATCCAGCAGGGAAGACTGATCGCTCATGCCGTCCACCAGATGTACCTTCCCGTCCGCTGCCGTGAAGAGCCAGAGAGCATATCTTTCTCGTGGCACAAAGGCCGCAGAATAAAATCTGGGCACGGTACTCAACTTCCCAATCGTAGGGGTCACGACGCCGGTGAAGAAGTTGCGCGTCGACGCAAAAAATGCCGAGAGATTGAAAACCGTAATCCCCGACGCCGATGGAGTCGGAAATGTCGAGGTTGAGGAGAACATCCACTCCTGACTGATCGGCCAAGGATCATCACCCTCCCGGCAGCTCAACGCCAATGAACTCCCCGCGTTGGTGTGACACAGCAAGCCTGGAAGATATACATCAAGCAGTCGATCCTTTGTAAGTACGAGCCGGCCGCGCAAATCCAGCGGCCATGGCTTGGTGTGTGCAATCGTGAAGACCGTTTCGCTCTGCCATTTGCTCCCGACCCATCGATACAATGAGATGTTCTCCGCACTTAGCACTGCAATTCGAGTCGGCATTGCGCCTTCTTCGAGAATGGCCACGTCGAGAATGCGATCACTCTGTGTCCAAAGCAGACTCTTGTTCAACTTGATCGGCATGGAATCGCGTGCTGCCGTGAAACTTGCCGACCGTGGGGCCGAAACCATCGTAACCGCTGACTCCCCCGCGCTCTGATGAATTTCCGCGACCCACACGTAGGAAGATAGATTTTCCGACAGCGAGATGGTGATCGACGCGCCTGACTGCTCTGGTTTCACAAAGCGAATGCCAACCTGCTCGAGTGCCGAACGCAGGCCGTTTTGCACGATGTCGCTGTCGCGACGCCCGAGAGAAGATCGGTTCTCGAATGTGAGTGCGGCCGTACCCGGTCCCGTGACGGCGACAATCTTTCGCGCCAGTTCTTGCTCAGGCACACTCCAGTCAGCGGCGAACGCCGGGAACGACAGCACTACAGGCGCGAGAAAAAGCCCAAAACAAAGCCGGCGCATGAGAAGAGAGGCGCCGAACTTTGCCGTTCTGAAAATCTTGTAGGGAATATCCAGATTATAAACCGGCCTTAGCATGAGTCCGTCTCGCCCCTCTGTACTGTTTGGACACCGCATGAAATCTCGAAACTATGGGCACCCCACTTCTCGCTGAGTCCGCCAGAAGTGAGGTATCGACTCCCGCAGCTCCGCGGACTATCGCTGTTCCTCTTGTGGCTGTTCTGCTTGCCCAGCCTGGTTCGCCATATTCATGCTTCGGAGCACATCGTTGGCAAAAAAGAATTTCCCGTCTGCCGGCACCATCATGATCTGCAGCTTGTCCGACAACCGCTCCGCAACGATCTTGTTGATCAGCAGCGGATTCTGTTTCAGGATTGCCGCCTCGCTTCGCATCCTTTCCGCATCCGCCGCCGCTGTTACACGAATTCGGTCAGCCTCCGCATCCGCCAGCAGCTTTCGCCTCTCAGTCTCTGCCTTGCTGTCGATCACTTTGGCCTGTGCTGCAGCCTCCGCATTCTGGATGGTCGCCTCTTTGCGCGCCTCAGCTTCCAGCTTGCTTTGCTGAATCTGTTTTTCCTTCAAAGGCAGCGTGTACTGCATTGCGTCGGCCTCGCCCTTCGCCTGCAAGACATGCACCTGCGCTTCACCCTCCGCCTGCTTCACCTGCTGGACCTTGTTTGCTTCCGCTTCAAGCTCGGCGATCTTCACCTGCTTCTGCTTGAGTTCTGTCTCCACGCCCATACGGTCGTTTTCTTGCTCTTTCAACAGAAGTGTCTCGAGTCCTTTCGCATATTCCTCCGGCAGTTGGATGTCCCGGAGCATCACTTCCTTCACCACAATCCCATCCGCCGCCAACTTTTGCGTGATCATCTCTGAAGCACGCTGCCGAACTTCCTCTCTCTTCGCGGAAAACACGTCCCGCACCGTGTAGCGTGGAATCAACTCTCGCCATACGCTGGCCACGATTGGAGGGACAATTTCCTTCTCGACCGGATGTGGCAGATTAGCTTGGACGTAATCCAGATGTTTGGGATCGAGTCGATACCGAACTGTGACCGCCAAACCCAGAGTCAATCCTTCTTTCGCCTGGACATCGAGCAGTTGCGGCTTTGAGCCGACTTTAACAGCAGTGTCTTTGCCATCTTCCGACCCGCCGGTCGTAAATACCTCATCGCGGATGTCATATAGCACCACGTCTTCGATCAGCGGTTCGACAAAGTGAACTCCCGGATAGAGCGTTCCGGCTTCCGTTCCACTCATCTGGCTAACGCGCACTCCGGCCATTCCGCTTGGCACGACAACAATGCTGAATGCCAGCAGAATCGGCCCCCATGCTAGAAATCCCAACGCCAACGAAGTGCGCCATCGCCACTCGGGCTCCGCAGGAATCCGCGTAACACCTGGTGCCGCCAGCGCGCTTCGGTATAGCCACGCTTGATACAGGTCATAACCCAGAATGCCTACAGCCACGAGAATCATCCCGAGGCCACCGCACATCAGCAAGTACCTCAACGCCAACATGGTCGTTCTCCTCTCGAGTTCTTCAGTGCGAACTCAACGCTTCTGCTCCTCATGCATCGCTACCGTCTGCGCAGCCAACTTGCGTGGCGCAAAGAAGATCCGGAAGACTTGTCCGAATATCAGTTCTTCCGCCAGCAGAGCCACCGCCAACGAGAAAACCATTCCTCCAACTACTGCAATGAATGTGATCGCCATCTGCATAAGTACCTCCCGCATATCGAATTTGCTTTCCTGAGGATTTCGTTACTGTCCTGCCAGAACCGTCGTCGGTGCTGCAGCCACGAGGGTGTCCTCTGTCCCTCCACCGAAGATGCGTGTAGTCTCATCGTCACGTTCCGCTCGGATCTTCACCGTGTCGCCGACATTTACCAAAGCGAACAGCTTCTCAATGTCGCTGTTACGCAGACGGATGCACCCGTGCGAAGCCGCATGCCCGATCGACTTCGGCGCATTCGTGCCGTGAATGCCATATCCCTTTTGTGAAAGTCCCAGCCAGCGCGTTCCGAGTGGATTGTCTTTACCCGTGGGAATTACGATTCCAGGATGGTAGTAAGTTGGATTCTGGACGCGATTCACCACCCTGAATTCCCCGGTCGGGCTAGGCGTAACATCGGCGCCAACAGCAACCGAAAACGTCGCGATGACCTCACCGTCCTGAATAACAGCAAGCTGCCGGTCCACAAGGCTGACCAACACCACACGCCCACCGTCGTCTTCTTCTGAGTCGTCATTGCCTGGGGTCGCATCTTGTGCCCGGAGGGAAACCGCGTATAACACCAGCACGGCGGCCGTAAGGAGTGTTCTCGGGATTTGATTCAGGACTCTGCAAGTATCTCGGTTCATCATCGCCCCCGTTGCATCAGCAAGCGATCTAACAAAGGGCAGAAGAAATGCCACACTCAATCACATTGAAACGAAGGGGTTTACCAGGGATCTGGATGATGTTGAGTGTGGGTGTGAAGAGACAGCGTGTTCAGGTAGAGACACCACTCCCAGAATCGATAAGCCGGAAAAGAAGGGCTACTTGAGCCTTCTAAGCGCCCGGCTGCCGCCGTCTGGGGTAACGGCTTGTGGGGTTCTGTGGGTGCAGCCGGGCGATCCTATGACTAGAAGGCCTAGTTCAATTGTGCTTATTTAAGTCCTATACACCCACTATTTCTGTGACCGGAGTCACAGTTCGCCGTGATTTCTGTCATGCTCTTTTCGCGACTTGAGCCCCACTTCATTTTCTCGCTCGGAAACTCCGCTCACCCGTTTATGCTGCGCACGTTTCGATGTGATCCGAATCACCGCCTCCGAATCAATCTCGCCCGTAGACTCTTTCCTGAGCAAGCCAGAAAGCTCATTCAGGAGACTGATTCATCATGGCTTATGTAATTACTGATACCTGTATCAAAGATTCCCTCTGTGTTGAGGTCTGCCCAACCGATTGCATCCACCCCAAGCAGGACGAGCCCGGATTCGAAGCCGCGACCCAGATGTACGTCGATCCTGAGGGCTGCATCGATTGCGGTGCTTGCGTCCCGGCCTGCACGTCCGACTCGATTCACGCGCTCGAAGACGTTCCGGAAGACAAAAAGGAGTTCATCGAAAAAAACGCAGCTTTCTATGGAAAGTAGCCGAACACCGGGATCGCTTCGTAGCAGTCGCCGGGTATCGGACCGTAGGTCAATCAGCCCTCTTCGCTGCCCGGCGATTTTTTTAGTGTCGGCATCTCACGCCTGTCGCGGGCACGCGTCACACGCGCACCCTGAACATTCTCCTCAGCTCGGAATTCAGATCCTCGGCGTGCCTTGAGGTTACTTGCCTGGGCAAATCCATCTCTCTACGATTTTGCGTCACATAAGACTCTGCGCCTGGACGCGGATTTTGACTTCCGTCCGTCTCGCCTCTATTGTTTCCCGCTATGAACGTCGTCAAAGCAACCCGCCGCTTTGAAGAATGGCTCGGCCGCCGGATTCGCATTGTGAAGAAGGACCTGCACCTCAAGCACGTCGCCATGAAATCTGACGCGTTTCGCTTTTTCCGAGCCACGTACTACCGTTGGGCGCAGGTTTGGCCTGAGGTTTGTCCGGAATTGGCTAAGGCTCCGCATGTTCTGGCCGTCGGCGATCTACACGTCGAGAATTTCGGGACATGGCGCGACATCGAAGGGCGCCTCGTCTGGGGAGTTAACGACTTCGACGAAGCCTATTTCCTTGCCTATGCCAACGATCTCGTCCGCCTGGCGGTCAGTGCTCACCTCGCCGCTGAGGCAGGTCATCTGCCCCTGGACAGAAAAGACATCTGCGATGCGATTCTCGATGGTTACCAAACCAGTCTTCGGCAGGGAGGCAAGCCCTTCCTCCTCGGCGAGAACCATGTATGGCTGCGCAACGTGGCCGAGGGAGAACTCCGCGACCCGGTCGTCTTCTGGAAAAAGATGGATGCCCTTCACACTCTCAAGGGAAGAGCCCCAGTCAGTGCAATCGAAGCGATCGAACATCTCATGCCTGCACACGATCTCGACTATCGCATAGTCCACCGAGTTGCGGGACTTGGCAGCCTCGGCCATGAACGTTACGTGGCCATCGCGGCTTGGTGCGGCGCCAAAATCGCCCGAGAGGGAAAAGCATTAGCCTCATCTGCATGTCACTGGGCGGAACAACAAGATGGCCCGTCGGAAATCCTGTACCAAGCCATTCTCAGTCATTCCGTTCGCTGCCCAGATCCGTTCGTGCAATTGCGCGGACGCTGGATCGTCCGTCGCCTAAGTCCACACTGCTCGCGCATCGAGTTGAGTCAAATTAAGGCTCAAGGTATAGAGATGCGTTTGCTTCATGCCATGGGATGGGAAACTGCCAACATCCACCTCGGAGCCCGATCTACCGCCAAAACGATTCTGCGCCACCTTGGGAAACAGAAGGGAAGATGGTTGCACACTGCAAGCGAGGAGATGCTCAGCGCGGTGCAGGAGGATTGGAAAGTGTGGAAGAAGGACGGCTACGACGGATACCGCTAGGCAATTCCGCATCGCGCAGCGGCAGCCACCGAGTTTGTCGGCCGGCGCAGCGGTGCCAATGCCACACCCCGTTCGCGGTCATATATTAGCGTCCATTGTGCGGCACACTCATCGCACAACCAATAGTGTTCGACGATTCTTTGCTGCTTCCGCGCGCGAACGAAGGGTGGAGAAGATGTACCTGGCTTTGTTATTCGTTCGGTTTCCACCAGGAACAGCTTGCCCTCTCGGAGTTTCAGAAATGGCTTGCAGCACTCATCGTTGGCACATCGGCTTAGCATGATCTCAGCCTTCTTATCTTTGTGACGAGGTAATGGGCGGACAGTTTGTTTCTTGTGCACTTGATGTGCCAAATGGCGCTGCTTCTGTACTACAGTTTTTGCATCCGGAGTTCTTCACTCTTGGCGGATCCGCTGCCGAGATTTCGGCAGGCGTTGCCGAAAACTCTTCTCCTTCCTTCCGGTTGAACAGCTCCACTCGTGAATTTATGCGTCAGGTCCCGCATGGAATCATTTCGATGGCGCCAGTGAAAACAACCTAATCGTACGCGCGACTGCTTCAGTGCAAAGTGAAGCCGACTATTCAATGCGACTTCACGTGTAGCATTTCGCAACACTCGAACTTTTCTGTTGATTGCCCCTTCTTGTCGATGCCAATAAGATGGTCAGCGCCCGCAAATGCACGACACAGATTCAGCTTTGATTCCGCTGGCCAGCATTCCTGATTTTCGCGTTCTCGCCTGGTCCGGTGACTGGCTTTACGCATCAAGCGGATACGAACTCCTCCATGCTCGCGTTCAACTCCTCAAAGAGGCAATTGCATGGGAGCACGTGGCAAGCTTTCATCCGAACTGGAAACGCAGCTTGTCAGTAAAGAACCGCCTAACCGCCCGTCTTTTTCGCGATGGCTTCCATGCGCTCTCTGTCTTGTCATCGGGCGCTCTCGTTGCCGCAGTGCCCGGCGCAATCGTTACGCTTGATCCGCAATCAACAGAATTTCGACAAACGCATACGATTACACGTGGCACGCGACCGCTTCATATCACCGCGGCTCCAAACGGCACAATTTATTTTGGAGAGTACTTCGACAATGCTTCTCGAGAGGAAGTCTACATCTACGCTTCCAGCGATCAGGGACGCACATGGCATGTGGCCTACACCTTCCCCGTAGGCGCCATTCGCCACGTACACAATATTGTTCACGATCCTTGGCAAGACTGCCTCTGGATCCTGACCGGCGACTACGGCGATGAATGCCGAGTCCTCCGCGCCTCCTGTGACATGAAGCAAATTGACGTGGTGCTAAAAGGCAATCAGCAGGCCCGCGCTGTGGCCGCTGTTCCCACTGAGAATGGCCTGTATTTCTCCTCCGACACTCCTCTGGAAGCGAACTTTATCAATCTCCTTGACCGAAACGCAGTGGTATCCCGGGTAGCCTCGATCAGCAGCTCCTCGATTTACGGATGCCGAGTCGGAGGCCACGTCTTCTTCTCTACCATGGTCGAGCCCAGTAAGGTGAATCGCGATCTTTCGGTGCGTATCTACGGAGCGAATGTCGACAAGCATGAGCCGTGGCGGCCCCTTTTAGGTTGGAAAAAAGATCCATGGCCGATGGGGTTATTCCAGTACGGCAACGCATTCTTCCCGGACGGAAACAATGAAACTTCTTGTCTTGCGTTAACCACCGTGGCGATCGAATCAAAAGACGCAGTCACTTCGATCTATGCCGTAACGTAATATGAAAATCGTAGCGCCGGCGACGCGCCGGTTGTAGTCGCGGCATCTTGCCGCGACAACATCACTGTGTAAGAACGGTCGCTACCTTAAACTCCGATCCTTGCCCCCACTCCGCTATTACCGACGCATCTTCAGCGCCTATGTACTCGGCGGCGATAGTCATCTCACTTTCTGGCACGAATCACCCACGGAAAATCACGATGCGAGCCCGAATGAGCTCGGCCAGTACTACATGCTCTTCGGGGAGAAAGCGGATTATCAAGGAACCTACGACGCGAACGGCATTCCGCTACTCGACTATCACGGCCACATCGGCCTGCAATACAACCCCATCGCTGTCGCTCAATACGGCTTGGGGAATTACAACTTGTGGCGCCGCACCAATGACCCAAGCCGGAAAGAAAAATTCTTCCGAGTCGCGGGCTGGCTCTGCTCCAACATGGAGCAGAACCCACAGGGACTTGCCGTCTGGAATCATCACTTTAACTGGGAATACCGCGACACCCTCCGCGCTCCCTGGTACTCAGCATTGGCACAAGGTCAGGGAATATCAGTCCTGGTCCGTGCTTACAAGGAATCCGATAATCCGAAATATCTAGACGCCGCACGCCGAGCCTTCTTGAGTTTCCAAACGTCGGTCGTTGAAGGAGGGGTGGCGTTCACGGACGAATCGGGAGATCTCTGGTTCGAGGAATACATCGTCTCTCCACCCACGCACATCCTGAACGGATTCATCTGGGCACTCTGGGGGGTCTATGATTTCGCGCTTGCGACAAGAGAGCAGTCGGCAGTCGAACTATTCAACCGTGGAGTCAAAACGCTTCTCCACAATCTCGGCCGTTACGATCTCGGCTTCTGGTCGACCTACGAACAATCCGGAACGAAACTGCCGATGGTGGCGAGCACTTTTTATCACGGGCTACACATCGTGCAGTTGCGGATCATGTGTCGCCTTACGAATGAACAGGAATTCGCTCGAGTCGCAGATCGCTGGGAAACCTACACCCGCAGCCGGGCGAACCGCACCCGCGCAGTACTCTCCAAAGCGGCATTTAAGCTCTGCTACTACTGATTAGGATTCGTTACTCGCTCTCAGAAATTCACAGCTTGGTTGCATGCCTGTTGCTTTCTACCGCTAGCTTTGCGATAACTTTTAGCTTCACGTGAAAATTCTTTACGTGTCCCAGTATTTCCCGCCGGAAATGGGCGCGCCCGCAGCGCGCGCAGCGGAACTTGCTCATCACTGGTCGCGCACGGGACATCAAGTTTCTGTACTCACTGGATTCCCAAATCACCCAACGGGCGTGGTGCCCCCGGAGTGGCGCAGACGTTTGCGGCACCTTGTTTACAGCGAGAAGTTCGGCGAAGTGGACGTGCTTCGCACCTGGCTATGGGCCCTCCCCAACCGCAAGGCTCACGAGCGAATCCGTAACTATGTGTCCTTCTGTGTATCGGCGGCCCTTCGAGGTTTAACCACCCCTCGGCCTGATGTCGTTATCGCAACTTCCCCACAACTGCTGGTCGGGCTATCCGGCCTGTGGCTTGGTTCGACACGAAAAGTTCCTTTCGTTTTTGAAGTCCGCGATCTTTGGCCGGAATCCCTAACTGCCGTAGGCGTAAGCGATGAACAATCAATTCTTCATCGGATGCTCACTAGAATCGCCCGCCTGCTCTATTACCGTTCCGACCGCGTTGTTGTTGTCACGCCGGCATTCAAGGATAGGCTGATCGAACATTGGGACGTCCCGCCGGAGAAAATTGCGGTCGTCGAAAACGGCGTAGAGACGGAGACCTTCTCTCCTGCCGTAGCGCCTGATCAAAGTATTCGCAGAGATATTGGAGCCGAAGGAAAGTTCATTGCCAGCTACATCGGCACGATGGGCAACGCTCACGGTCTCGAAACTTTGCTCGATGCTGCCCAAGCGCTCCTATTCAATCCGAATTTTCTGTTCCTTCTCGTTGGAGAAGGGGCAGAAAAGGAACGCATCAAGGCGGCGGTTCGTGCCCGGCACCTGACGAACGTCCGAATGCTCGACCAGCAACCGCGCGAGCGAATTCCGGCGTTTATTCTCGCCTCAGACGTCTGTCTTGTGCTCCTGAAGAAGACGGATGTATTCAAGACCGTAATTCCATCCAAAATGTTGGAGTTTATGTCATGTGCTCGTCCGGTGATCCTCGGCGTGGACGGCCAAGCCCGCCAGATTCTCGAAGACGCGGGGGCAGGCCTGGCGATTGAACCTGAAAACCCTGAAGCGCTCGTGCGAGCAATCAACTACGTGGCAGAAAATCCTGCTGCAGCCAGAACATTTGGAGAGAAGGGAAGAGAGTACATCGTCAACAAGTTCTCCCGGGCCCGAACAGCTGAAAAATATATTGATATCCTGGAAGACGTACTAAGGAAAGCTGCCCCTTAGGGCTCGGAAAGTGCACCGCGTTATGGATGCACTGAGTACACGGTAACGGCGGTGGCGGCAGCCATGGCCGTTTCAAATGTCCTGCTGGCCAAGACTTTCCCGCCGCTTACAGGAACGAACAAGATGTCGTCCCCCTGGAGAGGCATGTCTGGTATCTTTGCTTCCAGCATTTTCTTGATTTCAATTTTTGTTTCTGTCATCCCATTCGGGCCTTTGCGAAGCAGCTTCGCCCCACCTAATTTTGCGGTTTTATTGGTGCCCCCCGCTAAGGCCAGCGCCTGCAAGACCGTCAGACTTCCGTTGTCGACCAGCAATCCACTGGGTCGTCCAACGTCTCCCACTACATAAATAATGGGCGCCCGAGGCACGGTGAGCGTGTCTCCCGGCTGGATCTCTATGTTTGCAGAAACATCGTCCGCCAGGTTCCGGGGTAAGTCCACATGAATTGCCTGAGGTTGATTCCGTCTTAGAATTGATACCTTGCGCGCTGCCGTTTGTGTGAAGCCGCCAGCCTGGGAAATGATGGAATAGAGATGATGGTCGCCAACTTCCGGGTAAATCCCGGGTTTGCCCACTTCCCCGAGAATCGTGACTCCCTGTGAATTCGCCTCGTCGATGAAAATCGTTACGTGTGGACTCCGCACAAATCCACCGTCCTCGAGTCGCTTCGCAATCAGACTCTGCGCCTCTTCTTGCGTAAGCCCTTCCACGTGCACGTAATCAATTAACGGAAGGTAAATGTCTCCGGCATTACTCACTCGCACCTTCGTGCTCAACTCGGGAACGTTGTATACGGCCACTTCGAGCAGATCGCCGACCCCCAACTTCAGCATCGTCGCCCAATCGGAGGTTTCCTTGTTCGCTTCCTCCTGTTTTGGCGCGTTTGCGACCGCTCCAGATGCGCTCGCCGCTGCCTGTGAGATCGGCTGTGCCGCTGGAAGTGGGGCTTGTGGAGCAGACTGCTCCTGACTGGCCGGTTGTTGGGCTAGAACTCTGCCACTGATGATCAGGGAAAATATAGCAAAAATAGGGAGTAGACTTCGGCAGCGAATAAAACCCAAGGCACCGGACTTCATCCAAAAACCTCTTAGACTATTTGTGCTGGAAGTTGTTGAGAAGTTTAGCACAGCACCGTCTCTCTTCAGCTAAATTCATCAATAAGTATCTTGGTTTTCCACAACTTTTTCTGCGCAGCTGATTGAAACTCACAATTCTCCGCTGCTACAGTCAGTTAACTTCCGAAAAATTTGAAGAGGTATCAGCTGTCTCACTATTAACAGCGAGTCGTTCGCTGCGATACTTGCGGCAGATATGCGGACTGTGCGCTGGTCTCTCAGTGTTGTGGAGGGGCATAGTTGACCGGTATTAGTCTGGGCCTATTTCTTTCGGGATTGTTTGCTGCATTTGTCTTGACCCGTTACGTGCGGGATCTCGCCACGTCTCGTGGATGGGTGACTGTCCCTAGTCAGGAGCGCCACATGCACTCCACCCCCTTGCCTCGGCTGGGTGGAGTCGCGATCTTTCTCAGTTTCACTTGCTGCATGGGTATTGCAGCATTCTGGGCTTCGAGCCGCGCTCAGTTGCACAGCCAACCGCTCCTGAAGCCAATGCTGACCATACTCGGTCCAGCCGCTCTCGTCTTCCTACTCGGAGTCTATGACGATCTCAAGAGCGTCGGTCCCTACTTCAAGTTTGTCGTGGAAGCGATCGCCGCTTCCATGCTGTACGCGGGTGGTTTGCGTATCGTTAACGTCCCCGTTCTCTTCGGGGATCGGGCATTGCCGTCGATCGTCGGTTGGTTATTCACCGTTATCTGGGTCCTGGCCATCACCAATGCGTTCAACCTCATCGATGGTCTCGATGGCCTTGCCGCCGGATCCGCGCTGTTTTCCACAATGGTTGTTTTTGTGGTCGCCTTGTTAAACGGACCGTTACTCGTTGAAGTTATGACGATCGCGCTAGCTGGGTCGATCCTGGGATTCCTTCGGTTCAACTTCAATCCTGCAACTATCTTCCTTGGTGATTCCGGCAGTCTCTTCATCGGATTCTTACTAAGTGCGCTCGCGCTGTATGGAGCCCAGAAAGCTCCCACTATCGTTGCCGTCGCCATCCCGATCGTCTCGTTCGGACTACCGATCCTTGAAACTGTGCTTTCCATCATCCGCCGGCTTATCAGTGGGCGTCCGGTTTTCACCGCTGATCGTGAGCATATCCATCACAAACTCCTGCAGCACGGCATGACGCACCGTCAGGTCGTCATTCTTCTTTATGGAGTATCCGCAATCTTTGCGATGCTGAGCCTCTTCCTGCTCTGGCCCACCGGAAGTTCTCTCGGCCTCGTTCTCGCCGTGATGGGTATCGGAATCTGGATCGGAGTGCAGCACCTCGGGTATCTCGAGTTCGGGGAAATCGCCCGCGTTGCCCAACGCACGCTCGATCAGCCGCAGATATTCGTGAATAATCTCGCAATCCGCCGCGCTGTTGAGGAATTGAAAGTCGCCCGCGATTACGAGCAGGTGCGCCGCATACTCCTGGCCGCTTTCGGTAGTAATGATTTCGACGGATTCGAACTTCAGCTGAACCTGTTTCCTGGCGAATCGAAGGGCGATCTCGCCGATATTTCCTCGTCGCATCGCAATTCTGTCTTCTTCTGCTGGACGAAGCCCAGTCAGGTGAAACTCGATCCTCGTGCCTCGTGGAAGATCGCCCTCGATCTGATTACTTCGTCCAATCGCAATCGTGGCAGGCTGACGTTGCATCGCATCTACTCTTCCCGTGACCTGCAACTTGACGTGAATCTCTTGGCAGCTTCTTTTCCGACTACCCTTGCCGACGCTCTCGACCGCACCCTCGCTCACTCTCCAGAACTAATCGCCATTCCGGAACAGCACCCCAGCTTCGTCACCGCCCAAGCCGGATAGCGCGGTTCGCCCATTGACCACTAGCCACTAGGCACTGTCCCCACTAGAATCTCTATTCCAACTCCATGCACGTTCTCCACGTCGTCGGTGCTCGCCCTAACTTCATGAAAGCAGCTCCGGTCCTTCGCGCACTCGCCGTCTATCCCGGGGTTCTCCAGACTCTTGTTCACACTGGGCAGCACTATGATCGTGTCATGTCTGAGGTCTTCTTCTCGGAGCTGGACATGCCGCAGCCTGATTGCAATCTCGGAGTGGGTTCCGGCACGCATGCGCAGCAAACCGCCGCAGTGATGGCGGCACTGGAGCCAGTTTTGCTCGAACGCAAGCCCGACCTGGTCGTCGTTTACGGCGACGTAAATTCCACTTTGGCCGCGGCGCTCGTATCCTCGAAATTGCGCGTGGCCCTCGCGCATGTGGAAGCGGGTCTGCGCTCCAGCGACCGCACCATGCCCGAGGAAATCAATCGCCTGCTTACCGATCAAATCTCCGACCTCCTGTTCACGCCATCCGACGACGCTGATGAAAATCTGCGGCGCGAAGGCATCCTTCCCTCGAAGATCCACTTCGTCGGTAATGTGATGATCGACAGCCTGGTTCGTCTTCTCCCAAAGGCTAAAACTCACTTCGACGCCAACGTTTCAGCACCGTACGCACTGGTTACGCTGCATCGCCCTTCCAATGTCGACGACCTTTCTTGGCTCCGGAATCTCCTCGTTGCTTTATCCGATTTGAGCAAGAGGCTGAGAATCATTTTTCCTGTCCATCCCCGTACCCGGCAACAACTTCAAAACTTGGGATTTCTCGAAAACGGACTCCTTCAGTTATGCGAGCCATTGCCATACCTTGAATTCATTGCACTTCAAACGCGCGCAGCAATGGTGATTACTGACTCGGGAGGCATTCAGGAAGAAACAACTTTTCTGGGGATTCCATGCCTTACGGTTCGCGATAACACGGAAAGACCCATCACAATTGCGAAGGGAACAAATCGGTTGGTAGGCCGGGATATTGCCAGTTTGCGCATTGCTGCCGAAGGGATACTTCAAAACCCGAAGAAGACGACCGCTGGTGTCGCGCAGATTCCTCTCTGGGACGGACACGCAGCCGAGCGCATCGCACGCGTCATTGTGCGATGCTCAACCACTTAAGCTTTTGGGGAGGTGAGGGCGCTTTACAGCCTGGCGCTCGCGTAGGAGTTAATTTCGCAATTCAGGCAAACTTCTTCAAAAACAGGCTTTGTCCATTCCATAGTTTAATTCCCCATAGCCCCGGAAGGGCAGAAACGTGAAAGTAGCTTACAATGGCCCGAAGTGCAAGGCAACTGGAATAAGGACTCCAGCCGACTTCCCCTCAAGCGCACCTTCGATGATATTTGGCGAAAGATGGTTGCATGTTTCTGCACATCTAGCTCCCCACCCACAGCTCCAGGAATAAGCGAGATCTGCCAACAGAAACTGCCGGTCGGTTTTAATCCCTCTTTTCCACACCCTGAACCACCCCCGTTACTTTTGCAGCTTCTGCCCGGTATTTAACTTCGTTGCACCATATGGAAGCGAGGATTCAGCAATCATGTTTGGCAACACTGTTTATGGCACGGCTTTTAAGGGCATCCCTTTTGTTCCTTTGCAGTCCGCCACATTCTGTGTACAGTGCGAACTGATCAGCACCAGCCGTCATACGTATTGCCTTGCCTGCGGAAGCAAGGCTTTGATTGGACTCTCTCGTGTCCTGGGCGGATCGCTGCGCAACCAGCAAACCGCTCACCTCATTACCGACTCCGAACTCGATAGCCTGGTTCGCGATCTCCTCCGCACGGTGCCAGCTCCGGATTCTATTTACTCTGAAGAATATTCATCCCGAATGCCCTCGCTAGCGCAGCGGAACCAGCTCCGCGTCGCCAACACGGCGCACCCCGCCTCCGGATTCAAAGCTGTGTCGGTCCCAGACGACGTCGAAATTCATCCCGCAGAGCTAGATCTCGAGCCCGCCATCAGCGCCATCACAGAGCGGGCTCAACATCTGACCGGAGCCACCGGGGCTGCGATTGCGCTCCGCGCCGGGGACGAAATCGTTTGCCGCGCCCGTGCCGGCCGCACCGCGCCGGATCTTGGCGTAAGGCTTCAGACAGATGCTGGAATCTCAGCCGAGGCTGTCCGCTCAGGCGAGATCATGCTTTGCCATGATGCCGAGCGCAATCCGCGTGTCGACCTCGCCAGTTGCCGACGTCTCGGAGTCCGCTCGATTCTGGTTTCCCCGCTTCGTCACTTCCGCCGCACCCTCGGAGTCTTTGAAGTGCTCTCGTCCTCACCGGGTGCTTTCGACGACAAGGACGTTGCCACCATGCAGCTGCTCTCCGGCATGATGGTAGCGGCCATCTCGCGAATATCAACGATCCGTCGCACGGAATCCCTCCGGCGGGCCGGATAGCGGTAGCCCCAACCTCCCGGAGGCTAATCGTGGGGACGTTCGTCCCCACGCCGTGGATTGGGTCTTGAATATGGTTCAGCATCCTATCCTCGTTCCCGCGACTAGCCCCAAACCCTCGTCCCTAACCCTGCCCCTAGCCCCGATTGCCCACCCGCGCTAATATGGTGCTGCAGTTCTTGGGCTCATTCCCCATGGCCGCAATCAATCACGCATTTCAACCGACGCCAAACCGTCGCCGACGTGTGCGTCACAAGATCCAGACTCCTGCCTATGCGAGCTTCGCAGCCGAATCTGAGGGCGCTGTGCTCGACCTTCACGAGATCGTTGACATCAGCGAAGATGGTATCGCGATTCAGTGTCACTCGAAACTGTCAGCCGAAAATCCTCTGAATCTCCGCCTGGATCTCACCGACTGTCCTCAGCAAATCTTCACTACAGGGCAAGTCATCTGGACCAACGATTCCGGCCGTGCCGGCCTTCGCTTTTCGAACCTTCCCGCCAACTCTCTCGCCGTCCTTCGCGAATGGCTCTTTGTCAACGTTATGGCTGGCGTAGCCAACGGAGAACTCGAACTCGGTGCAGTCGGGACGAGTGCCTCCGCGCCACAACCGAACTACACAGACACTCTTGCAGCGCTTACCGCCGTCCAGCGCCAGGTTGAGGCGATGGGCGCTGATCTTGCTGGAGCTCTCCAACTGCTCGCCGATCGCAGTCAGTCTCTGCTTCGTGCGTCCGGCAGCGCCATCGCTCTTCTCGATAGCGATCCTAATTTCATGATTTGCCGCGCGAGTTCTGGCGCCGATGCGCCTCCGGCTGGTGTGCGCCTGCAGGTCGGCTCAGGTTTCTCTGGCGAGTGCGTAAAACGCGCCATGCTACTGCGCTGTGACGACGCAGAACTGGACACCCGCGTCGATCGCGAAAGCTCCCGCGCTCTGGGAATTCGCTCCATCATTGCGGCTCCCATTCAAGCAGGACAGAAATCAATCGGCATTGTTGAATCTCTTTCGGGAAAACCTAACGCTTTCACCGAAGACGACGGCCGCACTTTGCAGCGGCTTGCGGATATGGTTCTCGAAGCCGTAAACCGATCCACGCGCGCCGAACATCTTCCTGACGTTGCGCCGTCAGCTGAGTTCAATCCTCCACAGGGGAGTGTCTTGTTTGCGAGCGCACGCGAGGAAGAAGAGTCAAAAGCTCAGAAGGCCGCCACCAGCCTTACCCTCCCGCGCTCGTATCTTGTCTTGCTAACTTGCGCAGCCGCTACCATCGCCTTGGCTTTGGGCTTTATTTCAGCTCCCTGGATTCAGAGTAGCGTCGTGCCCTGGATCCAACTGAAGTTCTCCGCTCGTTCACAGCCGCACTTGCAGACTGTTCTGGCCTCATCGAGGGCTCCAAATCCCGGGCTCACGTCCGCATCTGCTGTCGAGCCTGCGAGCATCGACCAGCTTCACCATTTGGCCGACGGTGGTGATGCCGCTGCCCAAAATGCTCTGGGACTCCGCTATGCAACGGGCGATGGAGTGCCTCTCGATGAGCAAGAAGCTGTTCACTGGTTTACAAAAGCGGCAGAGCAGGGGAATGTACCTGCACAATCGAAGCTAGGTTCGATTTATTACAGTGGCCGCGGCGTCCCTCAGGACTCCAACCGCGCATACTTCTGGATGGTTGTTGCGCGCATCGGTGGAGACGAGGCCAGCAAAACCCTCGCCCCATTCGTTCGCGCCCGCCTCACACGTTCCCAAGTCGCCAGCATTGAGCAAGACGCCAGCCGCTGGATCCAGCAACACGCCGCGACGAAGCCAAGTGCAGCCCAGCCAAAGTCCGCACTGTAGTAAATACCAATACTGGGTGCGACTACCAGGCTACTAAATTCGAAACCCTCTCCCTTCGGCGGGCGCTAGAATAGATGCAAGAGGTTTCCGTGCCCACCCTGCGTGAAGTTCTGGATCAACACGTCCGTGAAGCCGATCCTTCCCTCGTCGAAAATCTCGGCAAGAACCGCGTTCGCTGTTATTCCTGCGGCCACTGCTGCCCGATTCCTGACGGCCAACCCGGCGTCTGTCAGGTCCGCTTCAATCGCGGTGGGAAGCTCTACGTGCCCTGGGGATACACCGCCGGCATGCAATGTGATCCCATCGAGAAAAAGCCTTTCTTCCACGCATACCCCGGAGCGCTCGCCTACAGCTTCGGCATGCTGGGTTGTGATCTCCACTGCGGATACTGCCAGAACTGGGTTACCTCGCAGGCGTTGCGCGATTCCCACGCCGTTTCCTCGCCGCTTCAAGTCAGTCCCGAGATGATGGTTCGCGATGCCCTTGATCACGGGGCAAAGGTCATTGTCAGCACCTATAACGAGCCGCTCATCACCAGCGAATGGGCGGTTGCCGTCTTCAAAGAGGCGAAAGCGGCTGGTCTCGTCACCGGATTCGTCTCCAATGGCAACGGCACGTCGCAAGTTCTCGAGTTTCTGCGTCCGTGGATCGATCTCTACAAAATAGATTTGAAAAGTTTCGACGACCGCCACTATCACGAACTCGGAGGTCGAATTGGTCCCATTCTCGATACGATCCGCCACGTTTACGACATGGGGATTTGGCTCGAGATCGTAACGCTGCTGATTCCCAACTTTAACGACTCTCACGATGAACTTTGTAAGCTGACCGAGTTCATCGCCGGCGTTGCTCCCGATATTCCCTGGCACGTCACAGCATTCCACGCCGACTATAAGATGGATGACGAGCGGGATACCACCGTCGACGACCTGCTGCGCGCGGTTGAGATCGGACGCAATGCAGGCTTGCGCTACATCTATGCTGGCAATCTTCCCGGCATAGTTGAACAGTGGGAAGATACGCGTTGCCCGCATTGCCATGAAACGCTCATTCGTCGTTACGGATATCTCATCACCGACTATCGACTGACTCCCGACGGCTCATGCCCTCACTGCTCCACTAAGATTCCCGGCCTCTGGGCACCCGAATTTGATGGCCAGATCACCGATCGCCCTTTCCTTCCACACAAGCGCTCCCGTTTATTTACAATCACCAGTCGGTAAAATATCGCTCCAAACAGCGTATGAGGGCTTGCGCATGATCGTGCGGCAAGCTCGCGTGCGGCTTCACGCTTGGGCTATTCAATCCATGCAGAAAAAATCCATTCTCCTGATCGCGCTGATGCTTCTCGTTTCTTGCTCTCCCCGTGACTACCTTTCCCGTCGCCTCGCAACCGATTTGATCGCATCCTCCGCCGAGTTCAACCAACAGCAACAAGTCATTCTCAAGACCGGCGTCGTTTCCAACAAAGACTACGTTGCTCCCGAATTCGTGGTCCTGCAACATCATGGATGGGTAACTGCGAACTCGGCGAAGTGTCCACCCGGTCTCGAGGCAGCCCCTTGTTGGGACATTTCGCTCACGCCGGCTGGCGTCGACACAATTCACCTGTTGGTGCACGCGGAAGAAGCGACTAAGCCAGCGATCCCGATACCGGCAGCCCGAAGAGAACTAATCTCCGTGACCGGTATCAGCAAGCAGGGAATTTCCGCCGACGTCGAGTTCACCTGGAGATGGATTCCGGTCAACGAAATCGGAGCGGCATTCTATTTCGAAGATCAGCACTATCGTTCGCTGGTCGGATTCCGTCAGTTCGACGATGGATGGCGCATTGTGCAGTCGGTCCCGCGCTCTGGGCAGTCTATCGAAGAAGCCCTGAAAAACGCCGAGCCCACGCCGTGAACATTCACGAGCAAGCGGGCGTAGCCCGGTGGATCGACTCGATATCCGCTCTTCTCACTCCGCGTCGCATCCGCGCGCACGCACTCATTCTTGCAGTCTGCCTTTGGGGCGTTTGCGCCATTGACTACGCAACTCCGGGCCTCTTCGACCGTGCTGGTAATCTCAAATTCCAGGACTTTCTTCAGTTCCCAATCTCCGCTCACCTCATTGCGCAAGGGCACAGTCGAGATTTGTACGACACTCAAGTCCTGGCAGAAGCGATTCGGCAGATCACAGGAAGAGCGAACATCGACCTGAAGTATTTCTACGGACCGCAGGTTGCGCTGCCATTCACCTTGCTCGACAGCTTGTCTTTCCTGACACAAGCTGAAATCTGGATAAGTCTCAGCCTCACGGTTTATCTGGCTTGCGTTTACTTCATCACGAAATCCTGTGCAAGCATTTCGTCAAATTGGAGGCTGGTAGCACTATTGGCTGTGGCCTACCCCCCCGTTTTTCATTTCTTCGTACGCGGCCAACTATCTGCCGCAGCGCTCCTCTTTGTGGCACTCGCCTACCGCTCGTTTCGAGCAGGACACTCGTGGCTCGCCGGCCTGGCGCTCGGATGCCTCGCATTTAAGCCGCAATTTTTGGTTGCGGTCCCGCTAATCCTGCTTCTCGCCAAGGCTTGGGATGTCTTTGCTGCACTGGCCATTTCCGCTGCCGCGCAACTGGGTCTTACCTGTGCCTACTTTGGTCAGTCTGTTATGCGCGCGTATTTTTCCATGTTGCTCCACAGCGCCGGATATCCGGCCTCGACCGAGCTCAAGCTCTCCGCCACGCAAATGCACTCGCTCTACAGCTTTTGGGAACTCCTCATCCCCTGGCCTATGGGCATGTGGGTTGCTTACCTGATCAGTTCTCTCATCGTGATGGCTTTGGCCACGAGAATCTGGAAATCGGCCAGTCCGCTCTCACTTCGTTTCTCGGCGCTACTTATCGCCACAATCCTCGTCAATCCGCATATCTACATCTACGATCTGCTCGCACTTGCACCCATGTTTCTGCTGGTAGCGGAATGGTCGATCGAAAATGCAGACCACCCCAGCACGCCGGCTTTGCGCATTCTTCTTTACCTCTCATTCTTTCTTCCACTATTCGGACCAATGGCTCACTGGACGCACCTTCAACTCTCAGTCATCGTCTTCCTCGCACTCCTTTGGATTTTGTATCGCACCACCGCGTCCCCTGTACCGATAAATCTCCGCGGTCTCAACGGCAGTTCTCAGCGCACTCAGCGGTAAAGATCTTGCAGTGCGCAAGAACTTGCCTTTCCCAAACGCGCCGATGTATAACGCTTCTTCCCACCAGGGGCCCAAATGCAAATCCAGAGATCTTTTTGTGTTGCGGCAGTCCTCCTCGGTTCCGTTCTCAGTCTCATCTCGCAGTCCAAACCGAAACTCACGCTCGATGACTTTTTCAATTCCGTGAGTTTCAGCAATATTGAACTCTCACCGGATGGCAATTCAGTGGTCTTTGCCACTGAGCGCCCCAATTGGGACCAGCAGATCTTCCGCACCGATCTCTGGCTTTATCGTGACGACGGCAAATCGCTCATTCAACTCACGCAGTCCGGCCACGACTCCGACCCAAAGTGGTCGCCCGATGGCAAGTGGATCGCTTTCCTTTCAGAACGCAAGAATCCGGCAGGGAAAGCTGACGACTCCGACTCCGATAAAGACAAAGACGATGAAGTCAGCCAGATCTATCTGATCTCGCCGGGCGGCGGTGAAGCTTTCGCTATCACCCAAGGGGAAGAAGACGTTCACGCGTTCTCGTGGTCAGCAAATTCCCAGACCATTTACTACTCAACCCGCCAGCCTTGGACCAAGCAGCAGAAAGACGACTACAAACAACAATGGAAAGATGTCGTTCAGTACCGCACCGCCGAGCGAGGTGACGCGATTTTCGCTCTCAATCTTGCAGAAGCGCTTGCCCATCATGCGTCCGAGCCAGCAAGAGTCGAAAAGAAAGAAGGCGAGCCAGAAAAGCAACCTGATGTCACGCCAGGCGCGAAAGCGATTGCGACAATCTCGCTGCGAATCGACGATCTTCAGATGTCGCCAGACGGAGCGAAACTCGCGTTCGTCACCAATGCGATTAACCAGCGACAAGAGAAATATGAGGACGTTGAAATCTATGTCTTCGATTTAACCAATGCCGGCGTGTCCGGAACGCTCGTGCAGCCTCAACGTATAACCCACAACCAGGGCGAAGAAGTGCGCCCACGGTGGGCAAATGACTCCCGGCACATCTTCTTCTTCATCGGCATCGGTGATGTCTCCGGCCCATACCGCGACCTCCAGCCTCATCTCTACTGGGTCAATGTTGATGACGGAAAAATTGAGCAGTGGGATAAGTCCTTCATGGGGCCGGTCGAGCATTATTCGGTGATGGCCAACAGTGTCATGGCAGCAGCGCGGTTGGGTACTGAAGTTCAGATGTATGACGCCTCGAAGCCTTCTGACAAACTGCATCGACTCACGAACAAGCCCGGCACTTACGCGCAATTCTCGGCAACGCCACACTCTACGAAGGTCGCATTCGTGTATTCAAGTCTTGGAAGTCCTGCCGAGATTTATCTGGCCGAGGCCGCAGACAAGTTCGATCAGGCGCGCCCCATCACCTCTTTCAACAAAAAACTCGCCGAAACCGATCTCCCACAGGGCAAGCCGTACCAGTGGAAGTCCGACGATGGAACCACCGTCCAAGGCATGTTGATCTACCCTCCGGGCAAGTTCGAGGCGAAACACCTCCCGATGTTGACCTTGATCCATGGGGGCCCCGCCGACGCCGACGGCAACAACTTCGAAGCTGATTGGTATCAATGGGCCGGACTCGCCGCGACCGATGGATGGCTCGTCTTCGAACCGAATTACCGCGGCTCCACCGGATATGGGGACAAGTTCCTCATGGAAATCGTTCCACAAATCGTCTCGAAGCCTGGCCGCGACATACTGACCGGCGTCGACGCTCTCGTGAAAGATGGCATCGCCGATCCCGATCACCTCACCATTGGTGGTTATAGCTATGGCGGTTACATGACCAACTGGCTCATCACGCAGACCACTCGCTTTAAAGCGGCCGTCACTGGCGCCGGTGCTGTAGAGCACATCGGCAACTGGGGCAATGACGATACAACCTACGACGACGCCTACTTCCTCGGCGGACGCCCTTGGGAAGCCGCCCAGCGCTACCACGACGAAGCTGCGATCTTCCAGATTAACAAAGTGAAGACTCCAACCCACATGGTTGCTGGCGGCAGCGACATCCGCGTCGCAGTTCTCGAAGACTACCTGTTAGAGCACGCGCTCTACTCGCTGGGCGTGCCGAATAAGCTGCTGATATTTCCCGGCGAAGGTCACGGACTAGGTAAGAATCCCTGGCACGGAAAAATAAAAGTACGTGAAGAGCTAAATTGGCTGGAGAAGTATGGAAAGTAGCGCCGGCATCCTGCCGGCTGTCTGGCGGGTGACTCGCCCGCCCATCCGCAATGGGTATCTAATTTTGAGGATCGGGTGAGTACCGAGTACTGGTTACTCCTCACAACACCTTGCCGCGTACTCCCATCCGGTCCTCTAATTCCTTCCGATATCTCCGACTCAGCCGAACTCGCGCCCCGGTCTCAAGCAAAACTTCGTATTCGCCGTCTTCCTGCAGCTTCAGGCTGCGCACGCGATCAAGATTGACGATAGCTGATCGATGCACGCGGCAGAACGTGCTGGGATCAAGTTCGTTTTCAAGTTCCGCCAAACTGCGGCGCACCAAATGGTTTCTCGACCCCACATGCAGACAAGTGTAATAATCTGCTGCCTCAATCCAGTCGATACCGCTGATCTTGATAAAACTGACTTCCCCCGCACTTTTGACAACAATCCGCTCAGCCACGTTCGGCCTGGCTCCTCCCCGAATGCGTTGTTTGGCCCGCGCGAACGCAAGCTCAAATCGCGTATTGTCAAACGGCTTCAAAAGGTAGTCGAGCGCGCCAGCTTCGAAAGCGCGAAGCGCGTATTGATCGTAAGCAGTTACAAAAATCACGGCCGGAGGAAAATCATTTCCGAGCATCTCAAGGACGTCGAAGCCGTCGCACTCGGGCATTTGCACATCAAGAAATAGTAGGTCTGGTCTGGTAACGCGGATTTCGCCGAGTGCCTCCGCACCCGAGCCGCAGTCGCCGATGATCTCGACGTCGGCATGCCTCCGTAAAAGAACGGCAATGTTGCTGCGGGCGAGCGGTTCGTCGTCCACAATCATCGCGCGGATTTTCACCGGTTGATCTTCGGGACGCAAAGTCACTCCATTCACGAAACGCCTGCAGTTGTGTAGGGCAGAGACACCGAAGCCTCAACTCCCCCGCGTTGGTTTCGCAGGTTCAGCTCGAATCCATTGCCGTACAGGCTTTCAAGCCGCGTGCGCACGTTTGAAATTCCGATGCCCGTCTTGTTCTGCTCCCATTCTGAAGGCAAGCTCGGTCCGTCGTTGTAAATACGAAGCGTGAGCGTGCCATTGGAGCGTGCTGCGGCCAGACGAATTGCGCCTCCGTGAATCCGCTTCGCGATGCCATGCTTAACTGCATTCTCAACCATCGGTTGCAGGATGAGGCTCGGCACCTGCGCCGCCATCAATTCTCCAGGAACATCGACGCTGAACTCGAGGCGGTCGGCAAACCGAACTTTTTGAATGTCCAGATATTTCCTCGTGAACTCCAGTTCTTCGGCCAGGGGAACCTGTTGTCGGTCTGAGTCGTTAACCACTCGCCGCAAGAAGTCGCTCAGTTCCGCGATCATGCTCACGGCGGCCTCATTCCGCTGCTCGCGTACCAGTCCCGCAATCGCATTCAACGTATTAAAAAGAAAGTGCGGCTCAATCTGACGGCGCAGTGCATTCAATTGAGCCTTCGAGAGTTGCTCGTTCAGCCTCGCCGTCTCGGCTTCTTGGTGGGCGAAGCGGCGCTGCGTCTCGGCAATGTGCGCAACCAGCAGGATGAGTCCGTACAGAATTACGGACGACAGTATCCCGCCGAAAAACTTGCGGCCCCACAGCTGCATGAACGGATTTGGACCGGGATTCAGCGCATACGGGTTGAACAAGTCCTCCCACATCGAGATCCAGGCAGATGCAACGAGATTCGTTGCCATGCACGCCGCAAGATGTGAGATCCAGAATGCAGGGCGCTTCCAATCCAACGTGGGGAATCTGTAATCCAGTCGGAATGCAATAGGTGTCGCCAGCATCCAGGGAATCCATGCCAGAACGTTCGTGAAGAATAGCCGCCACCAATGGTGGTTCATGCCTTCGGCGCGCATCACAAACACTGTTTGCGTGGCGTCGAACAGCCCAAACCCCAGCCACATCGCAACAATCCAGTACCAGCGCGGCGGCTCGAATTTTCTGAGACTCGCTCTCATATTGCGGAATCCTACTCCAGTCAGGGGCAAGGAGGTCAACAATGCAGCGAAACGCACCCTTTGTGCAGCCGACGGTGTGGTGTTCAGCGCAGATTCAGGGCAGAATGCCTGCCATGATTCCCACAGCAAAAAGGCTCACCCTCGCGATATTCCTGCTGTTAACCTCGGCCGCACTGCTGAAATCTTCGCCCGCACCCGCTCTTCCCGGTGGTCCGGAATACACCGGCGACGATCAGCTGAAGCTGCCCGAGAACTATCGGCAATGGGTGTACCTCACGACGGGCTTCGACATGAGCTATAGCGCGGGTTCAATGAATATGGACCATCACATGTTCGACAATGTCTTCGTCAATCCCGAGTCTTACAAGGCATTCACCGAGACAGGGACGTGGCCTGACAAGACGATGCTCGTCCTTGAGGTGCGGAAGGCGGAAGGCAGAGGGTCGATCAATCAGAAAGGAAATTTCCAGTCCACCAATGTCATGGGACTCGAAGTCCATGTGAAAGACGAAGCACGTTTTC
>Ga0335081_10001377_pt1 | contig 38761 bp, 27 predicted proteins | sample Lox_Sample_35_FD_206713 | JGI IMG/M metagenome (GOLD analysis project Ga0335081, IMG submission 206713) | Soil microbial communities from Loxahatchee National Wildlife Refuge, Florida, United States - Lox_Sample_3.5 | ecosystem: Environmental > Terrestrial > Soil > Wetlands | place: USA...
TATTGCACAGCGAGTTGACGGAAGAAAAATCCCCATCTAACCTGTAGAACATGCGTTCAGCATTGTGAACGAGGAGGAACTGGAGCCCCGATGAAAACCCAACTGAAAGGCAATCGTCCGCGCCCCGCCATCGAACTCGCCGAGACCTGGAGCAGGAGCCCGCGCTGGGCGGGCATCACGCGCCCTTATGGCGCAGAGGATGTGGAGAAGCTGCGCGGCTCGGTGCACATCGAGCACACGCTGGCGCGGATGGGCGCAGAGCGCCTGTGGGCGCTGATGCAGACGCGGCCCTACGTGACGTCGCTGGGGGCCATGACCGGAAACCAGGCGGTGGCGCAGGTGGGCGCCGGTCTGGAAGCCATCTACGTGAGCGGCTGGCAGGCCGCGGCGGACGCGAATCTTTCCGGCGAAATGTATCCGGACCAGAGCCTGTATCCGGCGAACAGCGTGCCGCGGCTGGTGAGCGCGATCAACCGCGCGCTGTCGCGGGCCGACCAGATTCATCACGCCGAAGGAAAGAACGGAACGTACTGGTTCGCGCCCATGTTCGCGGACGCGGAAGCGGGATTCGGCGGCAACCTGAATGCGTTCGAACTGATGAAAGGGATGATCGAAGCGGGCGCCGCGGGCGTCCACTTCGAGGACCAGCTTTCCTCGGCGAAGAAGTGCGGGCACCTGGGCGGAAAGGTGCTGGTGTCCACCGGAGAATTCATCAACAAACTGGTTGCGGCGCGGCTGGCTGCGGACGTGCTGGACGTGCCGACGATCCTGATGGCGCGGACGGACGCGGACAGCGCAAAGCTGATCCTGAGCGACCACGATCCGCTGGACCGGCCGTTCCTGACCGGCGAGCGGACTTCGGAAGGCTTCTTCGTGTACCGCGGAGGGACCAAGGCGGCCATCGCGCGCGGGCTGGCCTACGCGCCGTATGCGGACATGCTGTGGTGCGAGACGTCGAAGCCGGACCTGGCCGAGGCGCGGGAGTTTGCCGAGGGCATCCACGCGAAATTCCCGGGCAAACTGCTGGCGTATAACTGTTCGCCGTCGTTCAACTGGCGGAAGCACCTGGACGAAGCCACGATCGGGAAATTCCAGCGGGAACTGGGGGCCATGGGCTACAAATTCCAGTTCGTCACGCTGGCGGGATTCCACGCGCTGAACCTGAGCATGTTTGAGCTGGCCCGCGGCTACCGGGAAGGCGGAATGAGCGCCTACTGCCGGGTGCAGGAAGCGGAATTCGCGGCCGAGCGCGAGCACGGCTACGAGGCGGTGAAGCACCAGCGCTACGTGGGCACGGGCTACTTTGACGAAGTGGCCCAGGTGATCACCGGCGGAAAGACGCAGACCACCGCGCTCAAAGGGTCCACGGAAGAGGCTCAGTTCGAAAGCTCCGCGAAATCGATGCCCGTGGTGCGGCCGGTACCGCGCCATCCGGGCGTGCAGGCCCCGGCGGCGGACTGAATCCGCCCACGGGAGGGCACAGCCCAAAGGCCATTCGAGGCTCGAGCCTGCGCAATTCGGCCCCTGCGGCGCGCACGAGAACAGCGCCGCAGGGGCTTTCGTTTGCGGGGAGCTCCGCGGGCGGACGCTCCGGCCGGCGGAAGCGAGCAACTCGGCCTTTTTCAGCCGCATCCGAACGGTTACAATTGAGAGCTTTGCGATGACTCCAGCCTCGGGAGTGTGAATGAACCGGGTACGGCTCTTCCTGACGGGCGGCCTGCTTTGTCTGGCGATGGGCGGCATGACGGCCTGCGGCGGCGGTTCCAGCTCGCTCCCTCCGGGATCTTCGAGCGCCACGCTGAGTTCCATCACGCTGAGCGCGGCATCGGTGAACGGCGGGGATAGCGTGACGGCCACCATCACGCTCAGCGGCCCGGCTCCCTCCGGGGGCGCCGCGATTACGCTGGCCGCGTCGAGCGATAGCGTGATCCTGCCTCAGATTCAGAACATCAGCGGAGTGTTTCAGACCTTCACGGTTCCGCAAGGGGCCATGAGCGGCACGTTCAAGATCAAGACGCTTCCTGTGGGATCGAACCAGACGGTGCTGATCACGGCCACGTATCAGGTGGTCGTGACCAAACAGGTGACGCTGACGCTGGTTTCGACCAACCCGCTGAGCATCAAATCGTTCACCGTCAGCACGGCCAGTGTGGACAGCGGCCAGAGCCTGATCGGGACGGTGACGCTGAATGCGCCCGCGTATTCGCCGGGCCAGCAGGTGTTCCTCTCCAGCACCGATCCCGCGGTACAGCCGGAGAACCCTGTAACGGTGCAGACGAAGGAGAGCTCGGTGGGGTTCAGCATCTTCACGTTTCCGGTGACGACGCAGCGCACCGTCACGGTGAACGCCACGTTGAATTCAACCGTGTTTTCGGTGCAGATCACACTGCTGCCGGAGCCCACGACGCTGACTTCGCTGATTGTGGTGCCCTACACGGCGGCGGGCGGTGCGAGCATGACGGGCACGGTGACGATTTCCGCGCCCGCTCCCACCGGAGGGGTAACGGTGATGCTGACGGCGGCGTTCACCAATCCGGCCACGCCGGCGGGCACGCCGATGCCGATCACCTTCCCCGCGAGCGTGCCCGTGGCCGCGGGGACCACGCAGGCGCAGTTCATGATCTCGAGCACTGCGGTACAGAAGACGACGGACGTGACACTGACGGCGGCGCTGAACAACACGGCTTCCGCCTTCGTCGTGGAGATCGTCCCTTCAATCAGCCTGGCGGGGATCAACTGCGCGCAATCCTCGGTGACCACCGGAAACACGCTGCTCTGCAGCGTTTCGCTGAGCATTCCCGCGCCGACGGGAGGGCAGACGGTCCAGTTGATGAGCAGCAACAGCACGGCGCTCCCGGTGCAGGCGAGCGTGGTGGTGCCGGCAGGATCGTCGAGCCAGGCCTTCGTGCTGACGGGAGGAACGGGGTCCGGAGCCACGATGGTGACGCTGACCGCATCGCTTTCGAGTTCCTCATCGGGATCGGTCACCACGATGATCACGGTGTACCCAGTGAGCGCGCTGGCGGTGTCCGCGTTGAATCTGAGCGCGTCGGTGGTGCAGGGAGGAACGGGGACCTGCCCGAGCGGGAGTCTGACGGGCACGGTGACGATCGGAGCGGCTGCGCCGCCCGGAGGGCTGGTGGTCAATCTGACCAGCAGCGACCCGAGCACGCAGTTCTGCAACGGGGCTTCGCCCGTGGCGATGACTTCGGTGACGGTGGCGCAGAATGCCACCACGGCCACGTTCTCTGTCCTGACGAGCGCGGTGGCGTCGCCGGTGTCGGTGACCATCACGGCGAGTGTCAATGGGACCTCCATGGGGGCGATGCTGAGCGTGGAGCCGCCGCCGCAACTGGCGAGCGTCACCCTCTCCACTTCCTCGGTGGTCGGCGGGAACTCAGCGCTGGGGACGGTAACGCTGGTGAATCCGGCTCCGGTGCAGGGAATTGCGGTGATGCTGCAGAGCGATACGAATGCGGCGCAACCGGGCACGAGCGTGACGGTGACGCAGGGGAATACGAGCGCGCTCTTTGTGGTGACCACGCTCCCGGTGGGCGCGCAGGTGGTGGCGACGATCACGGCCTCGGTGGGTGCGTCGTCGCAGCACGTGATGCTGACGATTACGCCCCCGCCTCCCGACCTGCGCCTGCTGTACTTCAATCCTTCCACGGTGGTCTCCGGACAGTCGTCCACGGGCACGGTGGTGCTGACCACTCCGGCGCCGGCGGGCGGAGTGTCGGTGACGCTTTCCAGCGCCACTTCGACCGTGACGGTTCCAACCTCCGTCACCGTGATGCAGGGCGCGACAACCGCCACGTTCCCTGCGATGGCGGCGAGTGGAGTGAACTCGGCGACGAGCGTCGCGGTGACCGGGACGGTAACCGCGAGCGCCTCGAACTCGCTCACCGTGATTCCCGCGACGACGGGCACGGCCAACGAGCAGATCGTGGTGGCCGGCGAAACGAACTCCACGGACTTCCCGATTCATCCCCTGCCCGGGGCGTTTCAGGGATCGCTGCCCGCGGGCGACGACACGGGGTTTGTGACCAGCATCGGGCTGGCCACGCCTGCGAATGGCACCACAACGTCGTCGTTCAATTTTTCCACCTACCTGGGCGGAATGACGAGCTTTGGACAGGTGCGGGACGTTTTTATGGACGGCTCCGGCAATGTGTTTGCCTGCGGAGTGACCACGGACAGCACGCTTCCGACCACGGCCAACGCCGCGCAGCCGGCGTACGGAGGCGGGAAAGACGCGTTCATCGCCGAATTCAATTCCAGCGGAGCGCTGCAGTACCTCAGCTATCTGGGCGGAAGCGGCGATGAGACCTGCTCGAGCCTGATCGTCGACGGCTCGGGCGCCATTCTGGTGCTGGGCAGCACCACCAACAGCAGCGCCATGGGCGCGATGAATCTGACCGGCACCTCCGGCGCATTCCAGACCACGAACTCGGGCGGGAACGACTGGTTCCTGGCCCGGATCAATCCGGCGGGAGCGTCGATGGCTTCCCGGCTGGTGTGGCTCACGCTGGTGGGAGGGGCCGGAGATGATTTCGGCAATGGCCGCATTGCGATTGGTCCGTCAGGGCAGCTTGGCGTGAGCGGCGTGAGCCAATCGACCGCCCAGTCTCCCGCACCGACCGGGTTTCCCGTGCCGGCGGGGCAGGGCCGGCCCCTGCTGACGGGAGTGGGCACGTTCGGCGTGGTGGTGGAGCTGAGCGCCGATGGGACCTCGCTGTTGTCCAGCACCTTCCTTTACGGGCGGACGAACGGTGCGAGCCCGGGGACACCCACGGTGACCACCGCCACCGGCGGGCTGGCCTTCGACAGCAGCGGGAATTTGTACGTGTGCGGGCAAACGAACGCCAGCGATTTGCCGGTGACGACGAAGGCTTTTCAATCGTCGCTGAAGGGACAACAGGACGGCTACGTGGCGGTGCTCAATTCGAGCGGCGTGATCCAGGCGCTGACCTATCTGGGCGGGACCAGCGCGAGCGGCCTCCAGGCGTGCAAAGGAATCGCCGTGGACAACGACCTGAACCCGGTGATCGTCATGCCCACCGACGCCGCGGACTATCCGCTCACCAGCGGGGGAACGCTCTCCGGCCCGTCCGATTTTGCCATCACGAAACTGACGAACGACCTGAGCACGCTGATCTTTTCGCGGCTGGTGGGGGGTTCCGGAAGCGAATCAGCCGATGCCACCCGGGTGCGGCTGGACGCTCCGGAAAACATTTACTTCTCGCTGGCCACGAATTCCGCGGATTTTCCGGTGACGTCGAACGCGGTGCAATCCACGTTTGCGGGCGCCTCCGGCGGCGCCGAAACGAATGTGGTAGTGGTAAAACTATCCGCGGACGGTTCGACGATCCTCTATGCCAGCTATCTGGGTGGCTCGCAGAACAACTCCACCACTGCCGTTGCCTATCACCACAACTGACGGCCACCGGTTCGGCGGAGATCAGGAGCGCGCCGTGCCTCCCGCAGGCTCAAACAGGTAGTGGCACACAATCCATTCGGAGCCGCCGCGGTATCCCCATAGCTCGGCGCAGGCCATGAAGAACAGGCGCCAGCGCTGCCACCACAGCCGCGCATTCTCCTGCCCATAGGCCTGCGCCACGATGGGGCGGAGGCGGGCGCGGTTTGCGTCCATGCGCGCGAGCCAGGCTTCCGCGGTGCGCTGGTAGTGGGTTCCGTCCAGGCGCCAGCGCTCGATGCAGCGCACCTGCCGGTCGAAGCCGGGCAACAAATCCTCGCTGGGCATCATTCCACCGGTGAAGAAATACCGGGCCATCCAGTCGCCGGGGCCATGGACCTCGTAGGGATAGGCAAAACGCGAATGCGCGAACACGTGGACGAACAGCAACGCGCCGGGCCGCATCCAGCGGGCGATGCGCGTAAACAGCTCGCCGTAGTTGCGCATGTGCTCGAACATTTCCACGGAGACCACGCGGTCGAACTGCGCCCGGGGATCGAACGAGTTCATGTCGGCGGTGAGCACTTCGACGTTGGCGAGGCCGCGGGCGCGCGCCCGGGCGTCAACAAACTCCTTCTGTGAGCGCGAATTCGATACCGCGGTGATACGCGATTCGGGATAGTGCTCCGCGAGATATAGCGTGAGCGATCCCCAGCCGCATCCGAGCTCCAGGATGCGCTGGCCGGGCGCGATGCGGGCGCGTTCGGCGGTGAGCGCGAGCATGGCCTCCTCGCTGGCGTCGAGCGTAAAGACGCCCGCCGGCCAATAGCCGCAACTGTATTTCATCTGCCGGCCGAGAATGTGCTCGAAGAACGCCGCAGGAACTTCGTAGTGCTGCTCGTTGGCGGCGTCCGTGCGGATGGCGATGGGGCCGGAGTCGAGTTGTGCGAGGAGCCGGCGGCGGCGTTCGGCCCGGGCTTCGGGGCCACCCGCGGATTCATCGCGCAGGCGCGCGGCGCAGATCCTGCGGATCCCCCAGCGGAGAATCCCGTCGGGCAGGAGACCGGAATCCACGAGCCGGGAATACCAGGTGGAGGCGGTAGATTCCGATTGTCTCTCCGCGGCAGGAACGAATTCCGGGGTGGTCGCCATCGGGGTCAGTGCGCCGCCCCCTGATTTTTGGGGAACCAGGGGACAAACGCGCTGGTGGTCTGCTGATACCGGCGGTATTCTTCGCCGCGCGAGCGCAGGGCCTGCGCCTCAGTGGCGGGAATTCCGGTCACGCGAAACAGGAAAAACAGCATGAGCGCGGGAGAGGCAAGTGCCAGCCAGCCCCAGGGCGCCATGAGCGCATAGATGGCATAGGCGACCCAAATGAGCCATTCGAAGAAATAATTCGGATGGCGCGAGTAGTTCCACAAACCGGAACGGCAGGTCTTTCCTTTGTTCGCCGGATTCGATTTGAAACGGCTGAGCTGGGCATCCGCGGTGGCTTCGCCCGAAAACGCGACGGCCCAGAGCGCCGCGCCGGCGTATTCGGTCCAGCCGAGCGCAGGACGCGGGTCGAGCGCGGCCAGCAGGAAGGGCAGCGAGAGCAGCACGTCCAGCAGCGCCTGGGCCTGGAAGAAAAGGAAGAATTTGAGCGCGAGATTCGTTTTCCAGGACTGGCGCAGCTCCACGTATCTGCCCTCTTCCGGATGGCCGATGATGCGCGTGAAGAGCAGGTAGAACGCCAGGCGGTATCCCCACAGGGCCGCCATCGCCGCCAGGAGCCAGCGGCGCGGCGCGCAGGCCGTGCCCGCGAATGCGTAGAGGATGGCTATCGTGGAGAGGAGAAATCCCCATCCGAAATCGACGATGGCGGCGTTGCGCATGGGCAGATGGACGAGCCACAGAGCCGCCATCCCGCCCGCGGCCACCAGCCAGGCCAGAAGCAGAAGGTGCAGGGCCGGCGTCACGTGTTTTTCTCCGCGGCGCCGCCCGGGGCGGCAGCGCTCGCGGCCTCCGGTTCGCGCGGCAGAACGGGAATCAGCCGCAGCACCGGCACGAGGATGACGTACAGGAGCAGGACCGCCACCGGGGCGAGCACTGCCCACCCCAGCGTGGCGCGCAGGATCGAGCCCCACAGCCGCGCCAGGCTGCCCCAGAAATCCGCGCGAAACATCGCGGTGATCTGGGTGATGGAGAGAGGCAGCGGCCGGGCCCGTGTGAGGAATTCGCCCGCGCGCATGTAGGGGATGAACAGCAGCACCTGCAGCGGGGAGGCCGCCCAGTTTGCGGCCTGGATGGCGGGCAGATTCAGCCGGAAGATGATGGCGGCAGCGGTGCAGAGCGCCGTGCCCAGACCGAAGGAGATGGGCACCGTGCTGATCGCAATGCCCAACGCCAGGCACATGGCGATCTTCTGCGGCGAGAGCCCCTGGCGCAGCAGATCGCGGAGGAAGGCGACGAGTTTGCGAAGCGCCTTCATGCCGTGCGCGCCGCAAAGAGCGAGGAGAGCGGCTCGCCGGGCTTCATGCGGAAAAGCTGCAGGAGAACGTAAAACGACATGGCAATGTTGCCGAGCACCAGGATCAGCACGAGCCACAGGATTTTCATGCCCGCGCTGCGCTCACGGAACGCCACCCACACGAAAAAGGTGATGAAGCCGCAATAGGCGTCGAAGAGCGTGGCGATGGCCCAGGGCTGGGCATTGAATGCCGCGCGCACCGCGGGGTCAAACAGGCTGGACCGCGAAGCGGACCAGAGCGTCACTCCAATCATCACCACAAAAATGGCGCTGAACAGCGCGATGAAAACCGGCCTCATGGCTTCTCCTGACCTTCCTCCCGCCGGGCCGCTGCTTCGGGTTCTGGCCAGCGGAACTAAATGAGCCCCAGCCGGGTACGCCGGACCTCCTCCGCGGCGCCGGGCGGCAGATCTGCGGCGCCAACTGCTTTGACCCGGTGCGGCGGATGGAGTTAGGCTACACACCTTCCAGGCCGGTTGCCAGCGCCCCCGGCCTCGAAGGGCTCCGGCAACGGTCCGCCACTCCAGGGGTGGAGACTGTCTGGTTTGAAAGAGATTGCAGTCATCGGTTCGGGAATCTCAGGTCTGGCGGTGGCCTACTACCTGAGCCGGCGGCATCGCATCACGCTGTACGAGCGGGAGCCGCGGCTGGGCGGCCATACGAATACGGTTACCGTGGATTCCCCCCGCGGACCGGTTCCCATCGACACCGGGTTCATCGTCCACAACACGCGGAATTATCCCAACCTGGTGCGGCTGCTCGGGGAGCTGAACGTCCCGACGGTGGAGAGCGACATGTCGTTCTCCGTGCGGGACGAGCACACCGGTTTCGAGTACAGCTCGCGCGGACTGCGCGGATTCTTCGCGCAGCGCGAACGGCTGCTCCAGACGCGGCAGTACGCGCTGCTGGCGGAAATTCACCGTTTCCACCGTGCGGCGCGGCGGCTGCTGGCGCGGGAGCGTCCGGAGGCGCCCGACGAGTCGCGGCTGGACGATTTCTTGGAACGCGAACGGTTCGACCGCGCGTTCATACGCGGGTATCTCTACCCGCTGGCGTCTGCCGTCTGGTCTACGGCCACGGGGCAGATGGGCGCTTTTCCGGCGGCCACGCTCTTCCGGTTCTTTGAAAATCACGGGATGCTGCGGCTGACGCGCCACATCCGCTGGCGGACGATTCCGGGTGGCGCATCGCGGTACATCGAACCCATCACGGCGCCCTACCGCGAGCGGATCGTGCGCGAGGCGCAGATCACCGGAATCGAACGGCGCGAACGCGGCGTGCGGCTGAATTCTGCGGAGGGAGTGCCCGCCGATTTCGACGAGGCGGTGCTGGCCTGCCACGGCAATCAGGCGCTGGCGCTCCTGGCCAATCCAACGGACGCGGAGCGCTGTGTGCTGGGCGCGTTTCGCACCACGGCAAATGAAGCGGTGCTGCACACGGACGCACGGCTGCTGCCGCGCACGCCCTGGGGGCGCGCCTCGTGGAACTGCCACCTGGACGGCAACGGCTCGCCCGGGGCCACGCTCACCTATCACATGAACCGGCTGCAGCCGCTGCCGGCGGCGCAGGACTTTTGCGTCACCCTGAACCACGCGGGCGCCGTGGATTCCGCGAAGATTCTGCGGCGATTCGTCTATCATCATCCCCTGTACACGCTGGAAGCGGTGCGGTCGCAGCGGCGCTGGGCGGAAATCAGCGGGCGCGACCGGCTGCATTTTTGCGGCGCGTACTGGCTGTACGGTTTTCACGAGGACGGGCTGAACTCCGCCATGCGGGTGGCCCGGGCCCTGGGAGTGGAATGCTGATGCCGGCCGAGCCGGGCATTTATACGGGGACGCTGCGCCACCGGAGATTCCGTCCGGTGGGACATGAGTTCGCCTACCCGGTGTTCCAGGTGCTGCTGGACGTGGACCGCATTCCGGAACTGATGCGCGTGTCGCGGCTCTCGAGCTACAACGCGTGGAACTGGGCGGGATACAACGAGCGCGACCACTTTGGAGATCCGTCCCTGGCGCTGCGGGAGCGAATGCGCCGCGATGCCGCCGCGCACGGAGTCACGCTGCCGGCCGGGCCCATTTTTCTGCTCACCAACCTGCGGTACCTGGGCTATTGCTTCAACCCGGTGTCGTTCTATTACTGCTACGGGCCGGATGGCGAGCTGGAGATGATGCTGGCGGAAGTGAACAACACGTTCGGGGAGACCTGCAATTACTGGCTGACCCCGGAGCGCGAGCAGACGCCCGCCCCGCGAGCACTCGGCGCAACCAGCGCGAGGCGCTATGAGACCCGCAAGGTGTTTCACGTGTCGCCGTTCATGGATCTCGGCCAGCACTACACCTGGATGTTCACGCCGCCCGGCGAGCGTCTGGTGGCGCATATGAAAGCCCGGCAGGCGGATGGCGTGCTGTTCGATGCCACCCTGTCGCTCGAGCGCCGGCCGTGGAGCTCGCGCGAGCTCCGCCGCACCCTCGCCGAATATCCGTGGACCACGGCGAAAGTGATCGCCGCGATTTACTGGCAGGCCCTGCGCCTGCGGATGAAGGGCGTGCGCTACGTGCCCCACCCGGGAGCGGCGAGCGAGGGGTCGCCGCGGAGGACCATCTGGAAATATGTCTGAATCACGGGCCAACCGGGGACGCGAAAGAGGGGGACGCTGGGACGCACGGCTGGCCTGGCGCTTCGCGCGGACCACGCTGGAGAGTTTCCGCCACGGCCGGCTGGAGCTCGTGTGCGGCGGTCAGACGCATTCGGGCGGCGATCCGGCCGGCGGGCCAAACGCGACCATCGTGGTCCACGACGAGCGGTTCTTCTCCCGCGTGCTCTGGCGGGAGGAAATCGGAATGGGCGAAAGCTATGTAGACGGCGACTGGTCCTCGCCGGACCTCGTGGCCGTGGCGCGGTTCGCCATCCGGAACATGGAGGAGCTGAACCGCCGCAACCGAGTGGCCTCCGCGGTCCATCGCTGGCGAAAGCGAATGCTCCACCGCCTGAGGGCGAATACGCCGCGAGGCAGCCGGAAAAATATCCGCTACCACTACGACCTCTCGAACGATTTCTTCCGTCTGTTCCTGGACCCCACCATGGCCTATTCCTGCGCCTATTTCGAATCGGCGGAGGATTCGCTGGAGGAGGCCCAGCAGGCGAAATACGAGCGCATTTGCCGGAAGTTGATGCTGGAACCGGGAGATCACCTGCTGGATATCGGGACGGGCTGGGGAGGCCTGGCGCTCTATGCGGCGCGGCATTTCGGCTGCCGGGTGACCACCACGACAATCAGCAGTGACCAGCACGCCCACGCACGCGAGCTGTTCCGCCGCGCCGGGCTGCTCGGCAGCAGCATCGAGCTCCTCGCCGAGGACTACCGCAACCTGCGCGGGCAATACGACAAACTGGCGAGCGTGGAAATGTTCGAGGCCGTGGGCCACGCGCACTACGACGAATTCTTCGGCGCCTGCGATCGCCTGCTCACTCCGGACGGCTCCATGCTGCTGCAGACCATCACCGTGCCCGACCGGCGTTTTGCGGATTATCTGGAATACACGGACTGGATCCAGACGTACGTTTTCCCAGGGTCTGAACTCTCCGCCGTGGAAGAAATCCTGAAGTCGCTGGCGCGCGCCACCCGTCTGGAGCTGCACCACGCGGAGGAAATCGGCCAGCACTACGCGCGCACCATCGCCTGCTGGCGCGAGCGCTTCCTCGCAGCGCTGCCCCAGGTGCGCACGCTCGGCTTCGACGACCGTTTTATCCGCATGTGGGAGTATTACCTGGCCATCTGTGAAGCCTCCTTCCTGGAGCGCAACACCGGCAACGTGCAGTTGCTCCTCGCGAAGGCGGGTACTCAGAGGCCGCTCTGGGGTGAACCCGCAACCTCGGGCCCGGCTCTCTCCGGAGAAATTGAACAGACCGAATCTGCCGGCAGGTGACCTTCTCTTTCCACCTTTCGATCCGGGCGATTCGCGGCGGTTTCAGTTCGCGGAGGCTTCTTTCAACCGGAGCAGGATCTGGTCCAGTTCGCTGCGCGAGAGGAATCGTCCGCCCACGATGACGGCGTGAATCCTCCGCACATTGCGGATATCGGAGAGCGGGTCGCCATCGAGCAGCACCAGATCCGCGCGGCCGCCCTTCGCAATTTTGCCGGTATCCGTCCGGCCCATGAACTGGGCGGGCTTCAGGGTAGCCGCCTGGAGGGATTCCAGGGGCGTGAATCCGGCCTCCACCAGGAGCTCGAGTTCTTTCGCCAGACTTGCGCCCGGGATGTTGTGCGGGTCGAGAGCATCCGTGCCCGCGAGCACTTTGACCCCGGCCTGATGCATCTGACGGACAAGATCGATCTGCCGGGGGAGTTCGCGCCGCCACCAGGCCAGCTTTTCCGCGCGGAGGGAGACCCGCAGGCCGTCCGCGGTCCACGTGCGAGTGAGTGAGCGAGGCAGGTATTGCGCGCCGGGATCCTCCCCTGCCAGCTCGTCCAGCCGGCTGCTCGTGTAGGTGGAGACGAGGGTGGGCACGACCCAGGTGTGATTCTTCACGAGCGTTTTCCAGAGGGAGGCGGCCCGCTTCGGATCGTAGGCAGCGGCGGCGGCATCCTCGACCGCGGCAATCTGCAGAAGCGCTCCCGAATTCATGGCCGCAGCCATCTTTTGCCGCAGGGCCGCGTCGTTCGAAGAGCAGGCGATGGGGATGCCCCCGTAGAGAATGTGTTCAATGCTTTTCTGGTGCGCCTCAGATGCCTCCGCCACGCTCACCAGCGGCGGCACGTGGCCGACGAAGTCCATTCCCGCGGCACGCGCCGCTTCGGCAACGGCGAAATAGGTATCGCGATCCAGCCCGGAGAGGATCTTCACAAAATCCACCCCCATGGACTTCAGCTCGCTCACGCGGGCGCGCGCCTCCTCCGCATTCCGCGTGAGCAGCACGCTGGGGTCCACGAAACCGCCGTCGAGCATGGGGCCCGCGGCGTAGATCTGCGGGCCGAGGAGCGAGCCCGCGGCGATCTCCCTCCTCCATTCCTGCAAGGCGGAAAAATTGCCGCCCATGTCGCGCACGCCGGTGACGCCGCTGGCCGCGAGCAACGGCAACAGGACGTCGCGGCTCCATTTGGGATCGGCGGTCAGTCCGGCCAGATGGACGTGCATGTCCCACAGCCCCGGAATCAGGAATTTGCCGGTGGCGTCCACGCGGCGTGCGCCGGCCGGAACCTTCACGCGCTCCCCTATCCCGGCAATGTGCCCGTCCACTACCAGGACGTTCGTATTTTCGCGGATGGCGCCCGAGGTGACGTCAACCAGGCTGGCGTGCTCGATCCAGAGTGCCCTGCTGCCGATGGACTCTCCGGCCGGCAGGAGACTCGCCCCACACAGCAAAATGCACGCTACGCAGCACAACGTGGACAGGCGTTTGAAGTTCATCACCGGCAATCGACGTGTGCCGGTGCTATCGCGTTGCCGGATTTTTCGGACGCCGGCCGCTGCGATCAGTCCATTTCGGACGTAGGCTGGCGGGCCGGAACCATCCATCCGTCGGGCCGGACCAGCGCGCTGAGCCAGTAAATCACCACACCCGCCACGATCAGCAGGACGCCCACGGCGAGCGCGGATACTCCGAAGATGGTTTCATGCTGGCCGTGGACGGCGGCCAGCGTCAGGAGAAGCATCGGGCAGGCGCCCGCGAGCCAGGCCCCGGTGATTCCGCCCGGCACACGGAACGGCCGGGGCAGCTCCGGCTCGCGATAGCGAAGCGCGACCAGGGCGGCGAACTCCAGCAGGACGCTCGAGCCGGTGAGCAGGATGTCAATCGTCACCAGCCGTTCGAGATCGAGACCGACGCACGCGCCCCATCCGATGGCGCACACCAGAATGGCCACCCAGGGCGCGCCCGTGCGCGGATGCACCCGTGCGAACACGGGGGGCAGCATTCCGTCCTGCGCCATGGCCAGCGGCAGGCGGGAGTAGCTCATCACCAGCGCATTCAACATGCCGAACGCGCTGAACAGACCGCCGCACACCAGCGCCACGCGAAGCCAGTTCCCTCCCACCATTCCGGCGATGTCCGCCCACGAGCCGGTTTCCCAGGCCCCGGGAGGAAGACCGGTGACGGCCACCGCGGCAACGGGAATGATATAGGTGAGTGAAACCAGCAGGACCGCCAGCAAAATCGCGCGCGGATAGATGCGCTGCGGCCGGTCCACTTCCGCCGCAATGGTGGATGCGCTGTCCCATCCCATGTAGTTCCACATGGCGATCAGGATGCCTCCCAGCAATCCCACAGTGGATCCGGAAGGGTGTGCCGCGCCCGACAGCCCGCCATGGCGCAGGGGCGCGAGTACGCAGACGAGCACGAACGGCGCGGAGAGCGCCGCGAAAAGCCACAGAGAAGTGGCGGCTACCACGCGCACGCCCGCGATGTTCAGCACCGCGCACGCCACCACCACCACGATTCCCACCACTGTTCCGCGTCCGTTCCGCGCGAACCACGGAAACAAGTGCGTGAGGTAGGCGATGAACAGCGCGGGATAAATCGCCATGTCGAAAATGCTGGCCACCAGCGAAAGCCAGGCTTCCTGGAATCCCCAGAAGTTGCCCATGCCGCGCCGCACCCAGGCGTAATAGCCGCCCTCGGCGGGAATGGCGCTGGAAAGTTCGCCCACCATGTACGCGGTGGGCAAACTCCAGAGCAGCGGAGTAAGGATGAGAATCAGGATCGCGCGGGAGTAGCCCGCACCGTGCACAATTTCCTCGGTCCCGTACGTGCCGCCGGAGACCATGAAGAACGTGGCGATCACCAGCGGCCAGAGCGACAGCTTCGCAGGTTGCGGCAGCGAGGAAGAATTTTTGGCGGGACTGCTGCGAGCCGGACCAGAAACTTCCGTCAATTCTGTACTGCGCCTCCAGTAGTGCTCTCCGGTGGCGTTCCATTCGCGCGGCGAGCAGTTAATGCAAAGAATACAGAGTTGCCACTGCGATGCAAGACAAAATTGTGCGCGCACGAAAGCCAAAGACAAGAAATCAACGCAGAGGAGGCAGGGAACACAGAGAGCGCAGAGAAGTGAACCCGGCGCCGCGCCGGCGCTACACAGCGTGATAGGCGTGGCGCATGTTTGCCACATCGGAAAGCGCGCGCTCCACGAGCGTACCCATCTCCGAAGTGCTGACGCGCCGCGCGCCCTTCGGCGAGCCGCGCAGAATGTCCGGCGTGCGCCAGCCCTCCGCCAGCACCATCTCGATGGCGCTCTCTATGACCGCGGCTGCCTCCTCGAGGCCCAGTCCGTGCCGCAGCAGTAACGCGGCCGTGGCGATGGCGCCGAGAGGATTCGCCGTGCCAGTCCCTGCAATGTCCGGCGCGGAACCGTGCACCGGCTCGAATAGGCCCACGCGCCCGCCCACCGTGGCCGACGCCAGCATTCCCAGCGACCCCGCCAGCACCGCGGCTTCGTCCGAGAGGATATCGCCGAACAAATTCTCCGTCACCACCACATCGAAGCGGAGCGGATTGGTGATGAGCAGCATGGCGAACGAGTCCACGTAGTGGTGCTCGAGAATCACGTCGGGGTAATCGCGTCCCACGCGCGCCACCACTTCCCGCCACAGCCGCGAGGTTTCCAGCACGTTGGCTTTATCCACGGAAGCCACGCGCCCGCTGCGGCCTCGCGCGGCTTCAAAGGCCACGCGTGCCACGCGGTCGATCTCCGGCGCCGTGTAGCGCATCGTGTTGAACGCGCTCGCGCCCGGCTCCTGCCCGCGCGGCTCACCGAAATACAGGCCGCCCAGCAGCTCCCGCACGATCAGCACATTCGCCCCGCGAACCACCTCCGGACGCAGCGGCGTGCATCCGGCCAGCGCCTCGTGGGCCGCCACTGGCCGCAGATTCGCATACCCGCCCAGCGCCTGGCGCAGTGCGAGCAACCCCGCCTCCGGACGCTGGTGCGCAGGCACGCGGTCCATGTCCGGCGAGCCGACCGCGCCCAGCAGCACGGCGTCGGATTCGAGTGCTGCTTCGCGCGTCTCTTCCGGGAGCGGGTTGCCGCATTCGCGCACGGCGGCCGCGCCGACGGGCATTTCCGTGAACCGGAAATCGTAGCCGCACAGGTTTTCGACGGCGCGGAGAATGCGTACGGCCTCGCGCGTCACCTCCGGCCCCACTCCGTCGCCCGGCAGAACCGCAATTCGGTACGGCATGGTGTCCTCCCCAATCCGCCGCTTCCGCCTTTCAGGGATTCAATTCGCGCAGGGAAAAGACGGGAGTCCGGGAAAGCCCTGCGGAGAATGCGGGGATCAGTTCGCGCCCGCGGTCGCCCGGGAGGCACGCAGTCGGCCCTCGGTGCTGTCCGCAGGACGAACCTGCCGCACCCGGCGCCGCTCGGCCGGGAGAAACGAGAGCAGATCCAGGTCGTAGATGTTTTTCTTCTTGTCCGCGAGCGCCGTGAAGCGCCGGTAGGCGGCGTTCAGCTCGTCGCGCGTCAGCTCGCAGCCCAGCTCCGCATACCGCCGCGCCAGCGCGTGCCGCCCGGAATGTTTTCCCAGCACGATGCGGTTCGTCTCCAGGCCCACCGATTCCGGCGTCATGATTTCGTAGCACAGCGGATTGCTGAGCACGCCGTGCTGGTGGATTCCGGCCTCGTGCGCAAAGGCATTGGCGCCCACCACGGCTTTGTTGGGTTGCGCGGAGAAGCCGATCAGCTCGGACAGCAGGCGGCTGGAAGGCACGATTTCTTCCGTTGCGATTGCGGTGCGGTAGGGCAGGCGGTCCGCGCGCACGCGCAGCGCCATCACGATCTCTTCCAGTGCTGCGTTGCCCGCCCGCTCGCCGATGCCGTTCACCGTGCACTCCACCTGGCGCGCGCCCTCGGCGATGGCCGCCAGGGAGTTGGCCACAGCCAGTCCCAGGTCATTGTGGCAGTGCACGGATATCACTGCCCGCTCGATGCCGCGCACGCGCTCGCGGATGGTGCGGATCAACTGCGCGTATTCGGACGGGATCGTGTAGCCCACCGTGTCCGGAATATTCAGTGTGGTGGCGCCCGCATCCACGGCCCCCTGCAGCACCTCGATTAGGAATTCGGGGTCGGAGCGGGTGGCGTCTTCGGGCGAAAACTCCACGTCGTCGCACAGCGATTTCGCGTAGCGCACGGCGCAGCCGGTCTGATCCAGGCATTGCGCCCGGGTGATTTTCAGCTTGTATTGCAGGTGTATGTCGGAGGTAGCCAGGAAGGTGTGGATCCGCGGGCGCGCGGCGGCTTCCACGGCTTGCCAGGCGCGCGTAATGTCGTCGCGGCCGGCACGGGCCAGCGCCGCGATTTTCGGCCCGCGGATCTCCCGCGCCACCGCGCGTGCCGCCTCATAATCCCCCTCGGACGCCACGGGGAAGCCGGCCTCGATCACGTCCACGCCCAGGCGGTCGAGCTGCCGCGCCATGCGCAGCTTCTCTGCCAGGTACATGCTGCAGCCCGGGGCCTGCTCCCCGTCGCGGAGCGTGGTGTCGAAGATCGTGATGGTTTCGTGCGCCAAGGTTGCGTCCGTGCCAGCAGGGAGAAGAGCCACGGGTAATCACCCTGCCGCGAGACCCAGTCTCGCCGTCAGAGAGAGATAACGCAAGCTTATATTTCTTCTAGGAGAATAAGGAGATGTTATTCTATAATTTCCACGCCGGAGTTGGGGTCCCGGCGGGGAACCTCCATGGAACTCTCTGAACTTCAGGCCTTTCTGGCCGTCGTGGAAGAAGGCAGCTTTTCGCGCGCCGCCCAGCGCCTGCACCGCACCCAGCCGGCCGTCAGCCAGACCATCCGGAAGCTCGAGGGGGATCTGGGCGAGGCCCTGTTCGACCGTTCCTCGCGGCACGGCCACCTCACCGATGCCGGCGTGGTTCTGCGCGAGTACGCCGAAAAACTGCTCAACCTGCGCCGGGAAGTGCGCACCGCCCTGGCGGAATTGCGCAGCGCCGAGCGCGGCAAACTCTCCATCGCCGCCAACGAGTTCACCTCGCTCTATCTGCTGCCGCTCCTGCACGAATTCCGCCGCGCCTGCCCTATGGTGCGCATTTCCATCACGCGCTCCCTGGCCAGCCGGGTGCCGGAAGCGGTGCTCAACCACAGCGTGGAGCTGGGCATGTTGTCGTTCGAACCGGAGGACCCGGCGCTGCGCTCGGTGGTGGTGGCTACAGACGAGTTGGCGTTCGTGGTGCATCCCCGGCACCCCCTGGCCGGCGCCAGGAAGGCCGGAATTCGCGAGCTGGGCGCCCAGTCTTTCGTCGCCCATCACGTCCCCTCGCCCCATCGCGCCAAGGTTCTGGCCGCCTTCCGTCGCCACAAAACACCCCTGAACATGGATGTGGAACTGCCCACGCTGGAGGCCATCCGCAAATTCGTGGCCATGGGGAACGGCGTGGCGCTGGTGCCCGCCATATGTGTGCAGGGCGAACTGGCGCGCGGGGAGTTGGTCCGTGTGCCTGTGCCGGAGCTGCAGTTCGAGCGCAAGATCCGCATCGTCTACCGCAAGAAGGCCACACTCTCGCACGCCGGGCAGGCCTTTCTAAAGGTGGCGGAGGCGCTGTCGCGGAGGCCCGGCAGCAGCACCCTGTTCGTCCGCGAAAGGTAGCTGCTCTCATCTGATTTCTGACCGTGGGTCGGTTTGCACCCCTTCCCGGTGGTCTTCGCTTAGCCCCCCAGAGTTCAATATCTACATTTTGTATTGACTTCAGGTCGTAACCGACTTATGGTCGTTAACGCCTATGAGTCACAATCAGAGCCAGTCCACACGCCCCTCCCTTCCCGGCGCAACCTCCGCGCGAATGCCCCGCCGCGAACGCCGCAAAGCCGAAACATACGAACGGCTGATGCGCGCCGCCCTTCGCCTGTTCGCGGAGCAAGGGCTTTCAGCCACCACAGTCGAGCAGATTACAGAAGCGGCCGACGTGGGGAAGGGAACCTTCTTCAATTACTTTCCGACCAAGGAGCACGTGCTGCTGGCCTTCGGGGATTCACGGATCAACAAGATTCAGGCCGCACGGGACGAAGCGCGCAGCGGCTCGAAGCCCATCTGGCAGGTTTTGCGCTCCCTGGCTCATTCTCTGGCTGAGGAGGCCAGTCATTCTCCCGGGCTGCTGCGCAGCATCCTGGTCGCCCCGCTCTCCCGCGAACCGGTGCGCGAGTTTATGGCCGGAAAGATGGAGGAAGGCCGCGGCCTCTTGACGGAAATCTTCCAGATCGGCCAGGAGCGCCATGAACTGCGCGTGGATCTTCCCCCGGCGCACATGGCCCGCGGATTCCAGCAGGCCGTGTTCGGCGCCATGGTGCTTTGGTCCATTGATCCCCGGGGCGAATTGCTGCCCTGGCTGGACGTCTGGCTGGAGATGTTCCTGGGGGGCCTGGACCCGAAGGAATTTCGCTCAGGGAAGACCGGGCGTGGACGGGGATGAGAGGCTGGTTAACGGAAATGACTGTCAGTCATAAATGGTCGTGGGCCATATTTCCAAGCGATCGTCTTGCTCTGGCTGGATTTGCTTCCTGGTTGCTCCTGGTGGCTTCTCCCCTGGCCGCTCAGCAATTCCAGCCCCTCGTCTCCGCCGGGCCTCCTTCCCGCTCCGTCCAGCAGGCTACCCCGGCAGCCGATGCGGGCAGGCTTACTCTCCGCGAGGCGATCGCCTTGGCCCTGAAGAACAACCTGTCCGTTCGCGTGGCCCGAACCCAGGTAGACGAAGCGGCGGGCACCGAGCTTCGGAAGCGATCTGCCCTCGAACCCACGGTGACCAGCGACGCCTTTGCCAACCTGCAGGACCGCAACCTCCACGCCATCGGCTTCACGTTTCCGGGCGCGCCGATTCCGCTGACCACGGGGACGTTCGGCACCTACGACTTCCGGGTGTTTGCCAAACAGTCCGTGGTGGACCGCCAGGCCTACCACACCTATCAATCCAGCAAGCGGCAATTGGACGCTACCAAAATGACCTACCAGGACACGCGTGACCTGGTGATCCGCCAGGCCGCCGGCTACTACCTGGATGCCCAGGCCGCATCTGCGGAGTTGCAAGCTGCCGGGGCCCGGGTGGAAACCTCGCGGGCCTTGGAAAAACTGGCGCGCGACCAGCACGCAGCAGGGTTGGCTACAGCAGTGGACGTGCTGCGGGCGCAAGTTCAGTTGCAGCGCGACCAGCAGAGCCTGCTGGTGGCCCGCGACAGCTACCAGACTTCGCTTCTCGTGCTCCAGCGCTATCTGGGGCTCCGTCCAGGTGCCCCTTTGGAGCTGGCCGAACGGCTCGAATTTCGCACCCTGGCGCCTCCCGAACCCGACCAGGCCGTGCAAGCGGCGCTCGAAGCACGGGCCGATTTCCGCGCGCTTCGGGCCCAGCGGGAAGCGCTGGGGGAACAACTGAAGGCTTCCCACGCCCGCTACTACCCGAAGCTTTCCATCAATGGAGACTACGGCGCGTTCGGCCGAAATTTTGGCGAGATGCCCGGGGTTGGGCAGGTCCAGGGGACGGTGAGCTTTACCCTTTTCGACCGCGACCGCAGCGGTGAAAAACAGGAACTTTCCAGCCGTCTTGAGAGGGTGGAGGAGCAGATTGCGGACCTCCAGCGCGGCATCGAGCAGGACGTCCGCAAGGCCCTGCTGGATCTGGCCTCGGCCGAGCAGCAGGTGAGCGTGACGCAGGCGGGCGTGGACCTGGCGGCCAGCGAGTTGAAGCTCGCGGAAGACCGCTTCCGCAACGGAGTGACCGACAACATCGAGGTCATTACCGCGCAAAGCTCGCTCCAGAGCGCACAGGACGACCACATCGCCGCGCTTGCCCGCCACGCGGATGCCCGCATGGCGCTGGCGCGCGCCCTGGGCGCCACCGAGCAGAGCTACGAAAGGTATCTGGGAGAGAAGTGAGCGGTATCGAAAGCACGCATTCCCTGGGGAAGGTGGACGAGCCATGAAACGCGTAATTCCGCTGGTCTTGCTGCTTCTCGCCGCGGGCGCACTGCTCTATTTCCGCCCGCAATGGTTCCAGCGGCGGGTGGAGGTAAGCGAAATGAAGCTCTCCGGCAACATCGAAGCGCACGAGAGCCTGTTGGGTTTCAAGGTGCCGGGCCGCATCGTGGACCTTCCGGTGGAGGAGGGCCAGTCGGTAAAGGAGGGCCAGTTGCTGTCGCGCCTGGATACGGCCGACTACAAACAGCAAGTGGCCGTGGACGACGCCATGCTGCGCGTGCGCGACCGCCAGCTGGCTCTCGCCCTGGCCGGGAGCCGCCGGCAGGACATTCAGGCCGCGCACGAGGCCGTGGTGGATGCGCGCGCGGACCTGGAGCAGAAGCAGCGCGACTTTGAGCGCTACGATGCGCTGCTGAAAAAGGACGAAATTCCCGCGCAGACCCGCGACCAGGCGCGCACCAACGTCACGCGCGCCAGGGCCACCCTCGCCCGCCTGGAACAGAACTACAGCGAACTCGAGGAAGGCACGCGCAAGGAGGAGATCGCCGTGGACCACGCCAGTGCCCAGCAGGCGCGGCAGAACCTGGAGCTTTCGCGCATCAAGCTGAGCTACACCACGCTCACCGCGCCCTTCAGCGGAGTGATTCTGGTGCGCCAGGCCGAACTTGGCGAAGTGGTGGCCCCGGCCACGCCGGTGGTCACCCTGGCGGACCTGGACCACATCTGGGTGCGCGTGTACCTGCCGGAAACGGAACTGAGCCGCCTGCGCTGGGGCCAGGACGTAGCCGTCAAGACGGACTCGTATCCGGGCAAGACCTATCACGGCCGCGTCTCCTTCATTTCCTCCGAAGCGGAGTTCACGCCCAAAAGCGTGCAGACGCAGCAGGAGCGCGTCACCCTCGTCTACCGCGTAAAAGTCGACGTGGACAATCCGAAATACGAACTGAAGCCGGGCATGCCGGCCGACGTCTACGTCCCGGTGAAGTAGGAGGCGGGATGAGCGAGGCATCTCCAGCCGTTGTGGTCGAGGGGCTCGAAAAGCGCTTCGGGCCGGTGCGCGCCGTCGACGGCCTCAGCTTCCACGTGCAGCCCGCAGAAATCTTCGGCCTGGTGGGGCCGGACGGCGCGGGAAAGACGACCACCATGCGCATCCTGGCGGGCGTACTCGCGCCGGATGGCGGGCGAGCCACGGTGGGCGGCTTTGACGTGGCCGCCGATCCCGAGGGCGCCAAGCATCACCTGAGCTACATGCCGCAGCGCTTCGGCCTCTACGACGACCTGACGGTGGCCGAAAATATCCGTTTCTATGCCGACCTGTTCGGCGTGACGCGCGCCTCGCGGCAGCAGCGCGCTGCGGTACTGCTGGCCGCGGCGGGCCTGGCGGAATTCCGCAGCCGGCTGGCGGGAAACCTCTCCGGCGGGATGAAGCAGAAGCTGGGGCTGATCTGCGCGCTCATCCACCGTCCGCGCGTGGTGCTGCTGGATGAGCCCACGAACGGCGTCGACCCGGTTTCCCGGCGCGATTTCTGGTCGATTCTGTATTCGCTGGTCAGCGAGGGTGTGGCCATCCTCGCCTCCACTTCCTACCTCGACGAGGCGGAACGCTGCCACCGTGTGGGCCTGATTCATCAGGGGCGCATGCTGTTCTGCGACGAGCCCAAAGAATTGAAAAAGCGGTTTCCCGGCGTCGTGCTCTCGCTGCGTTCGCCGGACGCCTCGCGCGCGATGGACGCCGTGCGCGGCGCTCCCGGAATCCGCAGCTCAGTGCTGGTGGGCGACGCGGTGCATCTGTTCGCCGACGGCCATCCCGAGCGGCCCGCCGAGCTTCGCGCCCGGCTCGCCGGCGCGGGCGTGGCCGTGGACTCGGTCGAACCGATCGCGCCCAGTATTGAAGACCTGTTTGTCTCCGCCGTCGAGCAGCAACCCGACTCCCTCCCCGCCGGGCCGGAGAGCCGTCCATGAACGGCAACGGTTACGCCGTAACGGTCGAAAAGCTCACCAAACGATTCGGCAAATTCACGGCCGTCAACGGGATCAGCTTTGAGACGCGCCGCGGCGAAGTCTTCGGCTTTCTGGGGCCCAACGGCGCGGGAAAATCCACCACCATCCGCATCCTGTGCGGCCTGCTGGAGCCCACCCTCGGCCGCGCCACCGTCGCGGGTTTCGACGTGGCCACGCAGCCGGAGGCCATCCGGCAGCGCATCGGCTACATGTCGCAAAAATTCTCCCTGTACAACGATCTGACGGTGATCGAAAACCTGAAGTTCTTCGCCGGGCTGTACAGCGTGCCGGCGGCGGAGCTGCGCGAGCGCGCAGCCTGGGCCGTCAAGATGGCCGGCCTCGAAGGCCGCGAAAACGCCATGACGCGCTCGCTCCCCGTGGGCTGGAAGCAGCGGCTGGCGCTGGGCTGCGCCGTCCTGCATCGTCCCCCCATCGTGTTTCTCGACGAGCCGACCTCGGGGGTCGATCCCGTGTCGCGCCGGCAATTCTGGGCGCTCATTCACCAAATGTCCGGCGAAGGCGTGACCGTCTTCGTCACCACGCACTACATGGACGAGGCGGAATACTGCAATCGCCTCGTGCTCATCAACCACGGCGACATTGTGGCCATGGGCACGCCCACGGAGCTGAAACGCAAATCCATGAAGGGTGAGCTGCTGCTGGTGGAGTGCGAGCCGCTCGGCCCGGGACTCGAGGCGCTGCGCTCGGCCCCCGGAGTGGAAGACGCGGCGGTGTTTGGCCGGGCCCTCCATGCCGTGGTACAGGACGCGCGCGCGGCGGCAGGACCGATTCGCGAGGCCCTCGGAGCGCGGCAGGTGGCCGTCAGCCGTGTGGAGCCCATCCCCCCCACGCTCGAAGACGTCTTCGTGGCCCTCACCTCCAGGGCCTCCTCGCGCGAGGCGCGGCCATGAGCTTGCGCCGCATTCTCGCCGTGATGCGCAAGGAGTTCCTCCAGATTGCGCGCGACGTGCGCAGCCTGCTCATCATCTTCGCCATCCCTCTCATCCTGCTCTTCATCTACGGCTATGCCGTCAATCTGGACGTGAAGCACGTGCCTCTCTGCGTCTACGACCGCGACGGTTCGCAGCAGAGCCAGGACCTGCTCAAAGCCTTTCAGGCCTCCGAATACTTCCGCATCGTCCATCTGGCGCGCGACTACCGCGAAGTCGTGGATGAGATCGACACCGGCCACTCCGCCCTGGCCATCGTCATCCCGCCGCGGTTTGCCGAGGATTTGCGCGACGGCCGCGGCACCTCCGTGCAGGCCATCCTCGACGCCAGCGACAGCAACTCCGCCAGCATTGGGCTGGACTACACGCGCGCCATCGTTGCGGCGTATTCGAGCCGGGTGCAGCTCGATTGGGCGCAGTCGCGCGGCCTCTCGCCTCCCGTGCCCCCTCTTGACGTGCGCGCGCGCACCTGGTTCAACGAAAACCTGGAGAGCATGGCCACCTTCGTTCCCGGAGTCGTCGCTCTGGTGATGGCCGTCGTCGGCGCCTTCCTCACCTCCCTCACCATCGCGCGCGAATGGGAGCGCGGGACTATGGAGCAGCTCATTTCCACGCCCGTCCGTGCGCTCGAAATCCAGATCGGCAAGCTGGTTCCCTATTTCCTGATCGGCATGTCGGACACCGCGGTGTGCGCGGTGATGGGCGTGGTCTGGTTCGGCGTTCCGTTCCGCGGAAGCTGGGCCATGCTGTTCGCCAGTTCCGCGCTCTTTCTGGTCGTGGTGCTCTCGCTGGGCTACTGGATGTCTGTGGTGGCCAAATCGCAGCTCGCGGCCAGCCAGCTCGCGCTCGTGGCCACCTTCCTGCCCACCTTCCTGCTCTCCGGATTTCTGTTTCCGATTGACCAGATGCCCGTGGTGGTCCAGTGGATCACCCGCGTGCTCCCGGCACGCTATTACATCACCATCCTGCGCAATATCTTCTTGAAGGGCACTCCCGTGCGCATGTTTGCCTCGCAGCTCGCCGCGCTGGCCATCTACGCGCTCCTGCTGGTGACCATGGCCACCCGCGCGCTCCATAAGAGGCTGGAATGAAATTCCTTCAGGCCCTCGGCCGGATCCGGCGCGTGCTGGTCAAAGAGTTTCTCCAGACGCTGCGCGACCCGCGCACCCGCTTCCTGCTCATCGCGCCCCCCATCATCCAGATGATGGTGTTCGGCTACGCCGCCACCCTTGAAGTCAAGCACGTGCAGTTCGCCGTGTTGGATCACGACAATACGCAGGAGAGCCGCGATCTCATCTCCCGTCTCACCGCCAGCCGCTACTTCGACCTGCGGCTCCGCGCCCAGCGTCCCGAGGAGCTGCGCCAGGGGATCGACCGCGGCGATTTTCTTCTCGCCATCCAGATCGATTCCGGGTTCGCGCAGGACCTGCGCGGAGGCAAGGGCGCGCAGGTGCAGGTCATCGTAGACAGCACCAATTCCAATACCGCGCTGGTGGGGCTGGGATATGTCAACGATATCAGCGCTCAGTTTGCCCAGCAGTATCAGCGCGACCGCATGGGCCGCCTCAACCCCCAGCTCCTGGGCATCCTTCCGCACGTCGACCTGGTGGAGCGCCCCTGGTTCAACGAGGGGTTCGACAGCCGCTGGTTTTTCGTGCCCGGTGTGATCGGCAACCTGATGCTCGTCATGGTAATGAATCTCACCGCATTCGCCGTGGTGCGCGAGCGCGAGATTGGCACGCTCGAGCAAATCATGGTCACGCCCATCCGGCGCTGGGAATTCATCCTGGGGAAAACGCTTCCGTTCTTCCTCATCGGCGTGTTCGATGCCGGACTCATCTCGCTGGTCGGGACGCTGTGGTTCGGCGTGCCGTTCCGCGGGAGTGTGTGGGTTCTGGCCTCCAGCACCATGATCTTTCTGCTTTCCTCGCTGGGCGTGGGGCTGTTCATCTCCACCATATCGGCCAACCAGCAGCAGGCCATGGTGTCCGCGTTCTTCTTCATCATGCCGGCCACCACCCTCTCCGGCTTCGGGACCCCCATCAGCAGCATGCCGCCCGATTTTCAGAAGCTTACCTACCTCGATCCCCTCCGTTACTTCATGGTTGTCCTGCGCAGCGTGTACTTGAAGGGCGTGGGCTACGAAGTGCTCTGGCCCCAGGTCGCCGCCATGGCCGCCTTTGCCGTCGTTCTGCTCAGCATCAGCATCCTCCGCTTCCATAAGTCGCTGGAGTGAGCAGCAGGCTCGCGCCATGTCGCCTATAATCTCCGAAGAGATGGGTGAGCCACAATCCGCCGCTCTCGCCTCCGCTTCCCGGCCCGCGGGGATCAGCGATTTTCTCTCCCGCTGGACGGCGCCCAATTTCATTGCAATGCTCGCCGTTGCGGGCATCGCCCTGCACCTCGTACTCCGCTATCTTGCGCGCCTTTCGCAAGCCGCTTGGCAGGCGCCGCTGATCGCCGTGCTGCTGGCCGGCGGGATTCCCCTGGTCGTACCGCTCGTGCGGAAAGCCTTCGCGCGGGAATTCGGCTCGGACCATCTGGCCGGCATTTCCATCGTCACCTCTGTCCTGCTCGGAGAGTATCTCGTCGGAGTGATCGTAATTCTCATGCTCTCCGGCGGCGCCGCGCTCGAGGGATTCGCCAGCCGCCGCGCCTCCTCCGTGCTGGACGCGCTGGCCCGGCGCATGCCGCAGACCGCCCACCGCAAAACGGATGCGGGCCTGGCGGAAGTGAAGCTGGAGGAAATCGCCCCCGGCGACGTGCTCGAGGTATTCCCGCACGAAACCTGTCCCGCGGACGGCGTGGTGATTGCCGGCCAGGGCAACATGGACGAAGCCTACCTGACCGGCGAGCCCTATGAGATGGAAAAGGCCCCCGGCTCCGAAGTGATCTCCGGCGCCATCAACGGGGAAAAAGCGCTGACCATCCGCGCGGAAAAACGTGCGGTGGATTCCCGCTACGCGCGCATCATGCGCGTCATGGAACAGACCCAGCAGCAGCGGCCGCGCATGCGCCGTCTGGGGGACACGCTGGGCGCGTGGTACACCCCGGTCGCGCTGACCTTTGCCGCTGCAGCCTGGGCCTGGAGCCGGCAGCCGGACCGCTTTCTGGCCGTCCTGGTGGTGGCCACTCCCTGCCCGCTGCTCATCGCCATTCCTGTGGCCGTCATCGGCGCCATTTCCCTGGCCGCGCGCCGCGCCATCATCATCCGCAATCCGGCCATGCTGGAACAGGTGGACCGGTGCAGCACCCTGGTGTTTGACAAGACCGGCACACTGACCTACGGCAAGCCCGCGCTCTCCGAGATTCTGTGCGCGCCCGCCTTCTCGAAAGATGAGGTGCTGGGGCTCGCCGCCAGCGTGGAGCGCTACTCGAAGCATCCTCTCTCGACGGCGATTCAGGAGGCCGCTCAGAAATCGAATCTCCCGCTGGCTCCCGTTTCTCGGATCAGCGAGCGGCCCGGCGAAGGCCTGCGCGGCGCCGCCGGCTCGCGCAAGGTGTGGATCACCAGCCGCTCGAAGCTCGGCCCCCACGACCCTCCTCTCCCGCCCGTCGCTCCCGGGCTGGAATGCGTCGTGGTCGTCGACGATCGCTGGGCCGGCGTGCTGCGCTTTGCCGATGCTCCGCGCAGCGACAGCTCCCAATTCATCAAACACCTGAAGCCGCGCCACGCCGTCAACCGCGTCCTCATCGTCTCCGGCGACCGCGATGCGGAAGTGCGCCAACTGGCCGGGCAGGTGGGCATCGGCGAGGTGCACTCGGCCAAGAGCCCGGAGGAAAAGGTGGACATCGTCCGCGCCGCCGCCGCCCATTCCCCCACGCTCTTCCTCGGCGACGGCATCAATGACGCCCCGGCCATGCAGGCCGCCACCGTGGGTGTTGCGTTTGGCGTGAAGAGCGATGTCACCTCCGAAGCCGCCGATGCCGTCGTGCTGGAGACCTCGCTCAGCCGCGTCGACGAGCTGATGCACATCGGCCGGCGCATGCGGCGCATCGCCCTGGAGAGCGCCGTCGGCGGCATGGCGCTCAGCATCCTGGGAATGATCGCCGCCGCGTTCGGCTATCTGCCCCCCATCGGCGGCGCCATCGCGCAGGAAATCATCGACCTTGCGGCCGTGCTCAACGCCGTCCGCGTAGCGCTGCCCACCGACGCTCTCTCCGATTTCTGACCGGCTTGCACTTTTGTGTAATGCCGTTTGCTGCCGGCGGATGGTGCCGCCCATCGGAGCTGCGTTCACTCGTTCCCAAACGCGGCAATCCGGCTGCCGCTCTTCCGGTCGATCAGCTCCAGCCGCGCGCGCCGCGAACCGAGCCGGAAATCGAATTTCGCTCCGGTTTCCGCGTCGCGCACCGCGATTCGTTCGTCCTCCGCGCTTTCCGATTCAAACAAGTAGAGCGCCGCATCCCGGAACAGGACGCGCCGGATGAGCACCCCGGACGACGGCAGCGTTCCTTCGAACGCCGGTTTCATGCCCAGTCTTTCGAGCGCCCAGCGGTACACCGCGATGGCTGGTTCCAGCGGCTCCGCCAGTTCCACAGGGTAACTCGTCACGTAGATCTTTCCGTTTCCCACCGCGAGTTCGTGGAACGTGCGGCCGTCGGTTGTTTCCAGATATTCCGCGAATTGCTGGCGGTCGAACGCGAAGGAGAGAGGGATTCGCCTGCCTTCCAGATCGAGCCCGGCCTCGTGGAACGTCAGCGGCTCGGGCCACGCCTCCAGCCCCAGAGCCCGCAGCCGTCCGGTTGTGTGCGAGTGAAGGTCGCGTTCTGCCGATCCGGTAAGCAACAGCGTGCCGCCCGCGCGCACGTAATCGAGCAACTTCGCCCAGCCCTCGTCGCCCAGCGCGAGCGGCGACGGCAGAATCACCAGCCGCGGCCGCCCGAGTTTGGCAAGCTGATTTTCCGCCACCAGCGCTGCCGGTACCCGGCATCCGTATTCCAGCGCGCGCACCGCCCGCATCTGTGCGTCCAGCCCCAGCCAGTTGAGCGCCGAGTATTGCAGCGCCTGCGAGGTGACCACGGCCACGGGCTCCGGCTCCGGGTCCGTCAGCAGCCCCCGCGCCGCCCCGGCAAACGCCGCGAAACGCCGCAGCACGGCCGCCTCGGGCTTTTCCGTTCCATCCACGCGCACGGCGCCGATGGCAGCCTCATTGTCGTTGCGCATGTATGCATTCGTGTTCCACAGCCACTGGATCGCCCCTGCGCTGGTCGCTGCGGCGATGGCCAGTTTCCGTTCGAGTAGCGCGGCCTTTTCCCGCGGCGTGTACCGTTCGCTCGCGTCGATCTGCAGATCGCGCGCCACGCCCAGTTCCTGCTCCAGCATGGGTTTCCCGGGCTGTTTCGCCGCCAGCGCGTCCCACAGCAGAGCGTCGTACTGCCACCAGGGGTGCGTGGTGGTGAAGTCCACCGCGGGCGCGAAGAATGCCGGCGAAGGCCGGTCGCGACCGCCCCCTTCATCCTGGCCCACGGTGATGAGCTGGCGGCTGCCTGCGGTCCGGATGGCATCGCGTAATTCCTCCGCCCAGTGCGCGAATTCCTCCTGCGCGAACAGGAAATAATCCGGCGCTTTCAGCGCGTTGCTGCCCTGCATGGTGCGCTGCGGTGCGCGATAGGAGAATTCGTCCTCCTCCGGCAGTGGCGGCTTCGCGCCCGCGGGCAGAGGTATGATTTCCCAGGCCTCTTCCAGCTCTTCGCGGGTTTTGTACCGCCGCGCCAGCCAGTCGCTCCACGCGCGTCGCTCGTATTCGTCGCCGTTGGGCCGCGTCGCCCACAGCCGCCGCGGGTTCGAAAAACTCGGTTCGTTGATCAGATCCCAGATCAGGAACGGCGCCCCGCCGAATCGGCCGGCCAGCGCCAGCACCAGTTCCCGCTGCCGCCGGATCGCCTCCGGATCCAAATACGGATTCCCGCCGCCCAGCACCTCCGGCGCAAACGCGAAAATCGTGAATTGCACGGGCAAATCGTGTGCGCGCGCGGTCAGCAGAAAGGCCTCCACGGACCGCAGCGCGTCCTCGCGCACCACGCCGCTCTCTTTCATCACCTGGTCCCACCCCGTCCACCAGCCGGTGCGCAGCATGTTGAACCCCGCGGCGCGGATCTCCGCCATGTCGCGGTCCCACACATACGGGTTGGGATCGAAGAAAAATTCACGCTGCACGTCGCTGGCCATGTACGTGGTTCCGGCCACCAGTTCCGTACGGCCGTCGCGAACAAAATAATCGCCCTGGACGCTCACGGCTGGCCCGGAGCGCAGCGCCGCCTCGTCCCGCAGCCAATAGCCCGTGCGGTAGACGGCGTGCATCTGGCCGCCCAGAAGCAATCGCGCCGTCAGCACGTGCAGCCCGGAGTGGTTGTCTGCTGTAAGTGAAATCTGCGAGCTGTAGGGAAACACGCGCGCGTCGAGCGCCACTTCTTTGCGCTCCACCACGTTTCCGTCCACAGAAAGCTCCACTGCAAGCCGCGCCGCCTGCGGCCCCGCTTCCATTCGCATCCAATGGACCGAGAACGTCGGCGGTTCGCCCGCCAGAAAAACCGGCCACGAGGGCCGCACCTGAAAATCCTCCGCTCCCCCTGCCGCGTCGCGGGCCAGCGCCGGAATCAGTCGGCGCGCCGCCTCGCCCGTCCAGAATTCGCCCGGCAGCTCGCAGGCCAGAAATATCCAGCGTCCTCCGGCGAAGTGGTTTTTCAGATGATCGATGCGCACCAGCGGCGCGCTGATCCTGCGGCCCTCCGTGACGCCCCAGGCCAGCGCCACCAGCCGCGCGTCAATCCCTCCCGCCGAGCCTTCCCGCGGGTAGAGGTCTTCGTCCGTCAGACGAATCGTCGCGCTGTATGCGCGGTTCCAAGAAAACGGCGGCGCCTCCAGCGGCGCCGCGTCCGGATTGGCCCGGAATTCGAGCCCGTTCGAACCCGGTGTTTCCTGATACCCGTTGATGAACAGTTTTTCGGCGAAGGCCGGCCGCGCTGCATCCAGCATCCAGCGCCCGTTCACCAGGTTGGCTGGGCGCGTGAACGGCTTTCCGCCCAGCACCAGCAGATTTCCGCCGCGCTCCACATAGTTCAGGATGGCCGGCCACGCGCACTCCGGGAACGCCGAGCCGTAGGGAAGCACGAGCAGGCGCGTTTCGGCTGCCGCGAGCGCTCTCGGCAGTTCGTCGCTGGCCACGACGCGCGCGCCCGGCAGCAGGGCATCGACATTGGGCCGTGCGGGCGCAGCCGTATCCGCTGCGGGAAATCCGTCCTCCCAGAACACAACGGTTCCGGAAGCCGTTGCGGGGCGCGGCCGCGCCGCCGCGCCGGACAAGGCGAGTGCGGCGAGCAGAATGAGTGTCGAGATGCGTCGCATCACGCGGCCCGTCTCCTCCGCGCCCGGGAACGGATCAGTGCGGCTCGCGGCCCGCAGCGGGCGCAGCCATCCGCAGCCGCAGCGTTTTGATTTCGTAGGGATTCACCGCCACCGAAACCGTTTTTCCGTCCGCAGCCAGCTTCCCAAGCGGCTGCTCCATCAGGTTCGCCTCCCACACCTCTGCCACGCCCGGAGGCAACGTGATGTGCGCCGTGGTTTTTTGTCCCGCATATTCGTAGAACCGCAGGATGATGTCGCCGCCGTCCTCCGCCTTTTTCATCGCCGTCAGCAACAGGTTGGCGGGCTCAACCTCCACGAAAGAGTGGACCGACGGCAGAGCCCCCGTGTGGCTCTGCGCCTCCCGCGCGCGGAGCGGCGTATTCAGCTCATAGCCTGCACGCTCCGTGCCCGCCTCGCGCCATCCTCTTGCGTGGGGAATTACCGAGTACGTGAACTCGTGCCGGCCCTCGTCCGCGTGCGGGTCCGGCCATTCCGGCGACCGCAGCAGGCTCAGCCGCAGCACGTTCGCCTTCCCGTCGTAGCCGTATTTGCAGTCATTGAGCAGCGAGAGCCCGTGGCGCGCGTCCGAGAGGTCCGCCCACCGCAGCGCCGGCACCTCAAATTCCGCCCGTTCCTCCGGCGTCCGCCGCGTGGTCGGCCGTCCGATGCTCCCGAACGGAATTTCATACGTCGCCGTGTCCGACTCGACCGGAACCGGGAAGGCCACTTTCAGCAGGATGTGCTTTTCATGCCAATCCGCCATCATGTGCACATCCACTCGGCGGATATGCGGATAAAGAGTGATGTCCTGCACAAACGTGGAGTTCTGGAAATGTTTTTTCACGCGGATCACCGCACGCAGCGGACCGCGCTCCACCAGCGCCACCTCGTCCGCCTGGTCCAGATGCCACATGTGGTCCTCGAAGTCGGCATCAATGTTCCACGCGTCCCACGCCTTCGGCTTGTCCACAAAGGTCTGCAGTTCGTTGGCGCACCTGCCCGGAGCCACCGCCTCCCACTCGCTCTGTTTGTCGTACAGGCTGGTGATGCAGCCCGTCTTCCGGTCCACCCGCACGCGGAAAAACTCATTCTCCAGAAAATCAGGCCCGGATTTCAATGCCGCATCGGCAGCCGCGGGTCCTTCTCCCCCGATCACGCGGTACAGCCGGTATCCCACCGCCGGCACATCCTGCGCCAGAAAACGGACGCGCACGGGATTCACCGCTCCCTTCGAGAGAGTTCGCGAGAGCACTGGTTTACCTTCCGTATCCATCACTCTTACGCGCGCTGCAGGTGCAGCCAGCACCACCTCCGCTTCCACCTCGCCCGTCCGCGTCCACGAAAGCGGATTGAATACCGCCACGGCCGCGCCGCTGCCTTGCGTGTTCACCTTCGCGGTGATGGCCTCCAGCGCGGAATCCAGATGCTCGTCCCCGATCCGCCGCACCTCCGCGTAATCCCGTGCCGCATCCTGATAAAGCACGGCGATGCCGGAGCCTGCCGCGATGTCGTGGAACTGGTTGAACAGCACTTTCTTCCACGCCAGCCGCAGGTCGTCCGCCGGATACGATTCACCCTCCCGCGCGGCGAGCGACGAAAATTTTTCCGTGGTCAGCAGCAGCTCTTCGCTCCGCCGGTTGCCTTTTTTCGTTTCCGCCTGCGTGGTGAACACCCCGCGGTGATACTGGAAGTAGAGTTCGCTGTCCCACACCGGAAGATGGAGCGAGGGCGCCTGCTTCGCCAGTTCGTCAAACCACGGCTGCGCCGCGCCCAGTTCCAGTTTCGGGTACGCCGCCCCGTGCATCCACTGTTCGGCCGTCTCCAGCATGTCCCGCGTCGGTCCCCCGCCGTGGTCGCCCACGCCGAACAGGTACAGCATGTCCGGATACCCGTGCATCGCCGGAACGTACGCCGCCAGATCCTTCGCGATCGGCACGGGATGAATCGGGTTCGCGTAGTCGTGCGGAAAATAGGTCAGCACGCGGCTCCCGTCCGGCGATTCCCACCAGAACAGTTTGTACGGAAATTTCGTCGTGTCGTTCCACGCCATTTTCTGCGTCACGAAGTAATCCACGCCCGATTTCTTGTAAATCTGCGGCAACTGCCAGTTGTAGCCGAACGAATCCGGATTCCATCCCGTGCGCACGTCCACCCCGAATTTCTCCTGGAAGTACCGTTTGCCCAGCAGGAGCTGCCGCACCAGCGATTCGCCGTCCGGCATGTTCAGGTCCGGTTCCACCCACATTCCGCCGATCACTTCCCAGCGGCCTTCCTTCACCCGCTTGCGGATTTCCTCGAACAGCGCCGGGTATTTTTCCTCCATCCATTCGTAGGCCGCGGCCGTGGAGTGCGTATACGTGAGCCCGGGAAACTCCTTCATCAGCCGCAGCGCGCTCGACCAGGTGTTGTAGACCACCATGGTCGTCTCGCTCGACGGCCACAGCCAGCCCATATCAATGTGCGAATTCCCCGCCGCGTGAATGGTGTACTTCTGCATCCACTGCCGCAGCGGTTCCAGCTCCCCGCGCGCCGCCGTGAGCGAGCGGTCGAACCCCGCCTGGTCTCCGCGGCCCAGCGCGTTCCAATCCACCGCCGCGATCCCGGCCTGCAGCTGCTGCGTGCGCGCAGCGTCATTCGGCGCCAGCCCGCCGATCATCGCCTCGCACACCAGAAACTCGCCGCCCAGCATTCCCGGATCGGGCCTCCCCGGCGGCTCATCGATCAGAATGGTCGCGCCGCGAAACGTCCACTTCCATTCGTTCCATTCCGCGCGTACGGCAATCACCATTTTTTGCCCCGGCACGGCATGCTCCGCCAGAGTTACCGGGTCGCCCTCTTCGCCCTCCGCCAGCGCCACTCCATCCACGAACGTCCGCACCACATCCGCGTTATAGGCGTTCAGAGAGAGCCGCAGCCGCGCCCCACGGATCCCATAGCCGTTCACCTCCGCGGGAACCTCCCAGTGAATCCGTACCCACACCGATTTTCCCGGAAACTCCATGCCCGGCTTCCAGCTGTCCCACGCGGAATCATCCAGGTCCGGCGTTGCCGCGCGTGGATCGTCTCCGCTCGAATAGCGAATCTGCTCCAGGTTCACATGCACCAGCGATTCCAGCCGCGCCGCTGCCTCTTGTGCGGGCGAAGCCGCCGCCTTCGCGTCGGCGGGCTTCTGCCCGGCCGTGGCCCGCGCCTCCCATGGCCCCGCAGCGACGGCGGCAGCTAGGACCGAGAACAGTGCGAGTGAAAGTCGTTTCCTTCGGTTCATCGTGCCCCCTGCAAGATCCGTCCCGCCGCGGAGAGCACGAAGACGGCAATGACAAGCACCCCGACGCCGCCTAGCTGGACCGCGAGGGGCTTCCGGCCGGCGTTCTTCCATTCGCCCGTCACCACCCCCCACACGCTCGCCGTAATCACAATCAGCGACATGAACAGCGGCCAGCCCATCACCGTGCCCAGCTTCCCCAGCTCCACCGTCGATACTCCATACAGCACCGTGCTCCCGAACCAGAACAGCGCCATCACCGCGGCCAGCAGCCAGTAATATTGCGTGCCCGGAGTGCCGAATTTCGGCCCCGTCCCATTTTTCCGCGCCAGATAGATGCAGTACAGCAGGTTCGGCACTCCCCCCGCGCACATCAGCGGCAGCCACACCGCATTCGGCGCCCACAGCGGCGCGGCCCCCATTTTCTGCGCCACAGCAGTCACTGGTTTGCCGTACTCCAGCCCCAGATTCACCAGCGCCGAGCCCAGCCCGCTGATCAGGCAGAACACCAGCCCGCGCATCACCGGCGGTCTTGTTCCGGCTCCCGGGCCCGCCTGCGCCGCGCCCAGTCCCAGAGCCGCCTCGCGCTTCCGTCCCGCCACCGCACATACGCCCACCCCGGCGAGTACCAGCGCAACTCCCGCCAGAACCAGCATTCCCCCGCTGGTGAACACCTGATTGCGATATTTGTCGAAGAACGGCGTGAGGCTGCCCACCGCCGCCGCCGTTCCGAGAATCACGGAGAACGCCAGCGCGATTCCCACCGCGTCCACCGCCAGCCCGAAGAACACCTGCGAAATCCCCCAGCCCGCCCCGCACGCCGCCGGAATCAGAATGGCCGCCGCGCCCGCCTGCGCGTACACCTCTCCGAGCCGTGGAACGGTAAGCACCGTGAGCAGCGGAGGAAAAATTCCCAGCGCGAAAATCGTCCACGCCAGCCAGGTGTTTTCCCACGCCCATTGGCGCGTGAATTTCATCGGCAGCGTAAAGCTGCCGTTCATGGCTCCGGCCAGCACCAGCAGGCCCAGCCCGAGGGCTGCGGAATTCACGGTGTGTGTCTCCTGCGCACGGCTGAGGATTCCCGAAGAGCGCGCGAGTATAACGCCGATTCGCCGAGGATGTGATAAGAATGCGAGTAGCCCAGGCTTCGAGCCTGTGCGCTCGCTCGGTTATCTGGGATTCTTCCCGGGGAGCGTTCCGGAGCTGCCACGCCACGCTCCCCGTTCGCACAGGAGAAAAAACGCCCGGCATGCCGGACACCTGCACTCTCGGAGTGGACATCGGCGGCACAAAAGTGGCCGCCGGGTTGGTGGATTCCTCCGGTGAAATCCTCCACCACACGCGCGTCCCCATGATCTCGCACGAAGACGCCGCCGCCGGACTTCGCGCCGTCGAGACCGCCATCCGCGCCGTCTTCGCCGCGCATCCGGAGGAAACCGCTCCGGACCGCCTGGCCGGCATCGGCGTCTGCTCGCCCGGCCCGCTCGATCCGCGCGCCGGCGTGGTGATCAATCCTCCCAACCTGCCCTGCTGGCGGAACTTTCCGCTCGCCGCGGAGTTGCACCGCCTGTTCCATCTCCCCATCCACGTGGACAACGACGCGAACGCCGCCGGACTCGCCGAAGCCGTCTGGGGCCAGGCCAAAGGCTTCCGTTACGTTTTCTACGCCACGCTCGGCACCGGTATCGGCACCGGCATCATTCTCGACCGGCAGATCTATTACGGCCGCACGGGCAGCGCCGGCGAGGGCGGCCATCTGACCATCGATTATCGCGGGCCGCAGTGTGCCTGTGGCAAGCGCGGCTGCATTGAAGCCATGGCCGCGGGCCCGGCCATCGCCGCGCGCGCGCGCCAGCGCCTGGCCGAGCCGCGCCCGTCGAAATCGAAAATCCTGGAGTTGGCCGGCGGCGATCCCGCTCAGGTGACCGCGGAGATCGTCGGCGAAGCGTTCCGCAAAGGCGACGCGCTGGCCAGCGAAGTGCTGCTGGAAACAGCGGACCTGCTCACCGTCTGGCTCGGCGACATCATCAATCTGCTCGAGCCGGAAGTGATCGTGTTCGGCGGTGGCGTCGCCCCGCTCATGAGCACGTTTTTCGGCCATATGCGCGCGCAGTTGCCCCGCTGGTCCTACAACCAGCGCTGCCAGGAAATTCCTCTCCTCCTCGGACGCTACGGTGCCGATGCCGGCATCGCCGGCGCTGCGGCGCTGTGCCAGGCGGTCTCGCCGGGATAGGCGAATTTCTCTTTTCTCACATCCGGTTACATTTCTCCCCCCAGCGGCAGTATTTTTTGCGGAAGAGTTGCAGCGAAAAGAGATAGGGAATCCGCAAAACGGAAGGGTTGCTAACAAAGGAGTTAGCGGACGAATTTCGGAAGAGTTGCCACCAAAAGACTTACGGGAGATTTGGAGCGGGAACGCTCTGGCTGGCGTGGCGGCCGACATAGACAGTAACCCGGATTGTATATACACCAGTCAATAACGAAAAGCAAGGGGAAAATGCGCGCCCTGCGAATGAGAATCAGCCGCCGCTGATGGCGGGGACGATGGAAATGACCGCGGAGGCCGGGAGAGGCGTATTCATGCCGCCGGTGTAACGGATGTCTTCACTTCCGACGAAGATGTTGATGTGCTGGCGGAGCGCGCCCTGCTCGGTGAAGATGCGGTCGCGAATGCCGGGATAGAGCGACCCGAGTAAGTCGAGCGCCTCGCGCACAGTGCCCGCAGGCGCGGAGATGTGCACCTCCATGAGGCCATCTGTGAAAACACGCAGCGGGCCGGGAATGTGGATTGCTATTCCCATAGAAATGCGAGTGGCCTACTTCCTGCGTTTTGCGCGCGGGCCCTGTCGGCGCTCCACATGCGGCCCGGAAGACCGCAGGGCACGCGCCGCTCGCGGCTGGCCCATCACCACGGCCTTCACGCACACCACCGCGGGGAGCCCTTCCAGCACGCGCGTCCAGGAACCTCCGTCGTCGCGCGAGGCATAGAGCGCGCCGCTGCGCGTGCCGAAATAGATGCCCGTCGGAGCCAGTTCGTCGGCTGCCATCGCGTCGCGCAGCACCGTTTCATACGCGCGCTTCTGCGGCAGGCCCCGCGAAAGCGGCTCCCACGTCGCGCCCGCGTTCCGCGTCCGGTACACGCGCAATTGCCCGTCCGGCGTGCACCGGAATTCGTCCGATTCCACCGGCAGCACGTACACGCAGTCGGGATCGTGCGGATGAATCACCACGGGAAAACCGAAATCCGACGGCACGCCGTTGGCCACGTCGCGCCAGTTCTCACCCGCGTCATCCGAACGGTAAATGCCCCAGTGGTTCTGCAAGAACAGCCGCTCCGGCCGCGCCGGATGAACCGCGATTTTGTGCACGCACTGGCCGAACTCCGGATATTTCTCCGGCAGGAAGGTCACGCGCACTCCGCGATTCCGCGCCGTCCAGGTTTTCATCCCGTCGTCGGAGGAGTACACGCCGCCCGCGGAAAGCGCCACGTACATCCGTCCCCCGGAGCCGCCCGCGGGCAGGATGGTGTGCAGCATCAATCCGCCGTTGCCGGGCGTCCATCGCGGCCGGTGCGGATGGTCGTACAGCCCGCGCACCAGCCCCCAGCTCTCCCCCGCGTCCCGCGATTCGAACAGCGCCGCGGGCTCCACTCCGCAGTACAGCGTGTCCGGCTCTCCGGGCCCCCCCAGCGAAAGCTGCCAGATATTTTTCAGCGCCGCGCCCGTTTCCGCCGGAAATTTCACGTCCGCCTCCGCCGGATTCGTCCACGATTTGCCGAAGTCGTCGCTCGACCGCAGGAACGTACCCCACAGCACGCTGTTCGACGCCATCCACAGCCGGTGGCGTCCCTCGCGTCCGTCGTACGCCATCGCGTTCACGCCGTGCCCGTGGAAATACGGCCCCGCGATCTCCCAGCGTTTGCGGTCGCGGCCGCTCCGCAGGAGGAAGGCGCCCTTCGTTGTCCCCACCAGCAGCAGCACGTCGCCCTCGCGCACCCGGTGATGCTCGATCCCCCGAATCACCACCCGAAGCGGGCCCCGATGATCCGTTGCCGGCGGCTCGCGGCCCGTGAGCGTGGCGCCCTGCAGCGTTTCCAGCGCCGACCGCACCTCGCTCGCGCGCTGGAACCGCTGCGCCGGCTCTTTGGCCAGGCAGCGCAGAATCACTCCGGCCAGCCCGGGCGGCACCTGCGCGGGCAGCAGCCCCGGCGGCTGGTTCAGGATCGCGGAGCTCATCTCGAATCCGGTCCTGCCGTGGAACGGATACTGACCACAGGCCGCGTGATGCAGCGTCACGCCCAGCGACCAGATGTCGGTGAGCGGGCTGGCCGCCTCGCCCCGCAGCAGTTCCGGCGCCATGTAGGGCAGGGT
>Ga0335081_10001378_pt1 | contig 38755 bp, 30 predicted proteins | sample Lox_Sample_35_FD_206713 | JGI IMG/M metagenome (GOLD analysis project Ga0335081, IMG submission 206713) | Soil microbial communities from Loxahatchee National Wildlife Refuge, Florida, United States - Lox_Sample_3.5 | ecosystem: Environmental > Terrestrial > Soil > Wetlands | place: USA...
GTGTTGCAGATGGAACAGTTATTCAAGGACAAATCGGGCAACCTTGTGATCCATTTTCATCCATAACCTCTCGAAAACTGGAAACCCCTGGCAAAATGGAATACCACTTCTTTAGTTCGAAAGACGGCGATGTCTTATTGCCCATGGCTCCGGTCATGCTTCTTCATAATATAGTGCTTCGAATTTAAGATTTCATTGCTTCGGAGCATTTGGCTTAAAGTGGGCGGTGAAATGGCGAAGATAAGGCGGCTCATAGGTGATACTGTATCCGGGCATCGTGTTTCTTCGCTTGAATAGATCGATTATGATTTCGGATGCGTAATCAATGTGACTTTGTGTGTAGACTCTCCGTGGAATCGCAAGGCGCACCAACTCCAAATTCGAAGGAATGAACTTCCCGTCTATTGTTTTGCCGAACATGACCGAACCTATCTCGACACTTCTTATTCCTCCTTCAAGATAAAGCTCTGCGGCGATCGCCTGTCCGGGATATTCGTGAGGTGGAATATGCGGGACAAATTTTTTTGCATCGATAAAAACCGCATGACCTCCTGTCGGGATAATGATCGGCACATTTTCATTCCGCAATTGTTCTCCGAAGTATTCGATGGATCGTATCCTATATTTCAAATAATCCTCGTCCAATACTTCCATCAGCCCTTGTGCCATGGCGTCTAGATCGCGTCCTGCCAGACCACCATACGTTGGGAATCCTTCAGTCATAATTAAGAGGCTTCTCGCTTTTTCCGCGACTTTTTCGTCATTCAGTGCAAGGAATCCTCCGATGTTCACGAGAGCATCTTTCTTAGCGCTCATCGTGCAGCCGTCTGCATGACTGAACATTTCCTGAGCAATTTCTCTGACGCTCTTATCCTTGTAACCCTGCTCCCGAAGTTTTATGAAATAAGCGTTCTCGGCGAACCGGCATGCGTCGAGAAATAATGGGATATCATATTTTTGGAGCAGTGCTTTTGTCTCTTTTATATTTTTCATGCTGACCGGCTGGCCTCCCACGGAATTATTAGTCAAGGTCAACATGCAAATCGGGATGTCGCTAGCGCCGGCTTTCTTGATGAGATGCTCCAGCCTGTTCAACTCAATGTCGCCTTTGAAATCGGCGTACTTGTCCGTCTCAAGGGCGATAGGTAATGGAAGGTCGATTGCTTCCGCCCCCGAGAACTCCACATTTGCCCGCGTCGTATCGAAATGTGTATTGTTAGGAATAATTTTCCCCTTGCCGCCGACAACTGTGAACAGAATCTTTTCTGCAGCTCTTCCCTGATGAGTCGGTATTATATGTTTAAACCCCGTAAGTCCTTTTACTGCTTCTTCAAACTTATAAAAACTTCGCGAGCCGGCGTAAGATTCGTCACCGTCCATGATAGCCGCCCACTGTTTTGAACTCATTGCTGCCGTCCCTGAATCCGTCAACAAATCTATCAGTACATCTTCCGCTTTTACCGAAAAGAGGTTGTAATATGCCTCCCTGAGTATTTTCTCCCTGTATCCCCGAGTTGTAAAGTTGATCGGCTCGACCGATTTGATCTTGAACGGCTCAATGATAGTCTTTGTCATCCAGCGCGACTAATCATATGGAGATCATCCTCCGCCCTTTCCATTGCCATTTCCATTACCACCTCCGTTGCCATTTCCGTTACCACCTGCGTTACCATTTCCGTTGCCGTTACCAGTGCTAACCGCAGTGGGTATGCCCTTTGCCTTTCCCTTGTTTACATGATATTGACTTTCGGATTGAGGATTAACGCCTACATCTACCGTGAAGGCAGAGGAATTCGATTCGTCGAGGCTGGCCGCTTCGATGAATAAAGAATCTTTGTCTGCATATACAACTGTAAAGGAAGCGAGTTCAGTGGAATCCGGTTGAGAAATTGCATGCAGACTAAAGCCCGTGAATGAACCATTGCCCCCCCCTAGTTCCATCGGCTTGCGGTACCAGATCTGAGCGGAAGACGTAATGTTGCCCAGCTCGTTGATGACTTCATCGATCTCGGTGTCCTGTTTGTTCGATATGAAGTAGTTGATAGCGATTACCACCGCGATAATTACAACAACTGCAACCAGGACCAGCAGAAGAAGCTGTTGCGTTCCCATCTAAGATCTCCTTGGACGCCAAGCTGAGAGAATTAATTCTCTCGTTGGTTTCGTTTGGACGTTCTCAGTTTTCTTCCACCAATTTCTTGTCGAGGCTTGAATCTTAAACGGTTACTGTGTCAACTTTGACTTGTGATTGTGCATCTCGTTAACAACTAAAACTAACAATACTCTGAAAATACTGTCATTCCTGCAATCGCTGGGGACGCCTTCAGTACCAATCCTAAAACCAAGCCCTAGGACTTCAACCGTAAGTTAATAACGATTTGTATTGAAAAGCAATAGCCATCGGAGAAAATCGTATGAATTGGCTAATGAGGCAATCGGGAGTATGAAAAGCCTCATTTTTTGAGCGTTTCTGAAGGATGAAATCATTTGCTTGTTCAAATTGGCGGCAACGAGTTCAGGAGACCTTATACTTGTGCTCAAATCCTTCAAAAAATTGCGCCCTATTCGAACCTCAGTTTCCGATCCCCCTCCCCCCGGTTAATTCCCGCCTGAACCTCACTTGTGGGCTGAACAGGATCACCTGATTGATTTTAAATTGATCACTGGTTTTGTTCTTCACTTGATCACGGTGTACGCTCCAATAGAACTCGGAGACACTACGACGTTGATCGTGAAATGTGAAAAACCAACCGCCTCCAAAGAGAGTGAATCTCCCTTTGCTGAGACGACGTGGTATATGGCAAGCCCGGTCGTATCGGGCTGCGCGACTGTCATCAATGTAAAACCCGTAAAGGATCCGTCCCCTCCTCCGAGTTGTGTCGGCTTGCGGTACCATCCCTGAGCGGTCGACGAAATGTGATTAAGCTCGTTGATGACTTCGTCGATCTCGGTTTGTTGCTGATTCGATCTGAAGTAGATGATGGCGAGAACTACAGCGACACCGACGATGAATGTCCCGAGTACCAGGAGCAGGATCTGTTGCGTTCCCATCTATGAACTCCGTGAACGCCGATTTGAAAAATTGATGTTCACTACGTTTTCATCCGGACGCTCTCAGTTTCCTTCCACAGATTCATGCCGTAACTTCTTTAAAGTTGAAGCGCGAGACGTGTGCATCGTAAGTCTCTTCGAGTATTGACATGAAATTGTCCGCATGCGCTTCTTCAATGACCAGCGGGGGCAAAATCCTGATGACGTTCCCGTTCGTGCAATTAACCAGCACGCCATTCGATAAGAGATTGCTTACGAACTCAGAACAATCGACTGTGCATTCGACACCAAGCATTAATCCAAGACCACGGACTTCCGAGACAAATTGCGGATGTCTCGACTTGAATTCCAGAAGTCTTTGCTTCAAATGGCCGCCGACTTTTGAAACGTGAGAAGCAATTCTCCTCTCCGATAATTCCTGCAAGGTTGCCAGACCTGCTGCACATGAGACGGGGTTCCCGCCGAAAGTTGTACCATGTCCACCATATCCAAGAACATCCACCAGGTGCGGGTCCACCAAGAGGCCCCCCAGCGGGAGGCTTCCTCCGAGCGGTTTAGCAAGTGTAACCATATCGGGATGCACCCCATGATACTCGAAAGAAAAAAGTTTGCCGGTCCGGTAAATGCCTGTCTGAATTTCGTCGGCCACGACAAGAAAGCCATGTTTTTGTTTCAATGCGAACAGTTGCTCTACAAACCGACCCGAGGCGACATTTATTCCCCCTTCTCCCTGGATAAACTCAATAAACACAGCCGCTGTCGTCGAATCGACTTTCGCTGCCAGATCAGTTACATCATTGAACTCTACATGCTCGACATCCGGAAGAAACGGCTCAAAACCTTGTCGATACTTCGGCCTGTCAGTCAGTGAAAGCGCCCCCATCGTTCTGCCATGGAACGAATTTGTCAGGGCGAGGAGTTTAGATTTATTTTCCTTGCTTCCCCATTTCCTCGACACCTTTATTGCCGCTTCGACCGCTTCCGTCCCGGAATTTGTGAAGAAGATTTTCGCATAACCGGAGAGTTCGCAGATCAACTCTGCCAGATCAACCTGCACGTCCATGTAAAACAGATTAGACATGTGCATGTACCGATTGATTTGATTTAATATTGCCGATTTCACTCTCGAATTGTCGTAGCCAAGTGCATTAACGGCGATTCCGCCGAAGAAATCCAGATATTTTCTTCCATCTTTAGCATAAACGTAAACCCCATCGGCATGATCGACCTCGATGGGAAGTCGTTTATACGTTTGCAGGATGTATTGTTTTTCTTTTTCTTTCAGTTCCATCTTCGTTACACTTCCTAAGGTGCTATTTATACATAGATTCTATTACATCAGAATATTTCTGCTCGACGATTTTTCTCTTGACTTTCAGAGTCGGGGTAAGCTCCCCGTTTTCGATCGTGAACGGATTGGGGAGCAATTTGAAGCGCCGAACTTGTTCGTATTTTGCCAAATCCTTCTGCAATTCGTTGATATCTTTTTGTATTACGGTACAGATCTTTTCGTTATTGATCAGCCCGTTGATATCCGGAAAAAATATGCTTTCTTCCTTCGCAAGTTCTTTGAGAGCATCGAAGTCAGGAACTATCAGCGCGGAATTGAATCTCCTCTTATCTCCGATCAAAACTATTTGGTCTATAAATTTACTCTGCTGCAGCAAACTTTCAATCGGCTGGGGGGCAATATTTTTTCCGCCGGAGTTTACAAAAAGATGCTTCTTTCTGTCGGTGATTACCAAAAATCCATCGCTGTCAAAGTGGCCGACATCGCCGGTGTGGAGCCAGCCGTCCCTATCTATGGCTTCTTGCGTTCCCGCTTTATCCTTATAGTAACCGGCCATGACATGCGGACCGCGGGTCAAAATCTCGCCATCATCGGCGATCTTTACCTGAACGTTAATAATCGGTTTGCCCACCGTGCCAAACTTGTAGTCATCGAGCCTGTTTGCACTGATGACGGGCGAACACTCCGTCATTCCGTATCCCTCGATTATAAAAATGCCCATCGCCTCAAAAAATTCGCCCAGCTCGCGGGAAAGGGCCGCCCCTCCACTTACAAAAAATTTTATTTTGCCTCCCGTTCGGGCCTTCAACTTTGAAAAAACCAACCTGTCCGCTAAAACACGCTTGGCCCGCAGGAGCGGACCCGGGCCTCCCTTCTTATTTGCGGCCGCATAGCGCTTTCCCACATTCACTGCCCAGTAAAAGATTTCGCGCTTTACCGCAGAGCCCGTCTCGACACTCTTGATGACCTGGGCGTGGATTCGCTCGAACAATCGTGGTACAGTCGTAACGATCGTGGGCCTTTCCTCAAGAAGATTCTGTGCTACGGTCTCAATGCTCTCGGCATAAGAAACCGTCGCACCGGCTGTGAGCGCACTGTAATATCCGCCCATCCTTTCGAAGCTATGTGAGATCGGCAAGAACGAAAGAAGAGTATCGTCCTGGTTTATTATTATGTGATCGAGCGCTGCTTTTATGTTTGAGACGAAATTGCCGTGGGTCAGCATTACGCCTTTAGGTTCACCTGTCGTGCCGCTCGTGTAAATTATGGTGGCTAAGTCCGAAGGCTTGGCTTGTAGCAGCCACATTCTAAACGCGCCGCGATGTTTTTCTCTTTCGACCCTTCCGAGTTCATAAACATCAGCAAAGTCGAGGAACGAATTATCATCCGAATTTTCTTTGCCGCTCATCGATATGATTTTTCGGATCGCCTTGAGACTTTTTCGAATGCGAAGAATCTTGTTCATTTGGAAGGAATTTGAAACTACAAGGACGGAAACGTCTCCATGAAGAAGTATGTATTCAATCTGTTTTGCCGTCAGCGTGGGGAAAATAGGAACGTCAATTGCGCCGAGTGACAGGGACGCGAGATCGGTGATCGGCCATTCGGGTCTGTTTTCGGATAGAATAGATATCCTATCGCCGCGTTTTATTCCGACTGCCTTGAGTCCGTGGGCAAAGAGTTCTACCTTTTCGTAGAATTCATCGTAAGTTATGCCGACATACCGTCCATCCAATTTATATCTATAAACTTCCCTGCCGGTGCCGGCATATTTCTTCGAGAGGCGCTCGAACATCTCGGTCAATGTCGTAAACTCTACGGCTGCGCCCATCTACTTCTCACGCAAAAACAAAATTTGAATGATGAATGGCAAATCGTCCGCACCCTTGTTCGCCTGTCTCTCAATTGCCATTATTGATTTGTTCCGGCTGGTTCTTCTTTCGCAAGTAGACCGATAGGAGAAAAGCTCCCGAAACAATGATCATCAGAATTCCCCAGAACAGATTTATGTTTAAGTACAGTGATTTCCTGTAGATGTCAGCAGGTCCGAAGATCCCGTACAAAAGGAGCAGTATACCGTAAAATCCCAACAGATAGCCCAGGGGAATTTTCAGGTCAAAAAAATGACGGCGGTTTTGAGATGTCTCCATTTCTATCTCCAACTTCCTTTACCAAAATATAATATTTAGAATTATCATCACGACCAGCGAAAGCACTCCCCAAAATTCCGGTTTGCGAAAAAGGCGATCCCCCGAATGCGGTCTCGGCGTCAGCCCATAAACCAAACCGACGAGGGTGCTTTCGTCTCTTCTCGCCGTGAACAGACTCACTACTATTGTTACCACAAAATCAGTGCACCACGCCCACCATGCCTGATAGAAGTTTGCAGCCATGTCGCTTGAATAATGCACGATCCCATGTTGGTACAAGACGAAATAGTGGAACGCGGCCGCGAAAATCCCCGCCAGTAGTCCGAAAAAGCCGCCCCATGGTGTCGCCTTCTTCCAAAACATTCCCAGAAGAAATGTCGCAAACAACGGGGCATTGAAGAACGAGAAGAGAAGCTGCATATAATCCATCAGATTTGGAAAGGACCGGACGATATACGCAGTGCCGATGCTGAACAGAACTCCGAAAATTGTCGTGTACTTTCCCATTTTCAGATAATGCTCGTCCGGCATTCCCTTCTTGATGTAGCTTCCGTAAATGTCGTATGTCCATACCGTGTTGAAAGCCGTGACATTCCCCGCCATCCCGGACATGAAACTCGCGAGCAGCCCGGTGATCGCAAGCCCGAGGACTCCATTTGGCAAATAATCTGCAAACAGAAGAATTAGGGCCGAATTGTAATTCGGAGTCGGTCCACCTTGTACCACCTTGAATTCAGGCAGAAGTGCGACAGCAAGAAGCCCGGGAATAACCACGATGATCGGCACGAGCATCTTTGGAAACGATGCGACGAGAGGAGTTCGTCTGGAAGCGGAAAGGTTTTCCGACGCCATGGCACGCTGGACAACAAGAAAATCGGTTGTCCAATATCCGAACGACAGGACAAAACCAAGACCCAGCACTACGCCCAACCAATCGACTCCCATCGGATTTTCCGATGCCGACCCCATGTGCCGCCATGCTTCGAGGAACGACGGCGGAATTTTTTGAACAAGTCCCTGGAATCCGCCGACTGCATGAAGTCCGATATATACAACCGGTAGGAGCCCAAGCCAGATCAGGAAAAACTGAATCACTTCGTTGTAAATGGAAGATGAGAGCCCGCCGAAGAAAACGTAAATAAGAACCACTAAAGCCGAAATAAAAATGCTGGATGTGAGAGACCAGCCGAGCGTCGACTCAAACAGAAGAGCCATAGCGTACATGCTGATCCCGCTCATGAGAAGAGTCATTATGGCAAACGAGATGGCGTTCAATCCGCGGGTAGCTTCGTTGTATCTCAGTTTCAAATATTCGGGGACGCTTCTGACTTTGCTTCCATAGTAAAACGGCATCATGAAAATGCCGAGAAAGATCATTGCGGGGACCGCGCCTATCCAGTAAAAATGGACAGTCAAGATTCCATATTTCGCCGAGTTGGCAACCATGCCGATCACCTCGAGTGCTCCCAGGTTCGCCGACAAAAAAGCGAGGCTTGTTATCCAGCTTGGGAGAGAGCGGCCGGACAAGAAAAAGTCTTCGCTTGTCCTCATATACTTCCTCAGTGAATAGCCCACTACGATTGTCACCAGCACATAGGCAGCTAAGATTGCATAATCGATGAAATTCATGTTGATTATCGGATTCACTTTACCCTCAGGCTTTGATTATGAGCATTGAATCGGGGTCATCATTTACGAAGGATATCACAGGCAGGTTGAAGCTAAACGACATCAGCATCCACTAATGTTGCAGAAAGAGCTGTTTCCATTTCAGCTAAATATAATAACAATTTTTGAAGGGTCAAATTCAGAGCCGGAACACGTCTCTCATTGAGTGCATTGAGGTAGATTGCTATATTTTCACAGTGAAACTTGCCTTCTACATATTGAAGCGGCACATCGGACCTTTTCTATTCTCCATGGTCGTGATAACTTTTGTATTCCTGCTGCAGTTCCTCATGCAATCGATGGACCAGATCATCGGAAAGGGTCTCACGCTCTTCGTCATGATTCAGCTTATCGTTTTTAACCTTGCATGGATAGTTGTGCTCGCCGTGCCGATGTCAGTTCTCGTTGCCGTGCTCATGGCGTTCGGCGGGTTGTCGTCAAACAACGAAGTTACCGCAATAAAAGGCTCGGGCGTCGGGCTCGTCAAGATGATGTTTCCGGTCGTCATCGCATCGGTGGGTGTGTTCTATCTTTTGCTGCTTTTCGACAACGACGTCCTTCCCGATGCGAACCACAGAGCCAAGACACTTATGATCGATATTCAAAGGAAGAAACCGACTTTCACCATAGAGCCCGGACAATTCTCTCAGGAGATTGAAAGTCACGCCATCATGGTACGCAAAACTGTTCCTAATTCCACAGATTTGTACGGCATTACGATCTTCGATTTTTCGAATCCTGAAAAGTTCACGACTATAACCGCCGAAAAAGGAAAAGTTGGCTTTTCGCCCGACATGAAGAAAATCATAATGCTTCTCTATAACGGCGAGGTCGACGAATATGACAACACCCAGGTTGGCGCATATCAAAGGATTCGCTATCAGCACCAGCAGGTGGTTATGAAAGCGGAAGGATTCGCATTCGAGGAATCATCTCAAAACGCATTTGGGAGAGGAGACCGTGAGTTAAGCGCTGATTCGATGAGTACCATTGTGGCGGGATATCAAAGGGATGAGGATGTCCTCTGGTCTCAGTTGAACTCTTATATGAAAGCGGAGTTCAGAAAGCTCACTTCGCCTTCTACCAGCCGTAATGTCATGCCGATCGTTGTGGATTCACCTTCGGTCTATCTTCAATCAGAGTCCAAGATAAATTCGAGTGCAGGACTCGCAAGGGGTTTGCTTGCAAGCATTGACAATACCGAACGGCAGATTTATGCATACGATGTGGAGATTCAAAAAAAGTATTCCATCCCTTTTGCTGCGATTGTTTTTGTTTTTCTTGGAGCGCCTCTTGGAATGATGTCACGACGGGGAAACTTCGGAGTCTCTGCGGGAATGAGTCTGCTATTCTTCGTCGTCTATTGGGCATTCCTCATAGCGGGAGAAAAGCTGGCAGACCGCGAAATGCTGAGTCCGTTCATGGCCATGTGGCTGGCAAATATCGTACTGGGCGGCATCGGATTATTGCTGACTTATAAAACATCCAAAGAGACGGTGATCATCAACTGGGACGTATTCTTGAGGTTTGTTCCGAAAAGGTGGGTCTCTGAAGGAACACTCGATGAACTTGCAAGGAAAGAGCGGTGAAAAAGATAGATATCTACATAATCAGACAGTTCATCGGCGTTATCCTGTTTGCGACGCTCGCCTTCGCGGTGATTTTTGTCCTGGTCGATTTGATGGACCACCTGGAGGATTTCCTTGACAATGGCATGGGTATACTTCTGGTTGCGAGGTATTACCTCGTCTTTACGCCTGAGATCCTGAAGCTGATTACGCCGGTGGCTGTACTGTTAGCATGTTTGTTCGTTACCGGAAGGATGTCGAATGGGAATGAGATTATCGTCATAAAAAGTTCAGGTATTGATATTTACAGAATTATGATGCCTTTCTTGATTGTGTCGACAGTAATATGCGTAATGATGGTTTACTTCAATGAGTGGATAGTACCTAAAGCAAACCACGAGAAGTTCAGGCTTGAGAAGGTATATCTTCAACAACACAATGAAGGCTGGTGGAAATACAATATTTTCATGCTGGACAGCCGCAACAGAATTGTGACGATCGGTTATTTTGATGACGTTACGAACACGGCTTCAAAAGTCTCCGTCCAGGAGTTTTCGGACACCAACCAGACATATCTGACTCAGCGCTTCGATGCCCAGACGATGGTTTATGATACCGCATCGAATGTTTGGATTCTTAGAAATGTCATCGAGCGTGATTTTGAGGGACCGAAAGAGAGTTTCAAGACTTACCCCACTCTTCCTCTGAAAAGAATTTCGTTCAAGCCCATCGATCTCCAGCAAAAGGCGCTTAATCCGAACGATATGGATTACACTCAGCTCAAGCGTTTCATACAGCTTCAGGAAAACAGCGGTAATGACGTCAATCGCTACAAAGTCGATTACTATTCGAAGGTTTCATTTCCGTTCGCGGCGATCGTCGTAATTTTTTTTGGTGTACCACTGTCCGCGCGAAAGAAGCGAAGCGGACTTGCGCTCGAATTCGGAATAAGCATACTTATTTCTTTTGTCTATATTCTTTTGATAAAGATAAGTCAGGTGCTCGGATATGACGGGATAGTCAGCCCTCTGCTGACGGCGTGGCTCGCGAATATTGTTTTCTTTGCTGCGGGACTTTACAATACTGCAAAGGTGGAGAGGTAAATCGGGTCGTTCTTGCCGTCATTTAGGTATTGAAAAATCCATTACGGAGATATCAGGCAAAAAGTATGGAAATGGGGGCCTGACCAATCAAGCCCCCATTCGGCCAAATCATACCCCAAACGAATTATTGCCGATCACTTGAGCAGGATAACCTTCTTCGTATCCGTAAACGATCCTGCTTGCAATCGATAGAAGTAGACCCCGCTTGGCATGCCAGCTGCATTCCACTGTTCCACATGGCTTCCTGCAGCGAGCTCGCCATGCAACAAGGTCGCGACTTCCCTGCCCAAGATGTCAAACACTTTCAACGATACGAATGATCTCACGGGGAGCGTGAACGAAATATTCGTTGTCGGGTTGAACGGGTTCGGATAATTCTGCGCAAGCGAGAAGTTTCTCGGTTTTTCTCCGGCAAGATCTTTCACTGAGACGACCGGTCCGTTGATTCCCTGCAAAAGTTGTCCGCCTTTGCCGGCAAGGAATATGCTCTTGTGTGAAGCGACACCGATCGCAGTCCAATCCGAGCTTCCGATGACATTCGGGTGCCATGATGCGCCGCCGTCAAATGTCATACTAAAAACACCGTTTGCCGTGATTACGATGCCGGTGTCGGAACTAAGAAATTCAATCGCATTGACTTGAACACCATTAAAAACCCCGGACACTTCAGTAAATGAAGCGCCGCCGTCAGTGGTTTTAAAGAGATCGCCGAGCGAATTTCCGACCCACGCCTTCTTAGTATCGAATGCGAACACTGCCGTTCGGTTGCCGATAATTGAACCGCCTCCGGGATTCGTCCAGGTAGTGCCTCCATCGGTGCTGAGAATTACGTTGACGCCGTCGGACCATTCCGCAATCCAGATTGTGTTTGCATTCGGGAGAGAGTAACCACCAACTATGTCCACATAGGGGTGGGTTAATGTGGTCCAGTTGACTCCCGAATTCGTTGTCTTGTATAGGTTAGTTCCCTCATCGAATGCGAATCCCGTCGTGGCGCTTAGGAATTCAAAGCCTACCAATATGAGCGCCGGATTGCTCCCGCCTTTAGTTGTCCAAGAGGAACCATTATCGGTTGTAGTCTGCCAACCTGTGGTGCTACCTGCATATCGTATTCCCGATCCATCCGGGAACATCTGAATGAAGGTGATGGAATTGCTGCTTGACACCGCCGTCCAGGAAGTTCCGCCGTCCGTCGTGCGGTAGAGGGCGTTGGAAGTATTATCACCGTAGGGAAGACTCACGCAGAGAAATCCGTGCTGCGCATCTGAAAAAGTAATGCACTTTGTATCTTTGGTTGTGAACGAATTAGACAGCGATGTCCAGGTGGCACCGTCGTCAGTCGTCTTGTACATGACTCCATTCCCGCCGCACACAATTCCTGAGGTTGCTGACGAAAAACTGGCGCAGCAGAAGTCTCCGGTTATCGTTAGGCCATTGTCAATGTTCCCGCCAATATATGGATTCTTGCTGTTCCATGTTGCCCCGCCGTCGGTCGTCTTATAAACGGCATTACCTGTCCCAGCCGCCCAGATGTTATTCGCGTCCAATGCACAAGCAGAATTTATCCATCCTGAGAGGCCGCTGTTAGAGGATGACCAGGTTCCACCGTTGTCGGTGCTCTTGAGGGCTGTTCCGTTATTTCCGAAGGCGAAAACCGACGAACCGGCGGTGCAAACGTAGAACAGATTTTCTGTCGTATGCGAGACTTTTGAGCTCCAACCTGACCCGCCAGTAGATGTCTTGAGAATGACCCCGTTAGTGCCCACGGCGCATCCTACCAACGCGCTGGTAAAACATATACCCCACAAACTCTCGCCGGTCGTGCTGTTTTCCGACTGCCATGTAATTCCGCCGTCGGTGGTTTTCAGAATGATCCCGGACGTACCGCAAACCCAGCCTGTAGTTGTGCTCACGAAGCACATCGCGGTAAGGTAATCGGGAGAGGTCACCCAGCCTGTGTTGACCCACACCCATGTTGTACCATGATCTGTGGTGTATCCGACGCTATCTCCAGAGCAGATCCATCCGTGATTAGCATCAGCGAAGAAGATTTCGTAACCCCCTCCGGGAGACAGAGTCCATGTGGCACCGCCGTTAGTCGTGTGCATTAACGCTTCGTCGGTGACCGCCATGAGTTCGTTAGCAGAGAATCGCCAGACGTTGTTAATCCAGGACCCCGTGGGCGTAGGATTACGCCAGGTCCAGTTCCATTGAGCTGAGGAAATGGGAACCATAAGTGTCATTATCGTGAACAGGTAAATGACTCTTTTCATATGAACCTCCTCGTTAGATGAAAGTTAATTTATCTAATCGGGGTTAATGGCTGGCTACAATTTCTCCGTGAGGCTTGTCTGTCAAGCCTTCGCCAGCAACTTTGCCCGACTTCCTGATCTATCGTTTAAGATAAGGACAATGAGAAAGTCCCTCCATCGAGGGATTCATATGAAAAAGGTGGCAAGGGAAATCTATGCCTCTTCTTGATTTGTCGGTTCCCGTCCTGTAAACACCGTACCAGCAGAAATAAATGAAGAATTTGATCCTCCATCTTTATCCCTTGCCCATTTCATGGTCAAATCTACTTTCTTCATTTTTGAAATGCAAGTCGACAGACATCTTTCCGCCTTATTTGATAGAGCCATGGTCGTCGACGCAAGCGAATTTCCCGATTACCCCGACAGCCCCACGAATCCCCTAAACTGATTTTGACAAAAACTCTTCAACTTCCTTCACATCGTTCTCCGATCCGACAAAGAAAGGTGTCCTTTGATGCAGCGATGCTGGAACGATGTCGAGAATCCTTCTGCATCCGTCGCTTGCCCTTCCGCCTGCGTGCTCTGCGATGAATGCCAACGGCGAACATTCGTATAAGAGCCTGAGTTTACCTTCGGGGTGCACCGTGTCTTTTGGATACATAAATATTCCACCGTATAACATGTTCCGATGGAAGTCTGCGACGAGTGAACCGACATAGCGGGAGCTGTACGGCCTTTGCGAAGGCGGATCATTTTCTTTCAAATAGTCGACATACGTTCTCACGCCATTATCCCACCTTAAGTAGTTGCCTTCGTTTATGCTGTAAGTCTTACTCCGCGTTGGGATTCGCATATTCTCGTGTGAAAGCAAAAATTCTCCGACGGATGGATCCAGCGTGAATCCGTGGACCCCGTTGCCGGTACAATAAACGAAAATTGTGCTCGACCCGTAAATAGTGTACGCTGCGGCCACCTGTTTATAACCCGGCTGCAGGCAATCTGCAAGAGTACCGGGACCGGATGAAGTGACACGGCGGTAAATTCCGAAGATGCTCCCGATCGACACATCTGCGTCGATGTTCGATGAGCCGTCGAGCGGATCATAGATTAACACATACTTGCCAATCGGATAATCGGCGGGAATATTCAGGAGACTGTCGCTCTCCTCTGAAGCCATGGCACAGAGGTGACCGCCATGGTTCATGGCTTTGTAAATTGTCTCGTCGGCAAATTCGTCAAGCTTTTTTACTTCGTCGCCGCTCGCATTATGTTTATTGGTTGTGCCGAGAATATCTATCAAACCGGCTTTACTGACTTCACGCCAGATGAGTTTGACGGCGATCGCAAGGTCGCTCAGCAATCCGCTGAAATCTCCGGTTGCTTCCGGATGTTTTCGTTCCCCTTCATCGATATGGCGTCCGAGGGTCATGAGAGGATTCCTCTCTGGGGCGCGCCTGTAACGTTCTACCGAAGACATATATCCCTCCGTTTTATTTTGCCGGCAATTCTGATGTTTTCAGTCAAAACCGGGTGCTGTTTCGTTACGAGTTTGTCGCAACGAATTTCAGAGATTAGACCGATCAGGAATTGGTCCCGTTCGTGGAACCGACTAATTTGCGGTAACAGAACGGACATTTCTCGATCAGCTTTTTTGAAACGCTTCTATCCTGTCAAAACTATTTCATGACTCGTGATGGCGCAAGGCGCTTAAGGGACTCCGGCGGGACACGGGACTGGCCAAGACGTTCCTGCTCTTTGTACTGAAGCTGGTACAGGCGGTAATAGATTCCGCCGAGTGCAATTAATTCCTGATGTGTACCCTGCTCTCTGATCTCACCTTTGTGAAGGACAATGATCTTCGACGAATGTTGAATTGTGGAGAGCCTGTGAGCGATAACTATGCTTGTTCTTCCCCTCAACAGGTTTTCCGTAGCCTCCTGAATCAGCTGCTCGGTTTCCGTGTCGATATTCGCAGTCGCCTCATCAAGGATCAAAATCCTCGGATCATAAGCCAAAGCTCGTGCAAATGAAATGAGCTGCTTCTGCCCGACGGAAAGTGCGGCACCGCGTTCTTTCACATCGTCGTCGTATTTCTTTGGAAGCCGTTTTATGAAGTCGTCCGCCCCGACCAGCGCCGACGCTTTTTCAATTTTCTCAAATCCGATCTTATTATTACCGAGGGAGATGTTGTCGCGCACGCTGCCTGAAAATAGAAAGACATCCTGCATTACGATGGCAATGTTCTTTCGAAGCTCTGCCGTCGAAATATCTTTGACGTTAACTCCATCGATAAAAACGCCGCCATTATTCACGTCATAAAATCTCATCAGAAGATTCACTATAGAAGTCTTCCCCGCACCCGTGGCACCGACGATCGCAATCGTTTCACCGGGGTTTGCTGTGAAGGATACATTCTTCAAAACGTAATTCTGATCATCGTAAGCAAAGGTGACGTTCTTAAATTCAATTTTGCCTTCCACATTTTCCAACGGCAACGGCACGTCAGGTTCGGGTACGATTGTTTTGTCATCGATGACTTTGAAAATTCTTTCCGATGACGCCATGGCGGTTTGAAGAATGTTGTACTTTTCCGAGAGATCTCTTATCGGCATGAAGAACTGTTCGGTGAATTGAAGAAATGCAATTAAAACACCGATGGTGAGGCCGTTGGATTGAAGAACGGATTCGGGAACCAAATGTGTTCCACCATACCAGATGATGAGGCCGACGGCGATGGCCTGGGTTGCCTCCACGCCGGGATAAAAGAGCGCGTAGTAGAAGACGGATTTTACGTTCGCATCTTTCAGCTTCCCGCTGACTTCTTCAAAGCTGTGGAGGGCCCTTCTCTCCCGGTTATGAATCTGATCTACGATGACCCCTGATATGTGCTCCTGAAGAAACGCGTTCATCCTTGCGATGTGCAGACGGACCTGGCGGTACGCCGCACGCACTTTCTTCCTGAAAAGCATCGTGATGTATGCAAGGATCGGCAGAACCAGCAGCGTCACCACAGCAAGCGAGGCGCTGAGCCCGAACATGTAAATGAGAATCCAGATAATCGTAAAGACGTCCCCGAACGCCATCACTATGCCGGAAGAGAACAGATCGTTCAGGGCTTCGACGTCGTTGGTCACTCTCGTCACTAATCTTCCGACGGGATTTCTGTCGAAGTACTTGATCCCGAGGTTATGGAGGTGTTTGTATATCTCCATGCGTATGTCAAATATCGTTTTCTGTCCAATCCACTGGGTCAGATACGCTGAGCCATATCGCAGCAACGCTTGCGCCATGGTCACCGCAAACAACAATTCGATAATCTTGAAAAGGCCGGCACCATCTCCGCGGCGAATATACTTGTCGATGGCGATCTGTGTCAGATAAGGGCGCACCGGCCCCATCCACGAATAAACGATCGTGATTACTATCGCCACCGCCACCTGCCACCAGTAGGGCTTCAGGTAATGCAGGAGTCTCCGCATCAACCTTGCATCGTATGCTTTCCCTAGTATTTCCTCTTCGTGTATCTCTACCGCCATAACTTTTTCAAATTCTAATTTTTAATCCCTGAAGTTTAAACAAATACAAAGCTCGAATTTCGAAATCATAGATTTCAAGGGACGAGGATTTCTCTTTCGTAATTGACCTTTTCCCGCTTGATGCTTTTCTCATATGATATTGTTCAGGATTTAGAAACGATTGCTTAGTAGTTTCTTAGTCCGGATTCACTACATTCGTCGGATTCCTCGCGACAAACGATTCAATGTTGTTCACCGTTGTTTCGAGGATCCTCTCCACCGCTTCGACACTGTCGAACGCTATGTGAGGAGTTATTATCACGTTCTCACGATTTAGGAGAATATTTTTTTCGAGCACTGCTCGAAGGTGTTCCACCGAGACGTTCCTCGTCAGCATCTGGTTTTCCTCCTTGACCAAATCTTCGCCTTCAAAAACGTCCAATCCGGCGCCGCCGAAGATCCCGGTCTCCAAAGCATAGTGAAGTGCAGCCGGCTCGATGATACTTGCGCGGGCCGTATTTATAAACAACGCTCCTCGCTTTACAAGTTCAATGTTCTTCATGTTTATGAGATGATGTGTCGCCTTATTGTAAGGACAGTGAAGAGTGATGATATCGGAATCTTTTAGGAGTTCGTCAAGCGAAGCGTATTTGAAACCGAGGACCTCTTCCATGAAATGGTTTTTGTGAAGGTCGTAGGCTACGACATTCATCCCGAATCCTTTTGCGATTTTTATAACGTGAGAGCCGATGCTTCCTGCCCCGACGACCCCGAGAGTCTTGCCTTTGATGTCCCACCCCTCGAGTCCTTCGATGGAAAAGTTATTCCTGCTTGTCCGGACATAGGCTTTGTGGATGTTGCGGGAGAGTGCGAGTATCAATCCGAAAGTATGCTCGGCAACCGTGTTCTCGCCATAATAAGGGACATTACAAACGGGGATGCTTCTGCTCGAAGCGGTTTTCAAATCTATGTGGTTGAAGCCGGTGCTCCTCGTGACAATGAGTTTCAGCTTCGGCAGTGCAGAAATGTTTTTCTTGTCCAGGACCGAATATATGAAGACGGACACGACATCTGCATCCTTTGCGGTGTAGATGTTCGATTCTGTAAGCGGTTCGGCAAAGAAAGAGAGAGTAAACTTCCCCTTCAAGGACTTCTTGATGAACCGCTTGTCGTCTTTGTCTACTTCATAGAAATTGATCTTCAACATGTTAGTCTTCGGTGCTCACGTGTGGTTGTGGACTCATTTTCCCCGGCTCTTAGCTCTTCAGTTTTGCTTACATACGCTGCAGCTCTTCTTCGAGAAGCTGGCGGTTGTAAAGATCGGCATATATTCCGTTCTTCAAAACGAGTTCTTCGTGAGTTCCCGTCTCTGCTATCGCACCGTCGTCGAGCACGATAATCACGTCCGCGTCTTTCACCGTCGATATCCGGTGACTGATGATGATGCTCGTTCTTTCCTTCATCACCTGTTTCAATTGAGACAAAATCTCCTCTTCGGTATAGGTATCGACCGCAGAAAGTGCGTCGTCCAATATCAATATGCTGGGCTTTCTCATAATAGCCCTCGCGATTCCGACTCTTTGTTTCTGGCCGCCGGATAGCGTGATTCCTCTTTCACCGACAAGTGTATCATATTTGTGGGGAAACATGTCAATGTCTTTTTGAATCTGCGAAACTCTGGCAGCCCATTCGATATCTTCATTGGTCGCGATCTCCACTCCATACGCAATATTGTTCGCGATCGTATCGGAGAAAAGGAAGGTCTCCTGCTGAACGTAGCCGATGCTTCTTCTTAAAGCATCTATTGGAATTTTCCTGATCGGAATTCCGTCGATCAGGATTTCTCCTGAAGTGCAATCGAGAAGCCGCGGGATAAGGTTGACCATCGTAGTTTTTCCGTTTCCCGTTCTGCCTACGATTGCGAGTGTAGTACCTCTCTCGATCTCGATATTTATGTTGCGCAGCGCGTAGTCTTCTTTCGATGGAAATCGAAAAGAGACATTCTTGAAAGTTATTGTTCCTTCAATTTCGTTAATCGAATGATCGGTCTCCGCAGTATCTTTAATTTCCGGAAGAATGTCGAAGATCTTATTGAGCCTTCCCATCGAGGCGGCGCCACGCTGGAAAATATTTATGACCCATCCGAATGCGATGAGCGGCCAGGTCAGCAGACCGAGGTAAACCAAAAACGCAACCATGGTGCCGAGCGTGAGTGTGTTGAAGATGACGTCCAACCCGCCCCGCCAAATAACTATAACTCCGGCGGCCCCCGTCAGCATACCCATGAGCGGCCAGAGAATCGATTGAACCTGTGCCAGTATCAGGTTTTTCTTCAGGTAATCACGGCTCAGTGATTTAAATCGTTCGGTCTCGTAATCTTCCCTGACATATGAGCGCACGATTCGCACTCCGGAAATGGTTTCCTGTGCTCTCGCGGTCAGACTGCTGTATTGGGCCTGCACGTCTTCAAAATGGCGATTGACGAGCTTCCCGATGTAATATACCGCCGCGGAGACGAACGGCAGCGGAATCAAAGAATAGAGAGTGAGTCTCACATTGATCGAGAACATTATCGCGATGACCATGATGAAGCCGGTGATCGTATCTGAAGTGTACATAATACCTGGGCCGAGGACGTTGCGTACCGCAGAAATGTCGTTCGTCGCGTGTGCCATCACGTCTCCGGTCGGTGTATTCAGAAAAAAAGAATATGAAAGTTTCTGCACATGCGAATAAAAATTATTGACAAGATCGAATTCTATCTTTCTTGACGTAACGATGATTGTTTGTCGGGTCAGGAACGTGAAAAATCCGCTGAGGCATATCAGGCTGATAATCAGCGCTGCGTATTCGATAAGTTTCAATGAACTCGGCCCGGATCTCAACTGGTCGATTGCACCTCCCACAATCAACGGGACGAAGTTGCCGAAGATGTTCGACAGTACCACCGTCAACAAGCCGAGGATCAACGTCGTCTTATACTTTTTCAGGTAAGGAAAAAGGCGAAGAAGTGATTTCATGGTTCAACCGATAACTGCAAATCCTGTATATTCATGGAGTGCCTTAGGCACAACAACTTTTCCTTCCGGCGTTTGATAATTCTCTAGAAGCGCGACCATCAGCCGCGATGTCGCAAGTCCGGATCCGTTCAGCGTATGCACAAACTCCGGCTTCGACTTAGGATCCCTTTTAAACCTGATATTCGCGCGTCTCGCTTGAAAACTCTCGAAGTTGGAACAACTCGAGGCCTCGAGCCAGCCGCTCCTCGCTTCCGTCGCAGGAGCGAAGACTTCAATGTCATAACACTTTGCAGCCGAAAAACTTAAATCTCCCGCGCATAAGAGCATCACTCGATAAGGTATGTTCAACAACTGCAACACCTCTTCGACATCCACAACTAGCTTCTCAAGCTCATCATACGATTCTTCCGGCCTGACAAATTTCACAAGTTCAACCTTATTAAATTGGTGTACTCTCAAAAAGCCGCGTGACTCTTTTCCCCAGCTTCCTGCTTCTCTTCGGAAACAAGCCGAGTACGCAACATATCTAACCGGCAGCTGATCGACGGCCAATATTTCATCGCGGTGCAAATTCGTTACCGGAACTTCCGCTGTCGGAACCAAATACAGATCGTCGATTTCACAGTGGTACATGTCATCGGCGAGTTTCGGAAGCTGGCCGGTTCCGCGCATCGACGCTTGGTTCACGACAAACGGCGGGAATACCTCCGTATATCCATGTTTACTAACATGCAAATCGATCATAAAGTTTATCAAAGCACGCTCAAGTGCGGCCCCTTTTCCGATGTAAACAGGAAATCCGGCGCCGGTAACCTTGCTGCCCCTGGTGAAATCGAGAATCCCCAGCTTCTCGCCGAGGCTTAAATGATCGAGGAGCTTGAAGTCGAAATTCTTCGCCGCCTCTCCCCATTTTCTGACTTCCACGTTGTCGTTCGAATCGTCTCCCGCGGGAACGGATTGATGCGGTACGTTGGGAACATACAGGACGAGGTCGTCGAGTTTTTGTTCAATTTCTCGCAGGTTGTCCTCAAATGTTTTTAGTTGATCCCCTTTTCCTTTTCCTGAAGCGATGAAATCGGAAGCGTCCTTGCCCTGACGCTTCAACTTCGCAACTTCATCAGCTATCCTGTTTCGCTCGCTTTTAATAGCTTCGGATTTTTGAAGAAGCTCCCGTCTCTTCCCATCGAGTTCAATTATCTCGTCGAGTCGGTCCTTTTCATGCTTCTTTTTAATCGCTTCTCTAACTAGGTCAGTATTTTCCCGGATATATTTTAAATCAAGCATTTGTTCTCGCTTAGTTGTGATTCAATGTCTCACGCATGCCGGTCCCTGAGGGATCCATTCTGGACGAGTTTCATCTGTTGCTTCATTTGATAAAGCGAATCGCTAACGGGAGGCATGTTGATGCCGAGTTCGGTCTGAGCTTTCAAGCAGATAAAACTGGAATTCTGTGGCCGCTTTGCCGGCTGTGCAAGCTCGTCCGATTTTACTTTTTTTACGAGCGAGAAATCCAGGCCGAACACATCCGCGATTTTGCTGGCAAATTCGTACCGCGAGATAGTCTCAAAACCTGAAACATGGTACAACCCGGTCGCCTTTTTCTCGCAGACTTTTAGGATCGCAAACGCCAGCTCATCTGCGAGTGTCGGATTTCCGACTTGATCGTCAACGACGCGAATTTTCTCACGGCGCGTGAGCTGCTCGACTACCCATATGACGAAGTTCTTCTTAACGTTTCTCCCAAAGCCGTAAAGAACCTGAGTCCTGATGATAGCATAATCTGTCAGTTTAGATTTGACGAGATTTTCTCCGGCGAGCTTTGTCTTCCCGTAATAGCTGATCGGCTCAGGAAGTGACTCTTCCGAGTACTCGCCTTTCTTGCCGTCGAAGACATAGTCCGTGGAAATATGAACTAATTTTGCATTGAAGACATTCGCGGCATCCGCCAAATAGCCCACGGCCGTTGCGTTGATCTTATATGCCGTTTCCTTTTCCGTTTCGGCCAGATCGACGTTTGTAAAAGCGGCAGCGTTGATTATCAAAGAAGGCTTATAAGAGCCTACGACATCCATGACTTTTTGATGATCGGTAATATCGAGGGTCTGTCCATCATTATTGTTTCCAACCAGATCGCATGAAAGAAGCTCATACTCGGACTCTCTTTTAAATACTTCGACAATTTTCTGCCCGAGCAATCCGTTGGCGCCGGTGACGAGAGCTCTCACAGTTTGGAGCCTTTCGATCTAAATTCAATGAGTTTTTGTTTCACGTCACTGCTGGATAGTCCGATGATTTCCGCAGCAAGGACGCCCGCATTTTTTGCGCCCGCCTTTCCAATCGCAACCGTCGCGACGGGAATCCCCGGCGGCATCTGGACAATGGAATACAATGCATCGACTCCTGAGAGTTCCGATCCGCTTAGTGGTACACCAATGACCGGCAGAATCGTGAGGCTTGCCACAACGCCGGGAAGATGTGCCGCCATGCCGGCACCCGCGATAATAAGGCTGTAACCGTTTCTTTCCGCGTTCGATGCAAAGTCCGCCGTCTCTTTAGGATTTCGGTGGGCGCTCAAGACTTGAAGTTCATGATCTATTCCGAAAAAATCGAGATACGCAACGGCTTCGGATATCGCTGCCTCATCCGACTTGCTTCCAATAAGAATTGCAACCTTCGGTTTTGCCATCATTCTCCCTTATGTTTATAGACTTTTTCCGGATCGAATATTTTCACTCCGATATCGACAACTTTCCCATTTTCAATTTTAGTCGAAAAACACGATCGGTTTCCCGTATGGCAGGCCGCGCCACCGATTTGTTCCACCTTCAACACTACCGCGTCCCCATCGCAGTCGATGAGAATGGCTTTGACATTTTGAAAGTTGCCGGATTCTTCGCCTTTGTGCCAGAGTCTGTTCCTCGCCCTGCTCCAATAAACTGCCTGCCCTGTCTCGACCGTTTTCCTGAAACTTTCTGAATTCATGTGTGCAAGCATGAGGATTTCACCGGTCTCATAATCCTGAGTCACGGCCGTGATTAAACCTCTGTCATCAAATTTTAGCTTGGCAATGATCTCATCCATGTTATTCATATTCTTACCGGAACGCCTTTCTCTGATAAGTAGTCTTTTACTTCCCTTATCTTGAATTTACCAAAATGAAACACAGATGCAGCGAGAACCGCATCTGCACCTCCGCGATTTATTGCGTCATAAAAATGGTCCAGGGTTCCGGCACCGCCGCTTGCTATGACCGGAACGTTCACCGCTGTCGTGACCTTCTTCAGAATTTCCATGTCGTAGCCGCTATTTGTTCCGTCTCTATCGATGCTCGTCAATAGAATTTCTCCTGCGCCGCAGGAAACAACGTACTTTGCCCATTCGACGGCATCTATTTTTGTAGATGTTCTGCCGCCATTTATATAGACTTCGTAGCCGGAAGACTCTTCGACATTCGGCATAGTAAGGTGTTCGAGTGAAGATGGCAATGTGGTACTCTTCGCATTCTGCTGCGAATCGTTCCTGGTTGCGTCAATTGCGACGACAATGCACTGGGCTCCGAACTCTTCAGCGCCTTCAGAAATGAGTTCCGGCTTCAACACTGCCGCCGTGTTCAGGCTGATTTTGTCCGCGCCGTTTGAAAGTATGCTTCTTATATCATCCACCGATCTTATTCCGCCTCCGACGCTGAACGGGAGGAATACGGTTTCGGCGGTTTTTCGAACCACATTCAGCATCGTTGCTCTGTTATCGGAGCTCGCGGTTATATCGAGGAAAACTATTTCGTCGGCACCCTCCCGCTCGTAAAACTTTGCGGATTCAACCGGGTCGCCCGCATCGGTGAGATTGACGAAGTTTACTCCTTTTACTACCCTGCCGGCGTTTACATCGAGGCAGGGTATAATACGTTTGGCCAGCATCTATCGTCTCGTCGGCCCCAGATCGTCGAGTACTTTTTCGTTCATCCTCCAGAGCTCGACACATGGGAAACGGTTTTCGTAGAGTGCCTTTCCGACAATCACAGAGTCAACTCCATACTGTTCCAGCTCCTGGAATCTTAACAAATCCTGATATGATGACACTCCGCCCGATGCGGTTACGCGGAGTCCGGTTTCCTTTCCGAATTCTTTCATCGCATCGAAGTTCGGTCCTTTTAATGTACCATCGCGGGTGATGTCCGTATAAACAACTCGGACGACTCCGTTGCCTTTCAATTTCTTCCCGAGTGCGACGGCAGAGATTCCGCTTGAATCTTTCCATCCTTTTATCTGAACGATACCGTCTTTCATGTCGATTCCGACCGCAATTCTCCTCGGCCCAAAGTCTCTGAGCAGGTTCAAAAGCAAATCTTCATCATTTACAGCAGCGGTGCCGATAATAATACGGTAAACGCCGACATCGATCATCTTTTTGGCATCCTCATAGGTTCTTATTCCTCCTCCGTATTCCACCGGAATGTCGACCGCTTCGACAATGCATTTCACGGTGTCGAAGTTTGAAAGTTTCCCTTCGAATGCCCCGTCGAGATCGATGAGATGCAGCGTCTTGAAATTCTCACCTCTCCATATTATTGCCATTTTTACCGGGTCGTCGGAATAAATTTTTTCTGTCCCTTCCTCACCGCGTATCAAGCGCACACACTTACCGTTCCGCAAATCTATTGCGGGAATTACTAGAATCATCTTAAAACTATCCCGCCTTCTTTTTCTCGCAATGCATTCCACAGTTCCACATATTAGTTTCCAGTCTTTTTCTCATCGCCTGCATTACGGCTCCTTACGCTTTCAGAAAATTGTCTAAGATTTTCAAACCGAAACTCTGACTTTTCTCGGGATGGAATTGGATCCCGAAAACATTTCCATTTTCTACGATTGCGGGAAAATGGATCCCGTACTCAGTCATTCCGGAAACATAATTATCATCGACCTTGGCATAGTACGAATGGACGAAGTACGCATACTGGCCGCCTCCTAAGTCACGAAACAGCCTCGAAGGCTTCATGAACTCCACTTTGTTCCATCCCATGTGGGGGACTTTCATCGATGAATTGAATGCGACAACTTCTCCAGGCATCAGATTGAGTCCATTGTTGATCCCGAGTTCGAAGCTTACCGAGAAGAGCAGCTGCATCCCGAGACATATACCTATCAGAGGCTTCCCGCTTTTTCCAAACTCCACGATAGCCTGCTTGATTCCTAACGACTCCATGTTTCTAACCGCGGCACCGAAGGCGCCGACGCCCGGCAAAACAAGTTTTTCGGCCGTGGCGATCTCGTCCGGCTTGTTTGTCAGCTCGACAATCGCCCCTACTTCCTGCAACGCCTTGGTTATCGATAGCAGGTTGCTCGTGCGATAATCAATCACAGTCACTTTATGCGTTGTCGTTCTCCTCTATTATCTTGCTCAACTCTTTGCTTCTTATCGTTGCCGTCGACACGGCGTTTATTAACATCGTTCTCAATCCGTGAGTTTCAAGTTCATGCACTGCCGCTATCGCAGTTCCGCCGGGTGTAGTAACCTCGTCTTTGAGGATCGCCGGGTGCTTTCCTGTTTCGATCACGAGTTTCGCAGCGCCGAAGACGGTCTGTGCAGCGAGCTTGAAAGCGATCTGCCTGGGTATACCCATCTTAACGCCGCCGTCTGTCATCGCTTCGATCACCATGTATATATAGGCCGGACCGCTTCCGCTCAGGCCGGTCACGGCGTCGAGTAAGTTTTCCGGAACAACTTCGACCGTACCGATAGATTTGAAAATCGCATGTGCAATTTTGAGATGCTCCTCGCCGGCGAACTTTCCTTTGCTTATTGCGGTGGCGCCGCTGTCGACCAGTACGGGCGTGTTCGGCATCGTTCTAATCACGGGGCATTCAACTCCGAGTATCGAATTAATGAATGAAGTTCTGATACCGGCCATAACGCTGATGATGACCTGCGACGGCGTGATGAGTTCTTTGATTTCGTTCAGGACATCTCTTGAGTTCATCGGCTTGATTGCGAGCACTATGATGTCGGAAGATTTGGCGACTTTCTTGTTGTCCGTTGTCGTGTGGATTCCAAAAATCTTGGCAAGCTCAGCAAGATTATCTTCACTCCGTCTCGACGCGATAATATTTTTGGGAGACGTTAATTTCGCCTTGATGAGTCCGCCGATGACTGCAGCGCCGATGTGTCCCGCCCCGATTATACCGATTGTCTTGTTCGTTAGCATTTATAGTTTTCCTTTTGTTGACTGCACACCTGAAATTCGCGGGTTCATTTTCACCGCTTCGCGCAGGGCAAGCGCAAAAGATTTGAAGATCGCTTCACTGCGATGGTGGTTGTTTTTTCCGTAAAGGAGATCGATGTGAACATTTGCCTTCATGTTTTCCGAAATGGACTTGAAGAAATGCTCAATCATCTCCGTCGAAAGATCATTTATCTTTGCGCGCGAAAATTCTGCATTGTAGATGCAGTAGCCGCGGCCCGAAAGATCGAGAACGCATCTCGCCAATGATTCGTCCATCGGGACGTACGCGGTGCCGTATCGATTTATTCCTGCCTTATCGACGAGCGCTTTCTCGATGCATTTTCCCAGCACGATGGCGACGTCTTCGATGGTGTGGTGATCGTCCACACGAACGTCGCCTTTCGCTTTCAGTTGGACGTCGATGAGGCTGTGCTTTGAAAAAAGCTCGAGCATGTGATCGAGAAATTTGATGCCGGTCGAGACTTCATACTTTCCTTTTCCATCCAGATTTAAGGAACAGGAAATTTTTGTCTCTTTGGTATCGCGGTTGAGGGATGCTTTTCTTGCCACTTTTTAATTAAAAATGCGTATTTTTTGGCAGAAATGCAAGAATCCTGCCGGGATGACTCCCAAACATGAAAAGGTTGCTCACAAGTGGTATGTCCAACTTCGGCCTGCAAAAAAGCAAAAGCCCGTCGGTGTTACGCTTGACGGGCTTCTGGAGAGATACTAAATATTATTTCACCGCTTCCGCTTTTTCGGTAACCTTCACGAATTCCAATTTCCCCGATTCCGGGATGTCGATCTCTATCGAATCGCCCGGCATGAATTCCCCGGCAAGAACCTTCTCCGCAAGTGGGTTGGAAATGTATCTCTGTATAGTTCTTTTCAGTGGTCTTGCTCCGAACGTCGGATCATATCCGGCATCAGCCAAAAACAGCTTCGTTCTATCGCTGACAGCCAGCTTGATATTGTTGTTGACATTGACCCTTGAGATTATCCTTTCAAGCTGACGGTCGACGATGCTCCTTATCTCATTTCTTGTCAGCGGCTTGAATACGATTATCTCGTCTATCCTGTTGAGGAACTCGGGTCGGATCGTCTGTTTAAGAAGGTTGAACAAATCATTGCGTAATGTCTCCATCATCTCGGCACGGTCTCGTTCCTTAGTCGTTTCGATTTTCTGCTGGACCAGCTGCGAGCCGAGGTTGGAAGTCATAATTATTATCGTATTCTTAAAATTGACGGTCCTTCCCTTGCTGTCGGTGAGTCTTCCTTCGTCGAGAACCTGGAGCAGCACGTTGAAGACCTCCGGGTGTGCCTTTTCAATTTCGTCAAGGAGGACTACCGAATATGGTTTTCTGCGAACGGCTTCGGTCAACTGTCCTCCTTCTTCGTAGCCGACATATCCAGGAGGGGCTCCCATCAAACGGGAGACCGAGAATTTCTCCGTGTACTCCGACATATCGATGCGTACCATGGCATCTTCATCGTCGAAGAGAGCTTCCGCGAGTGCGTGAGCCAGTTCGGTCTTTCCGACACCGGTTGAGCCGATAAATATAAAAGATCCTATGGGGCGCTTCTCGTCCTGGAGCCCTGCTCTCGCGCGGCGGACAGCGTTTCCAACTGCCGAGACCGCTTCTTCCTGGTCTACCAGCCTTTCATGGATTTTCGCTTCGATGTGAAGAAGTTTGCTGCGTTCGCTTTCAAGCATGCGGGAAACCGGAATTCCTGTCCAGCGTGAAACGATCTCTGCAACGTCTTCGGAATCGACTTCCTCCTTGAGCATCTTGCTGTTTTTCTGTACTTCGGCAAGTTTCTTCGTCGACTCCATCATCTTTTTTCCCTGCTCGACGATCTTTCCGTATCTGATCTCCGCCACTTTTCCGAGGTCGCCTCGCCGCTCGGCGGTATCCGCCTCGACTTTAAGTTTCTCTATCTCCTCTTTAGATTTCTGAATCGACTGGATGAGATCCTTCTCGTTTTGCCAATGGACTTTCAGCTGTCCGCTTTGTTCTCGCAGGTCGGCAAGCTCCCGCTCGATTATCAGCAAACGCTTTTGGGATTCCTCGTCCTTCTCTCTCCGTACCGCCTGTTTTTCGATCTCAAGCTGCTTGATCTTCCTTTCGACTTCGTCTAGCTCTTCGGGCAGAGAATCCATTTCAATCCGGAGTTTTGAAGCGGCTTCGTCGATCAAGTCTATCGCCTTGTCGGGGAGGAATCTGTCCGTGATGTAACGGTTGCTCAGCTGAGCGGCCGCAACTATCGCTCCGTCGGTAATACGAACACCATGGTGCACTTCGTATCTTTCCTTCAAACCGCGGAGGATGGAAATGGTGTCTTCAATGGAAGGTTCATCGACGAAGATCGGCTGGAATCTCCTTTCGAGTGCCGGGTCCTTCTCGATATACTTCCGGTACTCGTTAATTGTAGTGGCACCGATGGCTCTGAGCTCGCCGCGTGCCAGTGCGGGCTTCAACATGTTCGAAGCGTCGACGGAGCCCTGAGCGGCTCCCGCTCCGACAAGTGTGTGCAGCTCGTCCATGAAGAGAATAATCTCGCCGTCGGATTCCACTACTTCTTTGATGATCGATTTTAATCTGTCTTCAAACTGTCCGCGATATCCGGTGCCTGCAACCAAGCTTCCCATGTCGAGTTCTACGATTCGTTTCGACTTAAGTCCATCAGGAACGTCGCCGCTTGCAATTCTTCTTGCAATTCCCTCGACGACCGCCGTCTTCCCGACACCGGGATCGCCGATCAGGACAGGATTGTTTTTTGTCCTCCTCGCCAGGACCTGCAGCACCCTTCTTATCTCATCGTCACGGCCGATCACCGGATCGAGTTTTCCTTTCCTTGCAAGGTCGGTCAGGTCCCGTCCAAACTTCTGCAGGGATTGGTATTTCTCTTCCGGATTTTGATCCGTCACTTTTTGAGTGCCGCGAATTTCACGAAGCGCCTTCAAAACCAGATCACGATTGAGTCCCTGTGCTGTCAGAATCTTATATGAGTCCGTCCCCTTTTCGCTGATAAGGGCAAGCAAAATGTGCTCGGTGCTGACAAACTCGTCTCGCATTTGAGCCGCTTCCTTTTCGGCTGCATCGAGAGTTTTTGCCAGCGGCTGCGAGAGGTATTGGTTTGCTATTCCGCCGCCCGAGATCTTCGGGAATTTCTTGATCGATTCGTTTGCCTTTGAGCGGAGATAATCGACGTTGGCACCGGCCTTCTTCAGGACAGATGCCGGGATCCCTTCGTCGTCGCGCAGTAGAGCCATCAAAAGATGTTCGGGCTCTATCGCCTGGTTGCCATTTTCCTCCGCAATCGATCTTGCGGCTTCCAAGGCTTCCTGAGATTTTACCGTTAGTTTATTTGGGTTCATAAAATTCTTCCTGCAAAAAGCTCTACGACAGTTGAACTGCCGCGGAGAGACCGGTGCAGGAGTTCAACTCCTGCACCATCGATTAATTACTTCTTATCCTTATCGTCGATTATTTCGTAGTCGGCATTCTCGGCAGCCTTCTGTCCGCCGGTGTTCTGGCTCTGACCGGACTGAGCCGAATCTTGCGTACCCTGGCTTTGCTGACCGGGCTGCTGCTGAGCTTGAGCTTGCTGGTACATGTATGTTGCAGCTTCACTCCACACTTTACTCAGATTCTCGATCTCCGGTTTCAGCTGCCCGACCGCAGCGGTCTTGGCAGCGCTTTCCAGTTTCTGGATGGCGTCTTCCAATGCCTTTTTCTTATCGGCCGGAATTTTATCTCCGAATTCCTGCAGCTGCTTCTTGCTCTGGAAAATAAGATTGTCCGCCTGGTTCCTTGTCTCTACTTCTTCCTTGCGGGTCTTATCTTCGGAGGCATGTTCCTCCGCGGCCTTTTTCATTTTTTCCACTTCTTCTTTGCTCAAACCGCTTGAAGAAGTGATCCGTATGCTTTGTTCCTTGTTCGTTGCCTTATCTTTTGCCGTAACATGGAGAATCCCGTTAGCGTCGATGTCGAACGCGACTTCGATCTGTGGAATTCCCCTGGGAGCAGGCGGTAGTCCATCGAGAATAAATCTGCCGAGAGTCCTGTTGTCAAGCGCCATCGGTCGCTCGCCCTGCAGGACATGTATTTCGACGGATGTCTGATTGTCCGCTGCAGTGGAAAATATTTCGCTCTTCCGCGTCGGGATCGTGGTGTTCGACTTGATCAATGGGGTCATCACACCGCCAAGAGTCTCGATTCCCAAAGAAAGCGGAGTTACGTCGAGAAGGAGAACGTCTTTTATTTCTCCGGTCAATACCGCGCCCTGGATGCTGGCGCCGACTGCGACGACTTCATCCGGGTTCACTCCCTTGTGAGGCTCACGGTTGAAGAAATTCTTCACGATCTCCTGCACCTTCGGCATCCTCGTCATTCCACCGACGAGAATTACTTCTTCGATACCTGCAGGCGTTAGCTTCGCATCTTCGAGAGCTTTCTTGACGGGATTTATAGTTCTTTCAACGAGATCGCCGACAAGCTGCTCAAGCTTCGCGCGAGTAATTGTCATGTTGAGATGCTTCGGACCATCGGCGGTTGCAGTGATGAAAGGAAGGTTCACTTCAGTCTGCAATTGCGACGAAAGCTCCATCTTTGCCTTCTCGGCAGCTTCCTTCAATCTCTGGAGCGCCATCGGATCCTTGCGAAGGTCGATGCTCTCCGTCTTCCTGAACTCATCTGCTATATAATCCATAATCTTCATATCGAAATCGTCGCCGCCGAGGTGTGTATCGCCGTTCGTGGATTTCACTTCGAACACGCCTTCTCCCAGCTCGAGAATGGAAATATCGAAAGTGCCGCCACCAAGATCGTAGACCGCAACTTTCACGTTCTTGTTTTTCTTGTCCAGTCCGTACGCTAAAGCGGCAGCCGTCGGCTCGTTTATGATTCTGCGAACATTTAGTCCTGCAATCTCGCCGGCTTCCTTTGTTGCCTGCCTTTGAGCATCATTGAAATAAGCCGGTACCGTTATTACGGCTTCCGTGATCTTTTCACCGAGATAATCTTCTGCGGTCTGTTTCATCTTCTGCAAAATCATCGCACTTATTTCAGGCGGAGAATATTGTCTCCCGCCGATCTCTACACGCGCGGAATCGTTCGGGCCGTGTACCACTTTATAAGGCACGCGGGACATTTCTTCGGTGACTTCATTAAAGAATCTCCCCATGAACCGCTTGATCGAGAAAACCGTGTTCTGCGGATTTGTTATTGCCTGACGCTTGGCGGGCGCGCCGACAAGCCACTCGCCCGTCTTCGATTGCGCCACAACCGACGGTGTAGTTCTCGCTCCTTCGGAGTTCGCTATTACAGCCGGATTATTACCTTCCATCACGGCAACACATGAATTCGTGGTTCCGAGATCGATACCTATTATTTTTGCCATTTTAAATATCTCTCCTTTGCTTGAGTGAATTTTACGAAGAATAGGTCAAGCATTGTGCCGTTAAAAATCTTCGTTTTTGATCCATTTTGCAAGGACCATAAGATGACACTTTGACATTTCCAGGAAAGAGTCTGCCACTCTGACAAAAGAGGAAGAAGTTTACAAAGGAGTGATACTTCATTTCTATCATAATATTCTTCAACATTCTGTTCGACCCGGACTTGGAGAAGAGGAGTGGCTTTGACGAAATATGTCGAGTTGAGTATATCGGCGAAGCCAAAGATGATTTCGAGGGAAAGACTTCTTGTGTGAATTGGCGTATGTCGTTGGGAAATGAATACAACAAAGGCGGAGTACTGCAATGGGAAAAAGTGGGATTGAAAGCTTGCTGGTACACCCTTCGACAGTAATTTTCGAGCATTTTTTCATCTGGAGGGATGGGAGATAGCAGCAGCACTCCTTTTACACACCATTACCCGCCGCCAAGTTTCATCCTTATCGGATTCGATCCCTCAAGCGGATCAGTCGTTCCCTCACTTCCGGCCACTCTGACGCGATGATTGAGTAGCGTGCAGAGTCTCTCGCCGTGTAATCGGCAGCCATACGGTGAGATCGGAGCACCCCTTCGAATTTCCCGCCGACGCGCTCGATTGCAGCACGCGAACGCTCGTTACGAACATCCGTATGCAGACAGACGCGGAGCACATGCCACACTTCGAAGGCGTGTGTCAGCATGAGAAGCTTTGCTTCAGTATTTGCGCCCGTTCTTATCGCCGGGCGGGACAGCCATGTATAACCGATCTCGCAAGCATCGGGTTCGCTGCGTCCATATGAAGGATGGCCTTCCGGCCATGGCCAATACTCCAGGTTGAAGAATCGGCTGGAGCCTATGACTACTCCATCATCCATGCGGACAGTTGCAAACGGAACCGCACTTCCTGTATTGCTCCACGATACTGCGAGGTCAACATACTTCGTGACTTCGTCTCTGCCCTGTGGAACAGGACTCCATTTGTAAAGAGCTGGATCAATAGCTGCAGCAGCAACCAATCCATCGATGTGTCGATGCGAGAGCTGCTCCAGACGAATATAATTACCTTTCAACTTAAGACTTTCTATCTTCATTGTTATTTCCTGTATACGATAGTTCTTGTCGCTGTTCTGCTTTAAGACGTATTTTGAAAATTACGTTCGACGCCTCTTCGTAGCAAATCTTATTTTCTTCCGTCACAGCAGGAGCTGACGATCTGCTTATTACAACTTAAGATGGGATGGTGATCCGGCGCCTTCCGTCATTGCCATCCACGTATGGCAGATTGGCGTCACAGAAATGACCAGGTTCACATTTGCTCACCTTCGAGACTACCTCCACTATGACTGTCATTCCAACCAAACGAGGCACGCCTAAAGCTTGACGAGTGTGTGGAGAAATCTTGCATTAACTTCCACTCAACCGGAATTCACGATCGTCACAGAAGATTTCTCTCCGCCGAAGGCGGATCAGCCTTTGGCCGACTCGCAAGGAGCGCTCGTCGAAATGACAAACCTGTAGTGTTACAATCCCTCACGCTTCACGTCGTCGTCCCTAAGACACGACGGGTTCCTTGGGAGGATCAATATCACGTTCCAGACTGAACTTTCCAGCAAGACTAGGCGTCTAACTGAGAAGAAATCCTTACGATGAAAACAAAATCAATTGCCCTGATAGCTTCGTTGCTCTTCGCCCTCGGCTTATCGGGTTGTTACACGGTGGTGGAAACCGGTGATGAAACGAATACCACCCCGCCGCCGCCGTATGATGAAAACTATAACCCGCCGCCGCCGTATTATCATGAACACCATCGACCACACAACTGGGTTCCAGGCAACACCCCGGCACCTCCACCGAACTATACCCCGGCACCCAATCCACCACCCGTTGTGAGAGAGAGGGTACCGAGCAATGTGCCGCCTCCGCGGCCAAATCCTAATCCGCCCCCGCCTCAGAAGCCGCCGGTTCGCGAACCAACGCCAAACAAGCCGCCTGCCCCGCCTCCGCCGCCAAGGGTCAGACATTGAAATATCACTTCCGATCGCGGCAGCCATAATATGAATTTATCCAGAAACAGGAGGATACAATGAGTTTACACGACAAAAGCATAAGGTCGATATGGTTCCCGGCCATGATCTTCCTGCCTCTTATCATCTTAGCGCCGGCGGGAAAAATTTTTGGACAAGGAAGCGACTCTCTTTTTGATTTTTCTGCAGATGCCAGAGTCTTTACCGCTTATGCGATGATGAATGCAGCGGGAGGCGGTGGTGAATGGCGCCACGCAGGAATGAATCCGATAAGGACCGAGCTCCGCGACGACCTTGCCGGCAGAATCGATTCAACCCTTCAGCGGAAGATAACGAACTTTGACGAAAGCCATGGAAGAATATTAGAAGCTTATGAAGCTGCGCTTCTGACGGACGGGCCGCCGGATTTCCATTGGAGCTTTAACCCGAAGATGACCGGTGACATAAGTGAAACCGTCGAGTCGGACTCCGGTCTCCCCGCGCTCCTCGCCGAGTTTTACCGGAAAGCCGGCATCGCGGATCTCTGGGCGGAGTATCGTCCGCTGATACAGGCGAAGAACGACAGGTATAAGCGGTTCGCGGAAAAGGCAATGCAGGATGTCGAAGCATATTGCCGCCTCGACAGTAATTACTTTTCGCACAGCAGCAGGCATATCCATTTCCAATTCATGCCTTTACTTCCCTATTACGCTTCGCTGACGGCCTGGGTGAACGGTGACATATATGTGATCGTCGGACCGCAGGAAGATAAACCCGACAAATCGATTTTTTATTACCACCTTCTTACCCGGATTGCCCTCCCTCTCGCACGAAGCGACTCGTCGGACATGGCACGGATTGAAGGACTCTACGATACAGTCAAATCAAAAGTCGGCCTGAAGCACGGGAACTGGAATACACTCGTCGCGGAATGTTTTGCGGAAGCCATGGACATAAGACTCGAGAAGAAGCTCTACGACCTGGACAGTTCCACAGTCGATTCGTCGCTGCAGACCGAGTACAAATACGGCTTCATACTCTGCCCGACAATTTACAATTCCCTTGAAAAGTATGAAGGATCGACCATGGCATTCGGTGATTATTTTCCGCTGATAATGAGAAGCGTAGATCTTCAGCAGGAAACCGAACGATGGAACGACTTCTGGTCTAAGAAATAGGAACAACTTTTCCGTCCATTCCTCCTGTCATTGACACAAAGGCATCCCCTGAGAGGCTTCTAATCGATGCCGTGACAAAACGTTTTTATCGCGATCTGTTAAAACAGACGGCTTCAAAAATCTCGAAATCCGCCAGAGGCGGATTTGCGCCTTCTCAAGGCGTCGGTTTCCAACCGATGCCGTGCATCGTACCACCCAAACGGCATTCACGATGGCCAGAGAAGATTTCTCCTCTCGATGCCGGGTTGTCCTCAATTCCTGCTTTCCGTAACCGGCATTGAGAAAAAATGGCGTTAAGTCACCGCCTTGCGGGATGGCGCCAAGGGCGCTCATTGGGTTCTTTCGGGAGCCTGTCCCGATGAAAATCGGGATGGCAAGACAAGAGAAAGAACATAGTTTTCTTCGGATATGGTTCAGGCTTGTTGTCTGTCTACTTTCTTTTGCTCGCCCAAAAGATTCGGAATCGTATAAATACATGTCTGGAGATGAGGAGATTCCAATCTTCCTGCACGACAACGGTTAAGCGAACCAAAAGTCCGCCACAGGCGGATCGTCCCGCCTCTTGACAGGTGAGGCGATTTTAATACACGGCGGTTAATATATAACAGAGGAGATTCCCAAAATCGCCTTTAGAGGAGTCTTGATAGATTCGTGGAGGGAGACGGGACTTCATTTTCGCAAAGGAGACAATTCGAGCAGAGGATTACGATCTGGAAAGGTAAAAAAGAGGATACTATTCATGACATTTTATTTGTTTTAGCGGCGCAAAGAAATTTCCCGTCATTTTTTTCATAAGTCTTGATCTTTTCTTTGGTTCTTTCTTTTCTATCAAGAGAAAAGAAAGAACGCTTTTCAAAAGATAAGTCGCCGATTTATGTCTTAATGGACCGGTGAAGCCGAACTAGTGGCGGTCTGTATTCCCAAAACAGCCGCTGCAATAGCGAACGAGTTCAGCAATGCGAAGATGAATCCGAGTACTTTGCTTTCTGTGGTTCAGCTGGGCGGTTCAGTTGTAGCATGTGAATGTTGTTCGGCACCATCGCCCCCAAAAGGATAAGAGTTTTTCCATAACGCGGGATCTCTTTCGGCTAATATCTCTCTGAATTATTTAACCATCATCATCTTCTTCACCTTGCTCCACTTGTCAGCGCTGATGCGGTAGAAATAAACACCGGATGACACCATAGGTCCATTCTTGCTTGTTCCGTTCCATGTCAGCTCGGTATAACCGGCAGGATAATCTGCATCTGCCACCTCTACGACTTCCCTTCCAACCACATCATAGATGATGAGCTTTACATGCGATGCTTTCGGAAGCTCAAATGCAATCTTTGTCGACGGGTTGAATGGATTGGGAAAATTATTGTAAAGCTTGTAGTCTTTCGGTGCACCAACGGAAATTTTTATCTCCTTCGTCCATGACTGACCATCTGTTGTAGTTATTGTCGCGGACAAAGTCGTGTCCTTCCCTACAGGAGCTTTCTTATCGACGGAGAATGTAAACACAGCATCCCCAGAAGCATTTGCCGAAATGCTCTTTATAGTTGCGATGCTCTCTTTGAATTTCAGCCAAGAAGGAATTTTGTTGAACGCGACGGACACGTTCTTCGCCTCAGTGCTGGAATTGTTTTGGATGCTAAGTGAGATCGTGTTGTCCGATGAAGCGAATGGGATTTGCCATGTCTGGCTGGCGGCATCCGTTTTGCCAGGCTTTGCCGGTTGGGCAAAGGCACCTCCTACGATCAGCGATAGAAAGATTAAAATGCATTTCATCTAACATCTTCCTCCCTTTCTTTTGGCTCCTAATTCTTACCTCTTCCCTCTGGTAACTTCTCTATCAAATACTCCGCATTATATTTCAACAGCGCATAAGCCTCGCTTGTCATGATCGGAGCCTGTTTCCTATCTTCCAGCTTCTTGCTCAGACTATTCAACAGTTCTACTTCCATCACAAATATCTGCAAATCTCTCCTTGCACCCACAGAATCTCGCTTCGAAAGTTCTGTCTTTGCTCTGTCCAATCTTCTATCCAATACTTCGACTATTCCGTTATTCCAATCGCGGTCGAAGTCCCAGTCGTTAGTTGGATTCCATTTGCCAAGCTTTTCGAAGTCCCCTTTCTTGTACCAGTCCCTGCCGTTCATCATTTCGTCACAGTCCTGTTTGTGAGTTTTGTCCTCCTTGAGCCAGCCAAGTGCGACGGATTGGTGCTTGTAGGAGATGAGGGTGTCGATCCATGATGATGCGGAGAAATCCAATGGTGGAGCTGTCGGGCCAATCGTCCAGCCATGGTAATTCATATTTCTGGTCGCCGAATCTATGTAGTTGTAAACGGCAACGTAAATCGAATCCAAAGCTGCGGTAGTATCTCCATCAATATCCGGCGTGTACTTACCCTCATCGAAATCGGGATGAACTGTGAACTCCCTTATCCCCGGCAGAGCTTTGCTCATCATAGTGAAACCAGACACTATAGTACCGGGTGGCATTTGCGTTATACCTGTGGCAAAACTCGCCACGGAGTTATGTGCTATGACTCCAACCCATTTAAAACTTGGTAAAGAAGGAAATCCAACAGCCTCGATAGCTTTTGTCCCGGCTGGATAGTAACGCTGGAAATCACCTTGTTCAAACCTGCTCGCAAACTTCAGTCCCACGGTATCATAAATAATTGAACCAGGACGGCGCCTGATGTCAATTTCAAAATACCAGATGTTTCCCCTATTCCCGTTGCTATTTGTGAGAACATAGTCATAATAGTAAAATTCACTCTCGGGCGCGTAAGATACACTGTTTACCAAAACTACATTAGAAAGGATAGGGTAGTCTGTACTCAAACCGTGTTGAGTAATCCATGTCCTTATATCATTCTGGGCGTGCGTCTCCAGCCCTAATAGAAGAATCGAAAGAAACAAAGTTAAATTTAAATGTCGCATGAGCATCCTCATTAATATGCATTGTAAAATTCATAATGAACTGATTTGCCTTCATCAACCCTATATCCATGGTGATGATTCATCCAATATTTTAGCCAACCTCCCAGCTCAGTCGAGATAGCACGCCTAGAATCGTTCGGATCGGGATACTGAAAAATTCTGCCGGGGTTATTGATGTCAACACTTCGTCCAATACGGTGCCATTTATGATCAGGCTGCCACGTATCATAAATATCGAACACGCCACCCCAGTGCAGACTCATATCGTTTAGACTCACGATTATCGGAATAACACCATTGCCAGCCGAATCAGATGAGGACCAGCTGTAAAAATCAAGAATGCCGAGAAACAAACTGTCGCCCATGGCAGTGGTACAATAGTCGTTGTCGGGATGATTTGCTCTTCCGGTGTCGGATTGAGAAAAGCTAAATCGTTTCTCACCTCCTGGAAATAATTCATCGAATTTAACAAGTCTCGGCACCTGCACGGCCAGATTCACGGTATCCTTGATAGACGGGTCGGATGCTAAATATGCAGTTATAAGATACATACCCGAGACTTGTGAAGCCACGAGCGAATCGATGACAGCTATCCCATTTGCATCAGTTGTTAATTCAAGCAAAGAGTCACTCTTCCCCTGACCGTAAAATATTCCTTGCAACTTCTGTGGAGGGGTCAGGCTGTTTCCGTCATGATACCCATGCAGATGGCCGCCGGTACCTTGCTGGTAGTCATGCCTTATTTCCACCGCCATAGGCTTCCTCGGAGGCTTTCCATTTTCATCGGTAACTGATATGATGAATCCGCGTTTATAATTGTAATCTGGTGGATAAACCTCAGTCACAATTGAGTCCGCTGTCCCGGCCGAGTTTGGAATCAGCACATGAACCGGCGGCAGATCAGGCCATATAGACCATGGATCATGGTGCACAATTTTCAAAATATATTTCTGGGAAATCTCCACCCAGCCGATGCCATAGTCGCCCTCATAAAAGGAAACCTTCTTGCGATTACCAGTATTTGCTATCGACGACGATGATTTCACCGGAGAACTCTTGCTCTTTATATTAGCAGATTTGTTTTGTCTCAATTGCAGCTGAGGGAATTTGGATAAAGCACTGCTTTCTTTACCCGACTCCTTTATGCCCGGCACTGTTGCAGTAGGTAAAGAAGCTTCCGGTCCGACCTGTACGCTTATCATCTCGGAGTCTGCCTGTATGCTGTCAACTGCTATAAACTTGAGCGGCTGAGGCCTGGAAGCAAAATATTGTGAGGTATCACCCTGCGACAGAATTGTCCCATAACTCCCTCCGCTGTCTATTTGAACTTCAAAACGCCGATCCGGCAGAAAATCTGTTA
>Ga0335081_10001379_pt1 | contig 38745 bp, 39 predicted proteins | sample Lox_Sample_35_FD_206713 | JGI IMG/M metagenome (GOLD analysis project Ga0335081, IMG submission 206713) | Soil microbial communities from Loxahatchee National Wildlife Refuge, Florida, United States - Lox_Sample_3.5 | ecosystem: Environmental > Terrestrial > Soil > Wetlands | place: USA...
TTGCGCAGTTGCGGGCTGGTTAAACATTTAGTTCTCCTTGAGGAAGTCAATGGTTTTATCTGTCAGGAGACGGAAGAACTGTTCCTTCTCCTTGATGTGGGCATATTTCACCCACTCTTTTACTTTCGTATTCTCCTTAGTTCTGAAGGAGTCCTTTGTGAACACATCCACATCAATCATAACTGCCGTGTTTGGAGGAAGGACTCCCTGAACAAAGTCGGGAGTGGCAATGCGAACAGTGCATCGAGTATCATCGGACAGATCTTTCGTGTAATTAATATTTACTTGGTCGGAGACACTCTCGCCTGCAATCGCAAGCTTTAAGTCAAGCGCCGCTATCGAGCGTATATCATGAATATCCGGTATAAGCGCATTAATGTATCGGAATCCTAATCGCCGGACGTTCAGGCCTTTAGCTTTCTCAAATAAGATGTCAATTGCTTCGCTCAGTTCTAATATGAACTTGTCTCCCCCTACATAGGGAGACATTTGATGGTATGAAAACACATTGGAGCCGATGCGCACAGAACGATGGCCTTTGGCCTCACGTAACTCGAAAACTGGCTGAAATCGAAGATTCACATCGGCTTGACGCAAAGGAGTTGGAATCGCGTAAGCAGGCATTCGGTGTTGTTCGAACTTTTTCCAAAGCTCACATGCCGCAAGCTGACCGAAAAAGATCTCTGGAATCATCACCGTCATGTCAAAACGGACTTCAAAGATCGCTTCGATTATCGCATCGTGTCGGAGCTTTTCAGGAAGAGCTTTATTGTGCGTTGCCATCATTGATTATACGTTAGCCGTTTCCCTTCGGATTGCTGGATCGCCGCCAATACCCGCTCCCCGTCCCTCTTCTGAGACCACAGAAATCTATTCTGCTCGTTTTTTCCTTTTTTCTTTATCCATTAATATTACCCAAAACTTGTAAATCTTGTGTGTTCTTATGCTTTATTTATAGCATATAACTATCATAAGATGCAAGGGGTGTCATCAATTAATTATTTTATATATGGCATAGTAACACATTGAAATATTATTGGGTTTCAATCTCTCCAATTTGTCACGGATATAATACATTGTACTTCTTAAAATCCGCATGGCCGAGTAGGCAATGTATAGGTATCAGCCGCATGATGACGATAGCGGCGCCGGGCGATCTGGGGGACGATCACAGAGCCGGTCTGGATATGCAATTCCAGGCTGGCTTTTTTATTTTCTCGGGGTGCCATTTTTCCCTTGACCTTCTATATAATATGTAGTATTATTTATATAGATTGATATAGAATTATATTAATTAAATATTTATAAAGGAGGTGGAAATCATGTTGGAGCTGCCTGATCGTTGGATTGAATTGGCAAATGTCGAGGAGCGCATCAAGAAAGAACAGAAGAAAGAAAAATACTTTCTTGATAAATACATCGTTGCCACCCTTTTGAGATTTCCCATTCTACAGGCTGGCGGCGTAAAAGAATTTCAGGGCGTTACTGAAGCCGAGATGATCGTCGCCACAAATTTGTTGCATAATGTCACTGTGAACGAAATTGCCGGGAAAACAGGATTCGCCATAAACAGTATCAACGCTTGGCGCGCACGAAAACATTTTAAAATTTTGCTCGAAACTTTGGCGGGCGAGTTTGCCAATCTCTTTTTTGCCCGGCTCGCAGAATACGAAGCTGAAGCGCTTGAGTCTGAGAAGGACTTACCAGCTTTACCATCAATAGAGCACTTACGGGAATTTGAAGATGCATATCTTTATTCTCCATTTTTGATTAACATTATCCTGAAAAAATTTTCGGACAAGAAGGACAATCAAAACATCTTCAAGACGTATGCTCTGCTCAGCATTTTGTCCCTCGCGGGAAACGCGGGAAAAGGCTTTAAGGAACACAAAAGATTTGTTTTAAATACATATATCAGTACGTGCATCGAGAAAGCGGTCTATGCCCTTGAGCAACCTACCATTGACGAATCAGAGAAAAAAAACTTGGTTTCACTCCTGATATCGACCAATGCGTACCTCGACCATGAAATCGAACAAATGCAACAGCAGTGGAAGGGTGAGGTCACGATTCCCCGGGCACCGCGCCGGAAAAAGGGAGAGGTCAAAACGAGAAAATCCAAAAAGAAAAAACCGAGAGGGCAGAATGACTGATAAATCCAAAACCCAGGAAAAGGATATCATTCTCAACCAGAAAGAAGCTATTGAAATTCTGAAGGCGCTCGAAGGCGTCAAGCGGATTTTACAGGCAAAGGTATCTGCACGGTAATTAAATAAGAGTCTACCCCTCAAAGCATTGACGAGGACAAAGGCTGCAGGGATCACCCCGAGTGACAAGCAAAATTAAATCGGGGCCTGTAGCCTTTTTTGTTGGCCGAAAAAAAGGAAGAAAATGGATAGGGGTTCAACAATTCATAAAGGTATCAGAGGGGTGCGGCCATGACTCTTGATCGCAAGCCGTGGCAACGACATTTCGCGAGACGCTCGAAGTCTTCATCAACTCCCCCGCCCGCCGAGCCTGCGACGAACACGGCGCAAACCGAGGCCGTGGCCGTGGACACCATTGTTGATCCCCCTGTAGCAGCAGCCGAAGTTAAGCCGGAGAAAAAAAAGAGCGTCGATGAAATCAAGCAATCACTCAACGAGAAGCCGATGGACGTGCGGCGCGAAATTCTCAATATTTTAACAGGCGGGAATATCAAAGGAACCGCAAGGAACAAAAAAATCGCAGAGATCGTACTTGAAGCGCTCTTAAAAATCGGAAAGCTTTTCTATCATGCGGAGCGTCGAGACTTCGACTCTGCGATGTTTTTTAATGGAAACAGTAAATGCCTTTTGAGAATTCGTGCTGATGCTTTCAGTTCATGGCTCTCGGAATGGCTCGGCATAAACAGGGCCGATATATTGTACAAGTTTGTATTCACCGAGATCGAGACCGCAGCGCTGTCAAGCAAACATTCCATCCCGATTATTCCGGAGGATTATTGGGCGAGCCGTCCCGGGGCGATTTATCTATCGAACGGAGACGGGCACGCGGCAAAAATCACCTCCACTGGTGTCGTGGTGGTGGACAATGGCACGGACGGCGTTTTATTTCCTGCAGGGCGCACGCTTGCACCGTGGAAAATAACAGAGCCGCGCGATCCTTTCGAGACTTGCAGACTTTTTCGAGAAGCGTATTGCAGCGGCACATATAGCAAGGACATTTTGAGGGTTTGGCTTTACAGCTTGCCGAGTAATCCAAGAAGCAAGCCGCCGCTATGCTTGTCCGGCACCGTCGGCAGCGGGAAAACGCGAACGATCAAGGGGTTTGCCGAGTTATTTGGAATGCCCTTTATCGCACATAAGGCGGAAGAAAATAACGAAAGTGATTTTTGGCCTGCCTGTGATGCGGGAGGACTCTTCACACTCGACAATGCCGACACTCGTTGCCGCTGGCTTGCCGATGCGCTTGCAAATGCGGCCACGGACGGGTGTTCACAGCGGCGCAAACTTTATACAAATTCTGAAACCGTTATTTTACGTGCCCGCGCATGGCTGGCGGTCACCACGGCAAACGCGACCTTTGCGGCTGACTCTGGCTTAGCTGACAGATTGATTGTCGTTCGCATGGAGCGGCGGGATGGCGAGGATACCGGAGACGCGGAGCTCGGGGCGGAGATCCTGGCAGTACGCGATGCCGGCCTCTCACATCTTGCCTGGACCTTGAGTGCCGCACTTGCCGACAAGACAACCGTCCCGGGCGGTTTGAATCGTCGGCACCCGGATTTTGCACAGCTTGCGGTGCGGATCGGGCGTGCCCTGGGGCGTGAGCGCGAAACCATAGCCGCCTTGAGGTCTGCCGAACATGACAAAGCGGCCTTTTGTCTGGAAAACGATTTTATCGGAGCGGCTCTGATTACTTTCTTGGATCGGGAGGGATGCTTCACCGGCACCGCCGCCGAACTCTCCCCGAAACTCATTGAGGTTGACGCCGACCTTTCAGGGCACTTGAGCCCCAAAAAGCTGTCAAAACGCCTTATCGCCTTGTGGCCTCACCTTCAAACTGCCCTGGGAATTGCAAAACGCGACCCTGACAGGAAGGGATTTATGGTTTTTAACTTCAAAAAAGCTACACCTGCCGAGTTTGCCGATTTTGAAACGCCATTTCCTATAAAGTCTCTATGTAATTCTCTCGCGGGGGTTTTAGAGAAACAGCCTTTGAAAGTCGGCAATGTCGGCGACGATGTTAAAACACCCGGGAAATGTCAGACTTGCGCCCGGGCTGAAAAGTTTTGCATTTTAACACCTGGACAGCGCGATTTTTGCTCAGGTCCGTTTACGGAGGAATCTGACAGTGAATAGTGCCGAGAACCTTGTCAGGTCGGGGAAGGTCGCCGGGGGGATGGACGGCTACCTCATGGAGCTTGAAACCATAGAACAGTCCCTTTTATCCCTTGAACAAGAGCTGCAGGAGCGCGAAGCGCGGCGGCGGTCCCAGGAGCCGGGAAGTATCTATTACAAACTCAATGAAAAGATCATGCGAGGGCTGCTTTCGGAATATGACCGTCGAAAGGCAAAAGCAAACTACCTCATGAGCATAATAGCCGAGATCACCGGAGAGAGAAAGCCGGCGGCGTCCAGCCGCGGCGTTACGGACGAACAAATTGAACGAGCCCGGGCATACCCGATTGAAAGCTTGATCGAGGTCAACCGCAGCGGTATGTCGCGGTGCATTTCCGGGGAGCATGACGATAAACATCCTTCTATGCAGACAACGGGCAATTTCGCTTTTTGCCACGCTTGCCGCTTCAAGGCTGACGTGATCGATATTTTTATGAAACTGCACGGCGTTGACTTCCCGACTGCGGTGAGGGCGTTGCAATGAACTGTGAATGTAAGATCGAGGCGGAACCAGTCAATAGAAAGGACGGGAGCATCATGCAAAACCAGACAACAAGGTGCTTTTGGTGTACGCCGGAAGGTATCTGCGGGCCGGATATCAGTCAGCCCGGGCGGCAAGTCCTTTGCTGTGCTGCCGGGTGCAAAGAATATGAAACGCCCATCTCTACAGAGGACCTGAAAGGATCGGAGAAATGACACCGAGCAAGGCTATAAAAATTAACTGCCGTTTCTGCTTCGGCGGCACTCCAAAAGTCCAGAGATGCGAGAGCAAGTGCTCGTTCAACCGGAAAGACTTACCGACCTTGAAGCGCATACAGGCCGGGTGTCTGGAATGCAGTGCGGATCACCAGCCAGAACTATGCACCGGGCAACTTATCGGAACCCAGCGGCGGATACTGGCCGAGGTCCTGGGCGTATCCGTCGAGCAGGCTATCTGTCCCCTTCATCCGTTCAGGCTCGGGAAGAACCCTAAATTGGCATCAGCGGCGGCTCGAAGAGGGCTGTCAGATGCGCTACGACAGGCCCAGTTCAAGAAAAAAGAGCCACTTTCAGGCATGGGTGAGGGGTAAGCAATGGCAAGGTCAGGGCGCATCAAACGAACCGGGAAATGGCAACGGATGATTCTTGCCGAGCTGCACAGACGCCCCGTGTTCTATGTCAAGGAACTATTGCCTTTAGGACACACAAGGTCAATGTATGTGGCCTTGTTACGATCTATGAATAGCCTTTATCAAGCGGGGCTAATTGAAGTCACCGAGTTTATGTGTTGGGGAGACTCAAAAGGTAAGGTTGCGATTCATAGACTCGGTACTAGCTGCGACATACGCGAGAAAGAACAACAAGAGCGAGATCGAGCCTATGAACGTGAGAAAGGAAATGTTGACAAAGTGCGAAAAGAGAACCTTGTCAACGTTTAGGCTCCCGGGAGGGGAAGTATGAGCGGCGAGCAAGCGAAGACCATTCCGTTTGAACCGGTCCTTATTTTTTCAAAAGTGCTCGAAGATTTTATCCTCGTTCTCCCCGGAACCGTCGAGGAAGCGGCAGCCTTTGAGATAAAATGTTGGCCCGACTCGGTTTACAGAGGCTTCACTTTGGCCGACCTCGCCGTTTTCTTCAAGGAGGCTCCCGAAAGCAAGGGCTAATAATGAGTAAGGCGAGGGCATCAAAGTGGTTAGTAAAAGTTAGCATTCAGCAAAGTTGTAAACCATCAGCGAAGGAGGTTTGACCATGAAAGAGAAGGGGAAAAGGAAAAAAAGAGGGTTACAAAAGGCTACAAATGGAGATCACGGGGAATCTAGGTTTTCGAACCTGAGTACGGCGGAGAGGAGGCTGCTTGAGACTTTACTCGACCCCCTCACACGTCTTTCGCCGATAACTGACATTTGTAAAACCGCTGGCATCAGCCGCAAGGCTTATTATCAAATTTTTGATAGAAAAGCTTTTTGCGATCTCTACGAGCGCGAGGTTCGCAGCATTTACCGGCGCGACGCAATGAGTGCCAGTCATGCGCTGGCTGCAGGAGCACGACGCGGGGATGTGGTTTGCATACGGCTCTTGCTCGAACTCGCTAACATCTATCAACCCAAAAGCAAAGTCGCAGTTGACGCCACCGTCGAGACCATTCAAAAAATTAGCGAAGCGGACTTCATTAAGTGGATCAAAGAAGCCCAAGGCATGAGCATAACAAGAGCCCAGGAAAGGACCGAGCCTCCTGTCAAAAGCCTGCCGGAATCCACAATAATCGATGTGGTGCCGGTTCCGGCACCGGAGGCGAAGCCAGAAATAAAGGCGGAGCCCGCCGCGCCTTCCATTGAGGTCGCCCCCGTGACGGCTCAGAAAATGTATCATCCTCCCTCCATCGCACAACAGCAGGAGGCCAAACTGCGGGAAGGTGCTGCGGGTTGGCAATCGCCGCGGCGATGGAGAAGATAAGGTAAAACCGACCGGCTCCGGGCACTCCTGGACCGGCGAGCAATAGGGCTGACCCGAGCCCTTAAATCGGGGAACGGACATATCCAGTCCGAGAGGAGGCAACAAAATGAGCGACGAAGTAAGGCATATTGAAATTTCGCCCGCACAGCGTGCAGGAGCGGAAAAATTGCTGAAAGAGCTCGCAGGGGCGGATGAAAAAAAGTTGGCAGAATTGGCAGCGGCAGACGAAGGGGCGGACGAGCAACACGAAAACGTCGAGACGCTAGATAACTCAGACAACGCGCTGGCTAAAGAAGTAGAAGTCAAGGACGAGTCATCGGACTCTGAGAAAGACGCGGAGGATTCCGACGAGAAGGACGAAACAGCATCGGACGAAAAAGTTGAGAAACCCGAGCCCGAGTTAACTGAAGAAGAAAAAGCTATCCGCGAGCAGGAGAAACTTTTGGAGGAAAAGCCAGTTGATCGGGATCTTACGCCGTTAGTCGAGCGGCGAGAATGGAAGGCTGCGCGACTCCGCGAAAAAGCCCGGATTCAGGCACTTGAGCAGGAGAATGCGAAATTAAGGGCTGCGGTGCCAGCCACTCCTTTGGCACCGCCAAATCCTGAAGCCATCGAGAAACAAATAGCGGACCTCAACACGCGGTGGCAAAACGGCGATTTTCCCGATTGGGATTACGACAGGCTCCAACAAGAACAAATGTTCATTCGCATGAAAGCGCGCGACCATCAAGACAACTGGCAAGCACAACAGGCCGCGAAACGCGCGACGATGGATGCGACCATAAGAAAACAGGAAGTCAGTCTTCCTGGGCTTCGAAAAGTGTTCGATGCCGTTATTGCTGACCCCCTTCTCGGCGGTCATGTTCTCCTGGGACAAATCGTCGAAAAGAATTTACAAAATGGCAGCGGTTTGGCGCTCTTATATTTTCTGCATCATCACCGCCAGACCGCCGAGGAAATTCTTACCTCAAGCCCGGATGAGGCCGCGGTCCGCTTGCATGAAATCAGGACCCGTTTGACAAAGACTCGGAAACCGGCGCCAGGACCGACCGGCCGCCCTTCGCCAAGGATAGCCAACAGTTACATTCCTAGCAAGAGCGAAAGACAGGAGAGCGAGGACGGAGTGCAGAAGGAAATTTCCAAACACCTACACAAATTTGCGCCGCACCGATTTCAGAAGTAACCATGTCCACAAGTCAAAAGGAGGGAATATCATGAAAAAAGGAAAGGAAATTGAAAGCATCCAGAAAGAGATGAAGCCGCCAAAAACGTTCGATACTTTCGCAAAGGCCGAATCGGAGCAGAAGAAAGAGAAAAAACAAAAAGGTTAGCGCCGTGCCTTGCCGGCTCGGTCGCGAGACCGCGCGGCGCTGAAATCCCCGGTGTCCTGTAATCGCCATGCAGGGCATCGGGGGCTTAAAGTCAGGGCACAGTGCGGGCACAGTGCATGAAAACGAGTAAGGATATCAGCGTATTACGAGGGCGCAGAGGATAGGAAATGCCGTGCTCGGGCATGAGGAAATGAAGATCCAGACGGAAAATACAACGCTTATCAAGCGGCTCTACAGCATCAATGATGCGGCTGTCTACCTGGGCCGGTCCGTCTGGGCGGTCCGTGAGATGCTATGGGCCGGGAAGATCCCTTTCGTTAAGGACGGCAAGCGCATCCTGATAGACATTCGAGACATGGACGCATGGATTGACATAAGCAAGACTCGCACCACCTATTAAACCTTGCCTGTGATTTTTGGCATAAATGCAATAATGATCCACTATGATCCAGAGTTTTTGCCGAATATATAGCCCAGCGCAAGGGTTAATAGTGGAGAAATTATAGCCCAATATCTTTCTGGTTCCAGTTGGCTTTTACAAAATAAATCAACTATACCAGGAATGAGGAGCAAGAGAATAAATATGGCAGCAATATTCGATGGTGCGCTTGGCTTTGATCCAATTAATTGACCGACAAAACCGACATCTATTTTTAGCTTTTTTAAATCATTTTCTGATGCTGCTTTATATGATGCCGGTTCAGTTGATTTGTCTGTCATTTTTATTTTCCTCGACGTTTACTTTAATAAACCGAGAGGACCTTTAGCATGTTGGATAAGATAGCCGCAATTATCACAGCCGATAATTATTATAGGGATAGACGATGATTCAACAGGTGAAGGATAAAAAGCAGCCAGGCTCTGGGGGTTTAAGCGAGCCCAGCCACTTTGCTTAGTAAAAACAGAGATAACGGATTCTCCAATAATATGGAATTGTGATTTTCCGCATCTTGGGCACGGTAGTTGAGCGCCTTTTTCTTTAAGTTTGTCGATAATGTCAGATGAATCACTTAGATTGTATTTGTCTACTAACATAGATTTTCCTCGTTGAATTGGGAGTTTTTATGAAAACGAAATCGCAAAAGTATCAGATCCGACAGGGTGAATATACCTATAGTGTACTCTAAAAAGTTGTTAGCTGTAAAGCATTTTGTTCAAGGCGTATTAACCGGATAAGCAGTTAAAAAAATCTCTTACCCCTTGACCTTTTGTAGCTATCTGCTATAATAGCAATATGCTACAAAGTTTCAAACAAGAAAGGGGGAATAACATGAAACCCGCAAAGCTCAAGGTATGGCGCGCAGCTAACGGATACACTCAGGTAGCGCTTGCTAAAGCCTTGAAGGTTCACCGGGTAACTGTAGCAAAATGGGAAGCAGGAATGACCGAGATCCCGCATTTTTTAGAATTAGCTCTCGACAGCCTAGCGAAGAAAAAGAAGTAACTGAGAGAGCGGAAAGGGGAATTGAAATGGGAAGCATCTATAAACGCGGTAAAGACGTTTACTGGATTAAATATTATCGTAATGGCAAGCCTTACCGGGAGAGCACCAAAACGAACGATCCGGCCTCTCAGGGCGGTACAAGCCTATCTTACGCGAAAAGGCTCTTGAAACACAGAGAGGGTGACGTGGTAGACGGCAGATTCATCGGCCTCGATGTTGAGCGAATCGCCTTTGATGAGCTGGCAGCGGACTTCCTGAAAGATTATGAGATCAACGGCAAGAAGTCGCTGGACCGGGCCGAGCGAAGCGTAAAGCAGCTCTCTCAATTCTTCTCAGGTCGTAAGGCCGTGGATATCACGAGCAGCAAAATCAACGATTATATTTCCCGTAGACAGAAAGAAAGTTTAGAGAACGGGACCATCAACAGGGAACTCGCAGCCTTGAAGCGTATGTTTTCTCTCGGCGCAGAACAAACCCCGCCGAAGGTCATTAATGCCCCGCACATTCCGCACCTTGCAGAGAACAACGTCAGGACGGGGTACTTTGAGCATGAAGAATATACGAAGCTCAAAGAGGCATTGCCGGGATATCTAAAGCCGGTCCTTACGATGGGCTATCATACCGGGATGCGGATAGGCGAGATCCTCTCCCTCACATGGGACAAGGTGAACCTCATTGACGGCAAGATCACACTGAGCGCGGGGACCACGAAAAACAACGAATCCCGTATTGTTTACCTTGCCGGTGAACTCTACGAGACCCTGGCGAATCAGAAAACAATGAGAGACAGCAAGCATCCTGATTGCCCTTTCGTCTTTTCTATTGATGGACGGAGGATTAAGAGCTTCAGGAAGGCATGGGCAACGGCCTTGAAAAAGTGCGGCTATAAACCGTCTTTTAAGTGCAAGGATTGCGGTACGGTCACAGAGCTACAGGACGGCATGAAAACGGCTGAATTGACCTGCAGGGCTTGCGGCAGCGGCAAGTTGAAGAAGCATGACAAGCTAGTACATGATCTTCGCCGAACGGCAGTGAGAAACATGGTAAGGGCCGGAGTGCCGGAGCGAGTGGCAATGCAGGTATCCGGTCACAAGACACGCTCAGTGTTTGACCGTTACAATATCGTGAATGAGGCGGACTTAAAGGCAGCATCCGAAAAGGTGACGGCACTTCACCAGGCGGCACAGGAACGGCTTGACCGGATCGGCACGGGCACAGTACCGGGCACAATCACTAATTTTGACAGGAAAAAAGAGGGCAGGAAAGATGAATAACTCTTTGATAATTAAATGGTGGCGGTGCAGGGACTCGAACCCCGGACACAGGGATTATGATTCCCCTGCTCTACCAGCTGAGCTACACCGCCCCGAAAATTTAGAGGCATACGATACTGTATTGCCGCCTTTTTGTCAAGAAAAACATGGCCAGGTTCAGGGGCTAGGTTTAAAAGCCGCAGGTCTTCCTACTCCTTGAACCGTGTTTCCTCTTTCTGTATCCGCTCTATTTCCTCTTTTTTTGTCTTGCAGCTTATGCAGTATCGCGCCAGCGGATTGACCTGAAGCCGCTTTATATCGATCTCCTCGCCGCATTCCTCGCAGAGGCCGTAGGTATTATTCTGGAGCTTTCGGAAAGCGTCGGCAATGTCCTTGTACTGCTCGTATTTCATCTCCAGGAGAGAAGAATCGATTCCCTGATCTATATCGAGTGCAGACTGGTCCGCGCTGTCCATGGCGGAATCTATTTTTTGACCGGTTTCACGCGTCAGCCGGCGGCCCATCTGCGCTTCCAGCCCACTCACAACCTCGTTCCGCTTTTTCAGAAGGAGCTTTTTCAGAAGTTCATGGCGCTTCTGCACGGCTGGCGCCAGTCTGGCAGTTTTTGGCGCCGCTGTGGAAGAAGGTGCGGAACGGGTTTTTTTCACCGTCTGCTTCTTCACCGATATTTTGGCCGTTTTTTTCCCTGATGCCTTTCTCGCCCTAGAGACGGTTTTTTTCACTGCTTTTTTTGCCGCGGGTTTTCTTTTTGGGGCAGTTGCAGCCGCTTTTTTCTTCGTTGCGCCTTTTTTAAATGCCATATCGTACTTCACCTCCTGAAACGCATTGGCAACTTGGTTCCATATTATAGATATCTATTAAAGCAAATTCAAGACAATTTGTCATTGGCAGAAGGGAAATTTTGCATCTTTCTCCGGCGGCCGCCTCCGCGCCTTATCCCCGGATACCTTCGGCGCTGCCGCTAAGGCCGCCGGAATTGCCACGGATTTGCCGAAAGAGTGGTTCTCGATCCGGTTTTCTGATAATAGTGAGCAAAAAAATAAATTTAACGTCGGGTTTTCATGAAAAAAAATATTCGCCTTCAGATCTTTATTCTGCCTGTTGTTGTGGCGATATCATTCCTGTGTTCGTCGCGGCCCACGGCAGCGTTGCCCGGGATGCCGGCCTCAAGGCGGGGGGGGCCGGATCATCGCCCTCGACAACGCACTGGTGCAGACACCGGATGATGTCAGGATCGCCCTCTTTTATAAGAAGCAGGAGGATACGGTTACCATCATCATACGCAAGCGCTTCCTGCCAGGGGACCGGCCAATGACGTTTGAAATAAAGCTCCCGTAAATCGGCAATGCAATGCAAGCTACGGTGTGGTATCATAAAAAGCACCCCCCGAAGACTGGTGAATCTCGTGACGGGAGTCGAAGAGGAAGGGACGCGTCATGAAAAAACATGCCCTCGTGGCGCTTGTTGCATTGCTGACGTTCGCCTGCTCGAGCACGGTGACAAAGAACTTCAAGGTCTTCGTTGACCCGCCGGACTCTGTCATTAGTGTCGTGTCAGGTCTCGATCTGAAAGAATTAAAATATCACTCACCAGCGGCCATAACCGCCAACGTGCCGAAGGACCCCGCGTTAGCGCGAAAGGCGGTTCTGGAAGTGCGGAGAGACAACTATACGCCGCTGATCATGGCCCTCCATGATATCCCGGAGGGGAAAATACTGAATATCAAACTTGAAGAAGTCATCCAGTATCAGTTTCGGTACCGGCTAACCTATCGTCTTATCGCTCCCGTTGCGTCGGATTCGCTTCAGCACAAGGACACCAGCATCGCCATATCCTTCATGATCGTCAATCAGTCGTTCCAGATGAGCCTGGAAAACCTGACGTCCAACGACATCAAAATCATCTGGGACCGCTCGCAGTACACCGATGAGAATATGCAGTCTCACCGACTCATGCATTCAGGCATCCGTTTTCAGGACAGAAACAACCCCATCCCGGAACAGATCGTGCGCCCGCACGTATCAATACAGGAAGCAGTGTTTCCAATCAATCATGTCGTATTTATTCCACAGAAAAAAAGCTATGACATCGAGCCCCTGTTTCCGCTGGATAACGACAGAGCCGCTGAATTGAAGGGGCGGACGATCAACCTTTTTATCCCGATTGAAAACAACCGGGCCATTACCCCCTACAATTTCAAAATAGAAATAATCGATGCTGTGAAAGAACCCATAAAGGGGTAAAAAAACAGCGACGGATATGATGTGAATCATAGATCTTTTTTTTCGCAGGGTGTATACTATTTATATGTTTAAGGAAGGTTGCCCAGGAAGCGCAGAAATTCGGACTCCCAAACCCGAGGATATCCGTTGCCAGAAGTGCGGAGAGAAGGTCGAGATATGGACCGACGAGCCCGAGACCCAATGCAAGAAGTGCGGGCATCTGAATGCCCGTCCCCTCGGCACATCCTGCATCGAGTGGTGCGCTTTTGCCAAGGAATGCGTGGGCGCCGAGAAGCTTGAAAAGCTTCTGAAGGCTGCCAAGAGCTGAGTTACGGACCCGCGTCATCCCCGCTTTTCCCTGCCGGGACGGCGCACTGTTTACCCTGTCTCCAGAGAATTTCCGCCTGGACTACACCGTCATCATTTTTTCCGACTAAATTAAGCGGGACCTTCAAAACGCGATTGATGCAGCCCCCCTGGCGCCACTTCCGAGCGGCGCAAGACCGAGCGAGGCATGCGTTCGCCCGACGGCGTTGCGGCAACTTTGAGGCCGCCATGCACGGTTGTGTAGTGTAACCGGCATTGAAGGGTGGGGACTGATGGAAGAGGCGCGGTTTTGCGGGGAGCACCAGCATGAGTACTGACAGAAACGCGGTCATTCGGGCCGTCATGAGCATTACCATATCATAAGGCTAAGTCATCCGGCACTCCTTTTTCCCGGGTTGGAACGCGTCAGGGACTGGTACCGGATGCTAAAACTCATCTTGCAATTTCCCCAGTTGTTCTGTAAAATACAAAAATTTCAATGCGCTCCCTGAATCTCTATGAATTATCTTGAAAACTTAAACCCGCCTCAACAGGAGGCCGTGCTGTACGGGGACGGACCCCTTCTGATCCTCGCCGGAGCGGGCAGCGGCAAAACACGGGTGATTACGAGCAGGATTGCACACCTGATACGCGAACGGGGCGTCGAGCCGGACAACATCCTCGCGGTCACCTTTACGAACAAGGCGGCAAACGAAATGAGGGAACGTGTTGAGCGAATGCTTGACATCCCACTCTTCCGACTTTGGATCAGCACGTTCCACTCCTCCTGCGTCCGGATCTTGCGCCAGCACATCATGGCGCTGGGTTATAAGCGCTCCTTCGTGATTTATGACGAAACGGACCGCTCATCGCTCATCAAGGCCTGTATGACTGATTTGCGGATTGACTCTGAGCGGTACCAGCCCCGGGCAATCAGCGCGCGGATCAGCGCTCTCAAGAACAATCTGACGGACGCCGAGCAGTTCGAGAAAACAAGCTCTCATTACGGGTTTGATGAGGCAGTCGGCTGGGTGTATTCGCAGTACCAGGAGAAGCTCAGGGAGGCAGGCGGCCTGGATTTCGACGATCTGCTGATGCTTACGGTGAGGCTCTTCGAGCGTCACCAGGATGTGCTCCGATATTACCAGCGGCTGTTCGAGTATATCCTGATTGACGAATACCAGGACACGAATCATGCCCAGTACCGCCTGGTGCGCCTGTTGACCGCGGAGCGGAAAAACCTCTGTGTCGTGGGTGACGATGACCAGAGCATTTACCGTTTCCGCGGAGCGGACATCTCGAACATCCTGAATTTTGAAAAAGACTACCCTGATGCCAGGGTCATCAAGCTCGAACAGAATTACCGCTCCACCGGGAACATCCTTGGGGCGGCCGGGGCCGTGGTAGCCCGCAACCTCGGAAGAAAGCCCAAGGAACTCTGGACGCAAAAACACGGCGGAGACAAGATCCTATGCTATAAGGCGGCGGACGAAAAGGACGAGGCCCGCTTCATTTGCCGAACCATCCAACAGGAAGTGGACAGGGGCCGGAGCCTGCGCGAGCTAGCGATGCTCTACCGCACGAACGCCCAGTCGCGGGCTCTTGAGGACGCGCTCAGAAACCTCGGTATTCCCTACCGGATATTCGGTGGCCTGCGGTTCTATGACCGGAAGGAAATCAAGGACATTATCGCCTACCTGCGGGTCCTGCAGAACCCTGCGGATATGGTCAGTCTCCGTCGGATCATCAATGTCCCGGCCCGCGGCATCGGCGACACGACCGTCGACAAGCTTGAGCGGGCAGCGGCGCAGGCGGGTGTCACGCTGTACGAGTCCGCAATGAATGCGGAAAATGCCGACATCACACCGTCGGCCAAAAAAAGGCTCCGGGAATTCATTGGCATGATGGAGCGCATGCGGATCAACCTCGGAACGTCAACCATCACCGATCTCGTCAGACGAGTGATCCACGAATCCGGTTATGGCGCAGCGCTTGAGCAGGAGAAGACCGTCGAGTCGAGGATCAGGATGGAAAACCTGAACGAGCTTCTGACGGCCACCGAGGATTTTCAGGAGCAAAACCGTGATGCCTCGCTCCAGGCGTTCCTGGACCAGGTGGCGCTCATTACGGATCTTGAGCAGCAGACTGCGGCTGACACCGGGCGGCGAAACAGCGATTCCGTGACGCTTATGACGCTCCATAACGCCAAGGGCCTCGAATTCGCAGTGGTTTTCATGGTGGGCATGGAAGAGGGGTTGTTCCCCCACTCCCGTTCCGCGGAAGACGAGGAGGAACTGGAAGAAGAGCGGCGGCTCTGCTATGTAGGAATCACCAGGGCCAAGGAAAGACTTATCCTGACGTATGCCATGGAGCGGCGACTGTACGGTTACACGCAGGCCAATCTGATGTCTCGATTCGTACAGGAAATTCCTGGTGATGCCATTGAATTTTCCAGCATGGAACCGGCCGAGACCCGGTATCGGGGACAGCGGGTGTCGTGGGAAGACAGTTTTTGCGAGACCGTTCAGAAGGACACGATGTTTTCGAAACCTGTTCAGCCAGTGACATCCGGCTCCAGTGGCCGTTACTATAAAGGCGCGGTGGTGCGGCACGCCAAGTTCGGCATCGGCACAGTGCAGCGGTCGGAAGGGGCGGGGGACGAATTGAAGATCAGTGTGAGTTTTCCCGGTCACGGCATAAAAACGCTGGCGGTAAAATACGCGAACCTTGAAGTGATATGATTGGCTAAGTAAGCCTCTTACAGTAGACAGCAGACAGGGGATAATGAAGAATCATGAAGATCACAAGCCAAGAAGTTGAACATGTTGCGAAACTCGCCCGCCTGGAATTGTCGGAGCAGGAAAAGGAAAAGCTGACAGATCAGCTTTCAAATATTTTGACGTATGTTGAAAAGCTGAGCGAACTCGATACAAAGAACGTGGCGCCCACATCACACGTTCTGGACATCACCAATGTTATGCGAGATGATACTCCCGGAGAAAGTCTGTCGCAGGAGCGGGCCCTGACAAATGCGCCGGACAAGGCCGCAGGTCACTATAAAGTTCCGAAAATAATAGAATAGCGGGATAAGGAGCAAGGCGTGTGTATTTAGGAATTCATAGTTGGGTATCGGGGGAAATACTTTCATAGCTCCCTCCGATCCCTGATACGCTAGTCAAAAAGGAGAACAATGTTCAGATTGATGCTTCGATCAAAAATCCACCGTGCAACCGTTACGGACGCCAACCTTGAATATGAGGGAAGTCTGACCGTCGATCCCCTGCTTCTCGAGGCAGCAGGCATTCTTCCTTACGAACAGGTGAGCGTTTCCAACCTCAATAATGGAGAACGGTTTGAGACATATGTCATCCCCGGCAAAACCGGAGCGGGCGAGATGGTACTAAACGGCCCGACAGCGAGAAAAGGGGTTAAAGGAGACAAGGTCATCATTTTCTGCTACGAGTATTTCAACGAAGAAGAACTAAAAAACTTTAAACCCAGGATCATTCTTGTGGATGAAAACAACCGGATGAGGGGAAAATAATGGAGTACTATCAGCTGACGATTCATGAACTGCATGACCTGCTGAAAAAAGGCGAGACAACGTCACGCGCCGTCACCGAATCGGTTCTCGACAGGATAAGATCGGTTGACGAAAAAGTCAAAGCTTACATCACGGTCACGGCGGAGGAGGCGCGTGCGCAAGCACAGGAAGCGGACAAACGGATTCGGTCCGGAGATGCCTCATCCTTGCTTCTCGGCATTCCGATCGCCGTGAAGGACAATATGTGCACCGAGGGTATTAAAACCACCTGCGCCTCGAAGATTCTTGGAAACTTCATGCCGCCGTATGATGCAACTGTGGTCGCCAAACTCAAAAAGGCGGGCTATGTGCTCTGCGGCAAGCCTAACATGGATGAATTCGCCATGGGGTCATCGACGGAAAATTCAGGGTTCTTCATTACGAAAAATCCCTGGGACCTGGAACGGATCCCCGGTGGATCGAGCGGGGGATCAGCGGCAGCAGTCGCCGCGGGAGAATGCATCGCCGCGCTCGGTTCGGACACGGGTGGCTCGATCCGCCAGCCTGCGGCATGCTGCGGGGTCGTCGGTCTCAAGCCGACCTACGGAAGAGTATCTCGCTACGGGCTTGTAGCATTTGCATCGTCCCTTGACCAGATCGGTCCTATAACCAAGGATGTGACTGATTCTGCCCTGCTCATGAATGTGATCTCAGGCCACGACACCAGGGATTCAACATCGGCGGAAATTGTGGCCCCTGATTTTACCCGGTCACTCAACAAAGAAGTAAGAGGCATGAAAATCGGCCTGCCGAAGGAATACTTTATCGAGGGGATGGACCCGGAGGTGGAAAAGGCGGTTAAGGACGCTGTGAAAACCCTCGAGGGGCTCGGCGCCACCGTGGTTGAAGTTTCACTTCCCCATACTGATTATGCTGTGGCCACCTACTATATTCTTGCAACATCTGAGGCAAGCTCAAATCTCGCCCGTTATGACGGAGTCAAGTACGGCTTCCGCGCCGAGGGAGCAAAAGACCTCCTGGACATGTACATGAAATCGCGGAGCAAGGGCTTTGGCCCCGAGGTAAAACGCAGGATCATGCTCGGCACCTACGCGCTCTCCGCGGGATACTACGATGCTTACTACAAAAAAGGGCTGCAGGTCCGGACATTGATCAAGCGCGATTTCGACGAGGCTTTCAAGATTGTGGATGTCATCGCAACGCCTACGGCGCCGACAGCCGCATTTAAAATCGGAGAAAAATCCGCCGACCCTCTCCAAATGTACCTGTCCGATATTTTTACGATCAGCGTGAATCTTGCAGGCATACCAGGAATCTCGATCCCCTGCGGTTTCACCAAGCTGAATCTTCCCATCGGCCTGCAACTGCTCGGTAAGCACTTCGATGAAGAGACGATTCTGCACGCGGCATATGCCTATGAACAGGCGACGGATTGGCATATGAAGAGAGCGAAGTTGTAAGGGAAGGCGCAAGGGTGGGAAGGCTATGATTCGGTGAGGAACAGCCATGAAATATGAAGCAGTTATCGGGCTTGAGGTGCATGCCCAGCTCCAGACGAAGACTAAGATTTTCTGCGGGTGCGAGACCTGCTTTGGGGAAGATGCGAACACGCGGACCTGTCCGGTCTGCATCGGCATGCCCGGAGTGCTGCCCGTGCTGAATAGAAAAGCGGTGGAATACATCGTCAAGACAGGGCTGGCCACGCACTGCACGATCAGTCCTTACAGCCGGTTCGCGCGCAAAAACTATTTTTACCCCGATCTCCCCAAAGGCTACCAGATATCCCAGTACGAGCTCCCAGTCTGCGAGCACGGGTACGTCGAGATCGTTGTCGACGGAGCGGTCAAGCGGATCGGGCTCACCCGCATTCACCTTGAAGAGGATGCGGGAAAAAACCTCCATACATCTGAAGCCGGAGCGAGCCTTGTGGATCTGAATCGCGCCGGTACGCCGCTCATGGAGATCGTATCCGAGCCCGACATCCGCACACCCGAGGAAGCATCGGAGTATCTCAAAAAACTTCGCTCCATCCTGCGTTACATCGAAGTCTCGGATGCAGACATGGAAAAAGGGAATTTCCGGTGCGACGCGAACGTATCCATTCGTCCTAGGGGGTCCAAGGAATTCGGCACGCGGACAGAAATCAAGAATGTGAACTCCTTCAAATATGTGCAAAAAGCAATCGAATACGAGATCAAGCGTCAGGCGCAGGTTCTCGATGACGGCGGCAAGGTCGTACAGGAGACCCGGCTGTTTGACTCCTCGAAAGGGGTCACTTTCGCCATGCGCAGCAAGGAGGAGGCGCACGACTACCGTTATTTCCCCGAACCTGATCTCGTCCCGATCGTTGTGGCCCAGGAGATAATTGAGAACATCGGTAAGACAATTCCCGAGTTACCCGATGCCAAACGGGAGCGGTTTGTGAGGGAATACGGCCTTCCGGAATACGACGCCGACATGCTCACGCAGAGCAGGACCATGGCAGCCTATTATGAAGAAGCGGTAAAACTGTCCGGCCAGCCCAAAGTTGTCTCAAACTGGATGATGGGCGAGTTGATGCGGTTGCTGAACGCGGACAACAAGGAAATTGATGACTGCCCGATTAATCCCGGCAAGCTTGCCGGCATGGTAAAACTGATCAACACAGGCGTGATAAGCATCAAGATTGCCAAGACCGTTTTTGAGGAGATGTACAAGACCGGAAAAGATGCGGATATGGTGGTAAAAGAACAGGGGCTGGTACAGGTATCGGATATGGCCGAAATTGAAAAGATCATCGATGACGTGATCAAGGCCAACCCCGGCCAGGCCACCGAGTACCGATCGGGGAAGGAAAAACTGTTTGGCTTCTTTGTCGGCCAGGTCATGAAAGCAAGCAAGGGAAAGGCTAACCCTGATATGGTGAACCAATTGCTCAAGAAAAAGCTGAATGCCTAAGCACATTCTGTATTTCCAGTATTCTTTTAAAAATACAGGCAGGGGGACAGACGATGATTGAATGGATTCGAAAACACATGGGCTGGATGATGTGGATAATCGTTGGACTGGTTACCGTTACCTTTCTTTTCTGGGGGATATATCCATCATCCATGGGTGGAAAAGCGGTGGCGAAAGTGGGGGGGGTCGTCATTACCAACAATGACGTGAACCGTATCTACCGGAATTTGTACGATACGTATCGAGATGTGCTCAAAGACAAGTTCAATGAATCCGTCGAAAAGAGCCTGCAACGCCAGGCCCTTCAGGAGCTGATCGTAAATCAGCTTTTGATCGAGGAAGCAAAAAAGATTGGACTGCAGGTTACGGACCAGGAGCTACAGGCGAATATCATGAAGATGCCTGGATTTTTGCGGAACGGCAGGTTCGACAAACAGGTCTATGACAGCGTCCTCGAACGCATCAACATGACGCCGGCCGCATTCGAGGCCAATCAGCGGGATTTTCTTCTCCGGCAGAAGATGGAGCAGCTTGTCAGGGACAGCGTGGCCGTGGAAGATGCAGAACTCAGCGCCGTCTATCAGCAGAGAAACCCCACAGCGAAACCCGGTGATTTTGAAAAGAATAAGGACACGTTCAGACAGACCTATCTTGCGGAAAAACAGCGGGACGCTTTGACGGTTTTCCTGAGGAATGTGCAAACGCACATCCCGGTAAAAATCGAGGACAAAGCGTTCGCAGCATCGTAGGAAAGGGCTGAGGGAACCGAGGATAAGCACGGTAAGATTGAACATCAAGAAATCGCCTTGAAGCAGGGAATTTCCCTCCGGCGGCTGATTTCTTTCTTGAGCATTTAAACTGCCCTGTTCCTCTATGGTTGTACGGCAACACTGTTCGGCTGCCGTCATTGTCCATGAAAATAAAGGACTATGTTTTTCGGAACGATCGGTCTTTCAAAGAGTGATCGAAGGCTGCAACTCGAGTTTCGACGCATCGCCGTCGAAGAGGTTGAAGGAAAAAGGCGTTTGACCGGCTAGAAGAACGCCTTCTTCAGCGGTCTTGGCCGGAAGCGGCGAATACCAGATACGATTCAAGACAACAGGGAGATACATTTGCCCTGCGGCAGTGCGACGGATTACCAGGACGGGCTTTTCCCCGGAGATCTGTTATCCCCCTTTTTTGCTCCGGCATTCACCATGAGATATTTCGATTCACTTTGCCCCATCCACTATTGTCTGCAGCTTACACAGTCGACAGCATTTAACTTGTCTCCCTCGTAATATTAACCGGTCCCGCCCGCTAACTCCATAAATAGATGAATGAGGCTCCTGCATCCCTTTTCCCAGTCGGAGATGAGCAGACTCTCGTTTTCCGAATGCGCGGACGTGTAGGGATCGCCGACGCCAAAGAGTAGTGCAGGAACTCCGTGGAGAGCATCGGTGATCGTCTGTACAAAGGGAATCGAGCCGCCCGCCCCCACGATGACGGGCTTTTCGCCGTAGCCCTGTTCGAGAGAACGCAGCGCAGTCTCAAAGACGGGTCCTGTCGTATCGGTTTTCCACCATGGCGACGGTGTTTCGGGTTTCATCGTAACCTGGAGGCTCCAGGGTGTATTTTTTCTCAAATGGCTCATGAGCAGTTCAAGTGTTTCGGCAGGATCCATATCGGGGACGATCCTGATTCCGATTCTTGCCCATGCCACATCATTAATGATGTTTGCGGCCTGTTTCCTGCTGCTTGCCTCGATTGCATTCACCGCGACAGACGGAAGGTACCACATCTTCTCATATATTGATCCGTCGCCGCCGGTAATCCGCACCCCGTCGAGAAGCCTCGCCTGTTTCCGAAAGAGAGACTCGTTGAATGGCAGGGCATTGAGACTGGTAGCATCCTGCGGCGAGAGCCTTCGAACCTTATCGTAAAGTCCGGGAATATTGGGCCTGCCTTCTTTGTCGGTCAAGCTGGCGATCATCCGGGAAAGGGCCTGAACAGGGTCGGGGAGTGGGCCGCCCCAGGTTCCTGAGTGCACGCTCGATTCCAGTGCCCGGACCTCGACATTGACTGTCACGATGCCGCGGAGCGACGCTGTGAGCGTCGGGATGCCGCTGTCGAAATTTTCACTGTCGGCAATGAGCACTGCATCAGCGGATAGCAGGCTGAGATTCTTTTTAAGGATCGCGCTCAGATTAGTCGATCCCACCTCTTCCTCGCCTTCGATAAGGATTTTGACATTCACCGGGAGTGATCCCGTTGCTTTGAGACAGGCCTTTACCGCGACAGCATGCATCACGGCGCCTGCCTTATCATCGGCTGTTCCACGACCGTACAGCCGTCCGTTGCGCACGATCGGCTCAAAAGGCGGTGAGATCCACAATTCCTCTCGGCCCACAGGCTGGATGTCGTAATGGGCATAGAGGAGGATGGTCGGCCTGCCTGGCGCTCCTGTCCATTGCCCGAATACGGAAGGGGAGCCTGTACCGGTTTCGAGCAGGCGCACGTCATGGAGGCCGCATTCCTCAAGGAGAGAAGCAACCGATTCGGCGCAGCGTCTCACCGGCGCGGGGTCAAAACCGGGGAAACTGATGCTCGGAATCCGGACAAGATCTTTCAAAGCATCCAGATGTGCTGCTCTATTGTCGTTCAGAAAGCCGAGCGCGCCCGCAGCAGAAGAGGGTGTTTTCATTGAACCGTTCCTCGATTAACGTGAATCCTGGGCAGTAAGTTCCGGAGGAAGCTAGTGAGGAGCATTATACAGAGCGAGGCGTCCTTGTCAATGCCGTTTTCCACAGATGCCGTTTTCCACAGATTGCTTCCGTCCTCATGTTCATCACAATTAAAAAATAATGATTCTATGGCCTTTCATTCGCTGCCACGAAAGACGCGGGGCTTCTGTCTCCGCCTCGTCCCTATGTCTCCTTCATGCCCCGACCCTCCTGAAGTCAATATAGCCGCGTTCTACGTTCGTTTGCACAAGCTGGACCCGGAGCTTCTGGCCCACGTCGATTCCGCCGAAACCGCTCGTAAGCCTCCCTTCAATGGGTGGATATAGAAGGCGGACCCAGGTGCCTTTTTCCGCCGCACCTGTTACGATTGCCTCGAACTGTTCGCCGATCCGGTGTTCCAGCAGCATTGCTGCAGCAGATTTTTTGACATGCCGTTCTACTTTTCTTGCATCGTCCTCTTTTTCTGTACAGTGTTTTGCCAGTGATGACAGCTCTTCGTTCTCGTAGGGCATATGGTGCCCGGTTATGGCTGCCTTCAGCAAGCGCTGCGTGATGAGATCGGGATAGCGGCGGTTTGGGGCTGTGGAGTGCGAATAATCCTGGACAGCAAGACCGAAGTGACCGCTGGGAACACCTCCTGGCACTTCAAGGACGTATTCACCCGAGCCGAGCAGCTTGATGATTGCAAGGGAAAGATCAGGAAACCGGAGCGGGTCCGCGGCTTGCGCATGGGTGAGGAACGCTTCCAGAGCTTTTGCATCTGGCTCGTGGGACAGTATTTGGCCGTAGTCTGAGGCAAGCTCTCTGATCCGATCCCACCGTTTGGGAGTGCGGACCACTCGACGGAAAGACGGCAGACCCCTGGCAGTGAGGAAGCGCGCCGTCGCGCCGTTCGCAGCGATCATGAGGTCTTCGATGATGTCTTTTGCTCTATTCTTTCGTTCGACCTGGAGGTCCTTGATTTCGTCGGCATCGAACACTAGTCGGGCCTCCACTGTCTCAAGAGTCAGCGCGCCGTGCTCGTGCCGGAGCATCTTGAGCCGCTGGGCGACCCGATCCTGGATCCTAATATTCTCGTCGAGGCCGGGGACTGCACGAATCTCCGCAGGGATCAGGGCATCACCCTCAAGCCAGCCGACAACGCTGTTGTAGGCCAGCTTTGCGTGGTTCCGGACAAGCGCTTCATACACATCGGAACGGAGAAGCGCTCCCTCCTCGCTGACAACCATTTCGACGACGAGTGCATTCCGTTCCGACGCGTAGTTGAGGGACGTGAGATCCGTCGAAAGCTTTTCTGGAAGCATGGGAAAGATCACTGCGTCGGTATATACCGACGTGGTATTTCTACAAGCATGCTCGTCGATGGCCGAGTCCTTTTTGACGAGGGCATCGACATCAGCGATGGCTACAAGGATTTTCACGCTCTTGCCAGGCATGACCTCTGCAACGGTCAACTGGTCCAGATCGCGAGAGTCATCGTTGTCAATGGAACACCACGGCAGTTGCCGCAGATCGCGCCGTTTACTGTCTGTTTCAGTCGCCGGTCCGCGAAGCTCCCCAAGTTCGGCAAGTGCCCGGGGAGAGAAGTCCGGGAGCAGACCCCGCTCGACCATTGCATGGCGAGCGATTTTTTGCAGAAGAGCGCGGTGTTGTTTGTCGTTTGTATTTGTCATGGCCATGAGAACAGTATAAAGAACATCGGAAAAAAGCACAAGAGGGAGAAATGAAACTTGATTGAGAAGGGGGCATAAACGTCAGCAGAATTATCAGGGTCGCGTCTTGCGGCTTTTCATTTCCTATTTTGTGGCGTTTACCGCTGATTCAAGGATGAATCAATCGAAGGATCCTAAGGCCACCCCGATTCCGACATCATCGACCGGGATATTGTTGAAAACCTGGTAGCAGCACGGCAGCAGTTCTGTAAGGATGACGTTCGCGCTGCATAAAAAAAGGCATTATCGTAGAGGGGGAAGCGTTGCATTTGGCATTACTCAGCACGTGATATGAAGCAGCGCGATCACGATCCCGGCGCCCTGCAAATCGTTGTACATCTCAACCGCCTTAGATGTCCGTTCCACCTTCACCTCGATTCCCTGCGCAGAAATCTGGTCACGGGTTTCCCTGGGGACACGCATGATGCCGGCATAGCCCGTGCCGATGACGACCACGTCCGGTTTCGCCTGCAGTGCTTTTTCCACGTCCAAAAGTTGGAGAAGATGGCCCTCCTTTCTCCACCATGCGGCATCAACCCTGTTGGGATAAATAATGACGTCCGAGGTATAGGTCTTCCCGTTAATGACGATTCTGCCGAAGGTGTAGGAATCAATCTTCATAGTCTCACATCCTTGTGTTCATGTGCTCCGCACGAGCAGGGGGACGGATCAAAACCCGGCCTTCCTCTCCTTCGCTTCCCTCCACCTGGACATCAACATCCATAAACTTACGCATAACCCAGATATTCGTGAGCAGATGCCGGGTGATGAGGCTGGTGGTGAACTCAGACGGACCCTGACAAAAGGCAAGCCACGGCACGATCTGGTCCGTCAAATGCGGGTCCAGCGCACCCTTTGCTTGCAGATAAGACAGCAGCCCGTTGCATGCTTCGTCAGCCACTTCTTCGGCTCGTTTGCCGATGGCTCCGAGGCTGTCGAACCCTGCTGAGAAGTGCTCGAACTCCGCAGCGAGGAACAGGAAGGAGCCCTTGCCGAGCGACGGCGCTGATAGGGTAGCAATGGATGCCTCAACACCCTGCCTGCTGAGGATTGCAAGCGCCCGGTCACGCTGGCGCGCAGCAATGTGGCTGGGAAGGTTCGAAATTGCCGAGAGGCCGGTGACGCGCAAAAGACCTCCCCGGTCGATTAAGGTGAGCGGCCGTAACGCCCGCACCGGCAAGATCCGGGCGGAGATCTGGCCGTTGCCGGTGGGGTACCAGCCCCAGGTTGCGATGGAGCACTCGGTTCGTACACCGAGGCGGACGAGGAGGGGGGTCACGATGGATTTCAGATAATGGAACGACGGGCTCCAGGGCACATGAGTCCCGCCCTTTACGGTGACTAATGATGCTTGTTCCGCGAAGCAGAGGGGCAGGAGTACGGTCTGAAGCACAAGGCTGACGCTTCCGGCGCTGGCTTTCTTTGTAGCTACATCGAAGTTGTATGTCCCGCCGCTTGTTCTGTCCGGCCGGAATTGCAGCGCCGTAGACGAGAGTTCGGCACCCTGGACCCCCGCATTGGCAATGGACGCTGCAGCCATGACTGCCGTGAGGTGCTGCGGCTGAAGACCGGGGTTTCTCCTGGCCTTGCGGATATTAATGATTTCCATCGGTTTTCTAAGCACGCAGGACAAGGCAAGCGACGTGCGCAGGATCTGGCCCCCGCCTTCGCCGAAGGAACCATCGATGCACACCATATATGGATCGAATGGGTGGTTCATATCATTAGGGTAACGTTTCACTACTACTAGATATTGTACCAGACTGTTTGAAATCCCGGGTGGCCTGCACTGGATGATGCTCGGGAGATAATGCAGCAGATCTATGAGTTACTGAAAGTCACGTACGAAAAACGGTCAAGTGAGGAAACAGTATGCTTAAGGGGTCGTCGGGAAACAAGGTTGCGGAAGTGCGGGGACAGGCGTTTCCAGGCCAAAAAAAAGTTGCGGACGAATGAGGGATGAATCGAACTGAAAAAGCATCAGACAATGAACGCCGGTAAAATAGTCAGGTTTATAAATTATAAAGCAAACAGGGAAGAAGATGATTTAAGATGTATTTGACGGTCTGTCCCTTGAAAAAAGTTATTCAGGCGGGCAATAGTTGCCCGCCTGAACAGGGATCATGATTGACAGGTTGTCAGAAAAATCATTCACTCGCATTAACTGAGCGAGCGATTGCTATCTCTCGCTACTGCTTTTTCTTGGCTGCCGGGGAACTTACTGCACTCGCCGGTGCCACCGCCCCATAAGCTCGTTCATCCATGCTGCTGAACAAGTGTGTTCTTTCCGCCGCTGTTTTGGGATCGGCCTTCATGGGGTGGCATACTGCACAGAAAGCCTCCATGTTGGAGCCATTGGCCGTATCAACTCTCAAATATTTATAGTTGGTGTTAGAAGGATGCGGATCATGACAGCTGACGCACTCGAATTTTCCGTCTCTCAATAACTCAGGAGAAACGCGTGCGACTTTCGGATTTACGGAGCTGATTCCAAAGGGATGACTCATATGCCCTTCTATGGGCTTGATTCCCTGTCCGCCCTTTTCAGGGGTTTGATGACAGCCAAGACAGAGTGCGCTAATTCCGGAATATGGCTGTTTGGTTCTTGGATTGATATCTTTCTTGTTTTGCTCGACTGCGAAAATGAGTACTGGTTCCTTTGCGGTGTGCAGCGCATGACAGCCGCTGCACATCAAACCATCATGACCACCTGCGGCAAATACAATGACTGGTACGACACAAGCAACGACAATGATCGCCAAACTGAACAATAACCTTTTCATTCCTCTAAACCCTCCTCATCCGAATTGATTATTCGCTATGTTTCATCCTCATATATCATGTCGCAGATTGACGCACACCTTTTGCGCGTCTTGCTATGATGTCCTGCAGCATTGATGTCACAACGCTCGTATAAGATTTTAGGACAGAAGAGCCCCACGGTGGCTCTGAGGTATGCTCAATTTTCCCCCCATGCTTGCAAAAGGCCGTCTTTGCAATGGACGATGTCTTAAGTCCGCCACCTGACGCAAAACTTGCACGGATAAATGAAAAAGGGTTTGCATATGACAGCCAACCCCCTGAAAATTTGGTGGAGCTGAGGGGGATCGAACCTCTGACCCCAAGACTGCCAGTCAATCTCGGGGATTTTAATTCATGTCATGATTATTGTCAATTGATTATTATTCTTATATTTGATCGATTGGCAATAGTGTCTGTGTTATGCTTGGTAATTGCCTGTTCTTGACCGTCTACTATACAAAAACTATCCAGTCACGCTAAGGCCGGACGAAGGGGCTGATTCCAGCAGATAGATACCAGGAGTTTCGATTAATTCCTTCCACCTTATGCAGTCCTACCACCCACCGATTTCCTAAAATTGTGCTTATCGCTTGGCAGTACATACTTCAATCCGTAAATCAGTATTGTGCCGGGCGGGTAATATTTTCACTTACGCTTACAGTCTTGCAGCATTGTGTGTAAGAAAAGCGATTGCTGAATACTAAGTGAAGTCTGTATTGAGGGTCAGGTGAGTTGTATAACCACGCAATCCGAGTGGTTAGGATTATCGTATTGGGTTTTGAGTTTTTTTAAGGCAAGCCATAACTTAGTCTTTTACAGACAGAACACCGAAGCACTTGTTCGTGCGAACTTTATTTTAAATTTGTCCACAACTGCTGGTTCATCAATACGATGCTTCGCATCCATTTAAATCCCCTAAATCACACGCCCTCTGAAAATCGGTAGAAGCAAGGTCTTTTCGGCCAATCTTCAGGTACAGTTTTCCACGATTCACATAGGCAGTCGCAAAATTCTGATTCAATGCAATTGCCATGTTATAATCTTCCAGTGCGTTCTCTGGCTGACCGCCGAGGGAATACATGACGCCGCGATTGCTGTACGCCTCGGCATGGTTTGGATTCAAGGCAATAGACTTGGTAAGTGTCTGTATCGCTTCATTATACGAACCCATTTTGCAATACAAAACCCCCATATAATAGAAGGCTTCCTCAAAAGATGGATTTAAGGTCACTGCCTTATTGTAATCATCGAGAGCTTTCTTAAACTGGCCCATTTTTTCGAACGTCGTGGCGCGATTTTTATAGGCCTCATAATAGAGGGGATTCATGGCAATCGCCACGGTAAAGTCCCTGAGTGCGGAATCATACTGGCCTATTGTGCCTAAAACCGCCCCCCTATTATTGTAAGCGAGATAATAATATGGATTTAAAATGATTGCCCTATCGAGGTCTTCAATCGCCTTTTTAAACAGGCCTTTATTCTCATATGCAACACCACGATTGTTATAGGCTACAGGCACTTTTTCAGGTTCCCTCCTGATAACATAACTCCATAGGTCAATGTCGTTTTCCCAGATGTCTATTTGTGTGTAGGTTAGAAAGGACAGTGCAGCGAACACGAGAACAGCTGCACTAGCAACAGATGCCTTGGTGACCAATCGCCACTTTTGCAACCTGTTTACTTTTTTTGAAATCCATCCCGTTGTCAAACCCAGAATCAGGAATGGCCCAAGACTGGGCAGATACATGTACCGGTCAGCCATTGATTGGTTCCCTACTTGGACAATACCAAGGACGGGGAGCAACATCACGACATAAATACCCCAGACCGTCAACCATAACTTCTGTTTCTTTGCCAAAACGATGCAGACTACCGTAATCCCGATCACAAGGCCAATAGCGGAAAGATACTCGAAAGACAATATTGATATGTGCTCCGGATAGGGATAATAAGGAACCAAATCCAGGGGCCATAGCATCTTCCAGAGATAAGCAGGAAGGGATTTGGCTCCCACAAGCACACGGGCTGGCAGAGGAATGGCCTCCGTCAACCATGTAGCTCCTACCGCCCTCTGTGCCAGAATCGTTATAATTGATGAAAAAAGGCTTAGTGCAAGAAAGGGGATCTTCTCGACCACTGCTTGCCGAAATGCCTGAAAGGACGGTATTCTCTGAAAGGGATACCAGTCTAGAATCAGCAGCACAACAGGCAAAGTTACCGCCATTGGCTTACTCAACAACGCCAGGATAAAAAAACCACACGATGAGAAATAGTATTTCGTAGACACGAATGATTTTATTTTCTTTTGCGTAATCTGGTGTTCTCTGACATTTAAATGATTGATGTACATGATGATAGTGAGCAAATAGAACAATGCGCATAAAAGGTCTTTCCGTTCCGAAACCCATGCCACTGATTCCACGTGCAATGGATGGAGGCCGAAGAGGAGGCCGGTTATTCCTGCAGCCGTCAGAATCGTCCGCTCAGTAAGAAATCCCGGCGCTTCGCTACTCATTTTCGGCTCTTGCCTCGTTTCGAGCAATCTGAACATGAGAAGCACCACCACGAAGGTATTGACCGCATGAAATATGATGTTGGTCAGATGATGGCCGAGGGGGTTCAAGCCCCAGACAGAATAATCCAGGGCATGGGATATCCATGTAAGAGGATGCCAATTTGCCGCAAAAAAATTAGAAAAAGCCCATTTGAAAAATTCTAGATTCAATGAACGAATATAGTGGTTATCAAAAACATATATATTATCATCCCACGCGACAAATTTATTTTGGAGAGCAGGCAGATAAATTATGAACGTCAGCAGTGAAATCAAACCTGCCACATAGTAATTGACATTCTGCGATTTTTTCACTGTCAACCTCTTAATAGAATTGAGATTAATCCCAATACGATAAAAAGAGCTATACAATAAATTTGTTCACTCCCATTACATTCTGAACGCAATGCGTTGCATCCTACACCACAGCCGACATCATCTGCTTTCTGAAAGTCGGTACGGGCAAGATTTCTTCGACTACTTTGTTGATAAATGTATCCACAATTCCCGCAAGCTGTGGCCAAATCTTGTTTTAATTCGAGCGCCTTACTATAAATAATATGCCAAGACTCTCTCCTATTGATCATTCAATGAATAGACAATCCGCGGTTTCAGTAGATTTCAGCACCTTCCGGATTGATAGGAATAGCTTCTCATTAAAGATTCTGCTGCCCTGTCATATAGTCCGATATTGCCGTAGAAGGGAGCCGAAGCTTTTCTGGTTCCCGCCTCTCAAGAAAGGGATCGCGCCAAATACATGGAATAATGTGCGAGACCTTGATCACGAGGGGTGACTAGTACAGTAGAGACTGATACCAAAACTGAATGAAACTACAGCAATGGTACGGATGTTGATGACTGCAACAAAACATTGACGAGAAAATTTCATTTTCTCGTCGCAAGCTGGTCTTTATTACTTGACAGGGAGCCTTCAAACGGGTGAACCGATTAATTAAAAAAGCTTCAATTGCGATTTTTGCACATGACCGGCTTCCGTAGAAACAAATTATGGACACTGTGCATGTCCCCGTTTATCCTCCGTCGACTCCCGAACCGTAAAGAAATGAAGATCCCTGTAAGTGAGGACTAATTCTACCAAATGCGTGTCTCGTGACAGCCTGGAGAGCAGCTGCCATTGTAATTAAACGAGTCGTATATAGTTGCCGACGCAGGCCCTTCCATAATCGATGTGTTCAGCTGTTTGAAATGGTTGGTTGCAAGCTTCGTCGTATCGTGGCAATCAGTGCATGTATAGCCCTCAGTAAATATATGGCTATAATGCTCGCCCGAGAGGTAGCTATTATATTGCGACGATCCATATGCATGGCAGGATGTGCATGATGAATTTACGTCAATGCTGCCACTACCCCAGATAGGTGTGGTTTGGCCTCCATGGCAGCTAACATTAGAGCAGGATCCATCGGGATTGTTTACGGCTGTGCCGCTTTTCGCGCTGTATACAGAACTCATCAACTGTATATCAACGATTCCATTAAAGTGATTGACTGTTCCAGATCCAGCGCCAAGGTGGCAAGTGTTACAGCCGTCTTGCAAGGCAACCATTGGCGCAAAATGGCCAGTAGCGGTGTTATGTGCGCTGGCGATGTTCGGATATACAGTACCCGATGGGGGGTTGCCATGACAGGAACTGCAGTTGGCCGGCAAAAACGGAAATGCACCATTCAGATGGCAGGTTTTGCACCCAGGACCACTGCCGGTTACGCCACTAAGATCGGAACCGTGACAATAAGCATTCTGGCAGGATGTGCTGTTGTTGGCAGCTACATAAGGAGCATGATTCAAAATGAGTTGCGTACCCGTTCCCCATGAAGACGGATGCACCGACGTAGCGCTGCCGATATGGCAGCTCGTGCAGGATACGCGGGAAATTCCCCCTAAAAAATCGCTCCCGTGGCATTCAGAGCAGGAGGCGATGTTGGTTTTTGCCGCAATCATATGACCTGCAGGCAGCCATCCGGGTGGATGCGAACCACCAGCAAACGGATAGTTTTCGTTCTGCGAACTGCAGCCGCCGACAAGGATCAGCAGCACGAGTAAGATCAGAATTGAAATATTATTTTTTTTGCGCTGAGCCATTCGCGGTGCCCCCATTCATGCGCTTCTTACAGTTGTTCAGCTGATGTGATTTGATCATTTCGTTAGGATTGCGATCATATGCCGCGAAGCAAGTATCCAGCAGAAAATTTTGTGTTTTTTCTGTGGGGATTAAGCGTATACACGGCTACACGACGCCTATTTACCCAAATCTTTAGATCATGTAGGTACTGCCTGATCTTTGACAAGAAAAATTGTATTCATGCATAAAGAATACTGATGTCAACCATAGCTCTACGATTCCTCTGGGTTGCCTCTCCGGAATCTGAAGCTAAACCAAAGATTATTAGTTGAAAATACACGTAAGGTGTTGTTTATGAATAACAGCGTATCTTTTTCCATCTTGCTTATCAGTCTATTTAAATAATTTCGTTCATTATAAGCACAAGAGCGTGGAGATGTCAATGTTTGCGAATGGGTTTTTAAGGGTAGATAATGCTGCAAAATTCAGGTGTTGTAAAGATTATAAACTTCAAAACCTACAAGAAGCTCTTGATTGAATCTATATTATAAAAATGTAAGATATAAATAGTATTATATGATCATTGGAATACAATCATTTCTCGTGAATGGAATCGAAACGACATGGAGTTGCCCCCGGATGATTTTGAGTCGATTAACCACCGCACCGTGGTTTTTTCCAGTTGCCTTATATTACTTGATAATCCTTTCCCTATCAAGGTTTGTCTCGCGCAGACAAGTTTTCAGAAGTGTGGCAGAGGTGATAGTTTTTTGGAACTCATCGGCATAAATTCGGGCATACCGCCTTCAAGGAAACTGATGACTCTCGTTATGAACAATAAATAGTGGACACGCCAAGCGGGGAAATAAAAACTTTCCGTTTCTGTTTTGGTTTTCAGTTATTTCAACTTATGAATTCTCATTCCAAATTCAACGTCATTTACTCATAAAAAATACCTAAGAGGCGCCATTGACATAGGCTCTACTTAGACATATATTCGAGTAGGATACTGTGATAAGGGTGCAGGTGCCGGATACTATCTAGTTTGCTATGTACTCTATGGGGTCTGCAGATTACGAAAGGATATTATTATGAAACAACTTGTTTGCTTTTTTACACTTTTCCTCATTTTTGGGTGGCCCACCTTTACTTATGCTGGAGAATTTGTTAATAAGACGGATATGGTCTACTCGGACGATAGCCACTGTCTTGTAGCGCCTGAAATCCGAGGGAAGAACGATTATTCAATTTCCTGTTTCTGCCGAGACGCCATCATGGACGCCCGTTACGTATTTTACTATTATTTACGCACAGAAAAAGATAATAACCTTGGTGAAATTTACATCACACTTTTGGATTACGCACAGCAAATGTGTGGAGAGAAATATGACGATCTCTACGAAGCGACCCAAAATACGGAGTGGCAATGGAACGGCCCACAGATTACAAGAGAATATCCTCCCGAAGAAGAAATTCAAAAAAGCTTGCCCGACAGTAAAGGATTCCTAACCGTAGAATATAAAGTGCGCTTAACTTATATTGGAGCAGACGGTCGTGTAATAAAAGTTGAAAATTTCACCGCCTTGGACAAATTAGCCCCGAACACTAAAAAAAAGTAAGACGAGATTACAGCGGAGGAAAAATGAAAAAAGTAATTTCAATAATAGGGATACTTTCTTTTATTCGCACCAACCGGACATGCCCGATCCATAGGCTACATCCGTATCAGAGATGGCCTCAGTTCTGTTATAGCTGCTAGTGTGCGTCATCAGCGACCATGGGACAAATTTAGCCTTCTTTTTCAACTGCTGATACTGTTATGCTTCCCATGATCTAGTACTATCCGAGGCGCTTCATTATAGCCTCTTTTGACCAGACCTGCATACCTAAGAGCAAAGTCCTTTTACGCTAATTGTGTCCAACCGTCGCTGACGACGTACACATTAAACATATGTTCACGAAGGCAGCTGAATGGGAGATGGTTGATGAGGTAGTCTTAAAACGTGTTCGGACAATTAAGTTGCTGCCTGAGAACAACAAACGGTTGCGGTTTCTGACCAAGGAGGAGTGCCAGACTCTTGTAAGTGTCTGTTCTGCATACCTCAAGCCAATCGTTATTACTGCCCTCAATACCGGCATGAGAAAGGAAGAGATCCTATCCCTGCAATGGGATAAGCATGTCGACCTTCGGCACGGATTTATCCTTCTAGATGTAACGAAGAACGGCGAAAGGCGGGAAATCCCTATCAACCAGACACTCCGTGATGCATTATCAAAGATTACTAGGCGGCTGGATAGCCCCTATGTGTTCACAGATGAGAATGGCAGTCGCTTTAAGGATATTAAGAAGGGATTCAACGCAGCGTGTAGACGGGCGGGAATCAAGGACTTCCACTTTCACGATCTTCGCCACATTTTTGCATCTCACTTGGTAATGGTGGGCGTGGACATTACAACCATCAAAGAATTACTAGGACACAAAACACTTTCTATGACCCTCCGTTATACCCACCTCGCACCCTCTCACAAAGTGAAAGCAGTAGATTTGTTGGAAGGTAGGTTGCAGGAAAAAGCAACTATACAAAAACTATACAGTCCAACAAAAAAAGAGTTAGCCGTTTAAGCTAACTCTCTGAATTACTTGGTGGAGCTGAGGGGGATCGAACCCCTGACCCCAAGACTGCCAGGTGCAGCCAGTTGCCACGCATACATTCCCCGCCTGTTCCTTTTCTTGCTTTATCTTACGTTTATCAGATCGTCGAAGGGAAAGGGATTCCGTCCTTTATCGTTCTTTCCCGATCTCTACTGACACACGAACTACACAATGTTTGAATATTAGCAAAAATTTGCAAAGTAGGCAATAACAATACTTATCCAAAATACCCCCCCTATAACCCCTTTATTACGTGGGCCGGTGTCAGTGGAACGATACATCTACCATTCTCTCCATTGCCTCAATCTACTCCAAGATTCCGCTGAGCGATACCCCCTATGTTTCCCTTTGGTCGTGATCAGGATTATTTATTCTCCGGGTGGTTGATAATAATGAACGAAGTCTACTGCATGAATTTACATCGAGATTCCGATTAATTGAAGAAATTGATAGTTCAGTGGGTATTCTGGGCCAATTCAGCGCATCGTACAATTATTTTTGGGTAAAGAACTGCAATAATTTGTGATTATTCCTTGTGAATAATCCCTTGACGAAAAGAATTATTTCTGCAATACTTTGGCCACATCTTTACTGACCTACCACGGTTGCAAAAAGCACATCCAGAGAAGCTGTCCAGGAGGCCTCCATGATGTCCCGAGTTCTCATTACAGTATTCGCACACTTTTTCTTATTGTGGAACATCTTTACGCCGCACAATCCACTATCACTGAATCCGAAGGCTCCGCCTGCATGGACGACGAACGGCCAAAAAAACTAACCTAACAGGCCGCTCTTGCTGATGCGAAGAAAAGGGCTGTCGAATTTGCATCGACATATATTAAGAGCGAGACCTAGGTCAACAATTTTGTGCTCGAACCTGACAAGGAGTTCCGGATAACATGATAATGAACATAATCATTATTATTGCTAATCGATCACGAAGAATCATGTTTTTTCATGACCGGAGAGTGTTATGCATACTTTGATAAGAAGCGAATGGCTTGTGCTGGCTATTCTATATTTCTTTGTGATGACCACAACATTGTCACTAAGTAGTTGCGGTGGCGGTGGAGGTGGCGGTAGTGATACAGCTACTAATAATTCAAATAATAATCAAGAAGCGTACTATGTACAAATTACCGATCCGCAAAATCCAGTGGCTGCTATAGTTGTCAATAAAACGGGAACTGAATCTGTTGCTATTGTGACTCAAAAAGATGCTAATGGCAATCCTACATCAATTATAGGCATTGTTTATGCGAATGACTTTGGTGGGCAGGGAACAATTCAACCCGGGGCTGACGGTCTTCCTGCTTCACTGACGGATTCATTAGGTAATAAAATGCTATTTTCAAACTACACTGACTCGACGGTTGATATTTCCGTTTATGACAGCAGTGGGAAATTGCTATCGGGGCCAACAACAATAAACATGGACGGCGCACAATTAACGAACATCAAGAATGCATGGAATTCGGTGAATACAAATGTCCTCGGCAAAGCACATATCTTACAAGCAGTATCCGTATCGGCATCACAAGTCTTAACAATGATAAAATATGGTTTGATAGCTTGGAGCGCCTTCAAATGCGTCGGTTCAATTATTACCACTATTAGTTCAGGTGGAACTGCTTGGCTCTTAATGCCACTGGCATGCGCTTCAACGCTTCTTACGCTTGCTAGCATAATAACAGGTAATGAATATGTTAACCAAGTCAAAGGTCTCAATAATAATAGTCAATGCTACATTAATGTCACGATCCAGAGTTGGGTTGATGCAATAGGACCTTGTGCATCGCTTGTTGCTGATGGTGCTCTATTTATTATCAATCAAACAACAGATAATATAAAACCATCTACGCCTACAGGTTTATCTTTAAATGCTATTTCTGATTCACAAATTAATTTGAGTTGGTACGCTTCTACTGATAATACAGGCGTATCTGGCTATAATATATATAGGGATAACGTATATCTAAAATCTGTTACTGTAACATCTGCTGTAGATAGAGGGCTCAATGCATCAACTAACTACTGCTACAGCGTGTCAGCATATGATGCAGCAAATAATGAATCCGCACAGAGTGCACAAATATGTGCCTCAACTGTAAATTCTACCCTTGTCTGTAATCCAGGCAACAGTATCAGCATTGATGGTATCCAATTCTACGGTACTCCTTCGTACCAATTGAGCACAACTGCTGCTAATACAAGAGAAACAGCCACGTTGACATGGGGGGCGTACTATCAAAACATTAATAATTTACCCACAGGTAGTTATTCTGGTTCGCTTCGTGCACAACTGTATGCAGTACCTCATTCTTTTTCAGGCGGTGATATAATAAATTCCTATAGTCTTGGAATATTTAATCCGAATTTCACAGGAATTGGAGCATATAGCTCGAATCAGCTGTACGTCGGCTCCTATACTATATCCCCGATGTCAAGCGCGGTTACGGGACAAAATCCGCCTGCTGGGACATATTGCATGGTAGTCGCAATCGAGGAGTACAATCCAGGTTGTGGAAGTTCTGATCCGCTCGTTAATCCTGATTGGTGTTATGAGCAATGGACACAGTATGCTGCCCCGATTACGTTTTACTAACAAATAATTTCAGGGGTAGCGTCTGTAAGTTACAACACGTATTCGCAACATGATGTTGCGTAGCATTTATCTTTTTTAAATATCCTAAACAGACAATTAAGCTTGTTTTTTAAAAGAACCATTTCGCAGAATGAATATTCTGAGAAATAAGTTAGAAGGAGTTTTTATCAAGTACGGAAAACAAAATCAGAATTCGTTAATGGTTGGGAAGTTGCCCTAAATGGTCAATCAAGTACTTGTAAATATGATAATTAAATATCCTAAAATGGACAAGGAGGATCACAGAAATGATTAGCAAAACAATTTACCGGTTACTAATTTTGGTAGTTATTGCATTAAGCTTGTCTAGTTGCATGAGCGCTAAAAGAGTCCCGGGTGGTTTCTTGGCTACTCCCGATGCAAAAATAACCGCAGAAGATGGTTCTTTTGAAATAATTAGTGGGCAAACCTTTCAAACTCCTTTTTATACACATTCCTTTTTTGAAGTAGCCTTACATTCTGCAAAACTAAATCATAAAGATCTTGTGAATTATTACGAAAGGGCATTAGCTAGTGGCGCGAAGAAAGTTACTGTTAAAGTTCCCAATAGGTCACAACCCCTATATGGCATTCTTGCTTTTGTACTATTGCCATCTAACGCTTCAGGTCCCGGCGCGAGGTCATACCAACTGAGTATTCCTGACAATTATATAAATGCTGCAAGTGGAGGCCGTATTAGTGTTGTTTATGAGGTTGTCAATAATGACTATATTAGTTGGATATTATGGCTATCTGACCTGCCAATCATTGCATCTGACAACAATCCTCCTGATCAAGAATCAGGTACAAAAAAATGAACATTAAATTTACAAAAATATTACCCCCCCTGCTTTTCATGCTTTTTATTTGCTCCTTGGTCTGTTTGGAATGCAGATCCAGCTATGCGTCAGAGAAACAAGAGTGTGAAGTTGTGTCTGAAAATTACAGTACTGATGGACTAACCAATTTATTTCGTAAATATAATGGCCAACTTCTGGTATTACTTGGTAATGTTGCATATATATGCCCCTGTGAAGGTCGAAAGCTCGGTGGTGATACCGAAGCCCGAAAGCTGGGTGGTGATACCGAAGCCCGAAAGCTCGGTGGTGATACCGAAGGTCGAAAGCTCGGTGGTGATACCGAAGGTCGAAAGCTCGGTGGTGATACCGAAGGTCGAAAGCTCGGTGGTGATACCGAAGGTCGAAAGCTCGGTGGTGATACCGAAGCCCGAAAGCTCGGTGGTGATACCGAAGCCCGAAAGCTCGGTGGCAAAATTGAATTATTATCTTGTCAGCCCGATAAAAGATGTGGTAGTTTTGGAATATACGGGATAGATTATTCAAGGCTTGCTATATTTGATGGAGTTACCACAAAAAGTTTGAATAACTTTTGTGCTGAGTAATTATTTTAGATATGCAATACAAGTTCAGAGTTTGCTAATATTTTAACTCGATCGAAGCATGCCCAACGTAGGGCATGCTTTATTTTTTCTCGATACCTTTTACTGAAATACCCGTGGTGCTTCCAAACATATACTACACCGGTTACTCCCGACCCCCCGAGGTTTGACCCTACTAAAATGCCACTTATTTTTGAACTTGCTATTCCCCGTAGCTTGCTGCGGGGTATTGATTTATCAATTATTCGCTTCAAAACTTGTTCTAGCGACCAGTTTATGATACCAAGGATTTGAGGAAATAGGGTGACACTCCGAGGTTGGTTTACTGA
>Ga0335081_10001380_pt1 | contig 38731 bp, 33 predicted proteins | sample Lox_Sample_35_FD_206713 | JGI IMG/M metagenome (GOLD analysis project Ga0335081, IMG submission 206713) | Soil microbial communities from Loxahatchee National Wildlife Refuge, Florida, United States - Lox_Sample_3.5 | ecosystem: Environmental > Terrestrial > Soil > Wetlands | place: USA...
ACCATTAACACATCCTGTTCCGGCAACTCGGCGTTCAAAGTGTCTTCCGTGGTTCCCAGCACCTTTCTTGTCCACAGATCGCGCACACTGTATATCGTCGTGTCAAACCGCGCCTCCCGTTTGGACAGATCATCGCGGACCTTTTCCGTTTTCCAATCGAACTGCACCTTTTGCGGCCGGGGACTGCGGTTGAGCACGCACATGGCCCAGTCTCCGTCCACGAGCGGCTTGAACCAGACTTCCAGAATGCCATCCGCTGAATACCGGAATCCTTCAATGCCCAGCTTGTCCTGATCAACCGCGATGACGTCCTTGTTCATCAATATCTTCGCGGTTTCGTTCGACATGTGTCGCAGATCGTTTCCCGAAATCAAGGGCGCCGCCAACATGCACCACATCGAAAAGTGCGCGCGGTCCTCATTCACCGTCATGCCATTGCCAACTTCCAGCATGTCCGGATCATTCCAGTGCCCGGGTCCGGCATATTTCCGCAGCCCTTCCTGCAGATCCAGAATTTGCAGGATACCCCACTGATACCAGGTGCCGTGATCGATCTTGCAATCGAAACAGGGATAGATGTCGCCGGTCGTGCGCCACAAATTCCCCACGTTTCCCGCCCATTCCCACGGCTTGCTGTTGCCCCACTCGCAAATGCTGAAAACCACCGGCCGACCGGTCGCGTGCAAGGCATCTCGCATGGTCGTATAGGCGCCTTTGGCGTTCAAATCTTCGCACCCGCACCAGTCGTATTTCAGGTAATCAATGCCCCATTCGGCGTAGGTCAGGGCGTCCTGATATTCGTGCCCCCGGCTGCCGGGCTTGCCGCCGCAGGTCCGGGCGCCGGCGTCCGAATAAATCCCGAGCTTGAGTCCTTTGGAATGGACGTAATCGGCCAGCGCTTTCATCCCCGAAGGAAATTTCTTGGGATCGGGCTGGATGAACCCCCGGTCGTCGCGTTCCCCCTCCCAGGTGTCGTCAATGTTGATGTATTCATAGCCGGCGTCTTTCATCCCCGAGGAAACCATCGCGTCGGCGGTCTCACGGATCAGTTCTTCATTTACGGCGCTGCCGAATTTGTTCCAACTGTTCCAGCCCATCGGCGGCGTCAACGCCAGGTTGTCAAACTTCTGGCCGCAAGCGCTGAGGCAGGCCAGACCGGCGATGATGAACAGGATGAGACCTCTGCAAAAGTGTAGAAGCGACGCCCCGTCGCTTGAGCAGAGGGGTGAAATCATGGAGAAAATCGGGGGATTGGGGCGACGAGGGCGTCGCTGCCACGGGTTTTGCAGAGGTCTCAGGATTTGTTTCATGATGAATGGTTGGGTTGAGGTCAAGGTTGTGGCGATTGCAGTGCCTTTTTGAAACAGGCGCCCGCCCGCGTCGGCGTGAAATTCCAATCCTTGATCAGGCACGGCCCCCAATGCGGGTCAAAGCACCAGGCAGTGTAGGAAATTCCGCGCCGGGCACAGTAGGATGTGATCGCGTCGCCGTAGCTTTCATCGCCGGTGATCGGGTTGTAACCGCCCGGTTCGTCCGGCGGGAGAAAGCCGATTTCGGTCAGCATCATCGGATATTTATCGGCGACGAACCCCCAATCATGCGTCCAGTTGGCGTCCCACGGTTGTTTGGCCTTCATCGGATACGGGTGCGCGACGTAGCCGATGCCTTCGGCGTCTATCGGATCCTCGGCGACCGGGGTCAAGTCATAGCCAAAATTGAAACCGGCGACGAGCGGAACCGCCGTCCCGCCGTTCGCGCGAATCGTTTTGATGATTTCTTCCAACAATCCCTTCCATTGCGGCCAGGTGCAGGTCCCGATTTTCAAATCCTGATTAACGGTCGGCTCATTGAACAATTCGAAGAAGGCGACGGTATTGTTGCCGCGATAATGCCTGGCCATCGTGCGCCAGAAATCGAACGTCTCCTGCCGGGTCGTGTTGTAAGCCGTCGGCGGATAAAGCTCCGACGAGGCGGGGAAAAATTTCTCCTCATACAAATTCCCGATGCTGTGCCAGTCAATGATGACGTATAAATCCTCCTCCTTCGCCCACTGGACGCCCTGGTCGAGCAATTTGAGGTAATTCTTCTTCCCATGGATATGCCAGGCCGCCGGATGAACGGGAATCCTCACGATGTTGGCGCCCCAGGCCCTGGCCACTTCGAAATAATGTTGGTTCCACTCGCCGTTGCGTTGGAGCTTGTCGGGATCGCTCGTGTCCAGCCCCCGGAAGATGACAGTCTGGCCAGCCGCGGTCACAAAATGGTTGCCTTGCACGCGGATGTGGCCGGGTTGACCGAAGGCTCCGGTGGTTAACCAGGCGCCGCCGAGAAAAATGAAAAGGATCCTTTTCATGATTTCAATTTTGGTGGTTCGCCCTTCTTTCAGAAACAGCGCGTAATCGGCGGAGAGTTTCCAGGCACATGCGCGACCCATGATACGGGCCTTTCCATTCGCTGACTTTCGGCAGGGTCGTGTCCACGCCGCCCTCGGGCTTGATGCGCCAGAACCACTCGCCGTACACGCGGTCCACGAGATGGTTTTCAATAAAATCCCAGACGCGCAGCATGGCTTTGAGATACTTTTCGTCCCGCGAAATTTGAAAGGCGTTGAGGAAACCGATCACCGCTTCGGCTTGCGGCCAGCATTCCTTGCCGCCATCGATAATGTTTCCCCCTTTGCCCTCATAACGAAGCGCGCCGTCGGCGCCAATTCCCTCCTTCAGCACGGTTTCTGCCATCGGCAACGCAATCGCCTCGGCGCGTTCGCGCAAAGCGGCGCCTCCCAGAACTTCGGCGGCTTCACAAAGCAGCCAGGCCGCCTCGATATCATGGCCGAAGGTGTAGGTATTCGAGCGCACGCGCCATTCCTCGTCGAAGAAGTGGTTCAGGTGCTTCGTGTGGGAATCCAGGATGCGCTGCGCAAAAAGTTGGATCAATTCTCGGAGCCGCTGCTCCACCCGCGGCTCCGGCCAGACCCGATACAAGTTGGTATAGGACTCCAGAAGATGAAGATGATTGTTCATGGACTTCTTCTCGTTCATGTCCTTGTCGCTCAACCTGGCTTCCGGGCCGGCCTCGGACCAATCGCGTCGGCACACTTCAATGTAACCGCCGTGTCCGGGATCGTGCGCGTGTCGTTCAATCAACTCGAACAACTCTTTGGCGCGGGCCAAAGCGGCTGGCGCCCCGAAGGCCCGGTGATATTCCGCGAGCGCGTAAATGTAAAATGCCTGGCCGTAAATTTTTTTGGAGTCGTCGAGCACGCGGCCGGTGTCATCCAGCCGCCAGAACGCGCCGCCGTATTGCGCATCCCAGAACCGGTTCATCACGTAATCAAAGGCGCGGTCAGCCATTTGCCGGAAGAGCTTTTCGGGACGCTCCCGGTGAACCGCCGAGAAAGCCCACAAGATGCGGCTGTTGACAATGAGACCTTTCGGTTGCGTCCGGTCGGGTTTGAGGTCGTTGGACAACCAACCCATCCAGCCGCCGCGCTCGTGATCCAGGGCGGGTCCGCACCAGAAGGGCATGATATTCCCGAATAATTGGTCCCGGACACTCAGGGAAAAGGTCTTAAGCTCCGTCGGGTCCATTCGCACTCGACCGTTTAATTGGTTTCCAGCGCGCGGGTGATTTCCACACGGCCAATCTGAGTCACACCCGTCAGTCCGATTTTCAGGAACTTCGCCTCGCCGCCAATGTTCCCGGCGTGGTAAAGGACAGGTTTCCAGTAACCGTATTCGCCGGCGCCGCTGAAATATTCGTTTTTGCCGGCCGGGATGTCGCGGTAGGTCCGGCCATCGTCGGAGATTGAGAACTTCGGGTCCGCGACCTCGTTGCTGAAGAACGTGAATACCCGGAAACCTTCAATCGCCGTCGGCAGGTGGTAGATGAGCGCGTCTCCGGCGTTGCCGGCAGCACGGTGCGCGTCTTCCTTCGCTTTGCGGCAGTCGCGCATGGTAATTCTGAGGTTGCCTTGCCGCGCCTGGACTTTCGAAAAGTCAGCGAGTTCATCCACGAGAGTTGCGTGCGTGACCGCGACCGGCCCGACGATATTGGAGGGTTCCGAGAGACCGGCTTCGTTTTTCGCGCGGACCCGGTAATACCAATTGCCTTTTGACGCGGACTCGTCGTTGAACAGCGGACGATATTGCACAGAGCTTTCATCAATGTTCGCGCCGGCCACCGACCACGGCCCGGTAGCATTCGGCGCGCGTTCGACGGAGTAGCTGGCGGCCCCGACGGAGCCTCGCCAGGAAATCGAGGCGTCGTCGGTTATGGGGAGCAATTCGGGCGGTGCGGGAACAGGGATAAGCGGCGGAGTCAGGCCGCGGATGGCAAAGGCGTGTCGCCGGACCGATGCCATCAAATTGGTCTCGTCATACGCAGCGCCGATGGCCGAACCGGGCCAGTGGAACGCCTTGTAGAGGTTGTCACCGTCCGGTTCACTATGCCAATAGAAGCCGCCATCACGGTCGCGAAAACGCAGGCTCCAGAGCAACCCCCCGGATATGCCGGTGTCCAGGATGCTTTTCATGGCGTCCTCCATTTGCGCCATGCTTACAAATCCAAATTCACCGACGACGTAGGGTTTCTTGCCTTTCGCCATGGCCCAGTTCTCGCGGAGGAGTTGAGCGAAGGCACCATGGTAATGGTGCGTGGTGACAATGTCCACGTGCGGGTCGGTGAGCGATTCGGGGTGCAGGCGCGCGGCGTTCACGCCGTCCATCACGAGATGATTATGGTCGAGGCTCTTGATATAGCGGGCTATTTCTCGCGTCCAGGAAGGCGGACAGGCGAGTTCATTGCCGGTTTCCCAGCACAGGATGGCCTTGTCGTCACAGTATGGCACTCCGGTGAGAGTGTTCGTGCGTGTCAGGACAAACCGGATCGTTTCCTCGAAGTCGGCGATGAGCTGGGGATCGGTCCAGAAATCGTCCTTGGTTTTGCCGCGAAAGCCGGCGTATTCCGCGCGACCGCCCTGCCATTTCCAATTGTCCACCAACGGGATGATGAGCCGGATGCCTTGTTCGTTGGCGATCTTGAGCACGAGGTCCAGCTCGCGGAACGCTGCTTCATTGAAGTTGCCCGGGCCCAGGACATAACCCGGCATGTCAGGGTCGTCAGCGCGCACGACGGAGAGCGAGTAGGTGCGCACGACCGTGCCGCCCATCTGGCGCACCGTCGTCAGCCCGTCCCGGATCTCGAACTCGTCGGGCAACCGCCAGGCATTCGTTTCCGCAAACGGCATGTTGTCTTCAATCAGTTGCAGGTTGGGAAGGTTGAAGGAAATGAAGCGAAATGGTTTGCCGTTCTCCATTAATTGATCGCCTTGAACGGTAATGAAGTCGTGCAACATGGACTGGGCGCGAAGCGGGATGGCCAGGCCAACTGCCAGCACCAGGAACGAAACTGCAATGCCAATCGGGCGGAGAAGTGAGCGCATACTTTCAGCCTGCCAAGTTCCGCGCCGCGGTTCGAGCGCAATCTGCGTCCCCAATTTTCAGGACACACGCCTGCGTTCCCGCCGCAGTTCACTTCATCATCCTGGCCAGCGGGTCTTGCATGGCTTCGGCCCAAATCTGGTAGCCCCGTTCACTCGGGTGGAGTAAATCCGCCAGACCCGTGCCGGCCCAGAACGCGGCAACCACCAACGTGAGTTTGCGGGAGAGAGCTTTCACGATCGGTCAATGCGAGTCACCCATCGGGAAGTGGGCATACTTGGCGACCGCCTGCGCGCGCGAGCGCACGTGGAGTTTTTCGTAGATGCGGCGAATGTAGGTGTTCACCGTTTGCACGCTGATCTGGAGCATGCCGGCGATTTCCTTGTAAAGATAACCGCGGGCCAGCAATTCCAGCACCTCGCGCTCGCGCGGGGAAAGGTCTTCCGCATTGCCGGATTCCATTCCGGTTCGCTGGAAGGATTGCACGACCCGGCGGGCAATTTGACTGCTCATCGGCGAGCCGCCGGCGTGAACCTCCTTCAACGCCGCCAACAGGTCGTTGCGCCGCATCTGTTTCAACAGGTAGCCCGACGCGCCCGCCGACAGCGCATTGAATATATGGTTGGCGTCTTCGTACACGGTCACCATCACGAACTGCGTGCCGGGCAGGCGCGGCTTCAACCGGCGCACACACTCAATCCCGCTTATGCCCGGTAGATTGATGTCCACCAGCACGACGGATGGTTTTTCCTGCGGCAGATCCGCCAGCGCGGTTTCGGCGTCGTCATACTCGCTGACACACCGGAAACCGTCGGCCCGGCGAATCCAACCCGCCAGAATTTCCCGGGCGGGCACGTCATCTTCGATGATGGAAACTTCAATACTCATGCAACCTCTCCATTCTGCCCTGAATGTTCCCCCGAGTCGTGTCGCCTGTTTTCGTGACACCCGGGATGGCGGCTGGTTTTGCCCTCATGATTTTCAGGAGGCAATCGCCGCCACGGCGACGACGAATTTTACCTCCGTTCCCTTGCCGGGCGAGCTCTGAATTTCGCACTGCCCGCCAATTTTCGCCAGACGTTTGCGCATGTTTGCCAGGCCATGGCCCCGCGCGATCCGGCTGGGCTCGCGCCGTCCTTCTGCCTGCAACGGGTCGGGCGCAAACCCTTTCCCGTCGTCGCGGATGACCAGGATGAAGGCGTTGGCCCCCGTGGTTAACGAAACGTACACCTCCGAGGCGGCGGCGTGTTTGACCACATTGTGCAAAGCCTCCTTGAACGCGAGGAACAGGTTGTGGCGCACCTCCGCGGTCACGGGCCATTGGGGAAGTTGCAGCGGCACGTCCAGGCGACAACGAATGTCGAGCGATCCCAGGAATTCCTGCGCAAAATTTCCCAGATAACTCGCCAGGCTGTCCAGCGTGTCATGCTGCGGATTCACCGCCCAGACGATTTCATCCATGGCGCGCGTCAACTCGCGGGTCGTGCCGTAGATCCGCTCCAACTGCACGGCGGCCTGGGCCGGGTTCTCCAATTCGTTGTGGGCTGACTCGCTGAGCAGCGAAATGCGGGTGAGGTTGGCGCCGAGGTTATCGTGAATGTCTTGCGCGATGCGGGCGCGCTCGTGCTCGACGGCACGCAGCCGCTCCAGGCGTTCCAGTTTGAGGCGCATTCGGCGGCGGGCTATCCACAACACGCCGCTGGCCACGGCGCCGGCCAGCAAGGTTACCACCGCCAGGCCGGCCGGGATGCGAAACCACCATTCCTGCCAGAAATACGGCTGCACCGTGAACGCCAATGTCGCCCCGCTGTCGTTCCAGACGCCGTCACTGTTGCAGGCGATGACGTGGAATTTGTAACTGCCCGGCGGGATATGGCTGTAATTCGCCGACCGCTTTGTTCCCGCGTCCACCCAGTCGGGTTCCAACCCTTCGAGGCGATATTTGAAACGCACCTTTTCCGGCACCACAAAACTCAAAGCGGTGTAGCGAAACTCAAACCGCTGCGGGCCGGGCGGGATCTGGAGCGGAGCGTCGCCGGACGGGAATGGTGACACCGTCCGTCCGTCCGCGAGCAGGTTCTCAATGATAACGGGAGGCGCCAATTTATTCACTTTGGCATCCTCCGGATTGAAGACCACCAGCCCTTTGCCCGTGGGAAACCAAAGGCGTCCATCGGTCGTTCGGGCGCCGGCCGGTTGGAGCCCGCCGGAGCACTCCGGGGTAGGCATCCCGTCCGCCTTGCCGTAACTGAGACAATTGACCGAGGCGCTCTGACCGTCCGCGCACCGGGTCAACTCGTCCTTGGGGACGCAAAAAACTCCGCTGTGCGAACTGATCCAGAAATTGCCGTGTCGATCATCTTCAATGTCGCAAATAAAATTGTTGGGCAATCCCTGGCTGGAGCTGATGCCGGCGAAGCGGCCTTGCTTCAGCCGGTTCAGGCCCCCGCCGTAGGTTCCGATCCAAAGGGTGCCGTCTGCATCCAGATGCAGGCACTGGACATAATCGCTGGAAAGCCCGTCTTTTTTCTGGAATTGCTGGAGCACGCCCTGATGCAGATGGCCCAGGCCGCCGCCCAACATGCCAAACCACACGCCGCCGTCGCGATCCTCCGCGATCGCCCGCACGTCCGGCAGTTTCAAACCCTCATTTCTGCCATACCACGTCGGGACACCTGCCCGATCATGCAACAAGCCGGCCGTGGTTCCAATCCAGGTTGAACCGTCGCGCGCGTGCAGGATCGCGGTCATGGGTACGGTCATATTCTCCAAACCGGGCGCATGCGCAAAATGATCTCCCTCCTGGATCAACAGTCCGCCACCCCAGGTGCCGGCCCACACGCGGCCCTGCGCGTCTTCAGCCACCGACCAGACGAAAAGATTCGACAGACCGTCCATCTCTGTGAAGTGTGTCCATTCGTCATTCTGCAGGCGATAGATGCCCGCGCCTTCAGTGCCAATCCACAGCGCCCCATCGTGCGCGGCCGTGACCGACAACAGCTCTCTTCCTTGCCAGTCGTCCGGTGCGTTTACGGTCGCCACTTTGCCGGCCCGCAGGGCCACCAGACCGCCGCTGCCGGCGCCCGCCCACAAGGTGCCCTCGTGGTCTTCGTATAAACAGCGCACCCAATCGTGCGGAAGGCCGTTGGCCCGGCTGAAATGAAGCACGCCCCGGTGGGGAAAAATCAGGTAAAGACCCCGGTCCAGAGTTCCCACCGCCAGACATCCTGACCGCATCTCAATCAGCGTGCTGATGGGACTTTGTGCCCACGGCGTCGATCCCAGGTCATCTGACCACCGGCTGCCGTCCCATTTCCGCAACCGTTGTTCGCCGGCAACCCAGAAACCGCCTTCGCGGCTTGGACAAATCGCTTCGACGTAACCCAGGGATTGGACCGCCGGCGCCATGGGAGTCAATTGACCATGATTCAACGCCAGGACTTCTCCGTTGTAGGTTGCCCACAATGCTCCGTGCTCGCCCGCGACCAGGGAGGCCGCCCGCGTTGAAACGCCCGCATTGGGAACGGAAATCAATTCGCCGTTAACGTCGGCCAGTTTTCCCTCCTCGTTCAGCACCCAGAGCCTGCCTGTCTGATCGCTGCCGATGCCCGAAATTTTGCGATTATCCCAGGCCGGGTTGAATTTCACCGCATAGAAATGCCCGTCCCGGTAGCGCGTCAGTTCCCCCGTTTCATGCCCGATCCACAGGTTTCCTTCGCGGTCTTCAAACAGGCTGATCACCCGGCTGCTGCTCATCTCGGGCGTGTTCACGTTGTCGAACACGGTGAAACTCGCGCCATCGAACCGCGCCAGGCCATCATAGGTGCCCACCCACAGGTAACCGTCGCGGGTTTGCACAATGGCCGTCACCACATTTTCCGGCAAACCGTCCTCGGTCTGCCAGACGCGGAGGAAATAACTCGGCAGGGTCGGCGTGGCGGCGCACAGGCCAAGGCCTGCCAGGCAAAGCAGCAATGCGCACACCGGCTTGGCCCGCCGTCGAACCGGAACTGGCCGAGGGAAGAACACTATTGAAATTTTGCCGGGCGCGAACCGCGCACGCAAGCCAAACCCGCCCCGAACAGAACCCGCTCACGCTTCCAATCGGCACGGGCTCTCAAGTCCAACCGTTGAAACGCCCGCAATGGCGGTATCCAGGCAATCCGAACTTCTCCTTGAAAAAACGCACGGCGTCCGACACCGTGCCACTTTTGGATTTCCGGTTGACAAATGTAATCTCTGCGGTTACTCATTTGGCAACGATTATGCGAACGAGTTGCCGCTTTGCCATGGCCGTGCACGTGCTGGCCGTCCTCGCTTACAAAGAGGGCGACCCGGTCACGTCGGCCATGCTGGCCGCCAGCGTCAATACCAACCCCGTTATCATCCGGCGGCTCCTGCTGTCGTTGCAGCGGGCCCGGCTGGTGGAAACCCGCAAGGGGGCCGGGGCTGGTTCCCGGTTGAGCCGGTCCCCGGGCCGTATCAATCTTGCCGAAGTCTATCGCGCTGTGGAAGACAGTGAGCCGTTTGCCACGCCCGCCCGAAAAGCCAATACCGCCTGCCCGGTGGGCCATTGTATCCGGGAAACTTTAAGAAGGGTTTTCGCGTCGGCGGAAAACGCTCTGGAGCGGGACCTGGAGAAAACCACGCTGGCCGGGGTGATTTACCTGATCAAAGCCGCCTGCCCGGCCGCCGTCAAAAAAACCGTTTGACAGACTCTTTTTTTGTGTGAATATGTAACTATTGTTATTACATTAATGGAAAGGAGCAAGGAAAGATGAAAGCGACAAGCACAAATGGAAATCGAGGAAACGGCAGTTCGGCCTGGAATGCCTGCAAGGCATTATGCCGGAAAATACGGGCGCAGATTGCCAGCGTCAAAGAGGCAATCTTCGCGGAATCGAGCCGCGCGTTCTCAGCGCCGGAACGGCTGGTCCGGCTGGCCTTGAATGAAGCCGAGGCGGCGGCCTTTCAAACGGAGTATCCGCACCTGGTTTTCCCCGCCCTCGCAATGGAGAAAATCCAGGCGCTGGCCGCCTGGAACGTCCGTCAGCAGGCCGTGCGGCGGAGCAGTCCGGCTATCGCCCTGGCGGCTTGACCGGCCGCCGGCGGTTTCCACCCAACGAAATCAATACAACGCGGAGGAGAAAGTGAAAGCGGTTATCGAATTGAATGACACAAATTTTGACGCCGAAGTTCTGAAGTCCAACCGGCCGGTGTTGGTGGACTTTTGGGCCGAGTGGTGCGGTCCCTGCAAAATGATCGCCCCGGTGCTGGAGGAAATTGCCGCCGAACAGGCCGGCCGCGTCAAGGTCGCCAAAGTGAACGTGGACGAAAATCCCGGGCTGGCCGGGCAATATCAGGTCCAGGCCATCCCGACGATGATTTATTTTGCCAACGGCGCGGTCCGCGATCGGCTCATCGGCGCCGCCGGCAAAAAGGCAATTGTCTCCCGGCTCGAAGGACTCGCCGTCAAAGCCAGAGCCGAGTGATGGCAAATCCATTTAGAAAAGGAGGTCAAAAGTGAGAACCGCATTCAAACAAGGCGTTATGCCAGCGAAGGCCATTCCTTCGGAATCACTCCGCGGGGATACACTGCAATTGTACCTGCGCGAAATCGGGCAGGTGAAACTGCTCACGCCGAAGGAGGAAATCGCGCTCGCCAAACGAATCCGGAAGGGGGACAAACGGGCGCGGGAGAAGATGATTACCGCCAACCTGCGGTTGGTGGTAAAAATCGCCCACGACTATGAAGGCCTGGGGCTTCCACTGCTGGATCTGATCAATGAGGGCAACATCGGCCTGATGAAAGGTGTCGAGCGGTTCAATCCCCGCAAAGGCGCAAAGCTTTCGTCCTATGCCGCGTGGTGGATCAAGCAATGCATCATGCGGGCGCTGGCCAACCAGTCCAAGACCATCCGGTTGCCCGTCCACGTGGTGGACAAGGTGGCGCACATCCGGAAGGCAGAGGTGAAGTTGCGTGAAGCGTTTGACCGTGAGCCGACGGACCAGGAAGTGGCAGAGCATCTGGGACTCAATCCGCGCCGTATTCAGCAGTATCGTGACGCGTCCAAGGCGCCTGTTTCACTCGACGCGCCGATCGGGAGAGACGAGCCACAACGGATATCCGAAGTGGTGGCGGACCCGAATGCGGCGGCGCCCTTTGACCGGCTGGTGCATGAAAACGACACGCAACTGGTCCAGCAGGTGCTGGCCACGCTCACGCCGCGGGAGAACAAAATCCTGGCCATGCGGTTCGGGCTGGATGACGGCAAGGCCAAGACCCTGGAGGAAATCGGTGCGCGACTGGGTGTCACGCGTGAACGCATCCGGCAAATCCAGGAGGAGGCCCTCCAAAAAATGCGCGTGAAAATCTCCGAACACGAGACTCCGTCGGTTGAAACCGCGGTCATGGCGGCGTGACGCCGTCCGGAACGTCCGGGTTTACCCGAAGGTATCGCCGTTCCAGCCCCAGTTGCCGGCAGAGACATCGGTGAAGTTCAGGTAAATCCGGTCCGGCGGCGTGGCGAGCGATTCGTTCAACAAGCGGCAAATTTTCTGCGAAAGCTGCCGGTTTACATCGCCGTTCAAACCGCCAATGCTGCGGATGTCCACCAACGCGGCATCGCCCGGTTGGCCGGACATGAGGATGGCCGCCGGGCTGATAACGACCATGACGTGTTGTTCAGGTTTGCCGATCGTCCCGGCCACAATTTTGGACAGAGACGCAAGCAATGCCTGCCTTTTCTCGTCGGCGAGCGCGACGGTGGTTTCGAGTTTTAACAGTGGCATAATCCTCACCCTTCAGACCCGGTGCAGGGTCCGGGTTTCAGATTAATCTCCTTTTGCCCCGATTAGCAATCCACAGTTATGGCCCCGTCCGATTCCCGGCACGCTGCCTGCTGACGCCGGGCATGGCATCGTGACAGAATTGTAACACGACCGTTACAATTGTCAGCAATGTGGTATAATGCCGATATGAATGCGATCGCTTTTGCCGTGCCGGTTGTGGTGGCGCTGGTTTTTATCGCGCTCACCATTCGTCAGGAAATGCGCTGAATTCTACGCCGCGCTCGTCGGCGACCTGATACCTCTATTGAAGTCCAAGGCGATGCCTTGGACTTCTTTGCATCTCCAGATCAAGAGGTGTTGGCAGGGCCGGCCTGCTGGTCAGCCGGACTCGGTGACACAGCAACGCCACCCGACCGTTAAGCCCACTAGTTTGATACGCGAATTTTCTTGGGATTTGTCATAGTGTCCGGCCTGTGGCTGAATGTCGTCATGTCCGGTCAAGTGAAATTCCGGCTCGTCCTGCTGTTGGTGATGGTGCAGGTGTTCGTCGTTTGCCCAGACGCATTTTCGCGGCCCGACCCGACGATCCGGCCGCCGGCACCGATGAAACGTCCACCCGCCGGCACGAATTCAGTTCCCTGGCACACCATCATCGTCACGCCGCCGCCGAACCAGCCCCGGATCCACTTCTACAACAAACTCAATCCGGTCTGGTGGCTCGGAAACGTTGATGACCCGACGCCGCCGGCGTGGTACCGGCCGGACGACAAGCATCGGACCACCAAATGGCGTTGGCGCAATCCACTTCATAATTTCGACCATTACGTCATCGGTGTCGCGGACAAGAAATTCATCCGCAGCGGGCACTATCCGGAGCGAAATTCAAATCCGAAAGGCGGCTGGGATTTCGAGGTGGCCCGACGCAAACTGGTCTTGCTGCCGTTCCTGTCCTGGCAGCGCGGCGGATTTAATTTTTATTTCGGCTGGCGCGAAGCCGGCAGTTTCGGCATCAAGCTGAATTATTCCAGGCCGCCGAAAGGATGACTTGGAGTATTTCAATAAAACTGTAACCGCAGGTTTTGAGCCTGCGCTCGGCGCGACTTAAAAGTCGCGGCGACACTCAATCTGAAACCGCTCTAACTTCGAAAGAACCGGGCGGCGAGCAGGTTGGCGGCGGCGCCAAAGCCGAAGAGCACCGCGAGTGGTTTGAGCACCGCGCCGAAGCCACTCCCGAAGCTGATGAGCTGGTGCAACGCCTGCATCGCCCAGCCGTTCGGCGTGCAGAGCGCGATAGTTTTCATCATCGGCGGTCCGATCTCCAGCGGCCACCAGCAGCCGCCCAGCGCGGCCATCAACAGGCTTGCCAGTACGCAGATGCCGATGACCCGATCTTCCGCGGCAGTCAGCGACGCCACCAGCACGCCCAGTGAGCCAGCCACCCAACTGAAAACCAGCAAAGTAATGGTGACGCCCGGCAGATTCGCGCCGAGGTTGACGTGGAAAATAAATTTGCCGACGCTGAGAAAAAACACGATTTGCACCGCGCCGAGCAGCATGAGGCCGTAGATTTTTCCCATGACCAGTTCGAGTCGCGCGACAGGATAAACCATGAGTCGCTTGATCACGCCGTTGCGCCGCTCCGCCGCGATGGTTGCGCCGCCGAAAATCAGCAGATTCATCATCAGATACATCACCAGATTGCCGGGCAACGAGAAATTGAAGCCCGTCGGCGTTGGTTTTCGCCCGGCGAATTTCGCATCCAGGCTGACGGGATTCGGCCTGGCCATGATTTCACGAAGTTGCGCCTCGGTGAATGTGCCGCCGGCGTTCGTTTGCGTCGCGGCTTCGAGCAGATGGCCATTCATCGCGATCAGCGCGCGAACCAGCCGCACTTCGATCAAGGCGGTGTCGGCTTCGCCGGTATCTTCACCTTTGAGAAATTGCAGCCTGGTCGGCTTGAGTTGCAGCGCGTTGGCCGTCAAGTCGGCGGGAATGCGGATGATGCGCGCCGCGGTCTCGCGATTTGTGGGGTCAAGCAGCCACATGTTTTGCGCGCTTAACTCGTCGAGGAAAATACGGCTGAGGAAATTGGTGTCGGCGTTTTCGATCAGCACGGGCGGAGTGCGGTTGTAGGGACGGCCCGGGCCGCGCGCGGCGAAGCCCATGAAGTAAACAAATGCCAGCGGCACCGCGAACAGCCAGATATACGCGCTCTTGTGCTTGAAGAACAGCCGCAAGTCCGTGTGGCCGATGTCGAGGATGCGCTTCATTTGATGGAAGCAGTGGCACAGGCGTCTCGCCTGTGCGTTTCAGCAACGACCAAGGCTATTGAAAACCAGAAACTCACGGGCGAGACGCCCGTGCCACTAATTTTGGAATTCTGTCGTTTCATGCGCGCAGGCCGGTTTTGAATTTTCGCCGGAACAGCATCGCCGCCAGCCCGGTCAAAATCACGCTGCAGATCGCGAGTTTAAGGAACACGATTCCCCAGGCGACGCCCGGGTTGTTGAATTGAAGATTGCGCGCGGTCTCGACAAACCAGTTGCTCGGCATCAACGGCGTGATGTGCTCGCGCAGAAACGCCGGCAGTTGGCTGGCCGGAAACGCGCAGCCGCCCGCCAGGCCCAGCGCCATGCCGGCGACGTTGTTCAGCACGCCGGCGCGCCGCTCATCCGGCACGAGCGCCACCAGCACGGCGAACAGCGCCGCGATGAAACAGGCATAGCCGAAGACCAGCGCGAGCAGCGGCAGCGGGTGCTGCCAGTGAATCTGGAAAACCAATCCGCCGCCGCCGAGCATCACGGCGCTGCAAATCAGCAGCACCACCACGGAGAACACGATCTTGCTCACAATGAACGGCCAGAGTTGCTGGTGCATCGTCTGGTAACGTTCGAACGTCCGCTGGCGCAATTCCCGGTGCAAATCCGTCATGGCGTTCTGGCCGAGGAACAACAGGAACATCGCCGACAAGCCCAGCAGCAAAAAGGCGAACAGGGTGTGCAAGCCGTCGCCGTTTGATTTGGCATTATTCTTTTCAACGGCTTTCGCAGCGACGCGATTGGTGCCGCCGCCGTTGGAATCGGCTGTATTCGCGGTCGCATTCGTGGATTCACGGCCGTCTTCCTTCTCATAACCGACCAGTGGCGGGTTGATGAATTTTTTTGCGGCCTGGAGTTTATCGCCGGCGCGCTCGACCAGGAGCGAAGCCTTGTGGTAATCCGCCTTGCCTTCAAACACGGCCTGCCATTCGGGGAACTCCGAATTGAAATTGCGCGAGACGGCATTCAGCGCCGTCACGACTGCGCCCAGCAATTCCTCCAACACTGCCGGACGAATGGACTCCGCCGGATTCTTGATCAGTTCCAGGCTCACCGGCGCGCGGGCTGTGAGATAATTGCGCATGAAATTCGTTTCGATGATGAGCACGGCGCTGATTTTGTTTTCGTTGACCAGCTTCAGCGCATTCATGCGCTCCATAAAAACGGGTTCGAGATATTTACCTCCCTCGCGCTGGTTTGCCGCACCCCGCAGAAAATCGCTCAACACAGACTTGTCCTCGTCCACCACCGCAAAGCGGATGCGGCCCAGCGCGCCGCTGTCGGAATTGCCGCCGAAGACCATGCCCAGCAGTGCCGTCATGGCCAGCGGCACGATGAGGTTGATGAGCCACGGCAGCGGATTGCGCCAGGCGCGGCGCAGGTCTTTGGCGAGCAGGACGCGCAACATGGCTACATCCGTAGGACAGGCGTCGCGCCTGTTTCTGATTCAAGGCCACTACTTTCAACTGATCGGTCAGTCCCATTCACGAACCGAATGGCAGGGTGAATGAAAACATGTGTAATGGAGACAGGCGCGACGCCTGTCCTACAACGATGCACAACGCACCTTCCAGGCCGTGCCGCCAACACAGCAACGCTCAACCTGTTTTTAACCAGACAGTTCATTTTTATTCTCTCAAATCCCTTCCGGTGAGTTGCAGAAACACGTCATTCAGGCTGGGCCGCTTGAGCGTGACGTTTTCAACGTGGACCGGAAGGCCGAGCAAATCCTTGAGGCAATCGGAGGGATCGCGCGTGCCCACGGCGGCGACCACCAGTTGCCGTTCAGTCCTTTGAATCACGCGGAAGCGCCGGTTAAATCCGTTCCACGTGTCGGGCGCGGCATTTTTGAAATCGGCTTCCAGCACGAACACGCGGTCGCCGCCGAGCCGTTCCTGCAATTCGTTCAGCGTGCCTTCGGCCAGCAACCGGCCATGATCAATGATGCCGATGCGCTGGCAGAGCGTTTCGGCTTCCTCAAGGTAATGGGTCGTGTAAAGAATCGCCGTGCCGGACGCGCACAGGTTGCGGATGAATTCGAGAATGTTCAACCGCGCCTGCGGATCAATGCCCACCGTCGGTTCGTCCAAAAGGAGGAGCTTCGGGTGGTGCAGCAGCGCGCAACCGAGATTGATGCGCCGTTTCATGCCGCCGGAATAGGTCTTCACCGCGTCTTTGGCGCGTTCGGTCAGCGAAAGCGCTTCCAATAATTCCGCTGCGCGCGATTTGGCTTCGCTGGAACTCAAGCCGGCCATGCGGCCCCAGAATTCCAGGTTCTCGCGCCCGGTCAGTTCCTCATAAATCGCCAGCTCTTGTGGGACCACGCCCATGATGCGCTTGGCGGCAGTCGGGTCCGACCAGAAAGGTTTGCCGGCCACGGCGACGTCGCCGGCATCGGGCTTGAGCAGGCCCGAGATGATGGAAATGGTGGTCGTTTTGCCCGCGCCGTTGGGACCGAGCAGCCCGTAAATTTCGCCTGGACGAACCTCGAAACTCACGGAGTCCACCGCCCGAACGGCGCCAAAGGACTTGTTCAATCCTTCGACTTTTAAAAGAGCCATGACGGCGATGTTAAACCAAGAGAACAGTGGAACAAGTGACAATTTGGTGCAAAGCCTTCACCGTCATTGCCATGAACGGCGCAAATTGCGTCAAGCTGACGTGTCGGATGTTTGGTGGTGGTGTGCATTTTACGGCTTTCGGTGCGGCGAGCGTCCTGGCGAGCCGGCTCGTCAGGAGCCTCGCCCCACCAAAACACTGCCGGGCACCTTCGCTGCTTGCTTCGGTGTAGCAAACTGTGGCTTAATGTAGCCCCGTGAAGGTTCTTGGCATTATCCCGGCGCGCTACGCCTCGACACGGTTCCCCGGCAAAGCACTCGCGCCCATCGCGGGCAAGCCGCTCATCCGGCGCGTCATCGAGCAATGCCGAAAGGCGAAATCGCTGGATGAAGTCATCGTGGCCACAGATGACGCGCGCATCGCCAATGCCGTGAAAAAGTTCTGCCGCGTGGAAATGACCCACGCCGATCATCCGAGCGGAACGGACCGCATCGCGGAAGTGGCCGTAAAAATTCCCTGCGATGCGGTCGTAAACATCCAGGGTGACGAGCCGATGATTGACCCGGGGGTGGTTGATGCTGTGGCTGGCGCGTTGGCGCAGAGCGAAATGTCCACGGCGGCGACACGTATCAAGAATCCCGCTGAACTGGACAATCCGAACGTCGTGAAAGTCGTGATCAACTCTGTCGGTCGGGCGTTGTATTTTTCGCGGCACACGATTCCGTATCTGCGCGAGGGGAGCGCACGCGCCTCGCGTGCCGTCGAAAGCGCCCCGCTTTCGACACAATCGGTTGACGAGGCGTCAACCGTTACACGCGAGGCGCGTGTGCTCCCGTTTCCTTTTTTGAAGCACCTCGGCATTTACGGTTACCGGCGCGAAACCCTGTTGCGGCTGGTGAAATTCCCGGTGTCGCCGCTCGAAAACGCCGAGAAACTGGAACAGTTGCGTGCGCTGGAAAACGGCATCCCCATCGCGGTTGTGCAGGTGGATTATGACAGCGTAGGCGTGGACACCCCGGAAGATGTGGCGCGAGTGGAAAAGATTTTAAACCACGGATGAACATGGATAAACACGGATTGAAAACGTAAAACAACATGAAATTCTTTGCTTTGCTTAACGAACAGCAGCAAGGGCCTTTTGACGAAGAAACGGTTCAAAAGATGATTTCAGGCGGGGAAATCAAACGCGACACGTTGGTTTGTTCAGAAGACGGCGATGTGGGTTGGACCCCTGCCAAGGAATTATTTTTCCAAGATTCGCTGCCGGAATCTTTCACTCCGGCTCCATCTATTGATGAAATGTTGGCTGAACAATCCGACGATGGCTCGCGTTTGGAAATTCGGCTCAACTCTGGCGCAGAATTAAGAATTAAAGCCGTGGAGCTTTATGACGAAATTGCAATGGCAAAAGTAAATTCAAAAAGAGCGGAGGCCATGAAAATGTTCAAAGGTGTTTCAACCGGCATCGGGCCGTGGGGGTCAATTGAATGGGTGCTCGCAGCTTCTGTTGTTATCGGGGCAGTCGAATCCGTTTTATCGGCGGGAGCATCTTCAACGGGTGCTGGCTTGCTTGGAGAGGCGATGCGAGCAGAACGACAACTTCGCAAAGAGGGTATATTTTTCCCTGTCAACAAAGTCCAATACATTGAAGATCCAACGCCGGGTTTTTGGCGAGCACATGCAGTGAAAGCAAAAACAGCAAAGACAGCAACGGCATTTGTTCATAACGGTGACGAGTTTATTTCTGTAATGACTGACGACAATTCGGCTTGTTCAATTCGCTGGAGCGCAGTGGAACGTTATTTTTATTCCAAACCAATAACGTAGAGATTCTATCCGTGTTAATCCGTGTTAATCCGTGGTTAAAATAATTTTGAGATGAAATTCATATTTGTCACCGGCGGCGTGGTGAGCTCGTTGGGCAAAGGCCTGACGGCGGCGTCACTCGGCACCCTCCTCGAAAATCGCGGCCTCAAGGTCGTGCTCCAGAAGTTCGACCCTTACCTCAACGTGGATCCGGGCACGATGAACCCTTACCAGCACGGCGAGGTTTATGTGCTCGACGACGGCGCGGAGACCGACCTCGACCTCGGCCATTACGAACGGTTCACCAACGTCAAGCTGACCCGGCTCAACAACCTCACCAGCGGCCAAGTCTATCAAAACGTGCTCAACAACGAGCGCGAAGGCAAATACCTCGGCAAGACCGTCCAAGTGATTCCGCACGTCACCGACGAAATCAAGAACCGCATCCACGTCCTCGCCGAAAAATCCAAGGCGGACGTCGTCATCACCGAAATCGGGGGCACGACCGGCGACATTGAAGGTCTGCCGTTCCTCGAAGCCATCCGCGAATTTGCTTTGGAAGTCGGCTACAACAACGCCATTTTCATTCACGTCACGCTATTGCCATTCATCAAGGCCGCCGGCGAATTGAAGACCAAGCCGACGCAGCAATCGGTCGCCAAACTGCGCGAAATCGGCATCGCCCCGCACGTCGTGGTCTGCCGCAGCGACCGGCCGCTCGAAAAGGAAGTGCGCCAGAAAATCTCGCTGTTCTGCAACGTGCCCGTCGAGGCGGTCATCGAGGAAAAGGACGTGGACCATTCGATTTACGAAGTGCCGCTGATGCTCCAGCGCGAACGGCTCGACGACCTCGTCTGCCAGCTTTTGCGCCTCGACGCGCCACCGGCGAACATGACGCACTGGCAGGAAATCCTCCGCAAACTCATCGCGCCGCAGCATCGCGTCCGCATCGGCGTGGTCGGCAAATACATCGGCCTGCAGGACGCCTACAAATCGGTTTATGAAGCCATCATTCACGGCGGCGTCGGCAACGATTGCGGCGTGGAAATTGTGAAAGTGGATTCCGAGGAAATCGAAAAGGACGGCGCGGAAAAAATGTTGAAGGGCCTCGGGGGCATTCTCGTGCCCGGCGGTTTCGGCGAACGCGGCATCGAAGGCAAGATCCAGGCGGCCCAGTATGCCCGTGAAAACAAAATTCCCTATCTCGGCCTGTGCCTGGGGATGCAGATTGCCACGATTGAATTTGCGCGGAACGTTTTGAAGTTGAACAAGGCGCATTCGACTGAATTTGATTCGGCCACACCACACCCGGTCATCGCCATGCTGGACGAACAGAAACGCGTGACGAAGAAAGGCGGCACGATGCGGCTGGGGGCGCAGCCTTGCCAGTTGACGCTCGGCACGAAGGCGGCGCAGCTTTACGGCTCATTCGTGGTCAACGAACGCCACCGTCACCGTTACGAATTCAACAACGCCTACCGCGACAAATTCGAGAAGGCCGGGTTCGTGTTCAGCGGCCTGTCGCCGGACGGCAAGCTGGTGGAAATCATCGAACTCAAGGACCATCCGTTTTTCATCGCGAGCCAGTTCCACCCGGAATTTTTGAGCAAGCCGCACCAGCCGCACCCGTTGTTCAAGGGCTTCATCGCCGCCGCCCACGCGAGCATCCACCAGAAGCCGTTGTGAAAAAGGTAAAATCGAAAAAGGAAGCCTCGCTGGAAAAATTGTTCAGCCGTTTGCTGAAACCGGAAAAGCGCCAGCGACTCGAATTGCTGCTTCTGAAACGGCTCAAACATCGCAAGGCCGATTTGGAGAAGATGTTCGGGGTGATGATTGCCACGACGACGGCGGACGCGAGCCTCCCGCAGGTTTGAATACCAGCGTCAAGCCGGGATACGACATCACCTTTACCGTCGAGCGATAATCGGCATAATCCCCGCCGTGACGTATCCCGAGGCCATTCAATTTCTTTACGATTTGCGCTGGTTCGGCGCGAAGTTCGGGCTGGATAACACGTTCCAACTCGCCGCGCTGGCCGGGCATCCACAAGACCAGCTCCGCTTCATTCACGTCGCCGGCACCAATGGCAAAGGCTCCACCTGCGCCATGCTCGAAAGCATTTATCGCACGGCGGGCCTGCGCACCGGCCTGTTCACCTCGCCGCACCTGGTATCGTTCCGTGAACGGATTCAGGTCAATCGCCGGTTGATTTCCGAAGGCGAAGTCGTCCGCTTGGTCGAGGTGCTGCAACCGTTGCTCAAACATTTTCCCGCCGGCCATCACCCGACCTTTTTCGAAGTCGTCACCGTCATGGCGTTGAAATTCTTCGACGAACAAAAATGCGAACTCGTGATCTGGGAAACCGGGTTGGGTGGACGTCTGGACGCGACGAATATCGTCACCCCGCTGGCCAGCATCATCACCAACATTGGCATCGAACACTCGGAATGGCTCGGCGATACCTTTGAAAAAATCGCCGCCGAAAAAGCCGGCATCATCAAGCCGAATGTGCCCGCCATCACCGCTGCGCGGCCGGGTGAAGGGCTGGAGATGATCACGTCGGTCGCCCGGGAGAAGCGGGCGCCGTTGACTGTGGTGGATGAATCGCAAATCCGCCGCGCGCCTCTCGATATCCTTGAGCTGCCGCTGCACGGGGCGCACCAGAAACTGAACGCGGCGACGGCCTTGGCGACCGTGCGTATTCCCGGCAGCCAATTACCGGTCGGCGACGATGCGTTGCGCCGGGGACTGCTTGCGGTTGACTGGCCGGGCCGGATGCAACGCGTGTCAACGGCGTCGGGGCAGATGGTGTTGCTGGATGGGGCGCATAATCCCGCCAGCGCCGAAGCCTTGCGGGCGGCCCTCCGGGCCGAATTTCCGGATGCCAAGCCGGCCATTATTTTCGGGGTGTTCCGCGACAAGGATTCGGCGAGCATGTGCCATTCGCTGGCGCCGCTGGCCGGGCGGCTCCTGCTCACGCCGGTGCACAGCGATCGCACCGAAGACCCGGCACGGCTGGTAACGGCCTGCCGCGCGGCGAACCCGGGCGCTCCCCTCGAAGTGTGCGCCTCACTGGCCCAGGCCGTTGAACGGGCCGCCGGCGAACCGTTCGTGGTCGTCACCGGTTCGCTCTATCTGGTGGGCGAGGCGCTGGAATTGCTCGGTCTTTCGCCCGCGAACGGCGGGGAACGCGCCCTGAACGAATGGACCGCCGGAGTTTCCTCTCGCTAATGATTTGATTTAGCATTAATGATTCTTTGCAAAAAGCGTGGATTCTTTCTTGATTCTAACCCTTCGGATAAGTAAATAATTCCGTCCGATAGAATAATTTTGAGCATCAACATGGCTTACACAGATACGTTGCCGTTATCAGGGAGGTTTGGGCAGACCGTCCGCCGGGACGCGTGGTGGGCGCAGCCGCTGCTGGTATTCCTGGGGCTTTCAACGTTCATCGTCTATTCCACGTGGGCGGCGTTTCATCCACTTTACCAGGGGAACCCCGCCTACTGGTGTCATGCGAACGGCGCGAATTATCTTTCCCCGTTTTTCTCACCCGAAATTTTCGGGAGCTCGCCGCACAGTTGGTTTGGATATGCGCCCGCCTGGTGGCCGTCATGGCTGCCCGCCTTTTCTCCGGCCTTCCTGATTTTGTGGGCGCCGGCAGGGTTTCGCTTCACCTGCTATTATTATCGCGGCGCGTATTACAAGGCGTTTTGGGCCGACCCGCCCGCTTGCGCCGTCGGCGAGCCGCGCAAGGTCTTCCTCGGGGAAAAGTCCTTTCCGCTCATCCTGCAAAACGTCCACCGTTACTTCCTCTACCTCGGAATGCTCTTTCTGATCAATCTTACCTACGACGTTTGGGAAGGGATGTGGTTTACGGATGCGAGCGGCGTAAAACATTTCGGCGTCGGCGTCGGGACCCTTGTGCTGGCTCTGAACGTTATCCTTCTGAGCTGCTACACCCTGGGCTGCCATTCCTTGCGGCACCTGGTCGGCGGGTTCCTGGATGAGACCTCCAAGGCGCCGGTCTGCGCCAAAGGCTATTCCTGTGTAAGCTGCCTCAACCGCCGGCACATGATGTGGGCGTGGATCAGTCTGTTCTGGGTCGGGTTTTCAGACCTTTACGTGCGCCTGTGCGCGATGGGCAAAATTACAGACTTGAGTTGGCATTTTTGAAATCGCCGGGCTGGATATGACGAATTCCTCAATCCGAACAACGAAAGAAATTCAAATGCCCAAATCCCCGAATCATCCCGCGCGCGTCCACAGCCATTGGGCATCCGGGCCTGGTCATGCTTTCGTCATTACGGCTTCGTCATGCGTCATTCACCCGACCGCATTTCCCGGGTGGGACAGCCTTTAGTTCACCATGGCCACCAATTACGAAACTCTCGAATACGACGTGTTAATCATCGGCGCGGGCGGCGCGGGTTTGCGCGCGGCTATCGAAGCCTCGGCGGCGCGCGTAAAGGTCGGCATGGTTTGCAAATCACTGCTGGGCAAGGCGCACACGGTCATGGCCGAGGGCGGCATGGCGGCGGCGCTCGCCGACGTGGACGACCGCGACGGCTGGAAGGTCCATTTTTCCGACACCATGCGTGGCGGCCAGTACGTCAACAACTGGCGCATGGCCGAGTTGCACGCCAAGGAAGCGCCCGACCGCGTCCGTGAACTCGAAGCCTGGGGTGCGGTGTTCGACCGCACGCCCGACGGCAAAATCCTGCAACGCAATTTCGGCGGCCACCGCTATCCCCGGCTCGCGCACGTCGGCGACCGCACGGGGTTGGAACTGATTCGCACATTGCAGGACCAGGGCATCCATCTAGGCATCGAAGTCAACATGGAACACACCATTGTCACGCTGCTTAAAGACGGCGACCGCGTGACCGGCGCGTTTGGCTACGACCGCGAGCGCGGGCGCTTCAAAATCTTCCGGGCAAAGGCGGTTGTGCTCGCTACGGGCGGCATCGGGCGCTCGTATAAAATTTCGAGCAATTCCTGGGATTGCACCGGCGACGGCCAATCGCTCGCCTATCACGCCGGCGCGGAGCTGGTGGACATGGAGTTCGTGCAGTTCCACCCGACGGGCATGATCTGGCCGCCGAGCGTGACGGGCATGCTCGTCACTGAAGGGGTACGCGGCGAAGGCGGTGTTTTGCGGAACAAGGACGGTCGTCGCTTCATGTTCGACGACATCCCGGAGAATTACAAAGCCCAAACCGCCGACAACGAGGAGGAAGGCTGGCTTTATTGCGCCGGTGACCGAAACGCGCGCCGGCCGCCCGAACTGCTGACGCGTGACCACGTGGCGCGTTGCATCAGGCGCGAAGTCCAGGCCGGCCGCGGCAGCCCGCACGGGGGCGTATTCCTCGACATTTCGTGGATCAAGGAGAAAATTCCGAACGCGGCCGAGCACATCAAACGCAAGCTGCCCAGCATGTATCACCAGTTCCTGGCGCTCGCCAATGTGGACATCACCCGCGAGCCGATGGAAGTCGGCCCGACCACGCATTATATCATGGGCGGCGTGCGGGTGAACAGCGACACCCAGATGTCCACGGTGCCGGGGCTGTTTGCCGCGGGCGAAGTGACCGCGGGCCTGCACGGGGCGAACCGGCTGGGCGGCAATTCGCTGTCGGATCTGGTCGTCTTTGGGAAACGAGCAGGTGAATATGCCGCGAAATTCGCGCGGGAACATGGCGCAGCCCGGGTCAACGATGACCAGGTTGAAGAAGCTGCGCGCCGCGCGCTGGAGCCGTTCAGTCGCGGGGCGTCAACGGGTGGCAACGCCGAGGGCCCTTACCAGGTGCAGTACGATTTGCAGGAAACAATGCAAAATCTGGTTGGCATTGTGCGGCGCGAGGAAGAAATGGTCCGCGCACTCGACGGCATTGCCAAACTGAATGAACGCGCCGGGCGGGTCGCCGTTTACGGTCATCGCGAATTCAATCCCGGCTGGCATACCGCATTGGATTTGAAACATATGCTCACCGTGTCCGAAGCCATCGCGCGTTCGGCCCTCGAGCGCAAGGAAAGCCGGGGCGGCCATTTCCGCGACGATTTTCCAGGCAAAGACGCGGCCTGTGGCCGGATGAACGTGGTGGTCTGGAAGGGAGCCGGCGGCGCGATGCAGGTGCGGCGCCAGCCGATTCCGGAAATGCCGGCGGAGTTGAAACAGATTATTGAGGAAATGAAGTGAAAACAGCCGTTTTCAAAATCTGGCGCGGAGACGCGCAAAGCGGGAAGTTCGTGGAGTACACCACGGAAATCACCGAAGGCATGGTAGTGCTCGATGCGGTGCTGCATATTCAAGCGGCACAGGCCAACGACATGGCCTGTCGCTGGAATTGCAAGATAGGCCGGTGCGGCTCCTGCTCGGCGGAAATCAACGGGATGCCAAAGCTGCTGTGCATGACGCGGATGGACCAGTTGCCGCTCGACCAACCCATCACCCTCCAACCCATGAAGACGTTCCCGCACCTCCGCGATCTGACGACGGACGTTTCCTGGAATTATCGGGTGAAGAAGAAAATCAAGAAATTCAAGCCTCGTCCGCCCGACGCGCCGGACGGTACGTGGCGGATGTACCAGGCGGACGTGGACCGCGTGCAGGAATTCCGCAAGTGCATCGAATGTTTCCTCTGCCAGGACGTCTGCCACGTGTTGCGCGAACACCACAAGCACGACGAATTCATCGGCCCGCGGTTCCTGGTCTATACCGCCGCGCTGGAGATGCACCCGCTTGACACCGAAGACCGGCTGCCGGAATTGAAGCAGGCGCACGGCATCGGCCTGTGCAACATCACCAAATGCTGCACCAAAGTCTGCCCGGAAAGCATCCACATCACTGACAACGCCATCATCCCGCTCAAGGAACGCGTGGTGGATGAGTATTACGACCCGCTCGGCCGGTTGTGGAAAAAGTTGCGACCGAAGGTTTGAACATACCACGCCCTCCGGACTCGGCCATGGTCCCGGCTCCGCGTCCCGTACTCCGATCGAAAGCCGGTTCAGACCGCTACGCCTTCTTCCTCGGCTTCCTTTGCCGCCACGAGGTCTTTTTCCGCCAGTACCCAATCCGCCAACGTCAGCGGATGGTCCGGCAGTTTGTCGCGATACAGGCGATACGCGTGTTCACGCACCATGCTTTTAGTGACGCCGGGTGTGACCGGCCTGGGCTGTTCCATGATCTTCGGCGCCGCATTTTTTGTTTTCATACTGAAACATAAGCCTCCCGGCTTGGTCTGCAAGTGGACAGAACAAGCCGGATCCGGCGACGATTTCCAGTCGCTTCCCGGCTTGCGCGGCGGGTGCGCAGGCAATTGCCGTGTCGGGACAGCGCTCTGCCATCGGCGCCCGCCGCGCGCTGGAAGCTCAGGCTGACCGCCCTGCTGCCGGTGGGTAAGCGCAAATCGGCCGTGGCGCGCGCCTTTTCCGATGCAGAAATCTCACATAAATGTGCAAAAAGATAATGGTGCTTTAAACTGGAAACCTGTTATAGTGCGCCCCGGCAGGCTGCTCAAAAAAGCCATGGATTTGAACGTTAACCACAAATTTATTGGGAAATTCGCATGTTTCTCGGGTAAAAAGAGTTTTCGGCAGCCGGTGAGTCAACCTGCAATTTATGAGCAAATTTCTGACATTGGAAAAATTTTCGTTTGGCATGGGCGACCGTTTTGCGCATCAGGCCAAGGCCCAACTGACAGCATGTTTGATGGTCGCCAAACAAGGCGTTGACATCATTCCGGTCTGGAACAAATCGAACCGCGAGCACACCATCATCGGTTCCGAACCCGCCAGCACCCGCGCCGCCGCCGCTGCCGCGATCCAGGCCCTGGGCTGGAAACAGCCCTGGCACGTGGACGCCGACCACATCCGGCTCGACACGGTGGACCGCTTCCTGCCGCACTCGGATTTCTTCACCATTGACGTGGCCGATTCAATTGGCAAACCCGCCGATCCCGCGAGCGTCAAGGCGTTTGCCGACCGCCACCCGGAACTCGCCGGCCAAATCGTCATTCCCCGGATTGACCGTCCCTTTGAAACCACGCGCGCCGAAGTCGAGCGCGTCGCCGGCAAATATCTGCTGGCCGTGCAGGATGCGGGAAAAATCTACCGGCACATCGCGCAGGCCAAAGGCGCCGCCGGCTTCATCACTGAGGTTTCGATGGATGAAACCGACAGCCCCCAGACACCGCCGGAATTGCTGATCATTCTCGCCGCCCTCGCCGACGAACAGGTTCCCATCCAGACCATCGCGCCGAAGTTCACCGGCCGTTTCAACAAGGGCGTGGATTACGTCGGCGATCTGAAGCAGTTCGAAAAGGAGTTCAACGACGACCTTGCCGTCATCGCTTTTGCCATCGCGAAATACGGCCTGCCGGCCCCGCTCAAACTGAGCGTCCATTCCGGCAGCGACAAGTTCTCCATCTACGCTCCAATGCGCCGCGCGCTGAAAAAATTCAACGCCGGGCTGCACATCAAAACCGCCGGCACCACCTGGCTGGAGGAACTCATCGGCCTGGCGGAAGCCGGTGGCGGCGGCCTGGCATTGGCCAAAGAAATTTATGCCGACGCGCTCAGTCACGTGGACGAGCTTTGCGCGCCGTACACCACGGTCATTGACATCAAGCGGGCCCAATTGCCGACGGCAGCGGCGGTTAAAGGCTGGACCTCGGAGCAATACGTTTCGGCATTAAGGCACGATCCCAAATGCAAGGAGTTCAATTCGAGCTTCCGGCAATTGCTGCACGTGGGCTTCAAAATTGCGGCCAAGAAGGGCGACCGCTACCTCAGCGCGCTGAAACAGCACGAGGCCGTCATCGCCAAAAATGTCATCGAAAACCTGTACGAGCGGCACATGAAACCTTTGCTCGTCGGCAGGTAGCGCCTTCCCGTCGCCGGTGAAACGAGGCGCTCGTTTACCTTTTATTTCAGCGGCTCGCCTTTGGATTCCAGCCGTCCGGGCCCCCCAGCACTTTCGGCAACGTGATGGCGTCGGCCCCGGTTTTGGTCAACTGCTGCGACCAGGGCGCCCGCGCGGATGGATTTGCACCGGGGCCGGTGCTGTTGAACTCGGCATAGCGGGCGGTCGTGTGCGTTTCGGGCTTCTTCCAGTCATTCCAGCCTTCCGGGCGGACGACCTCGGACATTTCGGTATTCAGAAAAATTGTGCTCGCGTAAATCCGCCAGGGCCGGCCCAGATACGTTCGCGTTTCGGGTTTGTCACCGGTGATGGTGCAGTTTGAAAAAACGAACCCGAACGGCTGGTCCGCCGGCGTGGAAGCGGCGGTGATGTAGCCATTGCCCAGACACTGAATGTGGCAACGCTCGAACCACGCCGTTGCCGCGCCGAAGATGAAATCCACGTGGCCGGCGATATAACAATTTTCAAAGTACTGCCGGCCACGGTTCAGCAATATCGTGTCCTGCCAGCCGAGGAAACGGCAATTGCGGAATACGGCCCGGTCGCCGTCCACGCGAATGGCCAGCGCCTGTCCTTTGGGGCCGGCGGAGTTTTCAAATGTGAGGTTTTCCGCCGTGAAATCGTTCGCGTCAATGGTCGCTGAAGGGGTGCGGAACGTGCCGATGGGTTTGCCGTCAAAATTGGTGAGGTTGGCGTACAGGTCGTAGGTGATCATCGTGGTGGCCGGGTTTTCACCCGCCAGTTTGAAAAAGCCTTTCTCGCGCTGGACATAAATCAATTCCTTGTAGGTGCCGGGTTTGACATGGATGACGACGGGATTGGTGCGGCTGCCCGACGGGACGGACATAATGGCCGCCTGCACCGATTTGAACCCGCCGCTGCCGTCGGTGGCCACCGTGAGACGGGTTTGCGCGCGGGAGCTGGCGATGATCAAAAACGGCACCATGATGCCGGTCAAAATCTGGTGCTTCATGCCGGGCAACTTAAAAGATCCACCCCAGAACCTCTACACCGAAATACTCCAAAATTATGCCAATCCCGTGAAAATTTTGGCATCGGGCTTTGCACGGAAAAGCCAACTGGCTTGCCGAGTCGAAGCCCGGCAAGACTCATGACGAACGAAGACTGGTGCGCGGTACAAGACTTGAACTTGTGACCCCTACCGTGTCGAGGTAGTGCTCTGCCAACTGAGCTAACCGCGCTTCGCCGCTGAAAGACCGCTGAAAATGCTTGTTTTTCATAGTCTTTCTCGCAATTGCGAAGGATTCAACATCCTTCATTTTTGGCCGTCTGGCAAGCGCAAAAACAGCCAAGGTCAGGACAAAAGTCAGAAAAGGAAGTGCTCCGCCAGACCTCTGGCCGGGGGCGCAGGCAACCGGACAAAATCGAACGTTCATGTTCAACCGCCGTTCCCCTCGCTCTGCTGCATCATGCAATGCCGTTTTACCTCAACCCCTTCAAATCGGGTCATGACCGAATCCTGAAAACACCGGAAGGACGGTCGGCGCTTCGAGTAAAAAAGATGGCTCGACCGGCTGCGGTGATAGTCCGAGGAACCAAACCGGGCAATCGGCACGCGAAAGCCCGGCAGGTCAACCATAAGATCAGCCCAATGGCGCTCCAGTTTCCGGTTTTGGGTGTTGAACCAGACCTCGACGGGAGTGGCGACCTGTAGCAGGTAATCAATGTGCCAATGGGGTGTTGCCGTTGATTCCAGATGATGGCCGATGCGGGCACGCAGACCGCCAGCACCAAAGGCGCTGCCGACGTAGGCATAAAACCCAGGAACAATATCGAATTTGCCTAGTGAGCCGATTTCCAGCCGCTTCATCTGCCAGACCGAAGCGATGAGAACGTAGGTTCCCTTGTATTCCGGCAATTCCATAATCCGATCAACCAAGCGAATGCGGAACTGTCAGCACAAACGAGCAGCGCTGGCGCTGCTGTCACATAACCTTACGTGGAACAGCAAACGGACTGTTCCGGTGGCGATCATGGCTGGATTCAGGTGGGCCGCCAAGAAAAAGCGGCGGGCATCAGCAAATTTTGGGGAATCCTGATGCCGCCTCACGAGCCATGTCTGGCTGGTGCTGTCAACCGCGAGAGCGGAACTCAAAGCGGCCAATCGGTGGTGGCTCCGGCTGGCAAGACAGCTTGATTGTGAGCCTCTTTGAGAACCTTTCCTCCGAAATGGACACCGGCAATATTGGCAGGACGATGGACCGAAAAAAGCGTAAACGTTTTGTTCTGCCGCCTGTGTCGAGCCGGGCTGCGCCGAACCGATTATTTCTTCGGGCTTCTCAATGCAGACTCGATTGTCTTCAGATCATCATCGGACATTTTGGGCGCTGCCTTGCGCATCATCTCGACGAACCAATCCACTTCTTCTGTCTGTGCCGGAAAGCCGATGTTCTCACCGCCTCCAGCACTGGTTGGGCGTTTGGAATTTACGATAAGCCCGCCGTGCGCATCCAGGAACGCCGAATAGGGCAGTCCCGAAGGGCCGCCCAGTTTCTCCAACAGTGCCTCGCCTCCAGGGTTTTCCAGTTCCTTGTTCTTCTCGTTTTCCTGAACCACCAGTTTCACCGGCACGAAATACTTCTCGAATACGGCTTTGATGTCAGCCCGGTCCAGGAAGGCATCCAGGCGTCTGCACCATCCGCACCAGGAAGCTCCGAAGTGGACGAAAATGGCCTTGTGTTCAGCCGTCGCCTTTGCCTCGGCCTGGGCCAGCACCTGGTCGGCGGAAGGCGGTTCAGAAGATGCGTTGAGGGTAGAGAGCGAAAACGCTGCGAGAAGAAGTGCGACGGCTTTCATGGTTACGTATTACGCCTGCATCGGGTTCCAGTCAAGGCTGGCCCTCGGCCATGACGAATGTGCATGACTCCCTGACCCCCTCCAGCCCAGGACTATACCTTTCACAAACCCAAGGCTGAAACCGGCCCATGTCTAGCTAGAGCCGCAACGCCAGAAGTCAAACGTTTTTTATCTTTTGATTTCTGCGGAAAGTGATTCAATGGAAATTATGAAAACAACCTTTCCAATTTTCCTTGTCGCTCTAATCCTGTGCGGCTGTGCATCTGAAAAGAATCCCTTAATGACCGGCAACCCTAAAGACTGGCGGGGACATCCAACCAGCGATTTGGTTACAGCGAGCGGGCAGCCAACCCGCGTCCTTCAGCAATCGGACGGTGAGGTCTGGCAATATATCAAACAGTGGGATGCTGAAGTTCCCAAGGGGAGCCACATGTCGTTTAACATGCAGGGATTCAGCACCGCCAACAGCAGTGTTTCTGGCGCGGGCGGTGGCTTTGAAAGCCACGAACAATACAAAGCCCATTACGTGAGAATTGACAGCTTTGCAGTCAAAAAGGGGATAATCACGAAGTGGTACGGGGAGATAGATGAAAATGACCAAGCCATTCGGAAGTGGCATTAAACGATTTGCAGCGGACAATCCTGACTTGTTTCGCGGGGATGGTTTGTATTCAAATGGTTCAACAAATCGCACCGAAACGATGGGCAACCGAACAGCGCCGACTGGCGACCGGCTCACGCCTGCAATCTGATGTCTCAAATCTCATGGCTCAACCCAAAACTCAAGGCGCAGTGGCCGGTGGCCACGTGGCGGGGTCAGGCTTTCTCACTCAATTAAGAACGAAACATTGACCGTTGCCGATACGCTGATCTGACCAACTGACAGTGTGTCGTCCATAGCCTCGGATGCACCACCCGCATTCTGCACCACATTTTGAACCATCCCGCCGCCAGACCACCCACCCCAATAACTGCCCGACGAACTCCACCAACCACCCCAGTCATTCGCAGTGATGCTGTAAACCTTGCCACACTTTACCCCAAGTTCCGCTGCCATAGCCTCAGCCTTCTCTTTCGCCGCTCGAATCGCCATCGCCCTGGCCGCGTCTCGGTGCTTACGTAACTGCGACGTGCGAAACTCAATCCCGTGGACGGTGTTGACGCCATTGGTCAGCAAACCAGTTAATATCCCCTCAAAGCTTTCTATCTTGGTCAACTTGACCTCGATGGACTTGCGAACCACATAAGTCACCGGCTTCGTCCACGAGGCGTTGTTGTCATAGGTCGGTACAATGCTGATAAAATCCGTCTGGACATCTTTGGCCTTCACATCGCTGGCCTTCAAAAAGGCTAGGGCTTTGGCGACACGCTCGTCATTCTCCCTTTTGGCACTTTCGAGATTCTCATGGCGCGTTTCCACGCCGACTCTCAAATAAATCTCGTCCGGGGCGACCTTCACTTCTGCGGAGCCGGACACGGTAATGATCGGCGGTTGCTGGGCTGGCGCTTGAGAGAAAGCTGGCGTCAAAGAGAGATTTAAGGCAGCGAATGCGAGAATGAGATGTGTTTTCATATATGCGATTTGACGGCAAACATTGTGGAATGCTCCCGATGAAGCCTAGCGATTCCACGCGGAAATGTCACCACCGGCGGCCAGGCTCCGACGGCAATCTGGACCCACAGATGTCGTGGCTCAACCGGAAACTCAACGGGCAGTGGCCGGTGGCTCCGGGGCGGTGTCAGGCGGCAACGTGGTCATGTCTCTTTGCTTGCCTCGGTCTAAACAACCAGAAAACTACCAGTCCGACAACAGCTCCGTAGGGAACTCCAATAAGCAAAATGCGAAGTGAACTCCACGTCCCTATCGTCACTGGCTCTGGAAGCCAACTAAACGGAAACCACAACCAACGAAAAACTTCACGACACACTTGCACGTCAACCTGTGCGGGATACCCAGTCTGTGCCTCCGCTATGCTGCTCACGTGGAAACAGAGCCACCAAGTCGCAAATCCAAACGCCAGCGCAATAAAATGTCTGGTTGAAAATCTCATACGCGCACTGCCGCCTACCGATCCACCGCCGGGCCACGACCCCCGGCGGCGGTGTTATAGTAACCATACAGTTCGTGGCAGGGCTGGTGATCTTTGCGGTCGCGCACCGGCAAAATGATCGGCGCAGGGACCGTTTATTTTTCCAACCCCATTTTCTTGAGCAACGCGATGAACCTTGGCTCCGAGCGTAGATTCTGCCAAACTGGGTCACATTTCACGAAAGGCGACAACGCAAACTGTGCCCACCCCTTTGGGGCTTGCTCCAGCCAATTGAAAGTCTGCTCGTGATCCTCAAGACCGTGATAGACTAGAGCGATGCTAGATTGGACTTCATATCCTTGCTGCAAAAAGTGCATCAACGCTTCGAGCACCTTGCGTGCCTCACCTATCTTCCCGGAAACCGCACAGGCATACCCCAGCCATCCCAGTCCATAGGGACTGTCTCCGGCCAGTGTCCTGCTGATTTGAAACTCACTAATGGCGTTGGTAAACATGCCTTTCATCACATAGGCAGCACCAAGGCAAGTGTGGGCACCAAGGAAGTTCGGATTCAGTTCAAGTATCTTACGGTATTCCGCAATGGCTTCGTCGTAGTGACCGTTGTAATAGAGTAACACGCCCACGTTTTGGTTTATGACCGGCGAGAGTGGATCAAGCTCGCACGCCCGCTGACACTCGCGACTTGCTTCCTCAAGCCGACCCATATCCCGCAGGAACTGTGAATACCATTGGTGGGCGGTGGCATAATTCGGACTGAGTTCGATGGCTCGCGTGTATTCTGCTTCAACTCCTGTCCAGTCCCACTCCGACCACTCAACCCCGGCTAAAGCGGCGTGCGCTTCGCCCAGCGTGTTGTCCAGTTCCTGAGCCTTGAGCGCGGCAGCACGCGCCTTGGGCAGGACTTCTTTGGTAGGAACGCCCGCGTATCCGGGGAGCAGGTTGTAACAATCGGCCAACCCCGCATACGCCAGCGCGTAATCAGGGTCTTGGGCCAACGCTTGCTCAAGATAGTCCGTCGCCTTTTTCAGGCTGTCGCCGCTCCTCTGGTTCCAGAAGAAACGGCCTTTCAAGTACAACAGGTGCGCTTCGGGATTCACGGTGGGTTTCTTTTCAAGCTGCTGTGTTTCGCCGGGCAGCAACTGGACTCTCAGCGCGGCCACCACCTGCTGCGCAATCTCGCTCCGCAGGGCCAGCAGGTCGCTCATCTCCCGGTCATAGTTGGTGGCCCAGAGATAAAAACCATCGGCGATGTTGATAAGCTGTGCGTTGATCCGAAGTTTGTTGCCCGCTTTGCTCACACTCCCTTCGAGCACCGTAGCCACATTGAGTTGTTGCCCAATTTTGCGTATATCGTCGGTCTTGCCCTTAAAGAAAAAACAGGAAGTCCGCGCAGGCACGCGCAACCCTTTCACTTGGGTCAAAGCCGTACACAGGTCTTCGGTAATCCCGTCGCTCAGATACTCGTTCTCCTTGTCCGAACTCATGTTAACAAACGGCAGCACCGCGACGGACTTCGCCTCCCCGGCCTGAGTAATTTGTCGGATGACCTGCGCGAGATGTTGCAGATGCTTCTCCAGCGGCAGCGTGAAGGCGTCCAGCCAATGCGGTGTGCTAAGGAAATATTCGAGCGATGCCGTCGGCACGACATCCTCAATCCGCAATGGAATGATGGGGATGCCTTTGTTGACCGCGCGTTCCACCTCGCGCTTGATTTGCGGCGAATTATTAGCGTCCGTGGAAAAAACTAGCACCATCACCCGCGCACCCTTGATAGCTTCGACGATGGATTCGCCCCAGTCCTTTCCCGGAATGATGTCGCGGGCCGCAAGCCAGCAACGGATGCCTTGGGATTCCAAAACGGCGCAAACAGCATCAGCCGTGGGTTTATCCTTCGCGGAATGACTGACAAATACGTCGTGCGCCATCTTCGCGGGCAGTCTAGTTCCGGCCGACTGCACGACAAGGAAAATTAGATGGATGCGTTTGCGGCAAATGTACCAGCTTGTTCGCTGGAGGTCAGTTCACAAAGGCGGGTACCAACGATCCAAATCTGCGCCACGGCCACCGGCGGCCACATCAGCAATGCAATGATGATAATCGAATTTCATGCACCGGTCAAAACTGGAGCGGCGGTGGCTTCAGCGCGGCGATAGCATTGGTCGTTGGTTGTTAAGCCGCTTCATGCCAGTTGAGTTCATTTGGCAGCGTAAATGCCGCATACTCGATGTGCAAAACGCGGCGATGGTGTGTGCTCGTGGAACGGCTGGAAGCATGGAGAAGCAATGGCCTCATCAGTAAAACCTCACCAGCGGATACGGCACAAAGAAAGTCAGACTGCTGGTTGCGCAACTCCTGTATGCGTTCAGCCGATAGGCGACCCAAACGATGCGAGCCGGGCAAGACGCGCAAGGCACCATTGGAATCATCGGCGGCATCGAAGTTGAGTCGAACGGTGAGCATCTGCTGGAGAAGCTCGACCGGAGGTTGGACGTGAGGAATGCCGTCCTTGATGCTCCACGGGCCGAAACCGGGAACCTCGGCGCGGGCGCGGAGCGCCAGCGTCAAATCCTGATGCCACGGAACCAGCCAATTGGTATCCGAGGACTTGTCGAAGTAAATGGCACGAACAGGAAACGGCTCGGACGGCACATGCGGACGAACGAGATCGAGAAACTGTGGCGAACGAGCCAGCTTGGCGACAGAGGGTACAGCGAGAAGCCCGCGCCGCCCCGCGCCGGAAACAGGGCCGAGCGCGGAAAGCAACACCCGCCTCTCATCGGCTCCGATAGCACGAGAGACGACCGTAAATCCGTGTTGCTCGACTCCGTGGTTCATCGCGGCCACGCGAAACGTCTAACGTTCAAGCACTGAGCCACGCCGCGCCGGTGATGTCAACCGCGAATGCGGAACTGGACACGCCATCCCACGTTGCCCGCAGTGATTTTGATGTTAGGAGGATAGTTTTCTAAATCTGAGTGCATATAATCCTACTACAACGAAGGCGACGGTCACGAGCGCCAAGGTAATCACCCCGGCCAACATTCTCCAGCCTGAAGTAAATTGCATGAGGAAACTAGGATGGGCGCTGCCCCGATACACCGGAATGGTCTGGCTGAAAAAGAGCACGAGCGCTCCACAGAATGTGGTGACCGCAAGCGCAAGGCTCGTTACTCCCACAACTCTTGTGGGACTGCACATATTCTCCTAAATTTTATTCGACAACTGCCGGTTCGTTTATTCAAACCAGCCCTGTTTCCAAATTGGAAACTTCTAACCCGTTCATAATCAACAAAACTGTGCCTGATTAAACAACCACCGGTTCGTTTATTCAATCCAAGCTAACATCGCAGTTCAAAAGTCGCAACTGGTTCAAAATCAACACAACTTCCTTGGGTCAACGAACCAGTGGTTCGTTTATTCAAACGGAATTCCAATCGTGACCAGAGGGTGTATGGGCTTCATAATCCGCTACAGCCTTGTCTTCCCTGCCGCCTTCGCTTTTTTCCAGCGTGCCCTGGCTGCCGCCGCAATTTTTGCCCTCGCCGCCGCACTCATTTTTCGTCGGGCCTTTTTGACTGGCTTGGCGGTTGACTTCAGCCCCTTGACTTTCGCCCACCGCGCTCTGGCTGCTGCGGCAATTCTTCGCCTTCCAGCGGCGCTCATCTTCCGGCGCTTGCGGGGCGCGGCAGCGCCAGCAGTGCCGCCCAACAGGCGGACAAGCTGCGTTTGCAGCGTTTCGATTTTGTGTTTGATGCCCGCCGCACGGTGCAATTGACTGGCTGATAAATGTGTCATAGTTAACGCCAGTGAATCTTCGCGTCCCAGTGAAGTCAAGCCTATCCATCAGTTAACTGTTAGTTATATCCAACGATTGCTGTGACTATACTCGCACTTAAACCCAATAGTATTGCGGCAACAGTGATGGAGAAAGGTTCAGCGATGTTCGCAACCGATCAGGTGCAGCCAATGGACTGCTATCGTCAGCCGAACCATACGGCTGATGACAGACATTTACATGTTCGTTCTGAACTTTCGGAATTTGTTGTAGCTGGATCAATTCACATCATTGGGCCGTTTATGACAACATTTGAAAGTTTTATCGTTTCGCTCGTCGTTGTGCTTCCATCGGAAACGTCAGCGTGTATTTCGGTCGGATACCAAAAATGGTTTGATTCGGTGGGAGCTTCAAAGGATTGGACTACTTGAGTGTTTTTCCCCATTGGCCATTTGTATCCGCTGATATGTCCGTTCACAAATGAGAATTGCACTCCAGACAATTGCCCTGCACCACGAGATTGATAGACATAAGATTGCAGCGTGCCTCGCGCCTGTTGGTTGTGATAAATTGCAAGTCCCTTGGCAAGTAATTTGTCAAGCGACGGGCCTTGGGAAAACAGTGAGTCCTTATAAAGCATAGTGAGCAATTGTTCTGGCACGACAAAAGCTCCGGGATACTCCTTGTTCCACAAGCTTAACTTTTCAAGCTGCTCGACCGTTTGTTTATTTTGACCTGTGACTTCAGTATTTTCAGGTGTCCCGTCGGTTTTCCAAACCCACCCATCCACGGTATTTGAAACAACCATTTCCCACCTTTGATAGCCTTGAAGCTTTTCTGCTTGAGACAAAATGATTCTACGCAGCTTCATGTCACCTTCCAGAAAGGCGGTGCCCATAATCTGGCCATTTTCCTTTTTGTCAGATTCGATACTGATGTGTGCAGACAGATTGGTCAACTGCGACCACATCAAACGCTCCTGCACCAGCGCAGCCACGGCACTCCGGGCCTCGCTGGCTCTCAAATCTGTTTTCGTTACCGGTGGTGTCCGGGGGTGTTGAACAACAACAGTCGTTGTTACTGTTGCCGCAAGCAACACAGTTGCGCCTGTCACAATGGCCGTTTTCGCTTTTGTCCATGCCATAATCTTCAAGGCTCCTTTGATGAGGGTTAAGGTTGAACTGCTGGCCGCCACGCCTTTGGCAATCGCCACGGCAGCTACAGATTTTGCCAGACCAACCGGCGCGGCTTGAACGGAATTGGCGGAAATCGCCCCGGCGATGATGGCCGTCGTCGAACTCACGCCGCGCTTGTTAAAAAAGCGGTGCAGTTTTTCCAGTGCGCGCCCGACCCGTTTTTGCGCCGCGTATTCGTCCACGCCCAGCACCGCGCCCACGTCCCGCAAACTCCGGTTTTGGAAATAACGCAGCACAATGGCGTCGCGGTCTGTGTCCCGCAGTTCCGCCATCGCCTCGTCGAGCGCCGGTGCGAGTTGTTCCCACGCTGAATCGACTGGCGTTTCTTGAATCATGGCTTCCATGTGCGCCTCCTGTTCGCGGCGCTCCCGGCGGCGTTGGATTTTCAGCGCGGCTGCCGAGACGTAACGGGTCGTCCGGTACAACCAGCCGGGCAATATGGTCTTTGGATTCAGCGAACCCGCCTTGCGCGCCAGCAGGATGAAGACCGTTTGCGTGATGTCCTCGGCCAGATGCGGGTCGCGCGCCTGCCGCATTGCCGCCGAGTGGACAAGACCGACATGGCGCGAGACCAGCGTTTCAAACGCCTGCTCGGACTGGCTGGCGGCATATTCCCGCACCAGTCCCATGTCGTCATTCAACATCCACCCTATACATGCACGCCGGACGCAAATTAAGACAAGGAATTTTCAATTTTCTCCGCCGATGCCGGGCAGAGCCGTATCGGTCGGCGGGATGACTTGTGCGCCGACAATGGCAGTGTTTGCTATGACTCTCAGTCGCCGCCGGGTTGGGCGACGCGCCCCATAAACAGAATGGAACCAGTCATTGAGTCACGGATCAGAAAGAGGAACGGGTGATCGGCCCGGAACACCCGTGGCGGTTCCGCCGGGCGTGGGGCAGCACCAAGTGTCTGTATGACGGCGGTGGCAGCGGCGGCTTCCGTTCCCTGCTCGTTCACGTCAATATATGCCTTGTGCAGCACGGCACTGATGTAAAGCCAGTGCGATTTGCCATCCATGCCCGAAAAGTCCGCCCTGTCCATGTCAA
>Ga0335081_10001381_pt1 | contig 38716 bp, 32 predicted proteins | sample Lox_Sample_35_FD_206713 | JGI IMG/M metagenome (GOLD analysis project Ga0335081, IMG submission 206713) | Soil microbial communities from Loxahatchee National Wildlife Refuge, Florida, United States - Lox_Sample_3.5 | ecosystem: Environmental > Terrestrial > Soil > Wetlands | place: USA...
GCGCGCCCACAGTTTCCGCGCCGCGCGGAATTTCGCCATGGTCGAGAATTGATCGGCATCAGCCGACAGCCGGAAATAGATCGCGTCGCGCGCCGCGGCCAGCGGCATGCCGCCGGCCTCAAGCGCGCGCAAATAAGTCACGGCGCTCGCCAACGCGAAGGCGAGTTCCTGGGAGTTTGAGCCGCCGGCATTATGAATGACCCGGCCGTCGGCGACGGCGAAGGGACCGCGAAAGCCCATTGCCGCGAACTCCACCACCATCCCGGCGAATTGCGCCGCCATATCCTTCCAGCGGAGCGGGTTGGTGCCGTTGGCGGCAAATCCGCCGATCGGATTGAGACTGAAGCGGATATCCACCGAGGCCGGCGCGAGGCCGCGGCTGCGCACCAGTTGTACGAGATCGCCGACGATGCGGCGTGACGCCGGGCCGACATTGAGGTCGAGCGCAATGCCGGCGGCCAAATCGATGCCGTCGAGCCCGCGGGCGAGTACGGCGGCGGAAGGCTCAAGCCCAAAGCCATTGGCGCTGATCGAGTCAGAAAAAATCAAAATGAGCCCGCTCGCGCCGCCTGCGATGTCCTCGCGCGCTTGCGCATTCGCCGCGACGGGATCGGGATGATCGACACGCTGCAGGATGGTCCAGGCTGCACCCGGCCTGCGGCCGGCGACGGGATGTGCCCCCGCGTCGCGCTCATAGAGCGGCTCGATAGTCAGTCCGTCATAGGTGCGGCTTTCCAGCCGTGCAAATGGCGCGCCTTTGAGTGCTGCATCGACCAGCCTGCGCCAATCGGCCTGCGTCGCATGGGGAAAATCACCCGCGAACGCCAAGGGTTCGGAAGATGCCTCGTTTGAAGCCGTCATGGGGGCAAAATGCCATGGGTGACCGAAAGGGCCAATATGGTGCGGCCTGTAATTGCCGGGGCCTATCGCGCCAGCTTTTCGATTCCGCTCGCGTCAAGCCGAGCGAGCGCGTCGCGCACGCGGGTGCCGCCGATGAGGAGCTCCGGCGCGATTTCGGCGAGCGGCAGGAGCACGAAGGCGCGCTCGAACAGGCGAGGGTGCGGCAGCGTCAGGTCGGGGGTGTTGAGGACGAGGTCGCTATAGGTGAGGAGGTCGAGATCGAGCGTGCGTGGTCCCCAGCGGCGTTCCTTCGCGCGATCGCGGCCGAATGCGCGCTCCACCGCGATCGCGCGCGTCAACAGATCGCGCGGCGGCAGCGAGGTGGCAACGGCAATCACGGCATTGATGAAGGGCGGCTGATCGGTGACGCCCCAAGGCGGGGTGCGGTAGTCCGACGAACGCGCCAAGAGCCGCACCTCATCGCTGTCGCATAGCATGGCCAACGCCCGGTCGAAGGTCGCCTGCACGTCGCCGACATTGCCGCCCAGCGCAATCAGCGCCTTAACCACGGGCGCCGCCGTAGCCTCAACCATGTTTGCGCGTGCGGCTGCGCGCGACGGTCACGCCGACGTCGTCGAATGTTGCGGCGATCGGCGCGTGCGGCTTGTGCACGGTGACGCGCACCGCGCGAACCTGCGGGTAGCGCTCGAAGACGGCTTCGGCGACCGCGCCGGCCGCCGCTTCGACCAGCCGGTAGCGGCGCGCGCAGAATGCCTCGCTCACGGTTTTCACCACCATGTCGTAGGACACCGTATCCTTGAGCTTGTCGCTGCGCGACGCGGCGGCGAGATCGATGTCGAGGTCGAGATCGAGGCGGAATGTCTGGCCGACCCTGGCCTCGTGCTGCATCACACCGTGATAGGCGTGAAGTGCCAGCCCTCTGATGAAGATTGCATCGGTCATCGCAAACGCCTGATTGCGGCCGCTACGGCAAAAGCCTGCAGCGTCGGGGCGACATCGTGAGCGCGGATGATGGCGGCGCCATTTTCCGCCGCGATCAGATGCGCGGCGAGCGATCCGCCGAGCCGTTCGGTCGGCTCGGCCGGCACCACCGACGCGATGAAGCGCTTGCGCGACGCGCCGACCAACAGCGGCAGGCCGAAGCTGCGAAATGTTTCCAGCTTGGCGATGCAGAGCATGCTCTGTTCCGGGGTCTTGCCGAAGCCAATGCCTGGGTCGAGCACGATCCGGTCGCGGGCGATCCCCGCGGTCCAGGCGATTTCGAGCGAGCGCGAAAAGAATTCGTCCACCTCGGCGATGATGTCGATGTTCGGATCGGCAGTTTCGCGATTATGCATGATGACGACCGGCGCACCGCGTTCGGCGATCGCGCGCGCCATATCGGGGTCGCGCTGCAGGCCCCAGACATCGTTGACAATGCCGGCGCCAGCCTCGAGCGCCCAAGCCGCGACATTGGCTTTGAACGTGTCGATGGAGACCGGGATGCCGATGCCGGCGACCGCCGGCAGAACCGGTTCGAGCCGCGCCCGTTCTTCCTCGAGAGCGACCGGACGCATACCGCCATAGGGACGGGTCGACTCCGCGCCGATATCGATAATGTCCGCGCCCTCGGCTGCGAGCCGCCGGGCATGCTCGATGGCCGACCGCGGCTGCAGAAATTGGCCGCCATCGGAAAATGAATCCGGGGTGACATTGAGCACCCCCATGATCAATGGACGCGTCAGTTCCTTGGCCTTGGCCATGAGCTGCGTCAGCACATTATCCGGATCCGGCGCTGAACCGGTGCGGTGCGGTTCGCTTGTGGCCGCTTCATTGGCCATCATCAGGGTGGTTCCAGGCGCTATTTGCCAAGCGGTATTTGGCCGTCGCTTTGCGCGGCCGATGAGTCCGAGTCAAGCCGGGCCGCTTGCGGTGCGTGGGGCGGGTGCGAAAATCCGCGGCCTAATAGCGGATCAGGGGCTGCAGCGCTTTGGCGTCCTCAATCCAGCGGATCACCATGTTCACGGACGGAAGTACGCGCACCAATTGGCGCTTGGCGTTCGCGTCCTTCATGGCCAGCGCGAGCCGCTGCGGATTGCGAAAGCGTAGCTCATTGGCGGTGCGCACGCCGACGACCCGCAGCAGTTCGGCATATTCCCAGCCGACGCCCTTGATGCGCATGCGGTCGGCCGCGGTCACCCAGTCGAGCACGTGTTTCTCGTCGGTGCCGGTCTTCTGCGCAAGTTTCAGCCGCTGTTTGGGCGTCTTCGCCGAACGCAACAGCCCAACGGTCGTGCGAATCCCGTCCGACTTGAGGATCGCGGCAACGTCCGTGCCGATCCCCTGGATTTCGGTAATGGGATACGCCATCGATGTCTCCCCTCAGCCCCAAAATCGTTGCGGCAAAGCCATCCGTACTCAAACAAACTGCGCCAAACCCGGAATTGCGGCGACAATCTCGCCGACGGCATCCTCGCCCGCCTTCTCGCGGGCGTAAGCAATGACCGCGCGGGTGACGCTCTGGACCTGACCCATGCTTAGCCCCGCCGACATCAGGCGCATGCCCGCGCCCATCACCCCGCTCATCGCGCCGCCCAAACCAGCGCCACCAAGGTTGGCGGTTTTCTGAATCAAGGCTTCAGCGCCGGGGAGCTTGGCCAAGAGCGGTTGCACTTTGTCGGCCGGTCCTTCCTTGACCAGGAAGTCGAGAATGATGCCGACCGCCGTTTCCGCAGTCGGGCGCTCTATTCCGAGGTCGGCGACAAGCCGTGCGATGAGTTCGTCCATTGTCCTGCGCCATCCCCCCGCACTTTCGGCAGGCTTTTGCCATATTGTACGCTCGGTTGGGGTGTGACAAGCAGATGAGGCCGATTTGCCACACTCGGCGCAGCGAAGCGTGCCGGAGCGTTGCAAACATGCAACGCTTTAGGGGCGCGGCGCGATGGAATTGGCGAAAGATGTTGATTATAAAACAAAAGTCCTGGTCCGCGGACGCGGCGGCGTGAACGAGCAGCGTGATGCCAAGGTGATGCAATGACGGCAAAGGATGCTCTGCCCAAGGTCCTCGAACGCGTCGACGGCGATCTTCAGGCAAGTCTCGATCGATTGTTCGCACTCTTGCGCATCCAGTCGGTGTCGACCGACCCCGCTTATGCGCCGCAATGCCAAAAAGCGGCCGAACACGTCGCGGCCGACCTGCAAAGCCTTGGTTTTGACACGACCGTGCGTCCGACGGCGGGCCATCCGGTGGTGATCGGCAAAAGCGGCAATGGCAAAGCTAGCGCCAATTCCGGCGGCAACGCGCCGCGGGTGCTGTTTTACGGCCATTATGACGTGCAGCCGGTCGATCCGCTCGATCTTTGGCAGAGTCCGCCGTTTGACCCGCAGCTCAAGACGCTCGCTGACGGGCGAAAGATCATCGTTGCCCGCGGCGCTTGCGACGACAAGGGCCAGGCGATGACTTTCATCGAGGCCTGCCGTGCCTTCAAGGCCGTCACCGGCACGCTGCCGCTCGACATCACCATGATGATCGAGGGCGAGGAGGAGTGCGGCTCGAAAAACCTGTTCGGTTTCGTGCGCGACAACGCCGCGGAGTTCAAACGCGATCTGGCGCTGGTTTGCGACACCGGCATGTGGGACTCCGCGACGCCTTCGATCACGACTTCGCTGCGCGGGCTCGTTTATGAGGAGATCCGACTGACCTGCGCCGATCGTGACCTGCATTCCGGCCTGTTCGGCGGCGCCGCGCGCAATCCAATCCATGTTCTCGCCGATGTTATTTCGGCGCTGCACAGGCCCGACGGGTCGGTCGCCATTCCCGGCTTCTACGACGGCGTCCATGAGCTGCCAGACGATATCAGGGCCGATCTTGCCGGCTTGGGTCTGACGCCGGAGAAATTCCTGCAGCCGGTCGGCCTGAAAATCCCCGCCGGCGAAAAAGACCGCATGCTGATCGAACAGATTTCGACGCGGCCGACCGCCGAGGTCAACGGCATCATCGGCGGCTATACCGGGGAGGGGGCCAAAACCGTCATCCCCGGCAAGGCCATGGCCAAGGTTTCGTTCCGGCTCGTCGGCGCGCAGGACCCGGAAAAGATCCGCAGCCGTTTCCGCGATTTTGTCCGCGCCCGCGTTCCGGCAGACTGCGCGGTCGAGTTCGGCAATTTTACCAGCGCGCCGGCCTTCGAAGTGGCGTTCGACAGCCCGGCGCTGACCAAGGCGCGCGCCGCGCTCGGCGCCGAATGGGGCAAGAAGGCGGTCACCGTCGGTGCCGGCGGCTCGATCCCGATCGTCGGCGATTTCAAGACCGTGCTCGGCATGGATACGCTGATGGTCGGCTTCGCGCTCGACGACGACCGCGTGCATTCGCCGAACGAGAAATACGATCTCAAGTCCTTCCACAAAGGCATCCGCAGCTGGGCGCGGATCCTGGCGGCGCTGGCGGATTGAAGGCGCATTTTGGCGGCACCAGCGTTCGGAGTTACGCCTTTGCATCCGTTGCCGGCGCTTTGGGTTCCGCGACAATCCGGTCGGCATCGCGCAGCGCGACATAGATTGCCGGAATAACCAGCACCGTCAGCAAAGTCGATGACGCCAATCCGAACAACAGCGAGATGGCGAGCCCCTGAAAAATCGGATCGAGCAGGATCGTGGCGGCGCCGATCATGGCGGCGAGCGCGGTCAGCAAAATGGGCTTGAAGCGGACCGCGCCGGCCTCCAACAGCACCTCGCGCAAGGTCCTGCCGGCGCCGGCGCCGTGGCGGATGAAGTCGACCAGCAGGATCGAGTTGCGCACGATAATGCCGGCGAGCGCGATGAAGCCGATCATCGAGGTGGCGGTGAACGGCGCGCCGAACAGCCAGTGCCCGAGGATGATGCCGATCAAGGTCAAGGGAATGGGCGTGAGGATCACGAGCGGCAGCTTGAAGCTGCCGAACTGCGCGACCACGAGAATATAGATGCCGACGATCGCCACCATGAAGGCGGCGCCCATGTCGCGGAAGGTCACGTAAGTGATCTCCCACTCGCCGTCCCATAAGATCGCCGGCTTGCTTTCGTCCTCGGGCTGGCCGTGAAAACGGATCGTCGGTGTTCCGAGCTTTCCCCAGTCGTGATTGGCGATCAAATTGTCGACGGCAAGCATGCCGTAGATCGGCGCTTCGTATTGGCCGGCGAGATCGGCCATGACCATGTCGGTATAGCGGCCGTCGCGGCGGAAAATGCTGGGGGAGCCCAGATCCTTGGTCACGCGCACCACGTCGCCGAGTTCGACGACCGTCTTGTTGCCCGGCACGGTGTTGGCGGGCACCGGCGTCGAGGCCAGAAGCTCGCTCCAGGACAAGTCGCGCTTCGGCAACCGCACCACGATGCCGATCGGGTCGCGGCCTTCGCCGCGATACGAATAACCGACGGTGGTGCCGCCGAGCAGCGCGTGGATCGTGTCGTAGACGTCGCGCTGCTCGACGCCGAAATATTCCAGCCGATCCTGGTCGATGGCGATATGCAGTTGCGGCTGCTGCTTGCCGATCGAATCGTCGATGTCGACGATGTAGGGAACTTCGGCGAAGAGTTTTTTCAGTTCGGCAAGAACGGCGCGGCGGGTCGTTGCATCCGGACCATAGACTTCGGCGAGCAGCGTTGCCAGAACCGGCGGGCCCGGCGGAACCTCGACGACGCGCGCTACGGTGCCTGGCGGCAGCGTGAGGCTCTTCATGCGCGCGCGCAAATCGAGCGCGATCTCGTGGCTGGTGCGATGAAGCTCCGCCCTGGGCGCCAGATTGAGATGAAGTTCGCCGAGCTCCGGCGCCTGGCGAATGTAGTAATGACGGACCAGCCCGTTGAAATTGAACGGCGCGGGCGTGCCGGCATAGGTCTCGATCGAACGGATTTCCGGCAACTGCCGCGCCACCCGCGCGATCGAGAACAGCGTGCGTTCGGTATCCTCGAGCGTCGCCCCTTTGGGCAGATCGAGGACGACGGACATTTCCGACTTGTTGTCGAACGGCAGGAGCTTCACCGTGACGCTTTTGGTCACGAACAGCATGCAAACCGCGATCGTGGCGATACCGACGGCGACAAGAAAGATCCAGGCCGAGCGCCGCGAGCGCACCACGGGAGCGGCAAAACGCCGGTAGAGCCGGCCGAGAACGCCTTCGCCGTGGGCGGCCTCCTGCTCGTGCAGTGAACCGCCCTGCGGGTGCAGGCGCAGCATCAGCCATGGCGCGATCACCATGGCGACGAAGAATGAGAACAGCATTGCCGCCGAGGCATTGGCCGGGATCGGCGCCATATAGGGGCCCATCAGCCCGGACACGAACAGCATCGGCAGCAACGCCGCCACCACCGTCAAGGTGGCCACCACGGTCGGATTGCCGACCTCGGCCACCGCTTCGATGGCGGCCTTCATCCGCGTGCGGCCGTCCTTCATCGCCCAATGCCGGGCGATATTCTCCACCACCACGATGGCGTCATCGACCAGAATGCCGATGGCAAAAATCAGCGCGAACAAGCTGACGCGGTTGATGGTGTAGCCCATCACCTTGGCAGCGAACAGCGTGAGCAGGATCGTGGTCGGTATGACGACGAGGGTGACGACGGCCTCGCGCCAACCGATGGCGAAGGCAATGAGCACCACAATCGACACCGTCGCCAGAGCGAGATGAAACAGGAGCTCGTTGGACTTATTGTTGGCCGTCTCGCCGTAGTCGCGCGTCACGGTGACATTGACGTCGGCCGGGATCAGCCGGCCCTGCACGCTATTCAGTCGCGTCAGCAAATCCTGCGCCACCACCACCGCATTGGTGCCGGAGCGCTTGGCAAAAGCGACGCTGACCGCCGGCACGCGGTCCCAGTGGCCGCCTTTTGCTGGCGTTTCCATCCAGACCCGGTGTTCCTGCGGGCTAGGCCCGATGACCACCGAGGCCACGTCGCGCACATAAACCGGCCGATTGTCGCGCGTGGTGACGAGCAACAAGCCGACGTCTGGAATGCCGGCTAGCGTCTGCCCGGCCTCGACACTGCGCATGAGGCCGTCATCGCGCACGCTGCCGGCGAGAAAGGCGCGGTTGGCGCCGCGCACTTTGTCGACCAGCTGCTGCAAAGTTACGCCATAGAGCGCGAGCTTTTCCGGATCGGGCTCGACCCGGATTTGCTGCGGGCTACCGCCGGAAATGTAGGTCAGGCCCACATTGTCGGTCTTGACCAGCTCGGTCTGCAGCTTCTCGCCGAGTTCGTAGAGATCCTTATCGGTCCAGCGTGCCGCGGCATCGGGCTTCGGCGACAGCGTCAGCACCACGACGGCGACATCATTGATGCCGCGGCCGACGATCAGCGGCTCCGGAATGCCGACGGGAATGCGATCGAGATTGGCGCGGATTTTCTCATGCACGCGCAGGATCGCGTCGTCGGCATTGGTGCCGACCAGAAACCGCGCCGTCACCAGGACGCGGTCGTCCACGGTCTGGCTATAGACGTGTTCGACGCCGTCGATGCCTTTGACGATGGCCTCAAGCGGCTTGGTGACAAGTTCGACGGCGTCGGGCGCTTTCAATCCGTCGGCGTTGACCCAGACGTCGACCATCGGCACGCTGATCTGCGGTTCCTCCTCGCGCGGAATGGTGAGGAGCGCGAGCAATCCGACCGCAAGCGCCGCCAGAAGAAACAGCGGCGTCAGCGGCGAACGGATTGTCGCCTGAGTGAGGCGGCCCGACAGTCCAAGTTTCACGGGTGCACCAACACATCGCCGGACCGGAGACCGGAAAGGATTTCAAGCGCGTCGGGCATGTCCGGGCGCGGCAATGCGCGGCCGCGCTGCACCGGCACGTCGATAGCGGTATTGGCATCCTTGCGGACGCGCGCATAATCGATGCCGAAGCGGGTGACGATGAAGGAGCTCGGCACGATGATGCTGGTGCGGTCACCCGCCGAGACCCAGACGCGAATACGCTGGCCGACGAAATAATCGCCGAGATTGGCCACTTTCGCGTCGGCGATCACCCGGCCATCCTCGATCTGCGGATAGACGAGGCTGAGCGTGCCGAACTGGACGCCGCTTTTGCCGAGATCGTCGCCGTCGATGCGCACCGGATCGCCAGCCTTGAGGAAACGGGCATGGCGCTCCGGCACGCGCAGCCGCAGCACGAAATTTTGCTCGGCAATGGTGGCGACGGCTTCCCCGGCCAATATCACCGTGCCGGTGGTGACTGGCACCGTCAGGACCCGGCCCGCCGTCGGCGCCAGGATTTTGCCCTCAGTTACCTGCTGTTCGATCACCGAGCGCTCGGCCGTGCGCGACTTCAACAAATTTGTGGCGACGTCGAAGGCGGTCTGCGCCGCGTCGAGGGTGGCTTTCGCCGCCGTGCCGTGCGCAAAAAGCTCCTGGGCCCGGTCGAGGTCGGTCTTGGCCTTGGCCAGCTGGGCCTGCAGGCCGGCGATCTGCGCGTCGAGCGCTTTCATCTGCAGCGCGAGCTTTTCGTCGGCGACGGTGGCAACCACCTGATCCTGCTCGACGTGATCGCCGCGCTGCACCGCGAGCTCCACCACGGTACCGCCGATCCTGGCCCGCGCCGGCTCGATATTGGCGCTCTCGACCGTAGCGAACACGGCCTTTTCGTCGGCGACCATTTGCGGCGCCACGACAAAAGTTTCCTGAGCGAGCGCCTGCTGGGCAAGCAAGACCAACGCGGCAGCCGCCACGATCCCGGTCGGCATCGAAGTTCTTCCTCTGATCATGCGAAACCAGCCATCGCGGCCCTTGCTTTTGCGGCCTGTGCTATTTCGGTTTTTTTACTTGGCCCGCGGCAACAATCATTGATCTGGCGCAAGGTGACGGCGCCGCGTCGCGCGCAGAGGCTTGCGCCTATGGGAATTTGCGGATGGCGCGGCGCAATAGACGCGGTATAGCGCGTCGACGAGTTCGCTCGCCTGCGGGCTGCCGATCGAATACCAGATGGTTTGACCATCGCGGCGCGCGGTGACGATCCCGTCCTTGCGCAGCAGCGCCAAATGCTGGGACACGGTCGAATCGCGGATGTGCAAGAGCGTGGCGAGTTCGCCCACCGAGCGCTCCCGTTCGATCAGCTGGCAGATGATGATCAGCCGGTGCCGGTTGGCCAGCGCCTTCAACAGCGCGCTTGCGTCGTCGGCGGCGGCAAGCATGTCAGCTACCTGTATTTTCATAGTTGCGTATATACGCATATACGAATATATCGTCAATGCTCGACGGAGCGCGGGGATGGTCCCGGTCCCGACGAGGTCCAACAGGAGGTTTCCGTGAACGTCGATCGCGCGGTACTTGTTTTTGCCGGCTGCGTCTTGCTGATCAGTCTCGCATTGAGCCTTGCGGTCAGTCCGTATTGGCTGCTGCTTTCGGCATTTGTCGGTCTCAACATGATCCAAGCGGCATTTACCGGCTTCTGTCCGGCCGCCATGGTCTTTCGCAAATTGGGTCTCAAGCCGGGGCCTGCCTTCGGCAGCCCACCCGCTAAAGCCTGATCGGGTGTGGACGGCCGCTTTACCGGCGCGCGCAATTGCGCTGGATCAATGTCGGCGCCCGCTTCCGGTGCTTGCCTTGTCGGAGAATGCGAGGAGGCTCGGGGTTTCCGGGGGTCTCTTCAGGCATGATATTTCAGGAGGAAGAAATGGCTCAGATCGTTGTGCTCGGCGGCGGCATCGGCGGTGTCTCGTGCGCCTACGAGCTGAAGCAATCGGTCCGCAAGGAGGATCGCGTTACCCTTGTCTCCAACAAGCCGTTCTTCCAGTTCACGCCGTCCAATCCCTGGGTGGCGGTGAAGTGGCGATCGAAGAGCGACATCACTATTGACTTGGCCACAGTGCTGCCGAAGCACGGCATCGAATTCAGCGCCGCGGCGGCCAAACGCGTTCATCCGGAAGAAAATCGGGTCGAACTCGGCGACGGCACGTCTCTAAACTATGACTATCTGGTCGTTGCCACCGGGCCGGAGCTCGCCTTCGACGAGGTCGAGGGCCTCGGCCCCGAACACAACACCGCGTCAATCTGCGACGTCGACCATGCCGCGGCCGCCAATAAGCGCTGGGAGGAATTCTGCAAAGACCCCGGTCCGATCGTCGTCGGCGCCGTCCAGGGCGCTTCGTGCTACGGCCCGGCATACGAGTTCGCCATGATCATGGATGCCGATCTGCGCAAGCGGCGCATCCGCGACAAGGTGCCGATGACTTTTGTCACGGCGGAACCCTATATCGGCCATCTCGGCGTCGGCGGCGTGGGCGACACCAAAGGACTGCTGGAGTCCGAGATGCGCCAGCACCACATCAAGTGGATCACCAATGCCAAGGTCGACAAGGCCGAGCCGGGCAAGATCCACGTCACCGAGGTCGACGAGGACGGCAAGCCGAAAAAGACGCACGAACTGCCCTTCAAGTTCTCGATGATGCTGCCGGCTTTCCGCGGCATTGCCGCTTTGCGCGGGCTCGAAGGCTTGGTCAATCCGCACGGCTTCGTCATCGTCGACAAGCATCAGCGCAATCCCAAATATGCCAATGTGTTCGGCGTCGGCGTGTGCATCGCCATTGCGCCGGTCGAACCGACGCCGCTGCCCGTCGGCGTGCCAAAGACCGGTTTCATGATTGAATCCATGGTGACGGCGACCGCGCTCAACATCGGCGACCTGGTGCGCGGCAAAGCGGCCTCGCACGAAGCGACATGGAATGCCATTTGTCTTGCCGATTTCGGCGATTCCGGAGTGGCTTTCGTGGCCATGCCGCAAAATCCGCCGCGTAACGTCAATTGGGCGTCGAGCGGACGCTGGGTTCACGTCGCCAAGGTGGCGTTCGAGAAGTACTTCCTGCACAAGGTCCGCGCCGGCACGACGGAGCCGTATTACGAGAAAGCGGTGATGAAATTTCTCGATATCGGCAAGATCAAGCGTCCGGCCGCGTAACAGCCCAAGTTGGCTCGCGGCGCGCAAGGGCCGTGGCGTCGCCGGCGCCGATGTCGACTTTCGCTATCGCGGTAAGTCAGACGAAGGCGACACCGCCGGCCGCCTGGGGTGGCTGTTCGGCGCGTCGTTTGCGATTGTGCAGCGGCGCCAGCTGCTCATTGCCAAAATCATTCTGCTGCACGATGCGGACGATGTGCTCATAGAGCGACTTTGGCGACACCGGCTTGACCAGCAGCTCATCGGCGCCGGAGCTTTTCACCGTCAGGGCTGCGGCTTTCGTCAAATATCCTGACAATACGATGATGGGCGTTTTGTGCGCGGGCGATTGCGCGTCCTTCGCCATTTTGATGAAGCGAAGACCGTCGAAAATGGGCATGACCAGATCGGTGATGATGATGTTCGGCCCTACGCTGCGCGCCAGCTCGAAAGCCTCGACGCCGTTCGTCGACTCGTAAACCTCCCGGCTGCCGAATCCGAGCAGCATCGAGTGGACGAGCCGCCGGGAAAACGGCTGATCGTCCACGACCAGAAAGCTCATCCGCGAAAAATCCAGCGGAAATGCCGAGCGGCTGACGGACAAAGGCATGGCTTGGATACCGGCGGTCAAACGCGCCTACAGGGAGTTGGCCGCTCGGCGTTCCGGCTCATTGCGCGCCGCCATGCTGAGATCCTCGACGATCTGTGAAACGGCGTTCCGCGCTTTTGCCAGTGCTTTACAGATGCGGCTCTTGCTCGGTGAATCCGGCCATGCCGACAACGTGCTCTCCTGCTGTTCGAGAGCGATTTCGAGGTTTTGCAGCTTCGTCAGAACGTCTTGCGGCTTGGCGTCGAGGAAATGCGCCTGCAGCGTGCGCGAGAGAAATCCGAGCACGTCATTGTCTGCGGCTCGCGCCGACGGCGTGTTGTGGTTCTCGATCGCATTGGCCGCTTTCGGCATCGACTGTCCCCCATACCAATGCACGTGTCGGAAATCCGACGTCTTGATCGGTGCCCACCAGGCAAACTTCATAGCGCAAAACCGATTTTGGTGAATCGAGAATACGTGGAATGACTGTCAGAAATTGCCTGACGTCTTAACCGATCATTCACGGTGATGGTGCCGCCGCGCGCCGCGGCCTCGGCGGGTTCGGCGGCTGGCTATAGATCGAGCCAGCCTTGTGTCGAGGCGTAGCGCACCAATTCCGCCCGCGTCTTCAAGCCCAGCTTCTCGAGGCCGCGGGCCTTGTAGGTCTCAACGGATTTCACGCCGACGTCGAGCCGCGAGGCGATTTCCTTGTTGGTCAAGCCCAGACCGGCCATTTTCAATACTGCGGTCTCGCGCTCGGTCAGTACCGGCGCAGCGCCGCCGCGCGGAGACGGTTTGCTGTGACCGCGCCTGCCGTCGACGAGGCGTCCGGCAATGGCCGGGTCGACGTAGATACCGCCTACCGTGACGGCGCGGATGGCATGCACGAGATTTTCCACGGCCGATCGTTTCAACACGTAGCCGCGGACGCCGGCCTCCAGCGCCTGATTGAGGTAAGCCCGGTCTTCGTGGAGCGTCAGCATCAGCACGGCAACATCCGGAGTCTCTGCGGCAAGGCGCCGGCTCAAGACGATGCCGTTGAGCTCCGGCATCGAAATGTCGAGCACGGCAACATCGGGACGTGTCTCGCGGATGACTCTCAAGGCGGCCAAGCCGGCTCCCGCTTCGCCGACCAGTTCGAAGTCCTCTTCCGCGCGGATGAGGTTGCGCAGCCCATCGAGAACGATGGGATGGTCGTCGGCCAGCACGATCCGGGTTTTGCTCATGCGACAGGCCTCTGACCATCGAGCGTGATGCGGGCAAAGATCGTGGTGCCGAGGCCGGGTGCCGATTCCACGTCGAGCGTTCCGCCAATGAGCCCAAGCCGTTCGCGCATTCCTTCAAGCCCGAGTCCGCGGTGATTGCCGACTCTGGACGCCTGCGCGCCGATGTCAAAGCCGCAACCGTTGTCCTCGATGATCACCTGCAGCGTCGCGTCCGTCCGCCGGATGACGACGCTGACAAGTGAGGGCCGCTGGGCGTGCTTGACGATATTGGTAAGGCCTTCCTGCACGACGCGATATACCGCGGTGGCGATTTCATCCGGCACCTCGTCGAGGTTCGGATCGGCACAATGGAAATCGATTTCGGTGCCGCACTGCTCGCTCCATTCGGCAATGTAGCTTGCCAGCGCCTTGCGTAAACCGAGCTCGTCGATCGAGGGCGGCCGCAATTCCCAGGCGATCCGATGCAGCGTCTTGCCCATCTCCACCATTCTCTTGCGCACACGGTGCAGCCGTTTGCGGCCCGCGCCGGAAGTGGAGCCATCGATCTCATTGAGTTCGAGAATGGCGGCGATCAGGCTCTGTCCGGCTTGATCGTGCAGTTCGTGCGACAGGCGTAGCCGCTCGTTTTCTTCCGCTTTCGACAGGTGCCGGCGCAATCCAGTCACGAGGTGCGACTTGCTTTCGCTATCCGCCGCCAGTTGCGCGTTGGCGTGCGACAGATCGGCCAACAGGCGCTCGCGTTCGGTCAGCAGTGCGCCGGCGGGCAGCGACCAGAACGAGGTGATCGCCAGGAACATTTGCAGCGTAAAGATGCGCGTGGTTATGTCGGCGTTGGCAATCATCGGGTGGCCTATCCCCAAGACCGCGAATAGGGTCGCAACGATCGCGATCAGCAACGTCGATGTCGTTGCGCCGACGATGCCAAACCGCAAAGTGGACAGCAGGATCGCCGGCGCAAGCAAAAAAACAAACGGTCGAAAATAGACGACACAGATACTGATCGCGATGAAAATCGCGACTATGCCTGCCGCTTCGGCAACTCGGTGTCGTGCGCGCGAATCGTGCCACTCCTTCGATGTTATGCTGATCAGGAACGGCACGATGATGATCATGCCGAGCGCGTGCCCCGAATACCAATTTCGTGCCACGACCGGCCAGGAAATTTCATGCAGCCTATGAAATCCCAGCGCCGCAATCATGGTGCTTCCGATCGGCGCCACGCCGGCGGCAATGGCTATGAAAATAATCAGATTTCTCAGGGAGGTGAGATTAAAGGCCTCGACCCGAAGCAGCTTCAGCAATGCCAATGCTGTGGAGATTTCGACGATGTTTGCGACAAACATCATGACGCAAAAAATCGGACTGTTTCCGGCAACAAGACCACCCAGTGCGGATGCCGCGGCGCCGCCGGCGAGAAGCATCGGATAGTGTATTGGGTCGCGGGCGTGGCGCAGCAGGGCAGCCAGAATGATTGCATTTGACGGCCAAATCGTCGCAATGAGATCGGATCGCCGCGCAAACACGATCGTGATCAGCGAGAGGACGAATATTATCGACATCAACAGCAGATAGCCGACGCCTGATAATGCGGTGGCTGGTTCATCGAGCGCGGCGGCCTCAAGCACCAAGCCGGCGGCTTGCGGATGCAGCTTATCCATTGCGATCGGCTCGCTGCCGGGAAAAAGAAACGCGAGGACTTTCGAAGGCGCTATTGGCATGTCGAATTGCGCTGCGACAGTTGATTGGTCCACGGTTTACCGGGTCGGCGAATCTTGCAAGTCCGTGCGGTCGATTTTCCACCCTTAAATCGGCGGCAAGCGCGGCGCGCTGACAAGTTTCATGTTTGTTTGCTGCCCCTCATTCAGTCGCCGCGGCGATCAGCCGTGGGCTCACGAAACGCTCCAAACGGCCGGCATGAGGATGAATGAGCGACCAATCGTCAATGGGCAGATCGATGACGACGAGTCCCGAGGTCGGCAGCTTCTCTTTAAGCTGCTCACGCATCTCGACGTCGCCTGAGGCAATCAATTGCGCGGCAAGGTCCTGCAGCCCCGGATTGTGACCGACCAGGAGAAGCGTGTGCGCCTTGCGCGCTTCACCGAGGACGGCGATGAGCGCGTCCGGACTCGCGTTGTAGATGCGCTCGTCGCTTACCGTGCGCGGTGCGCGGGCGAAGGCCGGTGCGGCCAGCGCCCAGGTCTCCTGAGCCCGTTTTGCCGGGGAGACCAGGGCGACGTCGGGAATGAGCCCGTGATGTGCCATATAGGCGCCGATCGACGGCGCGTCGGAGCGGCCGCGTTTCATGAGTTTGCGGTCGCGGTCGCGCTCCCCTGGCCCGGCGCGCTCGGTTTTGGCATGTCGCAGCAGCATCAGTCGGCGCATCGCCGTAATGTCGCTTTCCGGGCTTAAGCTGTCTAGTCCTGCAGGGATGAACCCCCTACATTGCAGCGACATGCCGCGGGAACAGCGCCGTAAAACGTCGTCGTCATGAGCGAGCCCGAGACCAAAGCCTATGGCGACAGCTGGTACGCCGCGACCATGGTGCAAGCGCCGCCGCGGCCGCCTTTGTCGCTTGACCTCGATGTCGACGTTTGCGTCATCGGCGGCGGTCTCGCCGGGCTGACCACGGCGCGTGAAGTGGCGCGCCGCGGCTATTCGGTCGTGCTGCTGGAGGCCGGCCGGCTGGCGCAAAGCGCTTCCGGACGTAACACCGGTTTCGTCCTGCCGGGCTTCGGCGCCGATGCCGACAAGCTGGTCGCCCGGGTTGGTTTTGAACGTGCCAGGAATCTGTGGTCGCTGGCGCAGGCAGGTCTCGATTACGTGCGCGCCACGATCCGTGCCGAAGGCGCGGCCGGGATCGATTCGCAGAATGGTTGGCTCTACGTATCCAAAAAAGACAACAACGATGAATTCGTAAATTACGTCGGAGTGCTCGGCGAGCTCGGCTGCGAGATCGAGGGCTGGTCCACCGAGCAGGTGCGCGCTGTACTGCACAGCGAACGCTACTTCAACGCTATCAATTATCTGCAGGCGATCACAGTTCATCCCCTCAATTACGCGCTGGCGCTCGCCGCCGCCGCCGAACGCGACGGCGCGCGCCTCTTCGAACAAACGCCGGCGCTGTCGATCGATCCGAGCGGCGTGCGCAAGCGCATCGTGACGCCCGGCGCGCGGCTGCGCGCCGACCACGTCGTGCTCTGCGGCAATGTGGAGTTGGGCCGGCTGATGCCCCGCCTCACGGCCACGCTGGTGCCGATGACGACCTATGTGATCACCACCGCGCCGCTCGGCGAGCGCCTCGCCGAAGCCGTCGGCTATCGCGGCGGCATCAGCGATTCCGACCACGCCGACAATCACTATCGCGTCGTCGGCGGCGATCGCCTGATGCTGTCGGGCCGTGCCACGGCATGGGTCAGGGACCCGCGCCGCTATGTCGGTGCGCTGACCGCCGACATAAAAAAAACCTATCCGCAGCTCGGCGACATCACGGCCGATTTCGCCTGGGCCGGCACCTTGGGCCTCACGGTTCACCGGATGCCCCAGATCGGCGAGCTTGGGCCGGGAGTCTGGCTCGCCAGTGGTTTCGGCGGTCATGGGCTGAACACAACGGCGATGGCCGGCAATATCATCGCCCGCGCGATCGTCGAAGGCGACGAGACTTGGCGGCAATTCACGCCGTTCGAATTGGTTTGGGCGGGCGGCGCGTTCGGCCGGGCGGCGGCACAAGCGCGCGTCTGGATCAAACGATTGCGCGACCGTGTCGCGGAACGACGCGCCAAGGCGCGCGAAGCCGCGCATCGCCAGGCGCGTGATATCGCAGTGGCGCATGAGGCTCAACACGAGGCGATCGAAAGGCAAGCCCCAATACCTGCAACGGACGCGGCAGTTGCGGCAACCGAATTGGATCCACGCAAACAGCCCGTTGCGTCTGCCGAGTCCATTGTTCCACCGCTTAGCGACCCGGACGATGGTGGCTACGAGCAGGCACGGCAGTCAGCCGCGATCTCGCCAAAACGAAGAAAGCGCCGCGGGGGTGCGAAAAGGCCGATTGCAGACGAAGCCAACCAGGATGCCAAGCCCTAAGCCGAGATCAATGCGTTATTCGTTCACCATGCAGCCGGCGTGATGAGGTTTAGCGCCCTTCGCGGCGCGTCATGAAAGCCAGCCGCTCGAACAAGTGCACGTCCTGCTCGTTCTTGATCAGCGCGCCGTGCAGCGGCGGGATGAGCCGCTTCGGGTCGCGCTCGCGCAGCGTCTCGACTGAAATGTCCTCGACCATCAGAAGCTTGAGCCAGTCGAGCAGTTCCGACGTCGAGGGCTTCTTTTTCATGCCCGGTACGTCGCGGATTTCATAGAACAGTTTCAGCGCCTCGGCGACGAGGCGATGCTTGATGCCGGGGAAGTGCACCTCGACGATCGCGCGCATGGTGTCCGGATCGGGAAAGCGGATGTAATGGAAGAAGCAGCGGCGCAAGAAAGCGTCCGGCAGCTCCTTCTCATTGTTCGAGGTGATGACGACGATCGGGCGGCGGCGGGCATGGATCGTTTCGCCGGTTTCATAGACGAAGAACTCCATGCGATCGAGTTCTTGCAGGAGATCGTTGGGAAATTCGATATCGGCCTTGTCGATCTCGTCGATCAGCAGAACCGGGCGCTCGTCGGCAACGAAGGCTTCCCAGAGCTTGCCGCGTTTGATGTAGTTGCGGATGTCCTTGACGCGAGTGTCGCCCAACTGGCTGTCGCGCAGCCGCGTCACCGCGTCGTATTCGTAAAGCCCCTGCAACGCCTTGATGGTCGATTTGATGTGCCATTCGATCAACGGCGCGCCGAGCGCCTTGGCGATCTCGATCGCCAGCACGGTCTTGCCCGTGCCGGGCTCGCCCTTAACCAAGAGCGGTCGTTCCAAGGCGATTGCGGCGTTGACCGCGACTTTGAGGTCGTCGGTGGCGACATAGGCGCTGGTGCCTTCGAAACGCATGAAAATCCACTCGCTTGATGTTGGCGAAATTAGATCATGGCGAACTTGGCGATTACAAGACATTGCCGTGCGGGACGCGATGGCACGGAAGCTGGGCGCCCTCGGCAATTATTGCCCGTCGGCCGGCATATCCGTACCAGAGAGAGTTTGGGCCTCGATTGTAAGCTATTGAACTAACGTCTTAAATTAATGGCATGCGGCTTGCTGTCTTCGGCTGCGAGTGCGGCTGTCGGCCGCTGTCGCGTTGCTATCGAGTTGGAGACAGGTCCATGGGTATCTTCGATGCGTTGACCACCGCAGTGGCTGGTCTACAGGCACAATCATTCGCACTGCAGAATATTTCCGGCAACATCGCGAACTCGCAGACCACCGGCTACAAAGAGACCGACACGAGCTTTCAGGATCTCGTGTCCCAGGCCGCGCAAAATCAGCAGACCGCGGACGGCGTTATCGCCAACTCGGTTGCGACCAACACCGTGCAGGGCACCATCAACTCGACGCAAGTCTCGACGGATATGGCCATTAACGGCGACGGCTGGTTCGTGGTTGCGCAACCGACAGGCTTTACCGACAATCAGCCGGTTTTTTCCGGCGTCACCGATTTCACCCGTGCCGGCAATTTTCAGCTCAACGACAACGGCAACCTGGTCAATGCCGCCGGATATTATCTTATGGGTATTCCGGTCAACCCGACCACCGGGAATCCCGAAGGCAGCGTCCCGCAAGTATTGCAATTCCAAAATAATTTTATCCCAGCGCAAGAGACCACATCGATCACTTACGAGGCCAACCTGCCGAGCGCGCCGACGTCCGGTGCGGTCAATCCCAGCGATTACGCCAACGATCCGATCGCCGGCTCGGAGATCATCGGCACCGGCGCCACGCTATTGCCGGACGCCGCGGCGACCGGCACAGGTACGGTCAGCAGTCTCACCGATGCCACCACGCTGACTTCGCTGGGTCTTGCGGTTAACGACACCGTTTCGGTCGGCGATGGCACCAACACGACAGTTTACACCGTCGGCGCCGGCAGCACCGTGGGCGATTTGATCAACGCTATCAACTCGGGCGCTGCCGGCAACGCGGCGGTGACTGCGTCACTCAGCGGGGGCAATATCGTCCTCACTGGGAGCAACGATACGGGTACTATCTCAGTCACCGGTAGCGGCGCCAACGACGCCGCCGATCTCGGTTTTGGTTCCTCGAACCACACTTTCGCGCCGACGAACCTGCTGACTCAGGGGTTGAGCGGAAAAACACTGACCGTGTCGGTCGGCGGTGGCTTGCCACAGACCATCACCTTCGGCACCGGAGCCAATGACGTCGAGACAATGGCTCAATTGCAGACGCGGATCAGCGACTTGACCGGTGTGATCGGATCTGTGAACACCAGTAATGGTAACATTAGCCTTTTGGCGGATGACCCTACGGCATCGCTCTTGGTTGGGGGTACTGCCTCACCATCGACCTTTGGTATCCAGACCCCATCTGTTTCGCCGGGCAACGGAACCGTCATCGGGAGCGATCTAACCACGTTTACAGATCAATCGGTTGCCGGCGGCTCCATAACCGCCTACGACAGCGAGGGCAACCCGCTCAATATTCAATTCCGCTGGGCGCAAGTCGACAATAGTTCCGGCCAAGCCACTTGGAATCTGTTCTATCAGACAAATTCGAGTGCAAGCGGAACGCAAGCCGCCTGGCAGAACGTCGGTCAGAATTTCATTTTTAATTCCAGTGGACAACTCACTCAACCGACGTCTAGTGCGCTCAATATACCGGCGCTCACCATCAACGGCGATACGCTGAACAACGTTGAGATCAATTTCGGCAGCAACGGCTTGACCCAGTTTGCCAACACTAGCGGAACCGCGCAGGTCACTCAACTGCAGCAAAACGGTTTTGCTGCCGGGCAACTGCAGTCGGTCGCGGTCGACAGCGAGAACCGCGTGGTCGGCACTTTCACCAACGGGCAAACAATCCCGTTGGCGGAAATCACGCTTGCAACTTTCAACGGCGAGGACGCACTGCAGGCGCTTAACGGTGGCGCTTATGCCGCTACCGCCGACTCCGGGCCGCCGATCTACGGCGCCACCGGCAAAATCGACGGCAGCTCGCTGGAATCCTCCAACGTCGATATTTCGACGCAGTTCAGCAATCTGATCGTGGCGCAGCAAGCCTATTCCGCCAATGCCCGCGTCATGACGACGGCAAACCAGATGATCCAGAGCTTGCTGCAAGTGATCCAGTGATTTCATTTGGTGAGATCGCCCGGGCGCCACCATGAGCATCAACCAGGCGCTGTCCGCCGCCGTGGCGGGCGTCAAAGTCACCCAGCAAGCGCTGTCGGTGGTCGCCGGCAATGTGGCGAACGCCAATACTCCCGGCTATGTCGACGAGAGCGTCAATCAGCTCGAGGTCGGGGTCACGGGCCAGACCGGCGCGAGCGTCGACATTACCGGCGTTAATCGTAATCTTAATACGCTTCTGCAAAGCCAGCTGTGGACCGAAACGTCGGGCGGCTCCTATGCCGATACGACCGCGCAGCTCTATCAGCAGCTACAGCAGATTTACGGCACGCCTGGATCGTCGAGCTCGTTCAACGCCATCTTCAACAATTTCACCAGCGCGTTGCAGGCGCTCTCGACCAGTCCGAGTTCCTACTCGACGCAAAGCGGGGTGATCGGCGCCGCACAAAGCCTGGCGCAAAACCTCAATTCGATGAGCGCCGGCATCCAGCAGCTGCGCAGCCAGGCCGAAGCCGGTATCGCCAACGACGTGCAGACTGCCAGTGCCGCCCTGCAGCAAATCGCCCAAATCAACCAGCAGCTTGTCGCCGCTTCGGCGGATAGCTCCACGGCGACCCTGGAGGATCAGCGCGATCAGGCTATCACGCAGCTGTCGCAGCTGATGAACGTGACCGTGGAGCAAGGGAGCAACAATCAAGTTTCCGTCTTTACCGGGACCGGCCAGCAATTGGTCGCGGGTACCCAGGCTGGGCAACTGTCTTTCAACGGCATCGGGACATTGACGGCAACGTCGCAATGGAGCACCAATCCCAGTCAGGACACCGTCGGCACCATAACCCTGACGTCGCCGAGCGGCATCACCACCGATCTGGTGGCCAGCAATGCCATTCAATCGGGGCAGATCGGCGCCTACTTGCAGATGCGCGACAGCATCCTGCCGCAGGCGCAGAGCCAGCTCGACGAGTTGGCTAATCAGATGTCGCAGGCGTTGTCGAACCAGACAACGTCGGGCACCGCGGTGACATTCGGCTCGCAAGCCGGCTTCAGCGTCGATACCGGGAGCCTACTGCCGGGCAACACGGTCCAGCTCACTTACACCGACGCGCAGAATAACAGCCACACCGTCACCATCGTCGCGCTTGGCGCCGGCGGTACGCTGCCGGCGCCGTCGGCCAATGCAACCAATCCCGTTGTCGGGGTTAATTTCTCGTCCGGCATGGCTTCGGTGGTGTCGCAGCTTAACGCCGCGCTTGGAAGCAATCTGCAATTCTCCAATCCGTCCAGTACCGTGCTGCAGGTGCTCAATAACGGCGCCGGCAATGTCGTCAATTCGCTGTCGGCGACCCGGACTGTCACTTCGTTGCAAGGCGGCAATCCGCAACTGCAGCTGTTCACGGACGATGGCCAGCCGATTACCGGCGCCATCACCGCCGCCGGCTCGCAGACTACGGGTCTCGCCGGAGCGATCCAGGTCAATTCGGCGCTGGTCTCCTCACCGTCGGCTTTGGTTGCTTATGCTGCGAATACCTCATCGGGTGATCCGACTCGGCCGAATTTCCTCCTCAACCAGGCAAACAATGCGATTCTGACCTATTCGCCGGCAACCGGCCTCGGCACCAGCGCGTCGCCCTATAGCGGCACGCTCTCGCAATACATGAGCGCGTTCGTTACTCAGCAGTCGCAGGCCGCGAACGCCGCCACCAATCTGCAGCAAGGCCAGGACACCGTTCTCACTGCGTTGCAGCAGCGGTTCAACGATCAGTCGGGAGTCAGTATCGACACCGAAATGTCCAATCTGATCGCGCTGCAGAACGCCTACAGCGCCAATGCCCGGGTAATGTCGACGGTTCAGCAGATGATGGCGGCGCTGATGCAGGTTCTATCGTAATGAGTATCACTGGACCGGGATCGATCACCGCTGCCAACGTGTTGGCGCAGACTAATATGATGAACCAGCTGAACACGCTAGGTCAGGAACTGGCGAGCGGACAGGCGGCGCAGACCTATTCCGGACTGCAGTCGCAAGCCGGTGTAGCGCTGGCGCTCAACGCGCAACTTTCGGCTCTCACCGGCTATAGCGGTACTGCGTCGACGGTTGGCACCACGCTGAGCGTCGCGCAGTCGGTCTTGACCCAGCTCGGCACGGCCAGCAGCTCGATGATGCAGGCAATCAATCAGCAAGAGACTTTCCAGCTCAACGGCAACGGCCAGACGACCACCCAGGCGACCGCGGCGGCACAGCTCGACAACATTTTATCGCTGCTGAATACACAAGTCGGCAGCAGTTACATTTTCTCGGGCAGCGGGCCGAACCAGCAGTCCGTTGCCAGCGTTGCGGATATTCTTAACGGCAACGGCGCCCAAGCCGGCTTGACGCAAATGATCACCGAGCGCCAGCAAGCCGATCTCGGCGCGAGCGGGCTCGGCCATGTGAGCGCTACTGTGGGCGGCGTGGGTTCTTCCACTGTGACGCTCAGTCAGGACGGCACGCCGTTTGGCTTCCAACTCACCGGCGTTAATTCCAGTCTGACCGGCGCGACGGTGACGGGGCCGTCGGGTTCACCGACGTCGATCTCGGTCGATCTTGGATCCAACCCGAACCCGGGTGACGCGATCCAGTTCCAGCTTACGCTTCCGGATGGCTCGACCCAGACCATTTCGCTGCAGGCCACGACGAGTTCGCCGCCTGGGGTGAACCAGTTCACCATCGGCACGGCGCCGGCGAATACCGCGACCAACTTGCAGACGGCGCTAACGGCCGCCGTCACCGGCCTGACGCAGACGGCGTTGCCGGCCGCTTCCGCCATGGCGGCAGCGAACAATTTTTTCAGCGATCCGCCGCAGCGCGTCAACGGTTCGCCGCCGGACACCTCCACTGCATTAGTGAATGGTACGTCAGCCAATACGGTCTTTTGGTACACCGGTGAAAACGGTTCCACGCCGGCGCGGCAAACCGCGACCGCGCAAGTCGGGCCTTCGATCACGATCGACTACGGCATGCGCGCCAATGAGCAGGCGCTCACGACGTTGGTTGAAAACGTCGCCGTGCTCGCGGCGGCCACCTATTCGCCAACCGATCCCAATGCGCAGACCAATTACCATTCGCTGAGCCAGAAAGTAGCGGCGAATCTGAACGGCCAACCGGGCACGCAGCAGATCAGCGATATCGAGGCCGATCTGGCCAACGCGCAGACCACCGTCACCAATGCTGCAACGCTAAATACGCAAACCCAGACAACACTGCAGGATATGTTGCAGAACATCGACGGCGTGAACCAGAATCAAATCGGCGAGGATATCCTGACGTTGCAGAACAGCCTGTCGGCGTCGATGTCGGTCACGGCGCGGCTGGCCCAGCTCAGCCTCGTGAATTATCTGTCGCCTGTGAATGGCTGATCGGCCGCCGCCCGGCGGCATTGGTAATCAGGCTGTAGCTTTCGCGGGCCCTGGGCTCGGCTCGACGAACAGACGATCGGACTGGACCTTGTATTGCGCTGCGCTGGCGTGGAGCTTGGCATTATTCGCCTCGCGCAGCGCCGCGTCGGCCTCGCCATAGAGGAAGGCGAGGAACGCGTAGCGGCGTCCGCGCGTCACCGGGGTGACCTGATGCAAGGCGCCGCAGGAGAATACGACGGCGCCGCCCATCGGTGGATGATAGGTTTTGCGGCCGAACTCCGGAAAGATGAGATCGCATCCGTCGAAATCCTTGTTGAGATTGATCGAGATGGCGAAGCGGCGATGCTGCGCGCCGATATTCTCGTTGTCGCGGTGACGCTGGAAATGGCCGCCGACCTCGCTGTCGTAGCAGGCAACGATGTAGCGATCCATGCGTGTGGCCTGGAATTGAAAGAAGCGCTCGATGGGTGGCAGCAGCCGGCGGACGATCTGGTCGCGGATGGCTTCGCGAAGCACCGGGTGGGCGACGAGAAGATCGTTGCGCCGTTTCATCCGGTAGTCGACGACTTGCGCGGTTTTCGCGTCGACATCGATCAGAAAGCCGGAATCATGGCCGCCGATTTTGTCATAGAATTGGACCAGCGTTTCGCAGAGCGGAAAGTCGAACACCCGCGGAACGATCAGAATCGGCGCCGTCAGCGGCACGCCGGCGGAATCGTCAACCGATGGCAGACTGCACAGAAGGTCGCGCACGGCAGACGCGTGATTGCCGCTGTCATCCCATGCAACATTGGCGATGGCGCGCAGCATCGGATCGAGCACGATAGTGCGTGGCCACGCGCCGGCGCCATACAAGCGGCTGATGGCGCCGTCATAATCGGCGATGAAGGCGATGGCGGACGCGCTGCGGGCCAGGAACGGCGCCGGATCCGCGGGCGGTGAAGTGAGCACGCCGCAAAAGATCAGCTTGTCGCTTTCGAACAGATTGGCGTCGCGGAGCAGAGCGTCCAAATCACGTTCGACCCGTGGATCGGCGGGAGAGCCGAGAAAGCTGAGGACGATCCAGCGTCCGGCGGCGACTTGAAGGTGGAACGAGCCAGTGCCGAGCAACGGGGCGCCAAACCAGGGCACCGGGTCGCCAAGAACGATGGCGGGGCTTTGAATGTCGGCCATGGTGGCGCTTTCGGCTGATAACCGGCGCAATCATTGGTGGCTATGGTGAAGAATGTCTTAACTGCCCCAGACCGCACGCGCCTGCACGAGCGGTGGAAGATGTAATCGGCACAGATGGCGTTGTGGCCGAAATTGCGGCTGTAGCTTATCGGCCAGGTAGTTTCACGGATGCAGGCTCAAAAAACCGCGATTGGAATCAAACAGCGTCGCTCGGTAATGGCGGTCGCTCTGATAAAGGCATACGGAATCTCAGTTGCTTGCTAGGATTGACGGCGATTCGCAGTCCGGATTTCCTCGCATGACCACTGCAACAGTGGAACGGCGGCCCAAATCGTTCGACCCGGCCGCATTGTTCGCCGAGGCGATGGCGTTGCATCAAGCCGGCCGCTTGGCGGACGTGGAACGGCTCTACAATCAAGCGCGTGTGACAGCCCTTGGCATCCGACGGTGCGGCCATTTCGCGCGTGGGACACTGTGTTTGCGCGCGTTAGCGCCACGGTTGCGCGATCAGAGTGATGCACGGACGATCTCATCAGCCCGTGCGGACGTGGTTTTGGGTAAATTGACGGCAGCTGAGGCATGAAGAAAAATTCGAAAATCCGATTTTGCGATGAGCGGAAGGGACTGCGTCAGCGGCATGGGCCGGAATTGGCGCGTACGGCGGTGCTGCTGACGGACGCCGTCGCCCTGCATCAGGCCGGCCGATTGGCCGAGGCGGAAAATGTCTACAAACAAGTGCTCGACATTCAGCCCGATCAATTCGACAGCCTGCACTACCTCGGCGTTATTCTTTTTCAGCGCGGCAATCCGGCCGCGGCGGTTGCTCAGATCGATCGCGCGCTGAAACGAAACCCCAATGATGCCGCGGCGCTGAACAATCGCGGCAACGCGCTTCTGGCACTGCGGCGTTTCGACCAGGCCCTGGCAAGCTACGACCGTGCGCTGGCGCTGCAGCCCGCTCATGCCGATGCGCAGTGCAATCGCGGCGCGGCTCTGCATGCGCTCAAGCGCTACGACGAGGCGCTCGCGGCCTCCGATCGCACCATCGCCTTGCAGCCGGATTACGCCGAAGCGCACTCCAATCGGGGCAACACGCTAAGGGAGTTGCGACGTTGCAATGAGGCGGTCGCGGCTTGCGACCGGGCGCTGGCGCTGGCGCCAGGCTTCGCCGAAGCGCACTGCAATCGAGGCAGCGCCCTGTATGCTCTGCGGCGGTTCGACGAAGGGCTGGCGAGCTATGACCGGGCCTTGGCGCTGCGGCCCGGATATGCCGAGGCGCACTGCAATCGCGGCGCAACGCTGCACGCGCTCAAGCGTTACGCCGAGGCACTCGCGGCCTGCGATCAAGCCGTCGCGCTGCAGCCGGATTACGCCGAGGCGCACGCCAATCGCGCTAACACGTTGACGGCGCTGCGGCGCTACGACGAGGCTTTGGAGGCGTGCGGCCGGGCGCTGGCGCTGACGCCGGAGTACGCCGAGGCGTTTTGCTACAGCGGCGATGCCTTGCATGGTCTGCAGCGGTTCGATGATGCGCTGGTGGGCTTTGATCAGGCCCTGACATTGCGGCCCGCTTATGCCGACGCGCACTGCAATCGGGGCGCGACTCTGCACGCGCTCAAGCGCTACGAGGAAGCGCTCGCGGCCTGCGATCGTTGCATCGCGCTGCAGCCGGATCACGCCCAGGCGCACTGCAATCGCGGCGTTACGCTGCAGGACCTGATGCGCTGCGATGAGGCGCTCGAGAGCTACGATCGGGCGCTGGTGTTGCGACCGGATTTTGCCAGTGCCCACAACAATGCGGCGCTGTGCCGCCTGCTCGTCGGCGACTACGAACGCGGCTGGCAAGAACACGAGTGGCGTTGGCAGACCGACCAGCTCGCGGACGAAAGCCGCAGCTTCCCGCAGCCGCTGTGGCTCGGCTCGGGCGAACTCGCAGGCAAGACCATTTTGCTGCATGCCGAGCAGGGGTTTGGCGACACGTTGCAATTCTGCCGCTACGTCCCTCTGGTCGCCGCGCATGGCGCCCGCGTCACTCTGGAGGTGCAGCCGCCGCTGAAGGAGTTGATGCGCTCGCTGGAAGGCGCCGCACAGGTGATATCCCGCGGCGAGCCGCCGCCCGCCTTCGACCTGCACTGTTCGTTGCTCAGCCTGCCGCTGGCGCTGTGCACGCGGCTCGACACGATACCGGCGCGTACGCCCTATCTGGCCGCGCCGGAAGACAAGGCGCGCGCGTGGCGCGATCGCTTTGCCGGGCACGAGAAGCGGAGAATTGGTCTGGTTTGGGCCGGCAATCCAAGGAAGGAGCTGGCCAATTGCTTTCGGGTCGATGCCCTGCGCAGCATGGAGTTTGCGCAACTTGCGCCGCTGTTGGAAGTCTCGGATTGCGAATTCTACAGCCTGCAGAAAGGTGACGACGCCATCAGGCAACTGCGCGAGAGCAGTTTGCGCCAGCAACTCGTGGATTGGACCGACGAGCTGCGCGACTTTTCGGACACGGCCGCCCTGATCGAAAATCTGGATCTGGTCGTCACAGTCGATACGGCGGTCGCTCACCTTGCGGGCGCGCTGAACAAGCCGGTCTGGCTGCTCAACCGCTACAATACCTGCTGGCGCTGGCTGCTCGATCGCGAAGACAGCCCCTGGTATCCGACCGCTCGCCTGTTTCGACAGGATGCCAGCCGAGACTGGGACGGTGTCGTGACACGCGTTTGCGCCGCGTTGCGCGAATTTGCCCGTGGCTTATGAGCCGTCCGCGGCTTGCGCTCGGCAATATTTGCCTGTTCGGGGCAAAAATCAACGCGTCCAATCCGGCCAGTTGAATCGACTGCTGCGTGAAAGGTCTTATCCTCCCGTTACTTGCGTTGTGGTCTTGGTCTTGCATCGCCAATCCCGGGCGGTGCGTCCCAATCGCCGGGGCGAACAGCACGAAGGAGGGGGCCACGTCAACGATTGGTGCATCGAGCAACGATTCGCCCGCACAGGTTGACGCGTTCTCGAGGCGGACACGGCGGAGCGGCGCCACCACCCAGGGCGCCGTCAGCTCTCAATCATTGGCGCCCGCTAGCTCGCAAAGCACGAACGCGGCCACTGGCACGGCCAGGTCTGTGTTACTTGTGGTGCTGCCATCCAGTTTGCGTCCACCGGAACGCGACGCGACCAAAAAGACGTACCGGACTTTCCTGGCGTTTCCCTACGGCGTGCTGACGATTGCCTCGTACCTCAAGCGATTTGCCGCGGCCCTCAGCGAGGTCGAAGTCCTCGATCTGAATTTGCCCAGCGACCACCAGCCGGAGTCTTTGCTCGCCCGCAAGCTTTCGGCGATGAGCCCTGACATTGTCGGCTTCTCGATGTCTTATGACGCATCGTATCCATGGCTGCGGTCGATGGCGACTGCGGTGAGAAGTTACGATCCGAATATCTGCATAGTCGCTGGTGGCGCTGCGATCACGACGGCCTGTGCCGAAGTGCTCGCCGATTGCGACGTTGACGCGTGCTGCTACTCCGAAGGCGAGATTGCGCTTAAGGAACTGGTCGATGCCGAGGACATGGCGACGGCACTCACGTGTGATCCGTGGGTGACAAAAAACAAGCTACGGTCGGCCCCGGTCTACGATGACCTCGACCGCATAATCGACGTCGACTACTCGCTGGTCGACGTGCCGGCCTATAGCATGAAGGAGGCGTTTTCGCCGTTCACCAAGTTCAGCACGTCGTCAAAACAGTTTTTTATCGTCACCTCGCGCGGCTGCCCATTCAAATGCGTGTTTTGCGCCGAGCCCTCTTTCCACGGTGCCAATATGCGCTATGTCTCGGTCGATCGCGCGGTCGAACACATTGCCAGCCTCAAAGACCGCTATGGGCTAAGTGTACTCACCATCTATGACGACCAGATCCTGATGAATAAGCTGCGGGCGAAAGAGTTCTTCGCCAAGCTCGCGCCGCTCAATATCAGGGTCGAGATGCCGAATGGCGTGACGCTCTCGTACATCGATGAAGAGATGGCGGCGCTCATGAAAGCTGCCGGCGTTGACACGCTCTATCTTGCGATTGAGCACGGATCGAAGAGGGTTCTCAAGGATATCATCCGCAAGCCGATCGCTTATGGTCGCATCAAGCCGACCATCGAGCTTTTGCAGTCAGCCGGCATCTATTGCCAAGGGTTTTTTGTCATCGGGCTGCCGGGCGAGACTCGCGCCGAACGGCAGGAAACGCGTGACGCGATCCTGGACTGGGGACTCGACTGGGCCTCGTTCAATTATGCGACGCCGCTGCGCGGCAGCGAACTGTTTCGCCAGTGCAAAGCTAACGGTTGGATCGAAGAGAAGTATTTGCCGATCGGCGCCATCGATATGACGAAATACGTCATTCGGGCTCCCGGCATCGATCCCGCGGAGATCGAAAGCTTCGTGTTCAATGTCAATCTTGACGTGAACTTCGTGCACAATCGCAACATGCGCGTCGGTAATTTTGACGTTGCGCGTCGCACGTTCAAGGAACTTGTCGAGCGGCATCCCGGCCAGGCGTTCGCGCACTATTTTCTGGCGCGCTGCGACGACTTGCTTACTGGCGACGGTAGCGCGGGCTACCGGCGCTACGAGCAAATCGTCGCTGAGTCCCCGGTCTGGCGCGAGGCCGCCGGGCGTTTTGGACTGGAGATCAAGCATGATGACACCGCGACCTCGAAACGTTCTGCTGCAGGGCGCCTTCGACATCCTGAATTACGGGCGCATCATGACGTTTAAGTATGCACACCAAAGCCGCCGAGATCGCCAACATGAAAAAAAGGGCGGCTGCGATTGTTTCTCGGGTCGCTTCCAGGCGTCTTGACGTCCGCCATCAAGGCGATGCTGTTAAAAGAGCATCTCGATGCACAGAGCACGATCGTTCAATCGGCTGCCGCCTCTGGACGAGGCGATGAGCACCTTCGCGACGACGCTGTCTTTGGCGCCGCCGTCGCCAACGGAGCGACCGTTATACCTTTACGGGGCCGGCAATCTCGGCAGGTTGGCGTGCGAGTTTTTGACAGCTGTGAGACACGAACCAGCCGGCATCTTCGAACGTGGCGACCCGATCACGGATGCGAGTGCCCGGGTGGCGGTGAGTGTCGTCACGTCGCCGTACGTGGCGATCGAGCGCTCACTGACGGCTCGCGGTTGCATCGATGTTGTGCCGTTCTACGATCTCGCCGAAAGCCTGCGGGGCCAGCACCCGTTGGCAAATGGCTGGTTTGCGCCACCACTTACGGCGGCCGATCAATGTGAAATCGAAGCCGTACTCGCCGGCTGGGACGATGACGTGTCGCGGGCCCATCACCTGCAGTTCATTGCCTGGCGCCGCTTGCGCGAAGAATGGACGTTTGAGGGCACCCCCGTGTCGACCGAGCGTTATTTCATCCCCGAAGTTGCAGCGTGCCTGCGCGAGCGCGAGAACTTCCTCGACGGTGGTGCTCATCATGGCGCAGTGTCGCTCGCGTTCGCGGAGAGGATTGCCAGTCTCCGGGTCATTGCTGTCGAACCTGACACTGGCAATCGGGCGGTGCTCCGGGAAAGATTGCGCGGGCTACCCCAGTCAGCGGTTCTCGATTATGCGCTCGCGGCTGAGGATGGCACCGGAGCCTTCAGCGAAGGCTATGGCTATGCGTCGAGATTGTCAGCGTTCGGCCAAGCGCAAGTCAGCCTCCGCTCGATCGACAGCCTTGACGTTGAGCCGACCTTCATCAAGCTGCATCTCGAGGGCGGCGAACTCGACGCCTTACGGGGGGCTCGCGAGACCCTGCGTGCCCGCCGGCCGATCATCGCCGCGACCGTCTACCATAATACTGACGGTTTATCGCGCACGGCCGGCTGGCTCATGCGCGAACTCGACGGCTATCGCTTCCTGTTCCGCAACCATTGCTGGTGTGCCGCCGGCGCGGTCGTCTATGCGATACCGCGGGAGCGACGGCAATGAAAGCGCGATTGGAGCCACGGATTAATTTGCAGGGGCGCACGCCGCTCGAGACGGTGATCCCGCTCGCCACGCCTTTCATTGTGTTCGTCGATCCGGCAAGCGCCTGTAACTTCAAATGTACGTTTTGCCCTACCGGTCATCGCGACATGATCGCCGAAACTGGCCGCTTCCAGGGCGCCATGAAGTTTGAGCTATTCCAAAAGATCATCGACGATCTTGCGGAGTTCGACCGGCCGCTTAAGGTGCTCCGCCTTTACAAAGATGGCGAGCCGTTTCTCAACCGGCGGCTGGCCGACATGGTCGCCTACGCCAAGCGATCCGGCCGCGTCGACTATGTAGACACCACAACCAACGGCACTTTGATTTCGCCGGAGCGCTTGGCGCCCGTCCTCGCTGCCGGGATCGACAAGATCAATATCTCGGTCGACGGTATGACCGGAGATACCTATCGGAAATTCACCGGATTCAGACTCGACTTCGGTCGCTTCGTCGACAACGTCAAATGGCTCTACGCTAATCGAGGCCGCTGCGAGATCGCGGTCAAGATCCCGGCCGAGCTCATCAACGAGACGGAACGTCGGGCATTCTTCGACACTTTCGGTGATCACTGTGATCGTATCTTCGTCGAGAATTTCGCTCCGTGCTGGCCGCAGTTCGACATTGAGCAGCACACCGGCGTCAAGATCAGTCGCGGCATCTATCAGCAGGATGTAGGCGACACCGACACCTGCCCGTACATTTTCTACGGCTATTCGGTGAACGCCGACGGCCTGGTCAGCGCCTGTTTTCTTGATTGGGGCCGCAAGCTAGTGATCGGGGATGTCCGCCGGCAGTCCATGAGGGAAATCTGGAATTCGGAATTGATGAATGCGCTGCGTCTTCAGCATCTTGAAGGCCGGCGCCGACAGAACGCCGTCTGCAGCGGTTGCGGCCAGCTCAGTCATTGCCTGCCGGACAATATCGATGCTCACCGGCTGGTGCTGCTCGCCAAATTCAAGGAGGCAGTTCGCCTCGATCCTTCAGCGATCGCACCGGGCGGCATTGCCTCGGGTTCAGGCCTAACCGAGGCGGTGGCATGAGAATTCTGCACATTGCCGTTCATCTGGGCGGCGGCATTGGTAAGGCGCATGCCGCGATCGCCCGCGAGTTACCGCGTGGTGTCGAGCAAACCTTCCTGTTGCTGGAGCCGCCGATCGATCGTCGGCATGCGCACGTTATCGCCCGCCGTGGAGGCCGCGTCGTCGTTGAGCGTGATCCCGCGCGAATTCGCGCGCTGGCCGATCAATCCGATATCGTCCAGCTTGAGTATTGGGGCCATCCTCTCTTGAACGACTATGCGCAGTTTGCTCTCGTGCCCGGAGTTAAGTCCGTTTGTTGGTGTCATGTCTCGGGCCTGTTCCCGCCGGTCCTGCCTACGTTGCCGGTAGTGGAGCGGCTAGTGGTCACGAGTAATATTTCGCTGCCAGTCGTGCCGCGGGCAATTCGCGACAGGACATCTGTCATCAACAGCGGTTTCGGTTTCGCTGGCATGGGGCTGCACACGCGGCCGCCCAGGCGAAAAGCTTTGATCGCCTATCTGGGCACGGTCGACTTCAAAAAGCTGCATCGCGAAATCTTCGACGCAGTCGATGCCCTGGATGGCGGCAAGGATGATGATTTGACACCGATATCATTGTGGGGCCACATCAGCCCGGAAGTGGCGACCCGCGCTGCCGCAATGCGCCATCCTGAGCGGATCAAGCTGCGGGGCCACACGCTCGATCCCGGCTCGGCTCTAGCCGAGGCTGATATTTTCTTTTATCCGCTGCGCCCTGACCATTATGGCACTGCCGAGAATGCGCTCGTCGAGGCGATGTCGATGGGCCTTGTTCCGGTCGTGCTGGATAATCCGGCAGAGGCCCAAATCGTCGCCCACGGCAAGTCCGGATTTGTCGCGCACACCGTGGACGAGTGCGTGTCATATCTGAGGCGACTCGTGCAGGCACCTTCGCTCCGCGAGGAGATGGGAGCGAACGCTGCGCGCGAGGCGCAAACAAAGTCACCAGCGCGCTCCGCCGAGGCGTTCGTCGCGTTGTGGGCCGGTCTGATAGCCGAACGCAGCAGCATGCAGGTAAAGCGATATGCTTGATCTACCCAATCTCACACTGGTCGCGATTTACACGGTTGCTCACGAGCTGACGGAGATGGCGGTGGCCGAGTGCACCCGGCATGTCCGCTTCGGCGACGTGAAGCTCTTCACCGATCGGCCGTTGCGATCGCAAGCTGACGCTATCCAGATCGAACCGTTCGCTGACTCAATGCAGGCGGGCGTATTTACGACCTATGAGGTGCCGCGATACGTCAGGACAAGCCACGTCCTGTTCATTCAGTGGGACAGCTGGATTGTTGACCCCTCGATGTGGCGCCCGCAGTTTCTCGATTGCGATTACATCGGGGCGCCCTGGTGGTATCGCGACGGCTTTAACGTCGGCAACAGCGGCTTCTGCATTCGCTCGAAGGCCCTCATTGATTTTTTGGCGGCGCATCCTGCGGAGTTTCCGCTGACCTCGCCTGAGGATCATGTTCTGTGCCGGCACTATCGGCCGCGGCTCCCGCAATTCAAGTGGGCGGACGAGGCGCTGGCCCACGAATTTTCGTTTGAGCGCACGCGCATTCCGGGTGCTCGCTCATTCGGCTTTCACGGCATGTTCAATTGGCCGTACGTGCTCACGGACGCACAGATCGCGGCGCGGCTTCTCCGCGGCACCGGCTACGTCCTGGGATCGCAGCACTGCAGTGAAATGCAGGCGCTGTTGGCGGCACGGCGAGGCGGACAGGCGGCGTAAGATCAATCCCTTCGCAGATTGTCTTCCTCAGCACTCCCGCAAACAGGCGTGAACCTCTGTAATGACTGGTTCCCACTGGCGTGTCTCATCCTGCCGGAATAGGCGCGCAGTCGGGTACCAGGGCGAGTCGTCGCGATCGAGCAGCCAGCGCCAGTCCGGCGTATAGGGCAGGAGCATCCAGACTGGTTTGGCCAAAGCCCCCGCGAGATGAGCGACGCTGGTATCCACTGCGATGATCAGATCCAGGTTCGCTATCAGCGCTGCGGTGTCGCCAAAATTCTTCAGGTCGTTTCCGAAATGCAGGACGTCGTTCCGTCCGCGCAACAGCTCCGTATCCGCCGGTCGAATCTCCCGCTGCAAGCTCACGAAGGTGGCGTCGATGCCGTCCAGGAGCGGCAGCATCGATTTCAGCGGGATCGATCGATTGTGGTCGTTCGTATGGGTCGGGCGGCCAGACCAAGCTAGGCCGATCCGACGGCCATCGGATGAGCCGAGCCGCGTTTTCCAGTCGGTGATAACCGCTGGCTCCGCGCGCAAATATGGTGTTGCGGACGGTATGGTCGAAAGCTGAGTCGAAAACGCGAGTGGCAAGCTAAGCAGCGGGCAGTGCATGTCGAAGTTGGGCAGTGCGTGGCCGCGCGAGACTACCTCGATCGGGGCAGAGAGGGTGCTGATGAGCTCGCGCAGCGGTTCCTGCACTTCCAGAATGACTCGCGCCCCGCGCGCCGCGACGAGCGGTGCGTAGCGGCAGAATTGGATCGTATCGCCGAAACCCTGCTCGGCATGCAGCAGGATGGTCTTGCCGGCTATATCGGACGACCCCAGCCACAGCGGCTGCACGAAATTGCGCCGGTCGCTTTCCATATGTGCGGTCTGCCAGCGCCATTCGTGCTTTTGCCAGCCGCGCTCGAAATCCCCAATCAAAAGTCGGCACAGGCTCTCGTTGTAATGAGCGTCGGAGAAATCTGGCCGTAGCGTATGGAGGTGGTTATACTGCGTAAGCTCCTCGCTGAACCGCTTGAGCTGGTGCAGCGCGACACCGCGATTGTTGAGTGCTTCCAGATAGTTCGGGCGCAGCTCTAATGCGCGCTCGTAACTCACCGCCGCTTCACTGAAGCGCTGCAGTCCCTTCAAAGCATTACCCCGGTTGTAATGGATCTCGGCGGAGCCGGTGCACAGCGCAAGCGTGCGGTCGCAGCTTTGCAAAGCTTTTTCGAAGCGCCTCAGCTCACACAAAGTTGCGCTCTGATTTCGGAACGCATCGGCATAGCGCGGATTAAGCTCAAGCGCACGGCCATAATCTACCAACGCCTCATCAAACCGCCTGGTTGCGTGCAAGATTACGCCGCGATTGTTGTACGCCTCGGCATAATCGGGCCGTAGCGCCAGCGCACGATCGCAGGCTGCCAAGGCCTCGTCAAAGCGGTTCAATGCGTGCAGGACGATGCCGCGGCTGCAATGCACCTCTGGAAAGTTCGGTCGCCATTCCAGCGCCGCGTCATAGCTGGCAAGCGCCTCACAGAGTCTGTTGAGCGCGAAGAGTGTATTGCCTCGATTGTAGTGCGCGTCGGCATAACCGGGCCGAGCCGCGATAGCCCGATTGAAACTCGCCAGCGCTGGTTCAAGCCGCTGCATGTTCCTGAGCGTATTGCCGCGATTGAGCAGGGCTTCGGCAAAATCCGGCCGCAAAGAAAGCGCGCGAGCGTAACTGACGAGCGCCTCATCAAACCGGCCAAGGGCATCGAGCACCAAGCCGCGATTGTTGAGACCCAGCAGGTTGTCCGGATCAATTCTCAGCGCGGCATCGATTTGAGAGAGAGCGCCACGATGGTCTCCGCGCTGGTGATAGATCAGTCCGCGCAGATGCAGGGCATCAAAGACGTCAGGCTCGCTTACGAGAATTTGCGTGTAGATCCGTTCCGCCTCCGCCATGCGGCCGGCTTGGTGGTGTTTAAATCCTTCGGCGAGCAAAACGATTAGGTCGTCTGGTCTTGCCGTTGCGGCTGGGTCATGCCCATGAAGCATTACCTGATTCACCGGGCGGTTGCCTGATTATGGGGTGACGCCACGGGCGCGGCAGCAGCCTGCTTTGTTCTGATGAAGATCGAATCGGCGGCGCAGGTGGCGTTGCGGCCGAAATTGTCGGTAAAGCGGGTGTCGACCAGAAAGCTGCCCGGATGCAAGCCGAGAAAAGCGCGTAGCGCCTCGCGCTTGACGTCGCTGTCCTCGACCACGAGGTAATCGCCCGGCGCCAGATAGGCATGCATATAGCCGAGCACCGCTGCCACGTTGTGGTGGGCGTCTTCGACCACGAGCCACGGATGCGGCGCCGACTGCAAGAGACCGGCATCGAACAATCCCGCCGGATCGTTGCAATCTCCCTGGTAGAAGCTGACCAGCGGGTGTTCGACCCTGGCCTTGCGCAAATCGACCGAATGGACGCGCCCCTCGATGCCGCACGATGTCATCGTGTCGGCGAACCACGCCGCGCTGGCGCCGAGGCCTGAGCCGATCTCGAAGATGGTGCGCGGCCGCAGTTCGGCGATGAGCGCCGGGTACATGGCGAAATCGAACACGTTTTTCATCAGCGTCGTGCCGCGCCAGCGCATCAGCGACGGCGCGCCCTGGCAGGTGAGCTGCACGTCGACGCCGAATTCGGTGCCGAACCGCGGCTGATACAACGCGGCGGAAGCTTCACGTTCGGCATATTCGACGAATCGCCCTTGCTGCCAACGATCGAGAAACTGCCGCAGCCGAAACAGATCCCACTGCAGGTCAAGGGCCTGGCCCGCTCCCGCGGCGGCCTCGCGCACGCTATCTTCCCAGGAGCGTGCCGGGTCGAATTGCAACAGCCGGCTGACGACGCGGGTGAACCAGCCATCGAAGACGCTGAGTAGGCCGCCCTGCTCTGTCTCGACGCGCTGCCGCATTTCGCCGGAGTAGTCGTGTACCGCGGCTTTCAGCGCGTCGCCGGCGATCAGCTCTCTCGGTTGCGGCATCGTACCTCCTGGGCGACGGGCACGCGCTACAAAGCCGAATTAACTGCAGGAACTCACGGGTCTTTTTGCGGAGGCCGAAAAAGCGGCGGACTTAGGCCCGCCCGCGCAGGCCCGCCGCGATGCCGCGATTGACCTTGATCATGGCCTTCAGCTGGTTGAGCGTCGGCTTGGTCATGGCGGCGAAGGTCTCGTTCATAACGAACATGCCAAGCTGCACCAAGTTGTTGCGTACCGGCTTCGGCAGCTGATTGTCGTCCCTGTTCACTGAGTCGAGCAGCACGGTCCAGAGCTTGCGGTTGTAGAGCAGAGCATCGTTGAATTCGGGCGATTTCTCGGGCCACGCGTCGTGAGCAGCTTGCAACTTGGCGGCGGCCTTGAGCAACAGGATTGCTTCCAACTCACGGGGCGGTGCAGTTTCGTTCGCGACTTTGGCGTAGGCCTGAGCGGCGTAGTTCATCGTCAGGCGGTCCTCTTCGTACGCAACTAACTTACTGGCTTTTTTGTAGAGATCGCCTGTTAAGATTTGCTTATCGAAAGCATCGATAAACGGCTGCATATCGGGCATGGCAGCCAGAATTTTGCGGCAGCCGCAGATAAGGCGCGAAATCCTCGCGCGGCCGCTTTCCCGCGTACAAGCGCTGGATCGTAGATAGATGCGTTTGGCGGGGCTCTTGGCTCACCGCGCCGTCATGATGTTCTTGTCGCCCTCGATCGCCAGACGTGTGCGGCGGCCACCGTTGGTGACCATGCGCGCGGCAAGGATGGCGTGCTCACCTGGCTCGTGTTCGATGTTGAGAGGCAAGGTGGCATGCCGCGAAACGGGGATGCATCGCTGATGCGGGCGAAGGATCGGCTAAGCTAAGCTAAGCTAAGCTAAGCTAAGCTAAGCGGGCGCGCTACCCGCCACCAGACCGGACGTGAAAATGAAAACGGCGGGGCATTTCTGCCCCGCCGCTTTCACCATAGGCCTGTTCCAGAAGGGTATTAGCCGAACAGCTTGAGCACCGACTGGTTCGCCTGGTTAGCGATCGACAGTGCCGAAATTTCCAGCTGCTGCTGTGTCTGCTCGGTGAGCAGGTCCGCGCTTTCCTGGTTCTGGTCGGCTGCCACCAGGTTGCTGGCGCCAGTCTGCAGTGTGTTGATCATCGCGGTAGTAAACGTCTGCCGGGTCGAGATCGTCGAGGAGTTAGTACCGAACGTCTCGGTCTGGGTCTGCACGTTCGAGATCGCGGTGTTGAGGTTGGCGACCAGGCTCGCGAGCGTGCTGGTGTCGAAGAACGAACCGGCAGCCGAGCCACTGACGCTCGACAGACCGAGGCCCGCTGAATTGAAGTTCACGCCATTGATCGTCAGCGAGCTGGTGGCTGTCTCGTTGAAGTTGATCTGCAGATTGTTGCCGCCAATCAGGTTGACGCCGTTGTAGCCGGAGTCCCCGGCCAGCTGATCGATCTGCGTCAGCAGCGTGTTGAAGTTATTCTGCAGCGACGTTCGTGTGGCGCTGGTGCCGGTGACCGCTCCCGTGGTCAGGCCGAGGCCCGTCGAGGTAGCATTGCTGGCAATCGTGAAAGTGGTCGAGGTGGAACTCAGGACCAAGTCC
>Ga0335081_10001382_pt1 | contig 38711 bp, 41 predicted proteins | sample Lox_Sample_35_FD_206713 | JGI IMG/M metagenome (GOLD analysis project Ga0335081, IMG submission 206713) | Soil microbial communities from Loxahatchee National Wildlife Refuge, Florida, United States - Lox_Sample_3.5 | ecosystem: Environmental > Terrestrial > Soil > Wetlands | place: USA...
GCCTCGGCGTTCGCCGAGAAGCTCGGCACCTTCACCAACACGGACCGGCGCGTGCAGCTCGGCCGCCCCGTGCTGAACCCGCCGGGCGATGCGCGTCAGGACTGGTGGATCATCCAGGAGATCGCCCGGCGCATCGGCCTCAAGTGGAACTACTCCGGGCCGGCCGATGTGTTCGCGGAGATGGCGATGACCATGCCGTCTTTCAAGAACATCACCTGGGAGCGCCTGGTGCGAGAGGGCGCCGTGACCTACCCGGTCGACGGTCCGGACGTACCCGGCAACGACATCATCTTCAAGTCGGGGTTCCCGACCGCCAATGGCCGCGGCAGGCTGGTTCCCGCCAACATCCGGCCGCCCGACGAAGTGCCCGACATGGAGTATCCCATGGTGCTCTCGACCGGGCGCGTGCTCGAGCACTGGCATACGGGCTCGATGACGCGGCGTGCGGACGTGCTTGATCAGATCGAGCCCGAGGCGGTCGCATTCCTGTCGCCGCGCGAGCTGCACCGCCTCAACCTGCAGCCGGGCGACAAGCTGCGCCTGGAGACACGGCGCGGGGCGGTCGAGGTCGACGTGCGCGCGGATCGCGACGTGCCGGTCGGCATGGTGTTCATGCCGTTCTGCTACGCCGAGGCGGCAGCCAACCTGCTCACCAATCCGGCGCTCGATCCGAGCGGCAAGATCCCCGAGTTCAAGTTCTGCGCGGCACGCATCTCGCCGGTTGCGAAGCCCGCGGGTTCCGCACAGGCGAGTCCGCGCGAGCGGGCCGTCGAAGTCGAGACCGACGAGCTCTAGGCCTCGAGGGCGGCGAGCACGGCCGCAAGTGGCGCGGCGTGCGCGACGATCGTCGCGGCGACGGCGGCCGCATCGTTGAGATCGACCACGGGGATGCGCGCCTGCGCAAAGGGCTGATCGCTCGCGATCGCCACGATCCGCGGATCCTGTGGGTGCAGCGGCGGCTTGCCGACCGCCGCCCGAAACACCTCGAGCTTCGGGTGAGGTTGTGCCTTGAAGCCCTCGACGAGCACCAGATCGCACGGCGACAGCCGCCCAAGCAGCTCCGCGAGCGTGGCCTCCGCGCCTGAGCCGATCTCGTGCATCTGCACCCAGCGCCGCGTGGAGGACACGATTACCTCGCTCGCCCCGGCCTTGCGATGCTCGTAGGAGTCCTTGCCGGGAATATCGACGTCAAAGCCGTGGTGTGCATGCTTCAGGGTGGCTACTTTCAGGCCGCGCGCCGTGAGCAACGGCAGGACCCTCAAGATGAGCGCAGTCTTGCCCGACCCGCTCCAGCCGGCGAGGCCGAGCACGCAGGCGGGACTCATGTTCACTCGCGCGGGGCCTCGGTGATCGCAACGAGCCCCTGGCGTGCGATGAGTGCCTGCCCGCGCCCGGAGAGCAGATAAAGCGCAAGGCGCAGCGCCGCCGGCTTGTCCGAGAGCACTGCCATGCCGTAAAGCGGATGCGGATCGAGCGCCGCCGGCACCACGAGGCTCGCGAGCTCGGGCGCCTCCTTCTGCAGGGCCGGCCAGCCGCTGCAGTAGCTGATCATCATGTCGATCTGGCCGGACTCGAACAGCGCGGCAGCCACGCTCTGGCCGGGGGTCGCCGGAGTCGCCGCAAGGCTCATGCTGGCCTGAGCCTTCGCCTTGAGGATCGCGCCGGCGCCGCTGCGCTGGGCATCGATGCGGTCGAAGATGCTCCACGCGTAGTCGCCGGCGGGATCGGCGCTCGGCATCGAGGTGCGCAGGCGCACCTTGCGCGCAAGCAACTGCTCGATCAAATTGGCCGCCGTCACGCCCGCTGTGCGCCGCGCGATGATGCACATGCGATTGCGGGCGAAGGCGATCGCCGGCACGACGGTGCGGCCCTGTTGCTCGAGTTTGCGGGGCGAGCCCACGTCTGCCGACAGAAACAGGTCGGGAAGCTCGCCTTTCTCGATCCGCTCCCGCATCAGGCCCGAGCCGCCGAAGGTGGGCTTGATGTCAACACCGAGCGCCGGTCCCGCCTCGCTCGCCAGTTCCCCGACCACGCCGCGCAGGCTCCCGGCGGAAAAGATCTCGAGGGTCTCGGCGGGCAGCGCCGGGGCGCTGCCGAGGAGCAGTGTCAGGAGGGCGGCCCGCGCCGCGATTGCGATCGGCTGGTGGCGTCTCATGGGAGGATTGTCCGGGATTTCGCGGCGCGGGCGCTATAGTGGACCTGCGGTGTATCAATGAGTACTACGGCTGACACAGCGGCAACGGTGGTGGGTGTCGTCATCGCCGGTGGACGTTCGGTACGCTTCGGCGGCGAGAAGGCGGTCGCGGACCTCGGCGGCCAACCGCTGCTCATGTGGGCCGTGCGGCGCCTGCAGTCCAGTTGCGCGGCGGTTGCCGTGAACACGAGACCCGGTACGCAAGCGGGGGCCCTCGCCCGGGCGCAGCACCTGCCCGTGCTGCACGACATCCCCGGGGATGCGGATGGACCACTCGCGGGAGTGAGGGTCGGGCTGCAGTGGGCCCGGGAGCGCGGGGCGCGTGCGCTCGCGGTAAGCCCGTGCGATGCGCCGCTGTTGCCCGAGGATCTGTTCGTGCGGCTCATCGCCGCCGCCGGTACGCAGGGCGCATACGCGGAGACATCCGAGGGACGCCAGCCGCTGTGCGCCGTCTGGCCCGTGAGCGCGCTGGCGCCGCTCACCGAGGCGATGCAAGGTGGAGCGCATCCGGCCACGTGGCGCATGCTCGAGGCCGTCGGCGCGCGGCGCGTGCACTTCGAGCCTGCAGCGGCGTTCGCCAATCTCAACACCCGCGAGGACTTGGACGCGCTCGCGCAGCGCTTGCGCCGCGGCTCGTGACCGGCCGCTACCAGCGGTAGAGCGCCGCGGAGAATCCCTCCGGGAACGGCTCCGTGTTGGGCGGCAGCTCGATGAAGCCGTCGGCGTCGGTGAGGGCAAGAAAGTCGCCCGGCCCGTTCGGCGCGCGCGGCCGGGCGCACACTCGTGCGCACTCGTCGGTGTGCACCGCGACCGGCATGAAGTACGTGAAGGGGCGCCTGATCGTCACGGGCTCCGCGAGCGCTGCCCGCTCCGCGGGCGCGGGCGCTGCGCCCATGGCACGGCTCAGCGCCGGTACGACATAGCGCAGCAGGCAGATCAGCGTCGACACCGGATTCCCCGGCAGGCCGAACACACATCTGCCGTCGGGCGTGGCCCCGAACCACATCGGCATGCCGGGGCGCTGCGCAACCTGATAGAACACCTCGCGCACTCCGAGGTCCTTGAGCACCTTCGGTACCAGGTCGAACTTGCCCTTTGAAACGCCGCCGCTGAGGATCAGCACGTCCGCGCTCGCCAGATGCAGGCCGAGACGTTCCCCGAGCAGCGCCTCGTCATCGAGCAGATGATCGTCGCCGACGTTCTCGAAGCCGTGCCCGCGCAGCGCCGCGACCACGGCATAGGCGTTCGAGCGCCGCACCTGGTGCTCCTCGATCGGCCTGCCGGGCTCGATCAGCTCATCACCCGTCGAGATCACCATGATCCTCGGCTGGCGGCTCACCCTCACGAGTGCCAGACCGGCGGAGGCGACCACGGCGATCTCGGGCGCGCGCAGCCGGGTACCGGCGGTGAGCATCGGCACGCCGGACTCACTGTCCTCGCCGCGGCGCTGCACGTTGCGATAGGCCGCCGCGGAGGCTCTATCCTTGAGACTGACGAGGCCACCGGCGAGGTCGTACTCCTCGAGCGGGATCACGCAATCGGTGCCGTGCGGGACGACGGCACCCGTCATCACCTCGACGGCGGCATCAGGATCGGCGAGCCGCACGGCCGGCACTCCCGCCGCCTGCGTCGCCTCGATGCGAAAGCGACGCACGCCCCGCGCGTAGGCCGCGCTGTCGATGGCAATGCCATCCATGCACACTCGATCGAAGGGCGGGTTGTCGCGCTCGGCGTACACGTCCTCGCGCAGGATCTGGCCGCAGCAGGCGGCGAGCGGTCGCGACTCGGCTGGCTGGGCGGGCAATTGCGCGGCAATTGCCTCCTCGGCCGCTTGCGGGGTGATTGGCGTACAGCCTCGCTTTCGCGCCTCACGCGGGCGCTATGTCCGCAGAACTTATGCGCGTGCGTTCATATCGTGCGCGCGAAGTCCACATGCTAGCTTCCCGCGCCGCGCTCGCAAAGCCTCGAGCTCCGAACGAAAAACATCGCATGATCCGTACGCGCCAATTCCCCATCCTCGCGCTCTGCGCGCTGGCCGCAAGCACGCTCGCGCAGGCCGATGATGCCCCGCAAAACCCGCCACCGCAGGCAACGCTGCAGCATGTGGTGGTCAGCGCCACCCGACCGGGTGAGTCGGATTATCGGGTCCCGGCCGTCGACTCGCTCGGGCCGCTCGGCGCGACGCCAATTCTCGACACGCCCTACTCGGTGAGCGTGCTGCCGCTTGCGGTGATCCAGAACTCGCAGGCGGTGAACTTCAAGGATGTCTCGAAATATCTGCCGCTCGTCGCCTATCAGGAGCAGCAGGGACCGGACATCCTGCGACCGCAGACCCGCGGCATGCAGGGCGGCAATTTCCAGAACACGCGCGTCGATGGGATGACGATGTTCATCACCGTCGCTCAGGCGCTGGAGCAGTTTCAGCAGATCGAGGTCGTCAATGGCGTCTCCTCGTTTCTGTATGGCGCGGCGAATCCCTCGGGGATGTTCAACTTCGTCACCAAGCGGCCCACCGAGAGCGCGCTGTACGAGCTGAGCGCGAGCTACGACAGCGACAGCATCGCCACCGCGAAGGTGGATCTCGGCGGTCCGCTCGATGATGGCGGATTCGTGCGCTATCGGCTCAATGCGCTCTTTGGCAAGGGCGATGGCTTCGTCGAGCACAGTCATCAGCGCCGGGCGCTCGGCGATCTCGGCGTGGACCTGCATCCCTCCGGGCGCACCGTGCTCGAGCTCAATTACAGCGACTACTCGCTCATCGATCAGGGCTATCCCGGCTGGTTCACCTACAGCGAGACCATCCATCTGCCGCCCGCGCCCGATCCCGGCCGGGTGGGCTACGGCCAGGCCTATGCCGGCATCGACCTGATCACGCGCATGGCGAGTGCGCGCATCAAGCACGAGCTGGCGGCAAACTGGCACCTCGTGCTCGGCATCCTCAACCAGGATGCCTCGCGCAACATCAACACCCCGGTCAACAACCTGACATCCAACGGCGGCGCCTACACGAGCTCGTTCGCCAACGGCTTTGCGCCGCGCTTCGCGATCACGAGCGACGCCGGCTATCTGAACGGGAACTTCACCACCGGCGACCTCGCGCACGATCTGACGATCGGCACGGCGGGCTACAAGGCGCGCTCCTTCGCGGTGACGACGGCTGCGAGCGCGGCGAGCGTGCGGCTCGGCACGGCGAGCATCGCCGACCCCGCGATCTTCCCCGAGCCTGCCGCCGGACCGCCGAACGTCATCGCCAACTACGATTCCTCGAACACCTATCAGCAGGGACTCAACGTCGGCGATGCCATCCGCTTCAACAGCTACTGGTCCACGCGACTTGGCGTGAGCGAGGACTGGTTTCACGTCGACAACTTCAACTCGAAGGGCGTGCAGCAGGCGGGGTACGCGAGCCACGGCCTGAGCCCCACGGGCAGCGTGCTGTTCAAGCCGAGCACGAACATGACGGCCTACGTCACGTACGCAAGCAGCCTGCAGGCCGGCGATCTCGCGCCCGGCACGGCGGCCAACGCGGGTGTGAGCCTTGCGCCCTATCGCAGCACCGAATACGAGCTCGGCTACAAGGCGAGCCTTGCACGTATCGACCTGACCGCCGCCCTGTTCCGCATCGAGCGGCCGTTTGCCAACATCGATCCGACCGACAACGTGTTCAAGATCAGCGGGCAGCAGGTGAACCGGGGGCTCGAGGTGTCGGCGGTCGGCGAGCTCGCGAGCGGTCTCACCGTGATCGGCGGGGTGACGCTCCTCGATGCCCGTCTCGAGCACACTCCACTGCTCGCGACCAACGACCAGCGCTACGTCGGTGCGCCAAAGGCCAAGGGGAACGTGCTGCTCGAGTATCAGGTGCCGGGGCTGAAGGCACTCGTGGCCACATTCGACTATCAGTTCAGCGGCACCCGCCCCGCGAACGACACCAACTCCCTCACGGCAGCCGGTTACAACCTGTTCGACATCGGTGCGCGCTACAGCACGAGGCTGCTGAACCGGCCGCTGACGGTGCGCCTCGCGATCGACAACCTTACCGACCGCAACTACTGGTCGACCGTTGCGCCCAGCAACCTGACAGGCGCCAATACCGGCAGCCTCATCGGCCACCTGGGCGCACCGCGGACGGTGCTCGCCTCGGTCACCCTGGAAATGTAGCCACGGGGCAGGGCGGCGAGCGCGCGGGATCTGCGGTCCTGAGCTGGACGCGCTACATTACCGAGGTGCGCCGACCCCCCATTTCCGAGGACTACGGGCCGCCTGCGCCGGCGGCCGTGCGGCGGCCCACCGGATCTGCAGGCGTACTCGGCGTGCAGCTGCGCTACGAGCTCGAGCCGGGCGAGCAGCACGGCGCTGCGCTCGGCAATCCGCTGTTCGAGCTGCTCGCGGCCGTGATCGACAGTGGCTCGATCCGTCACGCGGCCGACACCCTTGGCATCTCCTACCGGCACGCCTGGGGGTCGCTGCGCAAGTGGGAGCGGGCGCTCGGTGAGCCCCTCATCGCCTGGTCGCAGGGCCGCAGGGCGCGCCCGACTCAGTTTGCCGAGAAGCTGGTGTGGGCAGAGCGCCGCGCGCGCACCCGCATGCAGCCGCATATCGAGGCGCTACGCACCGATCTCGCCCGCGTGCTGGCCGTGGCGCGTGATGACACCCTGCAGATCCTGCCCGTGCGCGCAAGCCACGACATGGCGCTGCCGCTGCTGCAGCAGCACCTCGCCGCGGCCGCCAACCTGCATCTCAACATCGGCTTTCAGGGCAGCGTCGATGCGCTGCGCTCGCTCAACGAGCGTCAATGTCTGGTCGCGGGGTTCCACGTCCCGGCGCTGCGGGGTGCGGCGCCAGTGTTCTCGCGAGCCCTCAAGCCACTGCTCAAGCCGCGGGTGCATCGCCTGATCGCCTGCTCGCGCCGCATGCAGGGGCTCATGCTGCGACCCGAGCACGCCGGCCGCATCCGCACGTTTCCTGATCTCGCTCGCGAAGGTCTCCGGTTCGTCAACCGTCAGCCGGGCTCGGGTACCCGGATGCTCGTCGACCATCTGCTGCACGAGCACTCGCTGGCGCCCGCGTCGCTGGCGGGCTACGCCGCGCACGTCGAGAACACGCACGTCGCCGTCGGGCTGTGCATCGCGAGCGGCGTGGCCGATGCGGGTATCGGGGTCGAGGCCGCGGCGCTGCAGTTCGGGCTGCATTTCGTTCCCCTCGTGGAGGAGAACTACTTTCTGGCTTGTCTCGATGCCGATCTGCGCGAGCCAGCCATCGAGCGGCTGCGTGGCGTGCTCCGCGGCTCGCGCTGGCGGCAGATTCTGGAAAATCTGCCGGGGTACCGGCCGGCGGCCGTTCCGGGGGATCTGCTCGTCATGCAGGATGCGCTGCCCTGGTGGCGGCGTGCGCCCCAAGGCCGCGGGCGCGGCGCTGCCCATCCACATATATGTCACGAATAACTCCTATCGCCACAATCGATTTGCCGCTCTTGCGAGCGAGCCGTTACCGTTCGCCGCCACCTTGGGCTTAAGGCTTAGGAACGAACAAGCCATGAACGTAGCCGCAGACCAAGCTGCCGCCACCCACAAGTCCGGACAGAGCTCCGGGCAGGCGCCACCGGGTGAGAGCTCGCCGCCGTTTCGCTTCTACGACAACCGGCAGAAGTACCTCGCCTTCGTCAATACCTGTAACGAGAAGTCCGCCGTCGCGCGACGGGCGATCCAGGAGCTGGCTCACCTGCGTCCGACACCGCCGGCGGTGCGCGTGTTCGATGCGGGCATGGGCGATGCGACCGTGCTGTCGCGCCTGATGCGAGGGATGCACCACCACTTCCCCACCGTCCCCATGTCGGTGGTGGCGAAGGAGATCAGTCTCGAGGACGTGCGGCTCGGACTGGAGAAGATGCCCGACCGCTTTCACGAGCATCCGGCGACCGTGCTCGTAATCACCAATCTCAACTACGCGGAGGCACCGCGCCTCATGCCGCGCGATGCGCATCTCGCGGCCGCGCTCAACTGGCAGGAGGTGCGCCTCACCGGCACCTCGGCCCACGAGTATGCGGAGCAGATCGAGGAGCTCGGCCCGACGCTCGCCTACGGCTGGCAGACCCGGCCGAGCGGCAAGACCGGCAACCCGGTGTATCTGCGCCCGGCGGTGCTGGTCGTCTATCGCGAGGACCACAAGTTCCTGCTGGATGGCGTCATTCCCAAGCCGGGCCGGATCTTCGAGAACTACGATCTGGTGCTCGCCTCGCAGCCCTGGCGGGCGCGGATGTCCGCGGAGTTCAAGGCGCAGAAGGTGCTCGCGCCGCTCGCCCGCAGCCTCGCCCCGGGCGGCCGGCTGCTCGCGATCCAGTCGGCCGGCAAGGACCCCGCGCTCGAGATCATTCAGGAGCTGTGGCCTGGCGAGAACCCCTTCCAGGTCGACCGCCATCAGCTGCTGAGCGCGCTCAAGAACGAGCTCGGACGCGATGCGCGCGATTACACACTGACGCCGCCGGCAGACGACAAGGCATTCTTCCGCTACGAGATGCACACCCTGCCCTCGGAGATCGGCGATCGCATCGGCACCTCCACGCTGTTCGCCGCCTGGAACGCCGCGATCTACGTGAACCAGATCGAGGATGAGCGGCTGGACTCGGTCGTGCAGAACGGCGCGTATCTCGAGGCTACGCAGCAGATCCTGCAGAAGCACGGTGGACTGTGGTTCAACGACGAGACCTTCGTCGTCACCCGCCGCCGCAATTGAAGACGCCATAAGGACACATCCATGAACGCCACGGCAGCACCGCTCTCCCACCCGGAGCTCAAACGCCGCGTCACGGAATTCGCCCGCAGCGCCTCCACCGAGATCTCCCCGCACGACGAGGAGCTGCTGCCGGAGATCGCCAACACGCTGCCGCGCGGCACGACGGTGTATGTGGCGCACACCCCCAAGGCTGCCGTGGGCGATGTGGTGCGCATCGCCACCAAGCTCACCGCGCTCGGGCTCAAGGCCTCCCCGCATATCGTGGCGCGGCGCATCGAGAGCGAGCAGGTGCTGCGCGAGGCGCTCAATCAGCTCGCCGAGGCGGGCGTCGGACAGGTGCTGCTGGTCGCCGGCGACCGCAATCCGCCGGCCGGCGTGTTCTCGAGCACGCTCGAGATCCTGGATACCGGCGCGACGGTCGACGCGGGCATCAAGGCGCTCGGCGTCGCCGGCCATCCCGAGGGTCATCCGGCGGTGGCGCCGGATGTGCTCTGGAAGGCGCTCGCGCACAAGCAGGCCTTTGCCAACCGCAGCGGCACGAGGGTGCACATCGCCACGCAGTTCGGCTTCAATCCCGAAGGCGTGCGTGCCTGGGAAGGCCAGCTGAACGAGCGCGGCATCACGCTGCCGATCCATGCCGGCATCGCGGGCCCGACGCCGATCGCCAAGCTGCTGAAGTTCGCCGTCGCCTGCGGTGTAGGCGCATCCCTGGGATCGTTCATGAAGAACGTCGGCAACATGAGCAAGCTCGCCGGCGGCGCGGCGACCTGCGATGAGCTCCTCATCCGCTTCGTCAACACCGGCGCCGGCAGCCCCGCGAGTCGCATCGTGCAGCCGCACTTCTACGCGTTCGGCGGGGTGATGGCCACGGTTCGCTGGATGCGCGCCCTGATCGATGGGGCGTTCGAGCTCGACGCGGACGGCGCCAAGTTCGCCGTCAACGCGTGACGGCACCGGTCATGACCCAGCACCCGAGGGCACCTGGCACACGCGCGCTGATCTGCGGCTCGGTTGCCTACGACAACATCATGGTGTTCGACGGCCGCTTCAAGGAGCACATCCTCCCGGACAAGATCCACATCCTCAACGTCTCGTTTCTCGTGCCGCAGCTGCGGCGCGAGTTCGGCGGCACCGCGGGCAACATCGCCTACAACCTCAAACTCCTCGGCGATGAGGGCTATCCGATGGCCACCGTCGGGCGCGATTTCGGCCCGTACCGGGACTGGGCGGGGCGCACCGGAGTGCCGCTCGACTACGTCCGGGTGATCGACACCGAGCACACCGCGCAGGCGTTCATCACCACCGATCTCGATGACAATCAGATCACGGCGTTCCATCCGGGAGCCATGCAGCTCGCGCACCTCAACAAGGTGATCGACACGAGCGGCGTGACGCTCGGCATCGTCGCCCCCGACGGCCGCGACGGCATGCTGCAGCACGCCGCGGAGTTCGCCGCGGGCAGGGTCCCCTTCATTTTCGACCCCGGCCAGGGACTGCCGATGTTTGGCGGCGAGGAGCTGCGCGCATTCATTACCCAGGCGACCTGGGTCGCCGTCAACGACTACGAGTGGCAGCTGATGCAGCAGCGCACCGGCTGGAGCGTCGCGGAAGTCACCGAGCGCGTCGATGCGCTGATCGTGACCCGGGGAGCCTCCGGCTCGAGCATCTACCTGAAGGGACGCGAGCTCGAGATTCCCGCGGCGAAGCCGCGCGCCGTGGTCGACCCGACGGGCTGCGGCGATGCGTACCGGGCGGGCCTCATTCACGGGCTGCTGCACGGGCTCGACTGGGCCACCACCGGCCGGATCGCATCGCTCATGGGGGCGATCAAGATCGCCGCGCGCGGCACGCAGAATCATTCCTTCACCTCCGCGGAGTTCGCCGAGCGCTTCCAGGCGAGCTTCGGCGCACCGCTGACACACGCTCAAGGCAGCGGCGGCCGGCGTGCGGCCTCCTGAAAGACCACGCGCGAGCGCACACCTTCAACGAACTTCAACCGCAGGATCGACGCACACATGGCGAACAACTACCTCTTTACCTCCGAGTCGGTTTCCGAGGGGCATCCGGACAAGATGGCGGATGCGATCTCCGACACCATCGTGGATGCGGTGCTCGCGCAGGACAAGCGGGCGCGCATCGCCGTCGAGTCGCTCGTGAAGACCGGCGTCGCCATCGTGGCGGGCGAGCTCACCACGACCGCGCAAGTGGAGTTCGAGGCGCTGATCAGAAAGACCATCCTCGACATCGGCTACGACTCCTCCGAGATGGGCTACGACGGCGCAAGCGTCGGCGTCATCAACATCATCGGCAAGCAGTCCCCGGACATCGCCCAGGGCGTGGATCGCAAGGACGAGCGCAAGCAGGGCGCCGGTGACCAGGGGCTGATGTTCGGCTATGCCACCAACGAGACCGACGTGCTCATGCCGGCGCCGATCACGCTCGCGCACCGCCTGGTGAAGAGGCAGGCCGACGTGAGGAAGCGCGGCAAGCTCCCCTGGCTGCGCCCGGATGCCAAGAGTCAGGTCACGCTGCGCTACGAGGACGACGTCCCGGTCGGGCTCGAGGCCGTGGTGCTCTCGACGCAGCACTCGCCGGATGTCTCGACCAAGACGCTGCGCGAGGCCGTGATCGAGGAGATCCTCAAGCCGGTTCTGCCCACGAAGTGGGTCGACAAGCGCACCAAGTATCACATCAATCCGACGGGCCGCTTCGTCGTCGGCGGACCGGTCGGTGACTGCGGGCTCACCGGCCGCAAGATCATCGTCGACACCTACGGCGGCTACGCCCGCCACGGCGGCGGGGCCTTCTCCGGCAAGGATCCCTCCAAGGTGGACCGCTCGGCCGCGTACGCGGCGCGCTACGTCGCCAAGAACATCGTGGCGGCGGGGATTGCGGAGCGCTGCGAGGTGCAGGTGTCCTACGCCATCGGTGTCGCCGAGCCGACCTCGATCATGGTCGAGACCTTCGGCACGTGCCGCCTCTCGCGCGAGCGCCTGACGCAGCTGGTGCGCAAGCACTTCGATCTCACGCCGTTCGGCTTGCGCGAGATGCTCGATCTCGCCCGACCGATCTACCAGAAGACTGCCGCGTACGGCCATTTCGGCCGCACCGAGAGCGAGTTCACCTGGGAGCGGACCGATAAGGCGCAGGAGCTCGCGGCGGATGCGAAGGGGGCTGCGGCGCGCGCGGCCTGAGGGCGCAGGAAATCGAATTCACGCCGCACACGGGGTGCGGGGTCGCTTGAGGCCGAGGGGCGCTGCGACAGTGCGCTCGAGCCCGCCGGGGCTCGAGGGGCACTTGCCAGGCTCGGCGTGAGGCGCAAGGGTACCAACGGCGCTCGTGGGCGTGCTCGCATGAGTCACGCTCAGCACGAACCAATGGAGCTTGTGAATCTATGAACGCCAATCTGAAGCCGAAGGGATCCACCGATTACAAGGTGGCCGATCTTGCGCTCGCCGACTGGGGGCGCAAGGAGATCGCGATCGCGGAGTCGGAGATGCCGGCCCTCATGGCGATCCGCGAGGAGTACGCCGCGCTGCAGCCGCTGCGCGGAGCGCGCATCGCGGGCTCGCTGCACATGACCATCCAGACCGCGGTGCTGATCGAGACGCTGAAGGCGCTCGGCGCGGACGTGCGCTGGGCATCCTGCAACATCTTCTCGACCCAGGATCACGCCGCGGCGGCCATCGCCGCGAGCGGCACGCCGGTGTTCGCCTACAAGGGCGAGTCGCTCGAGGAGTACTGGGACTACACGCACAAGATCTTCGAGTTCGGCGACGGCAAGGGCCCGAACATGATTCTCGACGACGGTGGCGATGCGACGCTGCTGATGCACCTCGGCACCAAGGCCGAGAAGGAGCCTTCAGCCATCTCCCATCCGGCGAGCGAGGAGGAGAAGTTCCTGTTCGCGGCGATCAAGAAGAAGCTCGCGGCGAGCCCGGGCTGGTACTCGAAGATGGCGCAGGAGATCCGCGGCGTCACCGAGGAGACCACCACCGGAGTGCATCGCCTCTATCAGATGGCGAAAGAGAAGCGGCTGATGTTCCCGGGCATCAACGTCAATGACTCGGTCACCAAGAGCAAGTTCGACAATCTCTACGGCTGCCGCGAGTCGCTGGTCGATGGCATCAAGCGTGCGACCGACGTGATGGTCGCCGGCAAGATCGCGCTCGTCGCCGGCTACGGCGATGTCGGCAAGGGCTCGGCGCAGGCGCTGCGCGCGCTGTCCGCGCAGGTGTGGGTCACCGAGATCGATCCCATCTGCGCGCTGCAGGCGGCGATGGAGGGCTATCGAGTCGTGACGATGGACTACGCGGCCGACAAGGCCGACATCTTCGTGACGGCCACGGGCAACTTCCACGTCATCACCCACGAGCACATGAAGCGCATGAAGACCCAGGCGATCGTGTGCAACATCGGGCACTTCGACAACGAGATCGACGTGGCCTCGCTCGAGAAGTACCAGTGGGAGGAGATCAAGCCGCAGGTCGATCACGTCATCTTCCCCGACGGCAAGCGCATCATCCTGCTCGCCAAGGGGCGGCTGGTGAATCTGGGGTGCGGCACGGGACATCCGAGCTACGTGATGAGCTCTTCCTTCGCCAATCAGACGATTGCGCAGATCGAGCTGTTCACCAACACCGCCAAGTACCCGATCGGGGTCTACACGCTGCCCAAGCATCTGGATGAGAAGGTGGCGCGGCTGCAGCTGAAGAAGCTGAACGCCCAGCTCACCGAGCTCACCGATGTGCAGGCGCGCTACATCGGGGTTGCGAAACAAGGGCCCTACAAGGCCGACCACTACCGCTACTGAGGCCCTGAACGACCCATGACCGCCATCGTGATCGACGGCAAGGCCGTCGCGGCCGAGGAGCGCACGAAGACCCGCGAGCGCGCCGTGGCATTCAAGACCCGCCACGGCCGCGCGCCGGGACTGGCGGTGGTGCAGGTCGGCGACGATCCGGCCTCGACGGTGTACGTCCGCAACAAGCGGCGCTCCTCCGCCGAGGTCGGCATCGAATCCTTCGCCCATGACCTGCCGGGTACCACGAGCGAGGCGCAGCTGCTCGAGCTCATCCACGCGCTCAACCGGGACGCGCGTATCGACGGCATCCTGGTGCAGATGCCCTTGCCCAGGGGCATCGACTCCAATCGCATCATCGATGCGATCGACCCGGCGAAAGACGTGGACGGTCTGCATCCCTTCAACGCGGGACTGCTCACCGTCGGGCGTCCAGGCCTGCGGGCGTGCACGCCGAGCGGCTGCATGCGGCTGCTCGCGGAGGTGGGCTGCGATCCGAGCGGGAAGAGAGCAGTGGTGGTCGGCCGCAGCATCCTCGTCGGCAAGCCGATGGCGCTGCTGCTGCTCGAGGCCAACGCCACGGTGACGATCGCGCACTCCCGCACCCGTGATCTTGCCGCCGCTGTTCGCGAGGCGGACATCGTGGTGGCCGCCGTTGGGCGCGAGGCCATGATCAAAGGGGCATGGATCAAGCCGGGTGCGGTGGTGATCGATGTCGGCACCAACAAGGGTGCGGACGGCAAGTTGAAGGGCGATGTCGAGTTCGACGCCGCAAGGCAGGTGGCGGCCGCCATCACCCCGGTCCCGGGGGGCGTCGGACCCATGACGATCGCGATGCTGCTCGCCAACACCGTCGAGGCCGCCCTCCGGCGCATCGGAGCGAGCTGATCCGGGCTCCTGCAGATGCCGGTCAGGCATCTACGGCGTCGCGCTGAGCCAGGCTTGGGCGTCGCCGACGGATGGAAACACCGCGACGTTGAGACCACGGTTGACGGCCACGGTCTCGGCAAATCGCATCAGGTCGCCCCTCGCGTTGGCATCGACGTAGGCGATCGCCCGCAGCTGGTTGCCGACGTGGTCGACTCCATCGCACGCGACGCGGAACACCTCGAAAGCATCGAGGCGTTGACCGCGCAGATGTTCCTCGATGAGCAGCTGGGAGCACTTTCGTGCCACGCACTCGCGCAGCAGCTCATCCATGTAGCTCTTGACCGCCTCCTCGCTGTTGGCGCCGGTGACGACGGCATGCAGGTAGCGCGGCTCCTCATGGAGTGTCAGCGTATAGGCCATGAGCGGTTCCCTCCTTCTCTGGCAGGGCTGAGCATAGCTCGGCGCCGCAACCCCGCCATCCGGGCTTTCCGGCGGGTCTGGCACGAGTAACACCTAGCGCCCGTGCCGTGAGCTAGCCTCCGCATCCGCTGCGCGGCATGATGGCCGGTGAAGCCGCACCGGCTCAAGGGGGGAACTCATGCTCAAGCGTCTTACCGGCATCGCGCTCGCCATCATCGGCGCCTTCGCCCTCGGCGGCATCGCCCTGCATCGGCATGAGTCGATCAACGCACTGTGGATCCTGGTCGCGGCCGTGTGCATCTACACCCTCGGCTACCGCTTCTACGCAGCGTGGATCACGGCGCGGGTGCTCACCGTGGATGCCTCCCGGGCGACTCCCGCGGAGCGGCTCAGCAACGGACGCGACTTCGTCCCGACGCATCGCTGGGTCACCTTTGGGCACCACTTCTCCGCCATCGCCGGGCCCGGTCCGCTCGTCGGACCCACGCTCGCCGCACAGTTCGGCTATCTGCCCGGGACGCTGTGGATCCTGATCGGCTCGGTGCTCGGCGGGTGCGTGCAGGACATGACCGTCCTGTTCCTGTCCACGCGCCGTGACGGCCGCAGCCTCGGGCAGATGGCCCGCGATGAGCTCGGGCCGTTCGGCGGGTTCGCGGCCTTCATCGGCACGCTGCTCATCATGGTCATCCTCATCGCGGTGCTGGCGCTCGTCGTCGTGAATGCGATGAAGCACAGCCCGTGGGCGACCTCCACTGTCGTGGCGACGGTGCCGATCGGCATTCTCGTCGGTATCTATCTGCGGGGGCTGCGTCCCGGGCGGGTGCTCGAGGCGACGATCATCGGCGTCGTGCTGATGCTGCTCGGGGTCGCCGCCGGCGGCATCATCGATCAGCACGAGGGTATCCGCGGCTGGTTTGACTGGTCGGGGCCGGCGCTCGCGGGGTTCATCATCGCCTACGGCCTCGTCGCGGCGATTCTGCCGGTGTGGCTGCTGCTCGCCCCGCGCGGCTATCTGTCCACGTTCCTGAAGTTCGGCACCGTGGCGCTGCTCGCGATCGCCATCCTCATCATGCACCCGCAGCTGAAGATGCCGGCCCTCACGCAGTTCATCGACGGGAGCGGTCCGGTGTTCGCAGGCAAGATCTTTCCGTTCGTCTTCATCACCATCGCCTGCGGCGCCGTCTCGGGATTCCACGCGCTGGTCTCGAGCGGCACGACCCCGAAGCTGATCGCGAACGAGGCAGACGTGCGTCTGGTCGGCTACGGCAGCATGGCGCTCGAGTCCTTCGTCGCGATCATGGCGATGATCGCGGCAACGCTGCTCGATCCCGGGGTGTATTTCGCCATCAATACCAGCGCCGGCATCGTCGGCGCCACACCCGAGGCGGCGGTGCACACGATCTCGGGCTGGGGCTTCCCGGTCACGGTGGCGCAGATGCAGGGGCTCGCTCACGACATGGGTGAGCACACCCTGTTCGCGCGCACCGGCGGGGCGCCCTCGCTCGCCGTGGGCATGGCCAGCATCTTCGGCTCGACGTTCGGGCGCGGCGTGCTTGGCGCCTGGTACCACCTCGCCCTGATGTTCGAGGCGGTGTTCATCCTCACCACCATCGACGCCGGGACCCGTGTCGGGCGCTTCATGCTGCAGGATCTCATCGGGCAGGTGTGGAAGCCCTTCGGGCGCACCTCCTGGTACCCCTCGGTGCTGATCGCGAGCGCCCTGATCTGCGCCGCCTGGGGCTACTTCCTGTATGTCGGGGTCATCGATCCGAACGGCGGCATCAACATCCTGTGGCCGCTCTTCGGCATCGCCAATCAGATGCTGGCCGCCATCGCGCTGTCGGTGGCGACCGGGATCATCGTCAAGTCCGGCAAGGAGCGGTTCGCCTTCGTGACCGGGCTGCCGCTCGCCTGGCTCGCCATCGTGTGCACGGTCGCCGCGTGGCAGAAGGTCATGAGCCCGGACCCGAAGCTCGGCTTCTTCGCCGGCGCGGGCGATCTGGCGGCGAAGCTCGCGGCGGGCGCGCTGCCGCCCGATCGAGCGCACGTGGCTCCACAGCTCATCTTCAACCAGCAGCTCGATGGCTGGCTCACGATCCTGTTCACACTGATCCTGTGGCTCGTGATCGTCGACATGACGCGCGTGTGCCTGCGCTTCCTGCGGGGCCTGCCCACGCAGACCAGCTCGGAGGCACCGCATGTGCTCACGCGCTTGCAGCCCGCCGTCGGCGGCGGTGCCTCGTGAGCGCGCCGCGCACGGCGTGGCAGTGCCTGCGCGCCCTGTGGCGCTGGCTGCGCGAGGTGTCCGGGGATGACGCCTATGAGCGCTATCTGTGCCATCACGCGCGGGCGCACCCCGGGGTGAACGCGCCGTCGCGGCACGAATTCTACGCGCAGGAGCTGCAGCGCAAGTGGAGCGGCATCAATCGCTGCTGCTGATGACCCGTGAGGGCACCACGGAGGGCGCCGCGATTGCGACCATCGGACGGAAGGGCCCACAATAGGCCGCTCGATTCGCAGATAACAACTATCACGGGAGGGTCACGATGAATTCACCGAATCCGTATGCGCCACCCAAAGCCGATGTCCGCGATGTCTCCGATCCGGGTGCGGGGCCGCAGCTTGCAGGACGCGGTGCACGCCTCGGCGCCGCGCTCCTCGATGGCGTCATCCTGGCCGCGATGGTGTACACACCGATCATCATCACGGCGATGGTCGCCGGCGTGTCGGCGGGCCTGTCCGGCGCCGGGCACGGTGGCCTCGGTCGTGCCGCCGCCTTGCAGTTTATCGGCGTGGGGGGGCTGCTCGCCCTGATCGGCCTGATTGCCTGGATCTGGCTCACCGTCATGTTCGTCTCGCGCAACGGCCAGTCGATCGCGAAGAAGCTGATCGGCATCAAGGTCGTGCGCAAGGACGGCTCCAAGGCCTCGCTCGGGCGCATCTTCTGGCTCCGCAACGTGGTGAATGTGCTTCTCGGCATCATTCCTTTCTACGGACTCATCGATGTGCTGCTCATCTTCAGTGAGACAAAGCAGTGCATCCACGACAGGATCGCCGACACCGTCGTGGTCAACGCCTGATCCTGCTTCGAAGAGGGCGACGTGCTCGACACCGCGGTCGCAGCCGAGACGCCCGAGGGGATCGTTCTGGAGCTCCGCCCGGCGGGTCTCTCGGCACGCTTCTATGCATTTCTGATCGACTGGCTCATTCGACTCGGGGTGTTGTGGGCCGTGGCCATGGTCGCCCAGATGCTCGGCGGGCTCGGTACCGGACTCACGCTCATCGTCTATTTCGCGCTCGAGTGGTTCTACCCCGTGGTGTTCGAGCTCGGCAGATCGGGTGCCACCCCGGGCAAGGGTGTATTTGAGCTCAAAGTCGTCATGGACGACGGCCTGCCGGTCACGCCCGCCGCATCGCTCACCCGCAATCTGCTGCGGGTGGCCGACTTCATGCCGTTCTGTTTCGGCTTCGCGATCGTGAGCATGCTGCTGCGGCGGGACTGCAAGCGCCTGGGCGACATTGCCGCAGCGACGCTGGTCGTGTATCAGCCCCGCGCGGCGCCCAAGGCGACGCTCGATATGGTCGTGCCGGTCGCTCCGGCGCAGCCGCTGGCGCCACGCGATCAGGCCGCGGTGATCGCGCTGGCGGCGCGCGCACCGACGCTCACGGTGGAGCGGCTCGATGAGCTCGCAGCGCTCGCCGCCCAGATCTGCGGCGATGCAGGACGGTCGGGGCCGGAGGTCACGCGCCGCGTGCTCGGCGTCGCGCAGTGGCTGCTCGGACGGCGGCCGTGACCCCGCTGCACTTCGAGGAGCTCTATCAGGCCGAGTGGCAGGAGCTCGAGGGTCTCCTCGGCCGCATGCTGGGTCGCGGGCGCGAAGCCGGCGCGGCTCAGCCGGTGTCGGGAGAGCGGGTCGCCGCGCTGTACCGGCGTGCCTGCGAGCATCTCGCCATCGCCCGCGCGCGCTCCTATCCGGCCTATCTGCTCGCCCGGCTCGAGCGGCTCACGGCGGATGCGCACCGGCAGATCTACCGGCGGCGCGATTTCGGCGTGAGCAACCTCAAGCAGCTGCTGCTCGCGGATTTTCCCCGCGCCGTGCGCGCGCACGCCCGCTACGTGTGGACCTCGGCCGCGCTGCTCATCGTGCCGATGCTCGCGGCGGGCCTGCTCGTGTACGCGCGCCCGGAGCTGATCCTGTCCGTGGTGAGCGCCGATACCGCTGCCAGCTTCGAGCGGATGTATTCGCCGGCGGCCGAGTCGATCGGACACGCGCGCACCGCCGATACCGACTGGACGATGTTCGGGTTCTATATCCGCAACAACATCGGGATCGCGTTCCAGTGCTTCGCCGGTGGGGTGATCGCAGGTCTCGGCACGCTGTTCTTCATCCTCTACAACGGCGCATTCATTGGCGCGATCGCCGGCTACGTGACGCAGCGCGGCTTCGCGGCCGTGTTCTTCCCGTTCGTCGTCACCCATTCCGCATTCGAGCTGACGGCCATCGTGCTCTCCGGAGCGGCAGGCCTGCGGCTCGGGGCCGCGGTGCTCGCGCCCGGGGAGTCAACGCGCGTGCAGGCACTGGTGGGCGCGGCGCGCGAGTCGGTCGTGATCGTATACGGCGTTGCCGCGTTGCTGCTCGTCGCGGCGGCCATCGAAGCCTTCTGGTCCTCGGCCCGCTGGCTCCCGCCGCCCGTGAAGTTCGGCGTGGCGGCGGCTTGCTGGATCGCGGTGCTCGCCTACCTCACGCTGCAAGGTCGCCGTGCAGGTTGATGCACTGGCCGTGCGCCTGCGCCCCCGCACGGCGATGGAGGCGGCCGATCTCGGCGTGCGCCTGTGCCAGAGCGCGGTGCGCTCGGTCTACGCCTGCTATGCAGTGGTGTTCGTGCCGGTCACGGCGCTGGCGCTCGCCACGCTCGAGATCGCCCCGTGGCTGCCGCCGCTCATCCTGTGGTGCGCGAAGCCCTGGCTCGATCGCACGATTCTCTTCGTGCTGTCCCGCGCCGCCTTCGCGCAGCGAAGCACCCTCGGGGATCTGTGGCGGGCGCAACGCCAGGTGTGGTGGGGCCAGCTGCTGCTCACCTGGACGCTGCGCCGTCTGTCGCCGTGGCGCGCGCTCACCCAGCCTGTGTATCAGCTCGAGGGCTTGAGCTTCGGCTCGTACCGCAAGCGTGTGCGGCAGATCCGCGGCCGTGCCACAGGGGCGGCGCTGCTGCTCACCTCGGCGTTCTCGCTGGCCGAGGCTGCGCTGTGGTTCGCATTGAGCTCGCTCGCCGTGTGGCTCGCGCCGCCCGGTCAGGGCCAGGGGTTCGCGGGGCTCTTCGCCGCGAGCGATTGGGATGCGCTCGTGGGGAGTGTGCTGTACGCGATGGTGATCGCCTTTCTCGAGCCCTACTATGTGGCGTCCGGGTTCGCGATGTACCTGAACCGCCGCGCCGAGCTCGAGGCGTGGGACATCGAGCAGGAATTCCGCCGTGCGTTCGCGCACTGAGCGCTGCCGCTACGCACTGTTGCTCGCGGCGCTGCTCGGCTGCGGAGCTCCGTGCTGGGCGGCCGCGGCACACAGTCAGGGACCCGGCAAGGCGCCGCCGCGTCCGGTGAGCGTATCCGCTCACCCGGATCGCGCGCAGATCGAGGCAGCACTCCGCAAGGTCAAAGCCGACCCCAATCTCGGGTCGGACCGGTGGGTCCACACGCTGCGCTGGCAGAGCTCCCCCGAGCCGACCTCGACCGAGCTGCCGTCCTGGCTCAAGTGGCTCGGGCCGGTAATCGAGGGCATTGCCGCGATCTTCAGCTGGATCGCGGGGGCAGCGATCTGGCTCGCGGAGTCCGGTCGCATGCTGCTGTGGGTCGCCGCGCTGATCCTGGTGGGGCTGCTCGCGGTATACCTGGTGCGCTTCCTCAAGGTGCAAGGCTCACCGCGCACTGCCGGACGCTTCGCGGCGCCGAGCTTCGTGCGCGATCTCGACATCCGACCGGAGAGCCTGCCGGATGACATCGGCTCGGCGGCACGGGCGCTGTGGACACGCGGCGACCACCGCGGCGCGCTGGCGCTGCTGTATCGCGGCCTGCTGTCGCGGCTGGTGCACGTGCACGGGGTGCCGATCAGGGATGCGAGCACCGAAGGCGATTGTCTGGCGCTGGCGCAGCGCCTCGGCGAGGCGCGGCGCGACTATGCGACGCGTCTGATCGGGAGCTGGCAGCTCGCGGTGTACGGCGGCCAGGTGCTCGATGATGCGACGGTGCTCGCTCTGTGTGCGCAGTTCTCCGCCGCGCTCGATCCCCCGGCAGTCCCTCCGAACGCCCTGCGGGTGGCGGCGCAAGGCGCATGAGGGGCTCGCGGCTCATTATTTGGATCATTCTGCTGCTCGCTCTCGTGCTGCTCGTGAGCTTTGTCGCGCGGCACACCTATTGGGGCCAGGTCCCGGTGCCCATGCCGATGAAGGGCGAGGCGCTCACCAATCCCTTCTACGCCGCCGAGCACCTCGTGGAGGCGCTCGGCGCACAGACGGCCTGGGATCACGATGTCGCGGCGCTGCCGCCGGGCGGGGTAGCCGTCGTGTCGGGCTGGCACTGGAGCCTGAGTGCCGCGCGCCGCGAGCGGCTCGAGCAGTGGGTCGAGTCCGGCGGACGCCTGGTGATCGATCGCACGCTGGTCGGTGACGAGCAGGCGTTCGAGGGGTGGAGCGGCGTGCAACATGTCGACCACGAGGTCGGCACCCGCCGGCGCGCGAGCCAGGCGAAGACCCGCGCGACATCTCCGCCCTCGCGCACGCAGATGGCAGCGGCGCTGCGCGCGGAGAACTGCGTGACCCTGACGGAGGAGACCGCGTACCGGCCGCTGGGGACTCCTGAGGGCGAGTACCGAATCTGCGGGCTCGATGCAGGCAGTGCGCTCACGAGCACGCGCCGCATCGACTGGGCGCTGCGCGGTCGCAACGGCATCGGCGCCTTGCGCGTCACGGTAGGCCGCGGGCACGTGAGCGTGATCAACGCGGTTGCTCCCTTCACCCGGCTCGACCTCTTTCAGGAGGACCACGCCCGGCTGCTGGTCGATGTGACGGAATTGCGCCGCGGTGATCAGGTGCATTTCCTGTCCGAGGACACACACGGCTCGCTCGTGTCGTTGCTGTGGGAGGTGGCGGCGCCGGCGGTGGCACTGGTGCTCGGCTGCATCGCGCTGCTGCTGTGGCGGCGCGGCGCGCGCTTCGGCCCGCTCGTGCCGGCGCCCGAGCGTGCGCGCCGCTCGCTGTCGGAGCAGATTGTGGGCACCGGACAGTTCCTGCTGCGCACTGACGGCAGCGCGCCGCTGTACGCGGCCGCGCTGCGCGCCCTGACCGAGGCGGCGCGGCGCCGCGTCCCGGGTTACGCGCGCCTGTCGAGCGCGGAGCAGGCGGCAACGCTCGTGCAGCTCACCGGACTGCCCGCGAGGGCTCTGTCCGCAGCCATCGAGTATCGCGGCGCCCGGCGCCGCAATGAGCTCTCCAGCGACGTGGCCCTCATCGAGGCGGCCCGCCGCAGAATCCTCTCGAGCGAAAAAGGAACATTGCATGGAAATCGGGTCGACCACGATCACGCGCGCGGCTGAGCTGCTGGCGCAGCTGCGGGAATCCATCGGCCAGGCGCTGGTGGGCCAGACGGCCGTCGTCGAGCAGGTCGTCGTGGCGCTCGTCGCCTCCGGCCACGTGCTGCTCGAGGGCGTGCCGGGACTGGGCAAGACGCTGCTGGTGCGCGCGCTCGCCAAGGCCGTCACGCTCGCGCACGGGCGCGTGCAGTTCACGCCGGACTTGCTGCCCTCGGACATCACCGGGCACGCCGTGCTCGACCCGGCGACCCGTGAGCTGCGGGTGACACGCGGTCCGGTCTTCACGCAGCTGCTGCTCGCCGATGAGATCAACCGCGCTCCCGCCAAGACGCAGAGCGCGCTGCTCGAGGTGATGCAGGAGTATCAGGTCACGCTCGAAGGCCAGACGATCGCGCTTGCGAAGCCGTTCATGGTGCTCGCAACCCAGAATCCCGTGGAGACGGAGGGAACCTATCCGCTGCCCGAGGCGCAGCTCGACCGCTTCCTGTTCAAGGTGGCGATCGGCTACCCGACGGCCGCCGAGGAGATTGCCGTGGTCGTGCGCGCCACGCTCGATCAGCCCGGCGACGAGCTGCCGCTCGCCAACGTGAAGGCCTGTCTCAACGAGCGCGTGGTCGCGACGCTGCAGCAGATCGCCGCGCAGCAGCGTGTCGATGAGCAGGTGGCCGATTACGCGGTACGCCTCACGCGCGCGACGCGCGAGTGGCCGGGCCTTGCCATGGGCAGCAGCTCGCGCGGCGCCATCGCGCTGGTGCGTGGCGCGCGTGCCGCGGCGCTGCTCGAGGGGCGTGCATTCGTGACCCCGGACGACATCAAGCGCGTGGCCGTGCCCGCCCTGCGGCACCGTGTGGCGCTCGCACCGGATGCGCTGCTCGAGGGACGCAAGGCGGACGAGCTGCTCGGTGCCCTCATCGAGAGCGTGGCCGCACCGCGCGCCTGAAGGCCCTCGTGCGCCTCGAGGTCATCCCGGGAAGGGGTCTGATCGGCGCGCTCGCGGCCGGGGGCGTCGCCCTTGGGTGTGCGCGCATCGCGGGATTGACGCGCTCGCAGGCAGCGGCAGCCGCGGCCGTGTGGGCCGCGATGCTCGTGGCCGCCGCAATGCTCGATTACTTCATCAGCCGCCGCGCATGGCGGGAGTCCGCGGTACAGCTGCACCGTCGGCTGCCGTCGGCATTCGCGATCGGCGTCAAGCGCACGCTGACGCTGACCATCGCGCTTTCCGGAAGCCGGTCATGGCATTGCCGGCTGCGTGACCACACCGATCCCAGTCTTGCGATCGAGGGGCTGCCGATCACGCTCACGCTGGCCGGCGGCCGGGCGCACGAGGCGACCTACACGGTGACCCCAACCCGCCGCGGCGAGGTGGGGCTCGCGCCTGCGGCCGTGCGGGTACGCTCCCGCTGGGGCCTGTGCGAGCTGCTCGAGCGATTGGGAAGTCACGAGACCCGACGGGTTTATCCCGACTTCGCGCAGGTCGCGCGCTATGCGTGGCTCGCGGGGGACCGTCGACTGCAGGAGATCGGAATCAAGACCTATCAGCAGCGCGGCGAGGGAACCGATTTCAAGGAGCTCTCCGAATACCGCATCGGCGATTCCGTGCGCCATATCGATTGGAAGGCGACGCTGCGCCTCGACCGGCCGATCGTGCGCCAGTTCCAGAACGAGCGCGATCAGGCGGTCGTCTTGCTGATCGATTGCGGCCGGCGCATGCGCGCCGACGAGCGTCAGGGCAGCATCGGCACGGCGCACTTCGACCAGGTGCTCAATGCCGTGATGCTGCTGTCCTACGTCGCGCTGAAGCAGGGCGATGCGGTCGGCGCCATGACCTTCGGCACGCCCGAGGGCGCGGGCAGCACGTTCGCTCCGCGCAAGGGCCTGCATGCCCTGGATGCGCTGATGGCCGAGCTCTACGACGTGCAGGCGACCCCCACACATTCCGATTACGTCATGGCGGCACAGACACTGCTGCGGCGCTTCGCCAAGCGCGCGCTCGTGATCGTCATCACCAACTTCCGCGACGAGGACTGCAGCGAGCTCGGGCAGGCACTGAAGCTACTGCGCTCGCGGCATCTGGTGCTGCTCGCGAGCCTGCGCGAGACGGTCGTGCGCGAGCTCATTGCCCAGCCGCTGCTGAGCGCCGAGGCTTCGGTGGAAGTGGCCAGCGCGCACCTCTACGAGCAGGGACGCCGTGATGCGTTCAATCGCATCGCCGCGCGCGATGCGCTGATGCTCGATGCGGAGCCGGAGCAGCTCGGCATCGAGCTGGTCAATCGCTATCACGCCGTGAAGCGCGCCGGGCTCATCTGAGGCGCGGCGCTGGCAGCGGCGGCGAGCTTCACGCCGCCGCCCCGGCGGCCTTGCGCGCAAGCCACAGCTCGGCGATCTGCACGGCATTGAGCGCGGCGCCCTTGAGCAGCTGATCTCCGGCGCAGAAGAGCGCGATGCTGCGGCCGCTCGGATCGCTCAGATCCTGACGGATGCGTCCGACCAGGATGTCATCCTGGCCCGAGGCATCCTTGGGCATCGGGAAATAGTTGTTCGCGATGTCATCGACGATGCGCACGCCGGGAGCCTCCGCGAGCAGGGCACGCACCTCGGCGGGAGTGATCGGGCGCTCGCACTCGATGTTGAGCGCGACGCAGTGGGCACGCAGCACCGGCACCCGCACGCAGGTCGCCGTGACGCGGATATCGGGATCGCCGAAGATCTTCCGCGTCTCATTCATCACCTTGGTCTCTTCCTCGTTGTAGCCGGTGACCGGATCGATCCGGGTGTTGTGGCTGAACACGTTGAAGGCATACGGATGCGGCAGCACCGTGTGCCGGTACTCGCGGTCCTCGAGATGCGCGCGGGTCGCCTCGCGCAGCTCGGCCATGGCGGCGGCCCCCGCACCGGAGGCGGCCTGGTACGTTGCGATCAGCAGGCGGCGGATGCGGTTCTTCCGATGGATGGGCCACAGCGGCACGATGGAGATGATCGCGGCGCAGTTCGGGTTCGCGATGATGCCGTGCTCGCGGCCGAGCTCGGCTGCGTTGATCTCCGGCACCACGAGCGGGACCGTCGGGTCCATCCGAAACGCGGAGGAGTTGTCGATCACAACGGCCCCCTGGCGAGTTGCGATCGGCGCGAAGCGCTTGGAGATCGATCCTCCGGCGGAGAACAGGGCGATGTCGACACCCTCGAAGCTGCGCTCCGTCAATTCCTCGATCGGCACCTCGCCGCCTCGGAACGGCAGCGTGCGGCCGGCCGAGCGCGCCGAGGCCAGCAGCCGCAGCCGCGAGAGCGGAAACTGCCGCTCCTCCAGGCAATGCACCATCTCCACGCCGACGGCGCCGGTGGCGCCGACCACGGCAACCACCGGCATCGAGTGCGCGGCGAGCGGGGCCGGGGTCGATGGGGCGGCGGCGCGTTGCGATTCAGCTGTCATGGGATCCTCGTCCTTCCGGGTTTCAGAGACGCGAAGGCCCCGCTTTGCGGGGCCTCGAGAGTTGTTCGCGACTTGCTGGTGAGCGTCAGCCGGCAAACACCTCGAGGCGCCCTGGCGAGGGCGTCTTCGGCGTCTGGATCGGCTTGCGGGTGAGCTGCGGCACGGCCGAACGCTAGCCGAGCCAGGAGCTTCTGTAAAGGAGAGCGCTCACGGCCGCAGCCGGGCCGGCGGGGAGAGCGGCGCCCGGGGGCGCCCGGAGGTCAGGCCGTCGAGCGAGCGGGACTGGAGTGCGGCGGCTCGTGCCCGGGGCGTGGCGCGCCGCGGGTCCGGCGGCGGGCCTGCTTCGCATCGGCAATGGAGGCGACCGGGGTGGAAGGGGCCGAGATCACGATCTGGTAGACCAGCGACAGGCTCCCACAGCTTGGACAACGATTCGCCCAACTTGGCGCCTCGCGCTCACACGCTCCGCACACCCTTCCGATAGACATGGCCTACGCCTCCTCGCGAACCAGCAATCGCCTTCAAGGGACCGATCCCTCGAGGCGGGGCGCAAGTCTAGCGGATTCCACCACCGGCGACGAGGCTCGCGAGGTCGAATTTATTGTTGCAGCAGGCCCAAAGCGCTCGCGCGTGTCCTGCCTGAAGTTTTTGTCAAATCAATCGGTTCCACGGGGTTTGCGCTGCAACACACGAACCGTGCTGACGCGGCCGAGCCGCCGCTTCAGCCGCGCTCCCGCCCCGCGAATGCCGCATGAAAGGCCGCCAGCTCGCGGGCATCGGTGTCCGAGACTGCCCAGTACGTGAGTCCTGCCTGCGACCAGTGCTCGAGGCGGTATCCCGTGCGCCCCGATCCGAGCGTGCTCTCCAGGGAGCCCGCCGCGGAGGGCCAGATGAAGAGGTTGATCGTGTGCTGGCGGCGCCGATAGACGAGGGCGGCCACCACCCGTCCCTGGACATAATCGAGCCGTCCTCCAGAGAGGGGAAATCCCTGATCAGCGAGATCGAGCACCGGTGGTGCGAAGTCGAGCTTGCCGTTGAACCAGGGTTTCACGACGTGCCGGTCCGAGGTCGCAACATCGACCAGGTGGCCGGCAAGGAGCGAGCGCACATGGCTTGCGACCAGCTCTTCCTGCAGGTTCCGCGAGGGCACCCACACGAGCAGCGCCAGTGCGAAGCCCGCGGCCAGCGCCATCAGCGATCCACCGGCCCACGCGAGCGGGCGAGCCGCACCGGGGTGGCGGCTGGGTGCGGCCGAGGGCGACCCGCGGCTCGAGGGGCGAGCATCGCTCGTGACGAGGGCATCGAGGGCTGCCAGCAGGCGGGCCTGCGTCTCGGGCGGGCGCGTGAAGCGAACGCCCGGGGCCGACAGTACGGCTCGCAGCGCCTGCAGGCGCTCCAGCTCCGCGGCACAGGCCGCGCAGATGCGGACGTGCGCCTCGCAGGCGAGGCTGTTGGCGGCGTCCAGCTCGCCATCGATGAACCCCTGAAGCAGCAGCGCCTGTTCGGTGCAGGCAGTCATCGTCGGGACTCCAGGCCTGTCGCGAGCAGTCTCCGTGCGCGCGCCAGGCGCGACATCACTGTGCCGATCGGCACGGCCGTGATCTGCGCGATCTCCTTGTAGGAGAGGTCCTCGAGCTCGCGCAGGACGAGCGTCTCGCGAAATGGCTCGGGCAGCGCCTCGATGTGGGCACGCACCTCGGCCACATCCGCACTGCGCAGCAGGTGTGTCTCGGGAGTCTCCTCGACCGCCGGGACCGCGGGACTCGCGGCACCCGGGGCGGCCTCCTCGAGGCCGGCTGCGCACTCGAGCGGTACGGTCGGCCGCGCCGCCTGCGCCTCTCTCCAGCTGAAGAAGCCGTTGCGGACGATCGCGAGCAGCCACGCGCGGCCATCCCCGCCGCGGTAGCTGGCGAAGGAACGATAGGCGCGCAGCAGCGCATCCTGCACCAGGTCTTCCGCTACGGTCGGATTGCGTGACAGGTAGCGAGCCAGGTTGTAAGCCGAATCGAGGTGCGGCAGCACGATCGCCCGGAACTCGTATGCGGAGCCGCGGCCGGGGTCAGCTTCCGGTGCCGGTGCGCCTGTTGGCAGCGCACGCTTCGGAACCGCCGCTTGAGCTCCCGCGAGCCTTGCCAGACGCGCCAGCACGAGTCTCCCTCAATGAGTTCTTGAGTCTAGACCGGCAGCGCCGCCGGTTTATTCCCATCAGGGGGGCGGATCGAATCCGAACTTGCGGAACACGGCCTGGGCGGCCGGTTGCTTCAGGTAGGCGATGAAGCCTGCACCGCCAGTGCTGGAGGCCGTGGCCGCCGCAGGGTAGGTGATCGGCGGGTGTGAGCCGGCGGGAAATACGGCCAAAATCCGCACCTTCTTCTCGACGAGCGCGTCGGTGCGGTAGACGATCCCGAGCGGCGCCTCGCCCCGGGCCACGAAGGCGAGCGCCGCGCGGACGTTGTCCGCCCGAACCAGTCGGTCGGCGATGCAGCCCCACGATCCGAGCGTGGTCAACGCGGCACGTGCGTAGCGCCCGGCCGGCACCGAATCCGGATCGCCCGTGGCGAGGCGCCCATTGCCCAGGGCCGCGCACAGCGCGGTTCCCGGCTCGATCTTCACGGCAAGCGCACTGTCGGCAGGGGCGATCAGCACCAAGCGGTTGCCCAGGACGTTCGTGCGCGTGGCGCTCGCAATCAGCTTGCGCTGCTCGAGGTAGTCCATCCAGTCGGTATCGGCGGAGAAGAACACATCGGCCTGGGCGCCCGCCTCGATCTGCTTGGCCAGGGCGGAACTCGCCGCAAAGGAGAGCGCCACCGGCCGTCCCGTCGCCGACGTATAGTCGGCCGAGATCTCGGTGAGCACGTCCGTGAGCGAGGCGGCGGCAAATACCAGCAGCTTGCCGGAAGGCGCTGGGGCATCCGCTGCCGGCAAAAGCGAGCTGAGACCCGCCCACACGAGGGCCAGTGCGAGCAGCGCTCGCGGCAGGCGGCCGGCGTCGCTGTATTCCATGGGAAATAACGATAGGCAATTTCCCATGACCTGCGCAAGGGCGCCAGGCGCCGCCGGCGCTCCGGCGCGCTAACATAGTCGCATGACGAAGCGTCCCCGCTCGCTCGGTATCCGCCTGCGTGTCGATCTGGATGGGGCGCACTCGGTCGGGCCGGGGAAGATTGCCTTGCTCGAGCACATCGACCGCAGCGGCTCGCTCTCACAGGCGGCACGCGAACTCGACATGAGCTACCGCAGAGCCTGGCTGCTCCTCGATGACCTTAATCACGCCTTCGCGCAGCCGGTCACCACGGCGAGCATCGGCGGTGCGGGCGGTGGCGGCGCGCGACTCACGCCCTTCGGCCGGCGCCTGGTCGATGCCTTCCGCAATCTCGAGCACGATGCCGGGGAGCTCGCGAGCGCTCAGCTCGAGTGGCTGGCCGGCGATTGCGCGGTCGCGCATGCGAGCCGGACGACACGCCAACGCCTCACCCGGCGCCTGACGCGCGCGCCCCGGGTCACTCGTGCGGCGGCTCCCGCGGAGACACCCCTGGATACACGCGGCCGCGCAGCGAAACGGCCTTGACCAGCACCCAGACCTGCCGCCCGGGCTGAAGTGCGAGCTCGAGGCAGGCCGCCTCCGTCACCCTGGCGATGATCCGTGGCCCGCCAATATCGACCTCCAGCAGCCGCGCGCGCGGCTCGTCAGGCGTCATCGACACGAGGGTGCCCTCGAGCGCGTTACGCACGCTCAGACCGCGCGGCGGCTCGATCGCGAGGATCAGATCGCGGGCGAGCAGCCGGGCCCGGACATTCTGACCGCGCTCGAGCCCGTCGGCCTCCACGCGCAGCCGTCCGCGGCCCACGCTGATCTCAGCGAGCTGCGTGGTGGCATCGAGCCACTCGATGCGGCCCTCGACGAGGGTACCGATGGCATCGGAGCCCACGATCCCGCGCAGAGCCGGGTGACGGCAAACGTCGGCGACGTCGCCTTGGGCAACGACCACGCCAGCCTCCAGCAGCACGACGTGCGTCGCCAGGCGCAGCACTTCCTCGAACTGATGGCTGACGTAGATGATGGGGATCGCGAGGCGGTCGCGCAGCCGCTCGAGATAGGGAAGCAGCTCCTCGCGGCGCGCCTGATCGAGCGAGGCGAGCGGCTCATCGAGCAGCAGTAGCCGCGGCTGGGAGAGCAGCGCGCGCCCGAGCGCGACCCGCTGGCGCTCGCCGCCCGAGAGCTGGTAGGGGTGGCGGCCGAGCAGTCCCGCAAGTCCGAGGAGCGCCACGATCTCCTCGGCGGCCCCCGGGCGGGAGGGCTGCGCCGCGCGCTTCTCCCCGTAGCGCAGGTTGCCGAGCACCGAGAGGTGCGGGAACAGGCGTGAGTCCTGGAACACGTAGCCGATGTGCCGCCGCTCGGCAGGCACATCGATGCCAAGGTCGCCGTCGTAGAGGGTCTCGCCGTCGAGCTCCACGTGACCGCTGTCCGGATGCAACAGGCCCGCGAGCAGATCGACCGTAGTGGTCTTGCCGCAGCCCGAGCGGCCGAACAGCGCAACGAGTCCGGCTGTGCGCATCTCGAACTCCACATCCAGGTGCAGCTCGCCGCGCTGCTTGGCAAGACGCACACGCAGCATCTAGCGCCCCAGCCGGCGGCGCACGCCGCGCGCGAGCGCTTCGGAGATCAACAGACCGACGAGGCCGAGCGTGAACGAGACCACGGCGAGCCGCGCCGCCGGCAGGTCACCGTCCGGGCTCTGCAGCGCGGTATAGAGCGCGAGCGGCAGGGTGCGCGTCTCACCGGGAATGTTGGATACGAAGGTGATGACCGCGCCGAACTCGCCCAATCCCGCGGCAAAGGCGGTGACCGCCCCGGCAAGCACGCCGGGCAGCATGAGCGGCAGCGTGATGCTCACGAAGCGATCGAGCGGGCCGGCCCCGAGGGTGCGGGCGGCATCCTCGAGCCCGCGATCCACGCTCTCGAGCGAGATGCGCATGGCGCGCACCATGACCGGGAAGGACATCACCGCCGTCGCAAGCGCTGCGCCGTTGCGCGTGAAGATCAGGCGGATTCCGAGGACGCGCTCGAGCCAGCCGCCAAGGGCTCCATGGGTGCCGAACAGAATGAGCAGCAGATAGCCGACGAGCACCGGCGGCAGCACCAGCGGCAGATGCACGAAGGCATCGAGCAGCGTGCGTCCGGGAAAGGCTCGCCGCGCCAGCAGCCACGAGGTGGCGAGCGCGACGGGCAGGCTGATGAGGACGCTGCGCAGCGCCACCTCCAGCGACAGTCGCAGGGCGTCCCATTCCGCGGCGCTCAGCAGCATCAGCGCACGGCGTCCGGCGCGCTGAGATCCTGGTGCAGCAGATCGCCGATCCTCTCCACGGTGAGGTCCGCCGGCGGGAAGCTGGCCATGAGCGCGGCATCGAGCGCGTAGTGACCCTGGCGCGGCAGGATCGTCGTCACCCGCGGCCCCCAGGCCCTCTTCAGCGCATCGAGAATGCGGATCTTGTCGTCGATCATCACGTAATGCCGCGCGGGGTAGCGCCGCGCGACGCTGTCCAGCATCTGCTCCTTGTGCACGTAGATGAGCACCCGGCCCTCGACGGCATCCCACAGGCCGGAGCGCTGCACCTTGCGCGGCTGAAACACCACGTCTCCGTCGGAGAGGATCACGGTCGGGCCCAACTGCCGCAGGCGCCGGAGCACGGCCAGCGCTCCGGGGTAGAGCCGCTCGGCGAACGGGTAGTCCACCAGGAACGATGACAGCTGCAGCAGGCGCTGGTCGTCCTGGTGCTCGAGGCGATACTGCTGCAGGGCACCGAGGTAGTCGACATAGCCCAGCGTGCCGCGCACGCTCTCGAGGATCTGCGAGTAGCGGGCACGGCTCTCGGCGCCGTACTTCGTCTCGATGTGCCGCATCAGCTCGTCGATGAGCCGATCGTTGTCGAGCAGCGTGTTGTCCACGTCGACCAGGAAGACGATGCGTGCGGGCTCGGCGGGATCGCTCACCTCGCGACTATATTGCGCGGTATCCTTGTCGCACAACTCAAATGCCTCCAGCCCCCCGTGCCCGAGTAGGTCCGCGCTTCATCGCGCTCATCGTCGCCTGTGCTCTGTTCATGGCGCAGCTCGACAGCTCGGTGGTGCTCGTCGCCCTGCCGCAGATGGCGCGCTCGTTCGGCGTGCGTCCGGTCGACCTGAGCATTGGCGTCACGATCTACATTCTGGCCCAGGCGCTGGTGCTTCCCGCGAGCAGCTGGGTGGCCGATCGCTATGGCGCGCGGCGCGTCTTCGTGGCGGCTCTCGCCGGCTTCACCGTGGCATCGGTGCTCTGCGGCGCGAGTCACTCGCTGCCGCAGTTCGTGGCGGCGCGGATCCTGCAGGGGGCGGCGGCCGCGCTCATGGTGCCGATCGCGCGCATCCTGCTGCTGCACTCGACGGCGAAGGAGGACCTCATCGCCGTCATGACCATCAGCACGGTGCCGATGCTCGTCGCGCCGACGCTCGGGCCCCCGGTCGGCGGCTTCATCGTCACGTACCTGTCGTGGCCGTGGATTTTCTTGCTCAATGTGCCCGTCGGGATCGCAGGCGTCGCGCTGGTGCTGCGCTTCATTCCCGTCCCGGCCGCGGCAGCCCGGCGGCCCTTCGACCTCGCAGGCTTCGGGCTGGTTGCCGCGGCCACGGCCGGAGCGCTCTTCGGGCTCCAGCAATTGAGCCTCAGCACGCCCGCCTGGGTGCTCGGTGCGGCCTTGCTGGCGGCCGGCGGGTGTTTCGGTGCGGTGGCGCTGCGGCACTTGAAGCGCACGCCGCACCCGGTGCTCTCGCTGCACTCGACGGGGGTGCCGACCTTCTACGCAACGACGCTCGGCCTGGGGACGCTGATCCGTCTGCCGGCCGCGGCGCTGCCGTTCGTCGTGCCGCTGCTGTTTCAGGTCGTGCTCGGATACAGCGCGCTGTACTCGGGGCTGCTGCTCCTCGGCGTGAACGGCGGCGACCTGCTGCTGAAGACGCTGACGACGCGCACGCTCAGGCGCTTCGGCTTCCGGCGCGTGCTGATCGTGAGCGCCACGGCGATGTGCGCAACGATTGCCGCCGCGACGCTGGTCGCCGCCTCCACCTCCTTCTGGGTCTGCTTCGCGATCCTCACGGCGAGCGGCATGGCGCGCTCGCTGCTATTCACCGGAATGAGCACGCTTGCCTTCGCGGACGTGCCGCGCGAGGAGCTGACGAGCGGGACGGTGCTGTGGAACATCGTGCTGCAGCTGATGAACGCCGTGGGCGTGTCGCTCGCCGCCGTGATCGTCAACCTGACGGCGATGGCGGCGCACGAGCCGGCGGGCCATGTGAGCGTGCGCGGCTGCGAGGCGGCGCTGCTCGCCATGACGCTCCTCGGGGTCATCTCGGTCGTCGCCTTCGCCCGGCTCAGGCCGGATGCGGGGGTCGCCTTGAGCGGGCACGGTGTCCGCTCCGGCCGCGCCGGCGTGTGATACTCACCGCGCCGACCGCGAATACCTGGGCAACGCATGGGCATCGAACACGCGGCACCGGGTCCGCTGCGGAGCGGGGACTCGGCCGCCGACCGCGAGGAGCCCGATTGGAATGCGGTGTACCGCGACCAGCTGCCGCGGCTCTATAACTATGTGCGCTTCAGGCTGGGTGGAGATGTGGACGCCGAGGATGTCACAGCGCGAACCTTCGAGAAGGCCTGGCAGGCACGGGCCCGCTACCGCAGCGATGTTGCGGGATTCTCCGCCTGGCTGTTCGGTATCGCCCGTCACGTGATTGCCGACCATGTGCGCGCGCGCCGCAGCCATCTGCCCCTGGAGGCCGCGCAGGAGGTGGCGCTGGGCGGGACTCCCGAGGAGGAGGTCGCGCACGGCTCGAATCTCGCCCGCCTGGCGCGCCTCACCGGGAATCTGCCGCAGCGGGAGCGGGAGTTGATCGCTCTCAAATACGGAGCCGAGTTGAACAATCGCATGATTGCCAGGCTCACCGGGCTGTCCGAGTCGAACGTCGGCACGATTCTGCATCGGGTGGTGCAGCGCCTGCGCGAGCAGTGGTAGCTCCTACGGGAACGATGTGGTGAACGACGAATTTCTGCATCACCTGCGCACGGCGCCGACGGCGCAGTTTGCGGCGGCTCTCAAGGCGCGGCTCGATCGGCAGCCGTACCGGCCACCAACGGCGCGGCCCGGGTCGCGGCGGTTCACTGTCGGGATCGCGTTGCTGCTCGGCGCCGCGACCTTTGCGCTCGCACTCGTTCTCTCGCCCGAGCTGCGTGCGCTCATGGGGCGAGCGCGCATATCCACGCCGGTGATGACGGCCGAGCCGGTGGCCTCGATCCGCACGCACCGGCCGCTCACTGCACCGCCACGCGCGCAACCTGGCGTGCCGCACGAGCGCGCGGGCCAGGAGTCGCTCCCGACCCTTCCCGGAGAAGTTGCCGGAACGACGGCGGCTGAGCCGCGCGCCCCCGACGACTCCGATGTGCGGCCACTGGCGACGCCGGCGGAAGGCACAGTGCCGGTGCAACCCATCTCGATCATCACCGCGCACGAGCTCTATGAGCTGACGCACGCGAGCGCCGTGCAGTTCACCCGGGATGGCCGCTATCCCGAGCCTCGACTCGCGGAAGGCTCGGCCAGCCAGGCACTCGCCCGCTTCTGTGGACCGAGCGCGAGCGCGCGACCGGATCTCATCAGCACCGCGCGGCGCATGCGCGCCGGTGAGTACCAGAGCTGCCGCGGCAATGGCTCCGGCGAGTTGAGCGAGAGCAAGATGCCCTATCGGACCGCGGCCGGGACGCTCACGCTGTACGTCTACATCAGGCAAGGCGGACCCGAGCCGGTGGGCTTTCGGGATTTTCTGCGTACCTACTGGCTGGCGCTGGTCGCCGAAGCGGAGCGACCCACACCCGCCGAGCGCGCGCGCCCCGACCTGTATTTCTTCGACGCTCTGGAGCCAGAAGATCTCCAGCCCTAGGGACTACGAGGGAGTATGTGAATGAGAGCCATGGTCTGCGCAGGTGTTGTCTGTCTTGCGCTGCTCACCCCGGGGATCACGCTCGCCCAGATCGCGAGCGTGAGTGAGCCCGCGCAGGAGGGCGCGGTGCCGCTGGCGCGGTTGATCGCCACGGTCGCCAAGAAGACGAGCAAGCGGTTCATCGTTGATCCGCGAGTGCGGGCCGACGTACTGCTGGTGGGGCAGGACCCGGCGAGCGTCACGTACGCCGACTTGCTCGAGATTCTGCACGTGCATGCATTTGCCGCCATCGAAGGTGGCGGCTACATCCGGGTGATCCCTGACGCCAGCGTGCGCTGGGAGGGTCTGCCGGTGATCTCGGGCAAGGACAGCCATGTCGATGCGGAGTGGGTCAGCAAGGTGATCCAGGTGCACAACACGCCCGCCGTGCAGCTGGTTCCGCTGCTGCGGCCGATCTTGCCCCAACAGGCGCACCTCGTGGCGTACCCGTGTGCTAACGTGCTGGTCATCCTGGGCACGGTGGCCAACGTGCGGCAGATCGAGGCGCTCCTCCCGGCACTCGATGTGGGGCAGCCCTATAAGGCGGACAAGTGCGAGGCGCCGCCGCCCGCCCCACCACGGCGCGACAACTAGGCGAGTACGGCGTGCACCTTGCGCAGCGCGTAGAGCGTTGCGGCCATCGCACCGGCCGCGCCGAGTGGCGAGAGCAGCGCCGTGCCGAATCCGCCGGCCCCCTCGGCGAAGTACTGGGCAAGCACCAGCGAGCCGCGCACCACTAGCGGGGTGAGCAGCAGCACGCTGGCGCCGAGCGCCACCGCTGCAGTCACGCCCCACCGCAGCTGTCGGCGCCGGGACTGGTGCAGTCGCTGCTCGATGATCTGCAGGAACGCATCTGCCGGCAGCGGGCCGTGAGCCTCGGCGAACAGCCGGCTCAGCAGGGGATCGAGCTCATCCGGTATCGCTGTCATGCGTAGGCCTCGAGCAACTGACGCAGCTGAGCGGCGCCGCGGAAGATGTGCGACTTGACCGTGCCGATCGGCAGCCCGGTCACCTCGCCGATCTCACGATGACTCATGCCCTCGCTGTAGGCAAGCACGACGCACAGCCGTGCCTCAGGCGGCAGCTGCGCGAGTGCCTCATCGAGATCCAGCCGCTCGCTGACCATTGACTCATGCGTAGGACTCGCCGCCTCGAGAGCCGTGCTCGGGACGGTGGACTCGCCTCTTGTGCTGGCCAGTCGCGCGTGCTGCAGGAAGGTGTTCACCGCGAGCTGGCGCACCCACGCGCCGAAGGCTCCGGGCGCTCGCAGGCTCGCGAGCGAGCGCCACCCCTGCAGGAAGGTCTGCTGCGCGAGGTCATCCGCCAGCGCCGCGTCGCGGCACAGGCGGCGCAGCAGCTGGCGGACCTGAGTCTGCCGGCGCCGCACGAGCTCGCCGTACGCGGCATCATCACCCGCCATTGCCAGAGCCACGACCGTCGACTCCTCTGCCGTGCCGAGCGCAGCGCGCGGCAGGCCCGGTCTCACGCCCCAGAATCCTCGGAACGGCGCGCGGCGCGCTCGCGCGTCAGCACGCGAGCGGCGATATTGAGGCCGACGCCGACGCACAACGCGAGGGCGCTTGCGCCGAGGATCGGGAACAGGGCTTGGGGGGCGATCATCTGCAGGAAGAGCCCGAGCGCGGCGATTCCGAACGCGCTCGAGACGACGATGATCGAGGCGATGCGCAGGTGCACCGGGTCGACCTGATTGCCGGCAGGAGTGCTCGACTTCAGCAGCTGGCTCAGGACCTCCGGCTGCAGCTGCTGGCCGCGCTCGATGGCGGCACGCAGCGGCTCGATTGCCAGCTGGCGCTTGCGATAGTCGGCGACGATTCCCGCGACGGCTGCGGCGGCTACGAACAACCAGAAAGCGACGCCAATGGCGGCTGCGGCCCACATGACAGTGTCTCCGGTAAGTTGTGTACGCCTGTAGAGATGCGGCTCGGGGCCCGTTTGGATGCAGGCCGGTGCGGGTGCAGGAGCGGTGGAGACGAGCTTAGCGCGGAGCGAGGCTCGCGAGCGGCACCACATGGCCCTCGGAGGGACACCGCCCCGAGGAGAGGAGACAGAAGTGCGGGGGCGACTGCGCCATGAGGTCGGAGCACCGCTGCGTGGTGGACAGCAGGCACACCGGACTGCGAGGCCCCGGCATCCCGACGAGCGGTCCACGGGCGATCGCGAATACTGGGCGAAACCCCGACGCCCGGGTGGAGGGGTGGTGCGCCGCGCAGGCGACGCCGGCGAGGGCCAGAACCAGGGCCACGGGAATCCCGAAACGCATATGGATTGCCCCCTGCGCGTAGCGAGTGCCCGCGTGGGCTGTTTGAGCACACCTGGCGCCTCGAAGTTCCCGCGCCGTGGCCTCAGCCGCTGTCAGCCCTCGGCGAGCCCGCCGGGACGACCTCGTATCCGGGTGTCTCCGGCTCATCGTCGTGCAGCTCGGCCGGAAAGCCCGGGGCGAGCACGCGCACGCCGCAGGCTTCCTCGAGCCGGCGGATGATGTTGTCCGACTGCTCGCGCGGACCGTAGCGTCGTGCTCCGTCCGTGAAGATCTGCAGCAGCAGCGGGGAGAGCTCGAGGGGCACCTGGTGCTCGCTCGCCATGCGATCGAAGAGACCCACGTCCTTCAACACCAGATCCATCGTGAAGCTGATGTCGCGGCTGCCGTTGAGGATGAGCTGGGATTCGGTCTCGTGGACGAACGAGTTGCCCGAGGAGATGCGGATGGCTTCATAGGTGGTGCCGAGGTCGAGCCCGACGACCTTGCACACCGTGAGCGCCTCGGTGAGCGCGACGAGATGCGCCGTCGCGAGATAGTTGGTCATGACCTTGAGCTTCGAGGCCGATCCGATCGGGCCGGTGTGCAGGATGCGGCACCCCAGGATCTTGAGGATCGGCAGGACGCGCTCGAACGCGCTGCGTGCGCCGCCGGCGAAAATGGAGATGTTCCCCGTCGCCGCACGATGACAGCCGCCCGACACGGGGCAGTCCATTGCCACGGCGCCCAGCGCGTGCACCTTGGCGGCGAGACGCTGAATCTCGAGGGCATCCGTCGTGCTCATCTCCAGCCAGATCTTGCCCGCGGAGAGTCCCGCGAGGATGCCGTCCGGTGCTTCGAGTACGGCGGCCGAGGCGGCCGGAGAGGGCAGACAGGTGATCATCACCTCGCTCCACTCGGTCATCGCTCGGGGAGTGCCGCCTCGCAGGGCTCCGGCCGCAACGAACGGTGCCTCGAGCCTCGCCTCGAGATCGCGGACCTGCAGCTGCACGCCGTTGCGCAGCAGGCTGCCGGCGAGCTTGCTGCCGATGTTCCCCAGTCCAATGAAGCCGACACGCACGATGAATCCTCGAAGACGGTCGCGGGAGGACAAGGGTAGCGCGCGTACCGGAGGGGCGGTGCGGTTTTCCTGCCGCTATCATGCCCATCGTGAGTCCGATCGCTGCGACCTGGCCCTTGCTCCTTGGCATGGGCGTGCTGATGCTCGGCGCCGGGCTGCAGAGCACGCTGCTCGGCGTGCGCGCGACGCTCGAGGGATTTCCGACCTCGGTGACCGGGCTCGTGATGTCCTGCTACTACCTGGGCTATCTCCTCGGCACGATCGCCGCGCCGCGCCTGGTGCGACAGGTGGGGCACATCCGCGTGTTCGCCGCGCTCGCCGCGGTGGCCGGCGCTGCGATTCTGG